>Ga0187894_10004388_pt1 | contig 15170 bp, 13 predicted proteins | sample GBC1701081metaG_FD_136650 | JGI IMG/M metagenome (GOLD analysis project Ga0187894, IMG submission 136650) | White microbial mat communities from a lava cave in the Kipuka Kanohina Cave System on the Island of Hawaii, USA - GBC170108-1 metaG ...
GAGAGACGGAGAGACGGAGAGACGGAGAGACGGAGAGACGGAGAGACGGAGAGACGGAGAGACGGAGAGACGGAGAGACGGAGAGACGGAGAGACGGAGAGACAGAGAGAGGAGAGGCGGAGCCTTTATTGGTCTCTCCGTCTCTCCGTCTCTCCGTCCCTCCCGTACTCTCTCTTCGCCTTAGCTCCGCATCCCGGATTGGGTTTGCCCGATTCCTTCCCTCGTCTTTTAGGGATATTTCCACCAGCTTCTCGCAAGACATAAAATTTTTGCGTCCCGGTAAGAGTAGCTCTTGACAACGCACACACACACACAATGCGCTCGCTATTTGTTGAAGTAAGCCGAGGGCGTATCAAAAAAATAACATAAAGCTATAAACAAATTGCCTCAGATTTCTCGCTAAGGCCAAACACGCTATTTCCATTTTGTTACTCTTATGCTGCCCGCAAGGCATTCGTGCGTCTTGCGGTAGCTTTCCGAAGCAGGAGATCGTCTTATGAAGCGATTACCTGCGGCTGTAAGTAGAGTTGTCTTTACAGCGCCAGTCTTGTTATTCCGAGGTTAGTAAATTGAGGAGTCAAGCTATGAAACGATTTCGGTTAGTCACTCTGTTTGTCGTTATCGCTTTCATTTTGAGCCTGATGATTGGCTATGCCAAAACACGTATTCTGCGTGGTTCTTCAGGCGCCGGCGTGCAGATCACCCAGCAGGGGCCTGTACAAGCGCAACCGCAGCCGATCAACGTGGGGTTATTCGTTGCCCAGGGGATGCCGGTTCAATTCACGGAAGTAATTGCGAAGAATGATAAGGGCGCGGCGGATTTGAGCTATACGGTGGCCAATAACAGCGGCGGGCCAATCGGCGGCTTCGACCTGGCGCTTCTCGATTTCAACCCCGCCGGCAAACTGATGGGGATTCAGTCCTGGAGTATGCAGACGAAGATTGAAGCGAGCGCACGCCAGAGCTTTTCGCTGAAACTGAGGCATCGAGTGACGCCCGGAGATCGTTTGATACTCTGCGTCGAGGCCATCAGGGGCAATGCCAACATGTGGCGGGTCGATTTTAACGACCTTGCTCAGGCGATAGGCGCCTCGGTCACGGGCACGAACGTTATGCCCCCGGAAGTGGAACGGCGCGCCGAGAAAATTCCCGAGTCGTTCGGCGGGGCATATTGCAGCGACGCGTTCGGCAGGGCTTTCCGGCTTGCAAAGTCCGGCGACGGAAAAGGCCTTACGTCATTTACGTGTGATCGTGACCAACGTTTCTCGTCTTTCAGGTTCAGCGCGAAAAATCTTGTGAAATAAGTTTAGCGGATCATCAGCCAGAACAATTTCATACCCTTCTCAGGAGAATTCCACGATGTCATTCAATCGAACCAGGATCAATCCGTCTCGTGTCAGCTTCGCCGCCCTATCTATTGTGAGCCGCCAATCCGAGCGCGACTCAATTCGCTGGATGTGGCAGGCTCTGGCGCCGGTATTTTGCGCGTTGTTTTGTCTATTCAACTCGACCTTATCCACGCTGGCGCAAGACAACTTTAAACACACGCAGAACACGGCTGACAGTTCTTTACGCGGCGCCCCGCAGGTTGACCCTTCGACATTGGGAATGACTCTTCAAATTCCATTGGGTGAATACCAGGGGCGCAACGGTGTCAACCTCCCGGTCACAATCAGTTACGGTTCGAAGCAATGGCGCATTGAAACCGTTGAAGGATTTCCGGGGCAATCCACCTATCACACGCAATCCGAAGCCAGGTACGCCGAGCATTCGATGTCTGGATGGACGAGCAGCTTGGAACCGCCGGAGATCCAATATCTGGGCGGGGAGCAGCCTTTTAATTCTCTCGGTGACTCTCTATGCACGTTTTGCGTAGGAGTTCCTGCGGAGACGCCCTATTACATTGACCGTTTGCTGGTTCACATGCCTGATGGGTCTTCACATGAACTGCGCAAGAGTGACACGCCGGTGCTAGGCCCAGGTTTAGGTTTGGGCGGGCTATATTACGCAGTAGACAGCTCGCGTCTGAAATTCGATGCGAACACAGCGACGCTCTATATGCCCGACGGCTCGCGCTATTTGTTGGCGGCGCCGGGCGGCGTGCAATTCATCGATCGTAACGGCAACACGCTTAGCTATGATTCCACCTACAAGCAGTGGACGGACACGTTGGGGCGTGTGATCTCATTGCCGCCTTTGCAAAACAGCGCGCCGGCTGACGTGCAGTATTGGTTGCCGGGCTTTGGCGGCACAAACAGAACGATCACTTTTCTCTATCGCTACTTGAGCGATGTGCGGACCGATCCGTCTCAACCTCTGCGGTATAAGGGTAATAAGAGTTGCCCGGGTTATCCCGAATCAACCATCTCGCCAAGTCTGTTTACTTCAGTGCCGGTCCTCGACTCGGTTTGTTGGGGAGGCCCCGTGTTCAACCCGGTTGTGCTTTGGCAGATCGTTTTGCCGAACAACTCCGCCTATATATTCACCTACAACATCTACGGTGAGATTGATAAGGTAGCGTTGCCGACCGGCGGATATCAACGGTTCCGTTATGAAGCGGTTGATGGCCTTAGCGACTTAACGGACCCCTACAGGCAAGCCAATCGCGGTGTGGTCGAACATTGGATAAGCGCCAAGGGTGATGGCTCGGATGAAGTGCGATGGCAATATTCAGCGGTCAACGATGGCTTAACCAAGGTGACGACCACCGTCATCGGGCCAAATGGCGCGAAGAGTGAGCGTTTGATTCATAAGGGAGTCCATACATCTTTGCCCACACCGCATTTCGGGTACGAAGACAGTCGCGCGGGCCGCGCTTTCGAAGAGCGCACCTACTCGGCCGGCGGCCAGATGATTCGCCGGACGCTGGTGAACTGGACGATGGACTCGGCGCAATTGCCGACGCCGTACCAGCACGTCACGGTGATGCGGAACCCGCGTGGCACGAAGAAGGTCGAAATTCTGCTCGACACCGGCGGTAACGCGCTGGCCACGACGACTACCACCAGTTACGACAACGATCTCAATGAAATTGCAGCCAATCGCTACGATTACGTTTCGGTCAGCGCGACAACGGGGCAGACGGGCGACATCAATTCGTTTCCGCTCGGTACTCTGCTTCGCACCGAAGAGTCAACATATCTGGTCAACGACGCGAGCATCACGCAAGCGACGCGCGACGCATACCGCGCGAGACATCTGATTTCATTGCCCTCTTCCACTCGCGTCAAACAAGGCAGCGTCGTTGTGGCCGAAACGCAGTTCAAATACGACGAATCAGCCTATCCCGTGTTGACTTACGGCGCCACGCCCACCGGTTGGACAAATCCCGCAGTCAACGAGCGCGGCAACGTGACCACTACGCGGAGTTGGTTGAACGTCAGCGGTTCAACCGTGCAGACCTATCCGAACGGCTCTTTCCTTGAAACGCACGCGCAATATGATCAATGCGGAAGCGCGCGCAAAGCTTGGGACGCAAAAGGCGCCCTCTCGCAGGTGAGTTACACTGACAATTTCAGCGACAGCATCAACCGCAATACTTTCGCCTACGCCACAAGCTTGACGACTCCTGTGCCCGACTCGTCAGGCTATTACGGCTCCAACGTCTCTTTCACTTCCAGTTCCAGATTCGATTTCCAGTCCGGCAAGGTTGTCACGACCACCGACGCCAATAACAAGACCACGAGTTATTTCTACACCGACGACGGCGGCGTGCTCGACAGCCTCCAGCGGTTGCGCAAGGTCACGCTGCCGGACGGACTCGGCGAAACGAAATACGAATTCGGTGACACGCCGGGCAATCTATACACCCGCACGCTGACCAAACAGAACGCGACGACGTGGCTTGAAAATCGCACAAACTTCGACGGATTGGGACGCGCCAAGCGCAGTGGCCATTACGAAGGGCCTGGCTCGTGGAGCGTGAAGGACACCGAATACGACACGCTGGGGCGCGTTAAGCGGGTGACCAATCCTTACTTCGCGGCCAACCTGAGCGGCGCGACTCCCGGCGCAGCGGAGTGGACGACGACCACCTATGACGATTTGAACCGGGTGTTGACGGTGACAGCTCCCGATGGGTCGAAAGTCGAAACGACATACAGCGGCGTCCAGGTGACGGTGAAAGATCCGGCTAACAAGAAGCGCCGCAGCGTAACCGATGCGATGGGCCGGTTGGCGCAGGTGGTGGAAGACCCGGATGGATCGGCTTACCAGACTAACTATACCTATAACACGCAGGGCAATTTGACCATCGTCAATCAAGGCGGACAGTACCGGTATTTCTTCTACGATTCACTGGGACGGCTGGTGCGCGCGAAGAATCCCGAACAGAGCGCCTACGGCTCGCTCAACCTTACTAATCCGCCCGCGTACAACAATAACTGGTCGCTCGGGTATTCGTATGACGGCAATAACAATCCGATGGCGCGCACCGATGCGCGCGGAGTGACGGCCAGCTACGGCTACGATGCGATCAATCGCAACATCTGGACGAGCTACAGCGACGGCACGCCGACGCTGGAACGCCATTACGACGGCGCGATCAACAACGGCAAGGGGCGGTTGTCTTACCACGTCAATTACACGGTCAACCCGGCGACGGGAGGCGCCGGTTATTCGCGGCTGGTCATCAGCGGGTATGACGCGCTGGGCCGCGTCACCGGCCAATCGCAGGGCTTTCTGGCCAATGACGGCTCGACCTGGAAAGATTTTCCGGTATCGCGCACGTATGACATGGCCAGCAACGTTCTGACGCAGAGCTATCCTTCGACTCGCAGCGTCAATTACAGCTACGGCGCGGGCGGACGGCTCTCAAGCGCCGGCGGCAACCTGGGCGGTACGCCTTACGCCTACGCCGACACGATCAGCTACAACGCCGCCGGGCAGACGGCCAGAGAGCGGTTCGGCACTGGCGCGCCGCTTTACCTCAACCTGCATTACAACAACCGGCTGCAACTGGTTGACACACGGCTCGGCGACAGTTCGACCGACGAATGGAACTGGAGCCGTGGCGCATTGATCTCCTACTACGGCCCGACCGCGGTGTTGAACTGGAACCCGTTCCATAGTGACACGGAGAACAACGGCAACGTGCGCAGGCAGCTCCATTACGTGCCGCTGGCGGGCGGAGGTTCCGTCATCTCGCAAAATGACGATTACAACTACGACGGGCTTAATCGAATCACTTCGATCTCCGAGGCGCAGCAGAACAGCGGCGGGCAATGGTCGTATGGCGTGACGTCGCAAACCTTCACTTACGACCGTTGGGGCAACCGGCTGAGCGTGGCCGGGTACAACGCGCAAAGCTGGGATGCGACCGAGGCGAGCCTGACCAACCGGTTGAAGCTTCCGAGCGGTACTGTTTGCACCGGGACGAAGAACGGGTTGTGCTACGATGCGGCGGGCAATTTGATCTTTGACAATCAACTGGGCAGCACAGGCGACCGGACGTATGACGCCGAGGGGCGAATAATTACCGCGGCGGGCGGCGGCTTGAACAAATATGTTTACGACGCCGAAGGCAAGCGTGTGCGGCGACAGGTGGGCGCGCAGCAGTTCTGGCAGGTCTATGGGATAGATGGTGAATTGGTGGCGGAGTATTTATGGAACGGGACGACGGCGACATTGCAGAAGGAGTATGCGTATCGCGGTGGCGAGATGCTGATCGTGGCGGAAGGCGCGACGGTGCGATGGCTGGTGACTGATCATCTGGGGACGCCGCGAATGATCGCGGATCAGACTGGAAGTTTGAGCGGGATGCGGCGGCACGACTATTATCCGTTTGGCGAGGAGAACCTGGCGGGCGGAACGATCAGGACGACTACAAACGGGTATCAGGCGGACAATGTGCGTCAGAAATTCACCGGATACGAGCACGATGGCGAGACGGATTTGGACTTCGCGGAGGCTCGATATTGCAGCACGAAGCAAGGAAGATTTACGAGCCCTGACCCTTTGGTTTCAAGCGCTAGCTCAGTGGAGCCGCAAAGCTGGAACCGTTACAGTTATGTTGGGAATCGTCCACTCGTAGTTACCGATCCTTCTGGGCTGAAATGGTTTTATAACCCGAAGACCAACAAGTACGGCTGGTGTAATTGCGACACGTTGAATGACGCTGATAAAGCTGACGGATGGGAGGAAATTACTGCGGATAGTTCAGGGCTTGTTAAGACATTCTCTAATGGAGATGTTATTTACAAATCTGCTGCTGGGGCTCTGATTCTGCTGCCGCATAATAATAAGCGTTACGATAATTTGACCGCAGAGTTAATGAGGCTGGCTCGGCTACGCGAGATAGAATTTGCTAAAGAGAATGCAGAGGAGAAGGCAACCGCAGTCCTACTAGATTTTATTGGGAAAGCAGGCAAAGGCGCGGCGGTGGTACTGTCTGGCGGATCTGTAACGTTGGTAGCTGCGCTGGGCGCGGCGTTGAGCCAGGCAGAATTGTTTGACTCAGATACGAATGACACTGGGCGTTCCGGAGATGGTGATTGGTTCCTGCCGGATCAATCGCCTTACAGTCCAGAGAATGTTGATAGACGGCGTAGTGCTTTGAGAGAATCACTGGGACTCGAACCTGATCCCAAAACCGGAATTCCTGATCAACGGCCAGGACGTAATATCAAGGGAACTCATGAAGCGGATACCACTCCTCACCACGGGACGGGTGAGAGAAACGTTGGAACAAAGGAAGAACATAAAAGAATTGCGCCAGGAAGTCAGGGACGACCAAGAAGGAGATAAGTCTATGTCTTTTGTAAATGCTCACATTGCATCAAACGACGGATGGAATGAAATAACAATTTCTCCCAGAGGGAGATTTATTAAAAACCAGCATAAGGTAATATTGTCATCTCTAGTGATTAAGGGAGATTATTGGGATGTTGAGAAGCGACTGGCTCCCTCTCCGAGGCTTGATTTAACTAGCAATGTTATTGTAGAGCTAAAACAAATTCTTCTTTCAGAAGAAGGTTTGATGGCGCTTATGAATAATTTAGATACTTGGTTTAACAAGCCTTTTTCTTTTGAATTGAATATTTCAGGAAGCGGTGAGGACGAAGTATGGGTGGTTGTGGGACCAAGAGACGATCTTATTTCAAGTCTAGATCGCCCTGTATTTAGCCTCAAATATATTTCTTCTCGAATGAAAGGGGAATGGAGTTTTGTCACAGATCAATCCTGCCTGAACATTTTACTTGAGGGGCTAAGAGCCTATGCGAAGACTATGGATTGAGTCGCTTGCGGCAATGACAGCCACATATCAAAGGAAATTTGAAAATGATCAAGGTTATTACTGGAACGTTGATTTTTGGCCTGCTGCTTATGCAATCTCCGAGCGCTATCAGAAAATCTGAGAGAGTGTGTAGTGGATTTGTAGGGCCTGTGAAAAAGGCGCTTGAAGAGTGGTCCCCGGTCTCCGGTTACCCCGACCCCCCAGATGCCAGATGCCGCGCTCAAGCACAGGTCTATGACAAAGACGGAAGGCTCCTTCAATCCTCATTCTTTACAGGCGCTTGCGATGGTGATGAGAACCGAGAGCATTACAAATATGATCAGGATGGAAGTCGTACCAGTCGTACTGAGCAGATTCTGGGAAAGAATGGCCCGCCCCCACCGCCGCCGCCAATGACGCCTCCAGGAGCAAAAGGCCCACCGAAGACGACCTTCAAATATGATGCGCAAGGAATGATAACCGAGAAGGCTAATTTCAGAGCCGATGGGGAGCCAATTTTTAAGACCACTTACAACTATGACGAGAAAGGCCGGCTGCAAGAGATGCAGGCTATTCATTCTGGCGGAAATCGTTCTCGCCTGGCATACAAGTACGAAGGTGAGAAGCGGTTCCCTGAAAGCCAGGTTAGTTTTGAAGGGGACAGCAACAATCCTAGATACATAGTGACCTATACTGATTATGAGTTTAACTCCCAAGGGGATTGGATCAAGCGGAAAGAAACCGTGAAAGATGCCACGGGGCGGACGACCGTTTCAATTCGCTATCAAAGCCTCGAATATTATCCAGCCAAAAAGTGACTGGCTGGGAACTAAAAAATAGAGCCTCGCCAATGCGCATGACCGGCGCGAGCTTCATCATTCTCTTCTTCACGCCGAATTGTTAATGCGGGGGATCCAGCGCGGCGTTCTGGTGAGATACTCCGCATACGATTCTCCGAATTGCCGCTTCAGCGCAGGCTCTTCGTAAAACACGACGAAGAGGTGCTCCCAGGTGAAAACGATCGCGGCGTAGGCGAGCAGCGTCCATGATCCGAAGAGCCAGGCCTCTCCGAGGAGCGCCGTCAGAACACCGACGTACATCGGGTTTCTGACGAATCGGTAAAGTCCCCGCGCGACCAGGCGCTTGGGGGGATCGATTGGCGCGGGAGTCCCTTTGCCCGTCGAGGCGAAATCCCAGGCGCATCGGAGATAGATCGCCGCGCCAATCGCCATCGGAATCAGGCCGAAGGTCTGAAGCGGACCGATATCCGCGAACGATGACGGGGTTCTCGACAGCAGCAGATATGGAATCAGCGCGGCTATCGCGCCCGGCACGATGATCGTGAAGATCAATGTTTTGAGCCAAACCATAGAAGTCTCCGCAGAAACGAAAGCGAGCGCCGCGCAACGGCCGGCGTCCGCTTTCTTCAATCAACCGTGCGATTACTCGACAGGAACCAGCGTCTCTTCATCCTCACCTTTGGCCAACTGTTGCTGGCGCAGCGCCGCCGCGCCCAGCAATCCGCCCATTCCCATTGATTCGACCGCGGTGCTCGGCACGATCATCATCGCGCCTTTCTCCTTCAATCCCTCGTAAAGCATGTTCATCGCGCGCAGGTGCAGCGCTGTGGGGTTGTCGTGGTACGACTTCGCGGCCTGCTCGAACATATGCGCGATCTCGACCTCGGCCTGGCCCAGGATGATGCGGGCTTGTTTCTCGCGTTTGGCCTGGGCTTCGCGCGACATCGCGTCCTGCAGCGCAGCGGGGATGATGATTTCGCGCATCTCGACCGATTGCACCGTCACGCCCCAGGGGTTGGTGCGCTCGTCAATCATGCGTTGCAGTTCATCCTCCAACTTTTCACGCCCGCGCAGCATATCCGTCAATGAGGTTTTGCCGATCACATCACGCAGCGCGGTTTGCGCGGCCAACGACACCGCCTGCCTGTAATCCTGGACTTCCAGCGCCGCCTTTTCGGCGTCGTAAACCATCCAGAACATAATCGCGTCAACATTGACTGGAACAGTGTCTGAGGTCAGTGTGCTTTCCGCCGCGAAATCCGTGGCGATGATTCGCTGATCGACATAGGTCGGCACCGAGTCGATCAACGGCCAGACCCAGAACAATCCAGGGCCGCGCAAACCCACGTATCGGCCCAGCCGCAACACGACTGCGCGCTCCCATTGCTTTGCGACACGCGGCGCCAGCGCGGCGACCGCTCCCAGCAATGCGCCGGCAATCGCGCCGAAAGGGTTCAGGGTCAACACACTCAGCAACAGCCCCAAACCGATCGGGCCGAGTAACAGTAACGCCGAGACCACATTCATCCGCGGCGTGTTCGACGAGGATGCAAGGGCGCCTTTATCGGTTGAGGCCGGTTTATTGAGATTGGGTACGATAAATCCCGCCATGGTTTTCACTCTCCTTTTCTGCGCCTGCTCGTGAGATGGTCAATCACCTCGTCGAGCGAAAAGCCGAGATCGTGAGCCTCGGCCAGAATCCGATCCGCGAACGCGCGCAATTCCCGTTCGCGGCTCTGTTTATTCGCGCGCTTCAACATTCCGTCCTGGCGCGCGCTTACGAATGTCCCAACGCCTCGCCTCGTCTCCAAAATTCCCACGCGCTCAAGCTCGGCGTAGACCTTCGCCACGGTGTTGGCGTTAATCTTTAAATCAATGGCCAACTGCCGCACGGTCGGAAGCTGCTCGCCGACGCGCAGCTTTTCAGTGGCGATGGCGAAACGTATCGCCCGATCGAGCTGCGCGTAGATCGGCGTGGGGTCCTCCGTATCGATGTGAAACCGGTCTTCCATTGATCGAATCTTGCCAAATCTGTTTGTCATATTGTACTACGACAATGGTACAAGTCGAGTTGCGGAAATTTTTTCGTAACCGCTCACCCATCTTTTCCGCGCGCCGCGGCGTTTTTCAAACGCTTCCGGGCTGAGCGGTTACAAGCGATAATGAGCGGGTTCCGTCTGAAGACCGCAAATGAGGTTGCAAACGATGAGCATGCAAGAAGGACCGTTGGTCGCCGTGATCATGGGCAGCAAATCCGATTGGGAGACGATGCGCCATGCGGATGAAATCCTGACGCGATTCGGCGTCCCGCATGAATGCCGGATAATCTCGGCCCATCGCACGCCCGCGCGGATGGCCGAATTCGCGGCCACGGCGGAATCGCGCGGCGTCGAAGTGATCATCGCCGGCGCCGGCGGCGCGGCGCACCTGCCCGGAATGGTCGCGGCTCAAACCTTGATTCCGGTGCTCGGCGTGCCGGTCGAAAGCCACGCGCTGAAGGGGATGGATTCTCTGCTCTCGATTGCGCAGATGCCGGGCGGGATTCCGGTCGGAACGCTGGCCATCGGCAAGGCGGGCGCGACCAACGCGGCTCTGCTGGCTGTGGCGATATTGGCGAATGCGAGGCCGGAGTTGCGCGAAAAACTGCGGAAGTTCAGGGAAGAGCAGACAGCGAAGGTGATGAATGACACGCTCGGATAGAGATACTATTTTTCAACCCATCCTCCCCGGCTCCATCATTGGCGTTTTGGGCAGCGGCCAACTCGGGCGTATGTTCGCCATCGCCGCGCGCAGGATGGGGTACCGCGTCCATACTTTTTCGCCCGAAACCGATACGCCCACGGGACAGGTGGCCGATGTCGAGATCAAAGCGCATTACGACGATTTGATCGCCGTTCGTGCGTTCGCTTCGGACGTTGACGTTGTGACTTTCGAGTTTGAAAACGTTCCGGCGGCGACGGCGGAGGCCGCCGCGGAATGCGCGCCGGTGCGCCCTGGCGGCTCGGTCCTGCACATTACGCAGAACCGGTTGCGCGAGAAAACATTCCTCCGCGATCGCGGTTTTCCCATTACGCCGTTCAGAGCCGTGAACTCACTTGAAGATTTGAAGGCCGGGTTGAATGAATTCGGCTGCCCTTCGGTTTTGAAGACCGCCGGGTTCGGCTATGACGGCAAAGGGCAAACGAAGATCACGAGCGCGGATCAGGCCGAAGCCGCGCTTGCGTCGGCGGGCAAGCAGGAGATGGTTCTGGAATCCTGGGTCGATTTCGCGTGCGAGCTTTCGGTCATCGGCGCGCGCGGGATTGACGGCTCGTTCACGCATTGGGGCGTGATTCAAAACGATCATCGCAATCACATTCTGGATGTTTCGTTCGCGCCGGCCAATCTGCCGCCCGAGGTTGCGCGCGCCGCAACAGAGATCGCGCGCGCCGCGCTTGAACAACTCGATGTCGTCGGCGTGTTGTGCGTCGAATTTTTCCTGACCGCAAGCGGCAAGCTGTTGATCAACGAACTGGCTCCGCGCCCCCACAACTCCGGCCATCTGACTTTCGACGCCTGTGTGACCAGCCAGTTCGAACAGCAAATGCGCGCCGTGTGTGGCTTGCCGCTCGGATCGACCGAACTGTTGCGGCCCGCGGCGATGGCGAATCTGCTGGGTGATTTGTGGCCCTGCGTCCGCGGAGAGGCCGGCGAACCGGATTGGGCCGCCGCGCTCGCGTTCCCGGACGTCAAGCTCCACCTGTACGGCAAGCTCAGGCCGAAACCGGCGCGCAAAATGGGACATCTAACCGCGATGGCCGCGATGGCTGAGAGCGCGGATAAGGCGGCGGAACTGGCGCGCGCGGCGCGTGAAGCGTTATGCCGCCCGTAGACATAATTGGACCAGAGACGAATCTCCGCTAGACATGAAAATGTAGGAGAGAAAGGTAAGCCTCCAATTCGGTTCTTATTTTCCTCTCCTACATTTTCCTGTTCTGCTTCTTCTTTGCTCCTTCCTCATAGCCTGCCGCCGATCTTTTCACCGTATTTGACGATTGTCTCGATCCCTCTGCTCGAATATTCCGCGATCTCCTCGTCGATCTTCGCGGCGCCAGGCTTCAACAACAAAATCACCGTCGAGCCTCCGAATTCAAAATATCCTTTCTCTTCGCCTCTCGCGAAGACCCCGCCGTTCGGATGATTTTGAACGATGCGTCCGACGCCTGTGGCGCCGACGTCAATGTGGATCACTTCGCCGAAGTTCGCGGTCTTGAGGACGCAGTATTCACGCCGGTTTTCGGTGAAGACGGCTTTCATCCTGCTCAACGAGAGCGGGTGTACGCTGCGATAGAAGCCGTTGATCGCCTCAACCGGCGATTGCTCGCAATCATCAACATACCCGAAGCGATGGTAATCAACCGGCGCCAGGCGAAAGATCAGACACCATCCGCCCAGGTAATTCGAGGCGAGCTGTCTATCGCCCACCAATTCAGCGACCGTGAACGATTTCGCTTTTACCGGATAGACCGTGTCTTCCCGAATCGGATACGCGGCTAAACGGCAATCGGCGATTGAGATCAGGCTGTCGGGGTTGCGGTCAATCGGCCTTGCCGAAGGCTTCAATCTTCTGATGAAGAACTCATTGAAGGTATTGTACGACTCGATCGGGTGTTCGACCTCATCCGGATTGACGCCGTAGTTTTCGACGAAACTTCTGATCTTCGCTTTCGATCCGGGACCGTGTTGCAGCCGGGCGTAGAGCTCGGTGGCCCATCTGTGTTTGAGAAATGTCTCAGTGATAAAAAAGCCGAGCCATGATCCGTAGAAAAACTCCATCACATCCTTCTCGAATATCTCTTCTTCGCGGATCGATCCGGTTTTGCGGTCGTAAAGCAGAATAGGTGTCATAAGGGCGGAACTTTGGTAATAAATTCGGTCGCGCATGGCTAGCCTTGGCTAGGAATTCCTAGCCAAGGCTAGCGCGCAGGATATTTGATCACCTTGACCGAACGCAACGAACCAGCCTGTCGGTCAGGCTTGGCGCTGAGTGTTAAGGCGGCCAAACACGAAAGAATGCGGCCTTTGCAAAAACACGACCCGGTGATTATCATCTCGGCTTACTTCCGAAATAATCAATCTACATTGCGCGGCAACGAGCTTTCAGAGCCTCTTTCACCGCATTGCCGCGCTTTGTATGGAGGAAGGAACCCCAAAATGTTGCTGTGGATTTTTGAGGAGGAGAATGGCCGAATCATTTGATGTAACAGTCATAGGCGCGGGGCCGGGAGGTTATGTGGCGGCCATCCGCGCCGCGCAAGTCGGTTTAAAAACAGCAATCATCGAAAAAGATAAAGACCTCGGCGGCACGTGTTTGTTACGCGGCTGCATTCCCACCAAAGAGCTACTCCACTCCGCTCACGTTTACGACCTGATCAACGACTCCACGGAATTCGGCGTCAGCGTCGAAGGCTTCAAACTCCATTTCGACAAAGTGATGGCCCGCAAGAACAGGGTCGTCGGTAAGCTGGCCAAAGGCGTCGAATTTTTGATGAAGAAGCACAAGATCACCGTCTTCAAGGGTACGGGCAAATTTGAAGGCAAAGGCCGAGTGGCGGTGAAAGACGCCGCCGGCCTCACGCGCGAAATTCCCACGAAGAATGTGATCATCGCGACGGGATCGGCGCCGCGGCTGCTCCCCGGATTGCAGGTTCAATCGCCGCGCGTTGTGACCAGCGACGAGCTGCTCGATTTCAATCAAGTCCCGAAATCAATGATCGTGCTGGGCGCAGGCGCGGTCGGCGTCGAATTTGCGTCGGTCTTTTAAAGATTCGGCTCGGACGTGACGATCATTGAGATGCTGGACCGGCTCGTTCCGATTGAAGACGAGGAGACTTCGGCGGAATTGCAGCGGGCGTTCCGCAAACGCGGCATCACCTCGCTCGTCAAAACCCGTTTCGAGTCGGCCAAGGTCGACGAAGACGGCGTCGAGGTGACTTACATGGGCGCCGACGGCAAACCGGGGACGATCAAGGCCGAGACGCTGCTTGTGGCTATTGGCCGCCGCCCATATACGGACGGGCTGGGCCTTGAGAAAACCAAATGCGAAGTTGACCGCGGTTATATCAAAGTTGACGAGTATATGCGCACCGCCGAACCGAACGTCTACGCGATCGGCGACGTCGTCCCGACGCCCTGGCTGGCGCACGTGGCGTCGAAGGAAGGCTGCCTGGCCGCCGAACACATAGCGGGACGCAACCCGCATCCGATCAATTACAATCGTGTGCCCAATTGCACTTATTGCGAACCTGAAATCGGCAGCGTCGGTCTGACCGAAGCGAAGGCGAAAGAGAAGGGCTATCAGGTCAAAGTCGGCAAGTTCCCGTTCTCGGCTCTGGGCAAGGCGATGATCCTGGGCGAGACGGAAGGCTTCGTAAAAGTAGTCACCGACGCCAAATACGACGAGGTGCTCGGCGTTCACATCATCGGTCCGCACGCGACCGACCTGTTGGCCGAAGCATGCGTAGCGATGGGCCTGGAAGCCACGGCTGAAGAACTCGGGAACATCATGCACGCGCATCCGACGTTGTCGGAAGCGGTGATGGAAGCCGCTGAAGCGGTACACGGAATGGCGACAAGCATATGATGGAGGCGAAATGGGGGCCACAGTTAGGGCCGTTTGGTCTGGAATTACCGGGGAGCTATTAGAGTTACAACCGGGTTTTTACAACGATTGTAAGGCTTGGGGTGACTGGATGGCTGAAAGGTTATTAGAACCGAAAGTAATTGAGGCCATAGAAGCTCTTGAAGTAGAAGCGATCCTGACGCATATCACTGAGTCCGAAGTGAGTTGGGTAAAGCCGAGCGAACTGCGTGATGCGGCGGTCAGATTGCGAGCGGCTGTCGAGGCAGGCCATCCCGGGACGAAAATCATACTTAAGACATATGCCCTCAACGCCAATAACGTTGATCCGGTTGAACAGGAGTTCACACAGGACTTAAACGATATTGTGGCTCTCGCAAAATGGGCCGAAGATGAAGGCGTTACAGTGATGACTCTGGAGGTCAACTGGTAGCGAGCTTAATTACAAAGGAATCAAATATCCGAACAGGAGATCGAATGGCTACTGATGTCTTAATGCCTCAGATGGGTGAATCCATCGCTGAGGGAACGATAGTCA
>Ga0187894_10004389_pt1 | contig 15166 bp, 18 predicted proteins | sample GBC1701081metaG_FD_136650 | JGI IMG/M metagenome (GOLD analysis project Ga0187894, IMG submission 136650) | White microbial mat communities from a lava cave in the Kipuka Kanohina Cave System on the Island of Hawaii, USA - GBC170108-1 metaG ...
ACTCAATTCTCCATCCTCAACCTCACGCTGACCACGGCCGGCACCGAATACAAAGCGACCCTGCCGCCCGGCACCAGGCGGATCCGCGTGCAAGCGCGCACCGCGGTGGATCTCAAGCTCGCCTATGTCGAGGGTGACTCTGGCAGCAACTACGTGACCGTGAAGGCGGCGCCATCGCCGGCGTACAAGGAGGACAGCCTTCTCGGGGTGACCGCGCTCTACCTGCAGTGCGGCACCAACGGAGTCGTCGCCGAGATCGTCTGCGGCAACTGACGCTCGATGACGCGATGCCCGGAGTGCGGCAGCAGGATCGCCGAACCGGCGCACGACGGCAACGGCCACGTGCTGCCGCGGCCGCGCTACGTCCGCCTGACGCGGGACGCGCGGATCGTGATCGCCTGCAGGAGCTGCAGAGCCGAGCTCGAGATCCTGGCGCCGGACATGCGCCTGCGTCTCTTTCGTCGGTCCGAACCTACGAGCGACTTCTCGCCGCCATCGGTCGCCGGGCGACCCGGAAGTTGATCGCCATCTCCGGCGGTCGGCTGCTCAAAATCCCGACGGCGCGCGCCGCGGCGCGCTACGAGCGCCACCGCCGTATCGTGGAGGCGCTGGATCATCACTCGCACGAAGAAGTCGCGCGACGATTCAGAATCAACCTTCGAACAGTCTACCGACACGCCAAACACGCGTGATCAGTTCCGAGCCCTCGCGCCAATACCGCAATGAGGCTCCGGGCCGCGCCGGATACGGGGAATCTCGCACTCGGCGCAGTGACACAAAGGTAACGAGTGTGCCACGTGGTGGTTGAGGTTCCGTTCGTTCTCCCTACACTGCCCGTTAACTGACGGGTACGAGCGGTCGAAGGTCCGGCTCCGAGAGGAGCCAAGGTGAGGATCAGGGGCCGCGGCGAGGGTTGGCATTCAACTCGCGCCGCGAGCCCCTTTTTCTTTTTGCGGGGTCGAAAGTTGAGCAGCGGGGAGACGAAATCAAAGGCTCGAGCGCTCGCAAGCGCTCGCCCAGAGTCCCCTCCCAACTACCTCCCCTCCCTCGCTTCCCTTCGTCGTCACCGGGCTGAGCGGTTCCACGCTGCCGCTCGCGCGATGCTCAGTGACGGCGAAGGGACAGGGACGCCGCGATGAGTCTTCGCACGTCGCCGTTCGCCGTCGACGGGTTCCGCCTGTTGAAGGCGGTGCCGCACACCGAGGGCGATCGCCGTCTCATCTACATCGAGCCGTCGGACGAAGGGCGCGACATCGAGGGGGATATTGTGCGACAGTCCGTGCTCGAACGCGCAGCGCCGTACTATCTCCGCCACGGCAACATCGACATCGCGCACCGAAGTCTCGGCGAGTCGTCGGAAGAAGAGGCGTCCGAGGATGGTCTGATCTGCGGGCGCATGCCGGACCATTGGGAGATCGGAAGGCCGATCGACATCCGCTTCAATCCGATCCGGGTCAAAGCGGAGATCTATCGCTCTACCGGCCCGACCATCCCTCCGCACCTCGAAGCCGCCGAAGAGTACTGGCTGTCTCAAACGTCGCAGGATCCGCCAAAGACGTATTTTCCATCGATCGGCGGCCTCAAGCTCCACAAGTCTTGCGACGACTCCGGGTGCGATCTGGACGACCTGCTGTGGACGAATATTGGCCTCTGGCGCTCGCCGATGCATCCCGCCGTGCGCCCGGTGTCGCTCGTTCCCTTCGAGGTTTTCGCGAAGGCGCTCGTCGCCGGCTACGGAACCGACGTGCGCACCCTCACCGGTGGCGCGGCGACTCGCAAGGAAAGCCTCCACGGTGCGCACGATCACGGCTACGTCGGCGCGGCCGCGCGTTTCATGAAGGCCGTGCAGACCGGCGCATGCGAGCATGCGCGCCCGCCGCTCAGCGCACAAAAGATCATCGATCACTTTCGCGAGTGCGAGAAGCTTGCCGATGGCACCGCTTCTCGCTTCGCCGTCAAGCTCGTCACCGACGTCGCGCGGCGCGTGAATCGCGCTCGCCAACACCCAGCCGCCAAGGCGGCATAGGAGGAAAGACCGATGAAGTGCTCCAAGACCGACTGCGGCAAGGATCTTCCGGCCGGCACCAAGTTCTGCGGCGACTGCGGCGGTGCCGCGGCCGAGGTGATGGCGAAGTGCGTCGGGTGCACGAAGGATCAGCCGAGCGGCAACAAGTTCTGCGCCGAGTGCGGCGAGACGCTCGCGAAGACGGCCGACGCTGCCGAGTACGAGTCGTACATGCAGCAGCTCGAAGGCCTCGCGCAGACGAACGCGGATCTCCCCGCTGGCGTCGAGCCCGGCAAGATCGAGGGCAAGACCGTCGCCGAGGTTCTCGGCAAGGCGGCCGCGGGAAAGACGGTGGACGGCAAGCCCGCCGGCGAGGGCAAGGAGGGCGACGGCGCCGTCGACGCGCTGCCCTTCCTCGAGGAGCTGCTCGGCGGATCCGCTTCGGCGTCTGCGATGCTGAAGGCGATCGGCGCCGAGATCCGCCAAGTCCGCAAGGATCAGGGTCTGCTCGCCGGCGCCGAGCTGGTGCGCATGCGGAAGCAGAAGGAGCTCGGCGAAGACGTCCGTCTCCTCAAGGCCGAAGTGGAGTCGTGGGGCAACCGCGGCACCGGCCGCCGCGCCATCGTGAACACGCACGACAAGCGCTCGGACAAGGAGAATCCGGTCGAGGACAAGAGTCCTCGCGGACCCGAGCTCATGGCGAAGGCGGCGGCCGCCGTTCGCCAGAAGAAGCTCGAGGGCAAGGACCTGGTTCGACTGGAGACGCTCACTAACCGCGGCCACAGTCTGAACGAGATCATCGCGGCGCCGGGATTCGAGGATCTCGGCACGCGGGTCTCCGACGCAATCGCGGCCGTTACGCACTGAACGAAGCTTCGACGAACTCGTGCCCTGGCGGCCGCGGGGAATGCTCACTCCCGCGGGGCGCACCGCCAGGGCGACGAGATGACACAAGTGAGCGCGACAGGGTCACCGGAGTGGGCGGGTGAACGAACGAGGAGTGACCCATGATTCCAGGAGGCTGGCAGCCGTTCGGCGGTGGAATGGAGGGCGGTGACTGGACCGACCTGGCCGCCAAGTTCAACCTCAACGACATCGAGGGCTTCTACAAGGCGGTGACGGCCGGCTACGGCACGGACGTCGCTGCTTTGACCGGCGGCGCCGCGGTGCGGCTCGAGTCGCTCGAGGGCGCGCTGATCGCCACCACGGAAGAGATCGACGACTTCAAGCTCTACGACGAGCTCGAGAAGTCGAACGCTCTCGCGAACGTCGATCAGTGGGTCTCGAAGGACCGGATCGGCGGCTTCCCCGGCAGCGCTTTCAATTCCGAGGTCGGGTCGATCCGAGACAACAGCTCCACCTACAAGCGCAACGTCGCTGAGGTGAAGTACCTCATGACGAAGCGCGAGGTCTCGGTCGTCGCGCAGACTCAGCAGGGCATCATCGACCTGATGGCGGACCAGAACATGGACGCCACACTCGAGCTGCTCCGCTCGGCCGAGTGGGGTTTCTTCTACGGAAACTCAGCCTGCTCGAGCGTCGAGTTCGACGGCATCTACAAGGAGCTCGAGGACAGGACCGGCGTCGGCTCGGAATGGTTCGTCGATCTCCGCGGCAACTCGGTCACCGACCAGGCGCGCGAAATCAAGGACTCCGCTGCCTTCATCAGCGATCAGGGGCAGTTCGGAAAGCTGACCCACCAGTTCGCATCGAACCTGGTGCAGAGCGATCTCGACCAGAAGCTCGACCCCGGCGTGCGGGTGATGATCGGTCAGGACCGCGACTCGGTGAAGATCGGCACGCCTGTTGCCGGCATCAAGACGAGCTGGGGCAACATCCGCACCATCCCGGATATCTTCATCCAGGAGGGTCAGCGCCCCTTCGTCGTGCGTGGATCCGACTACGCGGCGATGGTGACCGACGCCGCTGTCTCGGCGCCGTCGGCGGTGTCGGTTTCGGCGGCGACCAACGCGAGCTCGCAATTCATCGCGGCGGACGGAGGTCTTTACTACTGGGCGGTCGAAGGTGGGAACTCCACCTGCCGCTCGGCGCTCGTCAAGTCGTCCCAGGTAGCCGTCTCGGCTGGCCAGTCGGCAACCGTGCAGATCACCGAACCGGTCGGCGGCAACGAGACCTACTACGTCGTGTACCGGAGCAAGCGGAACGGCGCGAACGGCGACGGCGATTTCCGCGAGATGGTGCGCGTGCCGAAGAACGGCGGTGGCACGACGACCTACGTCGACCACAACCAGAACATCCCCGGCACCTCAATCATCGTGCTGCTGAGCATGACGCGCCAGGCGATCACCATGCGCCGGCTGCTGCCGCTCACCAAGTTCCAGCTGTACCCGACCGACAAGCCGGTGAATCCCTGGGCGCTGCTCTTCTTCCTGTACATGCGCGTCGCCAAGCCCCGTCAGCACCGCATCATCAAGAACGTGCTGCCGTCCGGCGCTACCTGGCGCCCGCGCGGGTAAAACGCACCGCCCATTTCCCGAACCCGAGGGGGATCGTATGACGACTACATCGAAGGGCCTGCGGCTGGTCTGTGACCTTCCGCAGGCCTCGCACCTGATCAGCGGCATCTACTTCGCGCTGATCAAGACCGACGCCGACCAGGAGATCCGCGTCTCCGAGAGAGTGAGCGCTGAGGTCGCCGAGCCTCTGCTCGCGATCTCGGGCTTTCGCATCTTCGAAGGGCAAGGCGACGACCAGGCGATCGACGACGCACTGGCCAAGGTGATCGCCGCCGACACCGCCGCGGCGCCGGCGTCTCGGCACGACGCCTCGCTCGCGCAGCAGCTCGAGGAGCATCGCCGCGCGAATCGCGCGCAGTCGGAAGAGATCGAGGGGCTCAAGCAGCAGCTCGCGCAACTCCGCGCCGTCGGAACCCCCGGCGGTCAGAAGGAAGAGATCGACCGCCTGAAGGCCGACCTCGCCCGACTGGACGCCGATCGAACGACCGCCGCCAACGAGGCGAGCGATGCGATCCAGAAGCTCGACGCCCAGCGCGACGGGCTCACGAAGCAGCTCGAGGCTCTCCAGGCGGAGAAGGGCACGCTCACGCAAGAGCGCGACGCGCTAGTCGGCCAGGTGACCGCGCTGCAGGGCGAGAAAGACTCGCTGGTCTCCGAGCGCGACGGGCTCACGAAGCAGCTCGAGGCTCTCCAGGCGGAGAAGAAGAAGGGCGGCAAGTAACACCGCGCGCCAACTCGGAAGAGCGAAGGAGGAAGTAGTTCATGCTCCAGACCGCACTCACCGAAGAGCAGAAGCAGGCGATCAACGGCTCTCTGCCTGCCTTCAAGCGCTTCGACGTCGCCGGCAAGATCGACGCCATCATCGCCGCCCAGCTCGAGGATCCGGGCCGCCGCGCGGTCAACGCGCTCAGGCTCGCGAGCAACGTTGCCAGCACGGAGACCGTGACCATCGGGACCGACGTCTTCGAGGTCAACATCGTCAACACCGACTCGACGGTGAACGTCTCGAACGGGGACCTGGCCACCGGCACGCCCGCCGTCTCCGGCATTACCTTCGCCGCTCATGGTCGGTCGGTCGGTGACCTGATCCGCGTCGAGAACGAGATTATGAAGGTGATCGGTGTGCCGACCGCCAACAAGGTCATCGTGCGGCGCGGGCACAGCGGCACCACGAAGGCGACGCACGCCGACGCCACCGACATCTTCGTCGCCGGCACGCCGGCGACCGCGGGTCGGATCGAAGTCGGCCTGGTCACCACTCTGACGCCCGCGGCTTTCGGAGCTGCGCTCGTCGCGGTCAACAACTCCGAGGGAGCGCAGCAGGTCACTGCCGAGGTGATCGCCGCCGGCGAGGTGGCGATCTACGCCAACCAGGTCGGCGCCGTCGCGCTGGCATGCACCGAAACGCTCGGTGGCACGAACAATGCCTGGGCGGCGGCAACGATGTACGGCGGGAAGGCGGCGGGGCAGCGGCGCATCTCTATGCAGCGCCGCGCGCCGAACGCGACCGAGGTTGCGCTCGGCAACGTACACTTCGTCTTCGACTTCGTTCCGGTGCCGATCACGGTCCGCGTGGTCGTGACCGCCACCCCGGGTGTCATCAAAGCCTGGGACGGCGTCGTTACCGTGAGCGGCAACCGCCTCACCGTCGACAACGCCGGATCAACTCCCTGGGCGGCCACCGACACCATCGAGGTGATCGTCGCCGACGGCTGAGCCATCGGCAGCAGAACCCAATGCCGCTCACCGTCCGCCCACCGAAGACGCCGGTCGATGTCTCCTGGATCAAGAACCACGACCTCTACGGCGTCATGCTTCTCGCCAACGGCGAGTCGTCGGCGCTCAGCGATGACGCGCTCGCGGAGGAGCTCTCGGCGGCGGAGGACTTCTACGAGCGCGACCTCTCGCTCCGGTGGAAACCGACGCGCGTCTTCAGCGACGTCTTCGGTAGGCAGAATCTCGTTATTCAGGATCAGGCGGTCGCCCTGCCCTCGGACTTCGACAATATCGAGGACATCGACGAGCCCGCCTACGACTACGGTCGCGACTACTGGATCGAGGATCGCTGGGGCTGGATCGACCTCAACTATCGCCCGGTGCGCGAGATCACGCAGATGTTCTTCGCGTTCCCCGGGGCGACGCCGGTACAGATCATCCCGAAGCCCTGGATCCGCATCGACGCGAAGTTCGGACGCCTACAGCTCGTACCCAACTCGTCGAACGCGATCCTGGCGGCGCTCTCCGCCTTCGTGCTCGGCATTCAGGCAGTCGGTAAGGGCCTGCCGCAGTCGATCTACGTCGACTACAAGGTTGGCTTCGACGAGGCACAGCTCCTCGCCCATCACCGCGATCTCCTGAAGGGGCTCCGGCTCCGGACGGTCCTCGGCCTCATGGGGATCATTACCTCGATCGCGACGCCTGGCGGTGCCACGAGTGACACGCTCGGCCTCGATGGCCTGAGCCACGGCAAGTCGTTCGGCGGGAAGTATGGCGCGTATTCCGGTCGCATCCTGCGCGCGATCGACGACGAGGCAGAGATCCGAGAGTCCTGGCGGCGGCGTGAGCGCGGCCTCTCGGTGGCGTGGATGTGATGGCGGTCACGTCGCTCCAGCACACGCGCTTCGATCCGGCGCGCTTCAACGAAGAGATCGCCGCGCACGGCAGCAAGATGCTCTGGCGGAAGGCTCTCCCCTGCCCGTGCATGAACCCGCGCTCGGGCCACGCCGATCCAGGCTGCCCACTCTGCGACGCGCTGGCTGTCATCTGGGACGCGGGAACGGAGATCACGGTGCTGGCGCCGGGCCGGCGACGCGACGACCGCTACGACGTCGCGGGCTCTTGGCTCGAGGGCTTCGTGCAGCTCACCTTCCCGTCGACGCTATCACCCGGTCACTTCGACCGCATCGATTCGCTCGTCGGCGTCATGGTCGTGAACAACGAGTTCCACGTTCGCGGCGCGACCAACAAGCTCGGGCACTCGACCGAGCGCCTCCGCCTCGGCGCGCAGGTGATCGACGTCGAGTTCTGCGGCCGCGTGAACGACGCCGGCGACGGCCTGGTCCGCTACGAAGTGCCAACCGACTTCGTCGTCGGCTTTGACGGGTCGATCCTGTGGGAGCCCGGACACGGGCCCGCCGCGGATACGCAGTACAGTCTCCGCTATACGGCACGCCCGTCGTGGGTGTGCTGGTCGCCGCGCGAGCGCGACGAGGCGGGCCAGAAGCTCCCTTATCCGGTGAGCGCGCAGCGACTCGACTTCTTTCGACGTCCTGGTGTGGGCGAGGGGCCGGTCTGATGGTGGAGCGGAGCATCGCGGTCACGCTCCCCGAGGGCGCGCCGGCGCCGGCGCTCGAGCATGCGCTCGGCGGACCGGTGCCGAGCATCATCCTCGCCGCCTGGCGCGAGCTCGCCGCCGATCACGTGGCGAGCGGCGCCTACCTCGCGATGCTGACGCCCGACCTCGCGTTCCACTACCCCTACCTCGGCGACGGCATGGCGGTCGCGGTGGTGAACCCGGCGCAGTACGCCGACGTTATCGAAGAGGGGCACGCCGGCTATCACCTGCCGAGCGTTTGGAAGAAGTGGAAGGTCGGGAAGAACGGAAACCGCTTTGCGGTCATCCCCTTCAACCACGAGACGCCAACCGGCTTGGGTGGTGGGAGCACGACGGCGCGGCGCCGGCAGGCGATGCCGGCCGCAGTCTACAAAGGTGCGCGCGGCCGCCCGGGCGCTTTCAGTCTGGCGAACCGCGGACGTCTCACCGGCGCCGGCGACCACTACAAGCAGGGCAAGTCCTACGAGTACTACCGAGGCCTCGGCTTCACCGGCATGCCCGAAGCGCAGGGCTACGACTGGAAGGCGTCCAAGTACGAAGGGCTCACGCGCTTCACCGCCGAGACGCCGGGTGGCGGCCACCACACTGAGTATCTGACGTTCCGCACGATCACGCCCGACTCTAACGGCTGGTACATCCCGCCGCAGCCGGGCTTCCACTTCGCCGCCCGCGCCCTGGACGCGGCCATGCCGGCGATCGCCGACGTGCTCGACCGCGCCGCCGCGGCGGATGCCGAGCGCGCGCTCGGCGACGTCATCGGAGAGCTCGAATGATTGGTTATCGAGACCTCTACGCCGCGGGCGCCTCGGTCATCAGCCTCGACCGCGTCGAGCTCGCGTTCGGTGAGGACGGGATTCTCCGCGATCCGAGCGAAGAGCAGATCGCCGTCCTCGAGCGCGACGGGGTCCGCCGGGAGCGTTTCATTCGAGTCGAGCTCGAGCCGGAATCCACGGGAGTCGAGACGGCCGTCGAGTCGGTCGCCGTTAGCGACACTCCCACCGAACTTGCGGCGCCGTCGGCCGCTGAAGAGCCGTCTGGGGAAGGTGCGGATGCGGGGTCGGAGGGCGGTGGCCGCCGGCGTCGCAGGATTTCGGAACCTCCGAAGGAGCCCTCGGATGTTTAGCCGCGGCTGGATTGTGGCGCCGCGCGTCTTCGAGACCGCTCTGTCCGCCATGCTCGCGAAGCTCGATGCCGCGATCGCCGGCGACACGATCGATGCGCTGCTCGAGCGCATCTTCTTCAACTACGAGCCCGCCGAGCGCGCAACGGTGAAGGCGTTCCTCGCGTTGAAGGCCTCCAAGGCGGTGCCGATCGTCCGAAATTACCCCCGCCTCGAGCAGAACTTCCCCTGCTACTCGATCATCATCGCGGGCGGGCAGCAGTCGCAGCAGTATCTGGGCGACCAGGTCGACACTCTCATCGACCCCGATACCGGCGAGCAGCTCAACGTCGAAGGTGAGCGCTGGTGCACCGGCACCGCCGTGCGCACCTACGCCGAGCACCCCGATCACATCGAGTGGCTGCACCAGATCGCGAAGTGGGGGCTCAGCGCTGAGCGGCGCGCGATCGCCGACGCCGGGTGCGTCTACGCGCAGAAGCCTTCCGAGAAGGACCTGGGCTTCGCGAAGGAGTTCATCGAAGGCTCCGGTCACTTCGTCTACGTGCGCGAGCTGCTCTTCGTCGCCGAGTACGACCAGGCCGACGTGCGCGTCAACGACGGCGCCGACGAGATCATGGACCACGATACCGGCCCCTCTCAGGTGCTCCATGGGTAGCGCGGCGGCCCGCATGCCGGAGCTCTTCTCGTTCGCCGACTACTGCAAGCGCGCGGGGCTGAGCCGAGTCCTCACGAGAGGCTTCCAGGAGCACGTGAAGCAGAACGCCGGCGACTTCAACTATCGCAGCGATGCGGACTGGGACCGCCTGAAGAGCGAGTTCCTCGCGACCCCCAGAAGGAGAGCCTGAACCATGGCACTGCAAGTCTCGCCCCTCGCGGTTTTCGATCCGTTCAACCAGATCCACATCGAGCCTCACGTCGGTGGGCTCGTACGGACGCAGACGCGTGAGAATCCTCGGGCGGTCAATCCGAACCCGCTGATCATCGCGTCCCAGTTTCGGAGCGGGAAACCGAAGGTGATGACCCGCTTTCGCGAGATCGCGGCTCTCGAGCAGCGGCACGATCCCGACAACAATCGCGATCAGGGCGTCGCCCTCGCGCGCATGTCCCGCGTCGGCTTTGCGGATCCGGACGTCTTCGGCTCGGCCGACCTCTTCACCTACCGCGTGAACAACGCGACGCCGGGGATGGCGTACATCCTCGCGAGCTCGACGCAGCTGATCCAGGTCACCACGGGCGACTACGGCTACCACGTGAACGGGGCTCAGGGCGGCTCGCGGCTCCGTGTCAGCGCCGGCACGCACGTCGGTAAGAAGGTCGTCGTTCGCGACTCCGTCCGGCCGTATACGCTCGACGACCTCGGGCCGCTCCTCAAGATCGACTACACGGGCAATGGCAGCGCCGCGACGGCCACCATCCGCCGCTCGACCGGTGTGATCGCCTACAGTGGCCAAGTCGCCGACGCGGACGCGATTTCGGTCAACGGCGTGATCTTCGAGTTCGACAACAACTCGACCACGACCAGCGGCCGGATCCCGGTGACAATCGGCGCCAACCAGGACGTGACCTTCGGAAATCTGGTCGAGGCCATCAACACCGAGGTCGGCGGCGTCACCGCAACCCAGGACGCTACGGCGAACACCGTGACTCTGGTCGGGCCCGAGCAGGGCATTCTCCTCGCTGAAGTCACCGACTCCGGCAGCGCCTTCACCGTCGCCCACTCCGGCCAGTCCGTTCTGCTGCAGACGACTCTCACCGGCGCCACCGACGGAAGCCAGGGGCTGATCCTGCCGCTCGTGAGCGCCGGCCAGAAAACGATCGCGCTGCTCGTCGGCGAGATCAACAAGCACCAGGGCTACGCGGCCGAGATCTCGAAGTACGGCAACGGCGCGCTGCTCTCGACCGGCATCGATCCGGTGACCGGCTTGAACATCATGACGGCCGCGACGCTCACCGGATACACGGCGATGATCGCCGACGCGATCAACTCGCGGACGCAGGGCAGCTACTCGGCCCAGATCCTCGTCTACGGTGTCGAGCCCGACGAGTTCGCCACCAGTGCCCCGGACACGCTCTTCACGGGCGGTACTTCCCCAGCGGCGACGGTGACCGACACCGAGGACTTCCTAAACGCGTGCGCCTCCGAGCTCCAGATCGGCGGCATCATCCTCTACGACACCGACGATCCGGTGATCATGAACATGGTCACCGAGTTCTGCATCGAGCAGCGGAGCCAGGGGAAGATCTTCAAGGCCTACTTTGGCGCCAACCCGAACGGATCCGCGTCGCTCGCCGATCGCGTGACCGGGTTCCTGAACCTCTCTAGCTCGCTCGACTTCAGCAAGTGCCATCTCTTCACGCAGCGGATGGGCGTGCTCGGGAGCGATGGAACGATCGAGTATCTGCACCCGATCTTCCTCGCCGCCGCTCTCGCCGGCGCGGCGTCGGGTAATCTGCCCTATGTGACGCCGCTCACGAACAAGCGGCTTCGCTTCGTCGACATTCACCCGAACGACTCTTTCGACACGGCGACGCGCGAGTCCTTGATCGACGGCGGGATCACTGTCGTCAAGAAGAGCCGCGACATCATCGTCGTCTCGCTCCACGTAACCACCTCGCACGATCCGGATCGTCGCATGGAGCGGATCGCCTCCGAGCGCGCCACCGTCGACCTGGTCGACGCGCGGATGCGCGAGGCCTTCCTGCCCTTCATCGGCAAGTGGTCGACCAGCGTGCTCGCCGCCCGCTGCGTCGGCGTCATGCGTCGCGTGCTCGACCAGCTGACGCGCGAAGGCGCCCTCTCGGCCGGTGTCGACTCGAACGGCAACAAGCAGCCCGCCTGGGAGATGATCCCGATCGGCGACAACGGCGAGCCGTTCATCATCGAGAACGGTCAGCTCAAGCTCAAGTACCAGATCTTCATCGGCGGCGAGCTCAATCACGTCGATCTGATCGGGAACGCCGAGTACGCGCGCATCGTCGGCGGTCTGGCGACGTCGGCCATCGAGTTGGCGACGCAACTGCCACTGGCGGCGTAGCGCAAAGAGTTCCGCCCCGTGCCGGGCCCGTCGGTTCCCCCTTCCGACGCGGAATGCATACCGGCTCGGGCGCGGAAACCTTCAAAGGGGGAAAGGACAGATCGCTCGAAGGGGGGAGCGGCCCGGAGGCCGTTCCATGAATCAGAACGAAGCGATTCCCAGCGCGAGAGTGAAGCTCTTCCTCGTACCCGCCGGAAGCGGCGACACGATCGCCCTCGGTCTCGTCGAGGATTGCTCGGCGAGAAACGACCAGGACTCGGAGAACTTCAAGACGATCGGCGAGCCGATCCCGCCCGACAACGTCACCAACTTCGAGCAGGGCCGGATCCGCTGGGGCAAGGTGTACCAGGCGAACGACGTTCAGCGCGGCATCTACGCGCCCAGGGTCGCGGAGTTCACCAGCTACGAGTCCTTCGACCTTCTCGCCCTCGACCCGAAGGACAACAAGCCGATCTTTCTCGCGGTCGGCTGCCGTCCGAACTCGGTGGACTTCACCGCTCGCGGCGGTGCCTCGCCGCGAGAGCAGTACGATGGCATCTGCCGGGTCGTTCTCTTCGGCCAGGAAATCCAGACCGCACTGGCGCAGGCGGCGTAAGGGACGTGGCTCGTCCGTTCACACCGCCGGCGGGCGATCACCACCACGGCCTCGACAGTCGCGTCGCGACCGTCGAAACCGAGCTGGCCGGGCTCTCTGAAGATCTCTCGAACCTCAGCCGCAAGTTCGATGCGCACCAAGCCGAGATCCGCACGCAGTTCTCCACCCTGACGGTGCAACTCGCTGGCGTCGGCCGCTCGGACACCAGAACAATCTTGACGGGCGGGCTCGCCCTCGTCGGCGTCTTCATCAGCCTCTGGGTGTTCCTCGTCTCCCCTCTCAAAGAGGGGCTCCTCGACCTGAAGGGCCAACTACACGAGCACGAGCACTCCGACGGGCACTCCAAGAACCGCCAGGACATAGCGCGGGTCAAGGAGCGGCAGAGCAGCATCTTCATGCTGCTGCGCGAGCTCGACGACAAGCTCCAGAAGGAGGCGCACGCGATCGACGATCGATTGAAGACGACGATCGACGGTCTCCGGACGGAAATGAAGGAGAGCGATGAGACCATCTACTGGCGCGCGCGCGCAGAGCAAGCGGAAGCGCATCTTCAAAGCTCGCAAAAGGAGAAGTGACATGACCATTCGTTTCCCCGCAACTCGCATCCTCGCCAGCTGCATCGCCCTGGTCGGCCTCGTCTTTACGGCCTCGTGGGTTCTGGCGCAGGCGAGCGATCAGCCCACCGCAGCGCCGGCGGTCGACCCGAACGTGCTGGCGGCCGCGGCCGTTCCGTTCATCACCTGGTTCGTCCGACTCATTATCGACAAGATCCCCGACGCCTTCATCATCACGCTCCGGAACCGGTGGATGCCGGTCTTGGTGCCGATCGGCGCCGTGCTGATCAAGTCGGTTGTGGACGGCCAGCTCGATCTGACGCAGGGCGCGCTCATCGGCCTCGCCGGCGTCGGGCTCCACCAGTTTGGCAAGGCACTCAAGATCGTGCCGTCGTCGTCCGGCGGCATCATCCGCAGCGATGCTGAAGCAGACGCTGCAAAGGCAGGAGGTGCATCGTGAGCCGCAGAATCCTCGTCATCGGCGCCGCCGTGCTCGCGCTCGCGGGATGCGCGGCACTCAAGGAGATCTCCGCACCCTTCCAGGAGGACCCCGTCAAGTCGACGCTCTTCGTCGTGAAGGAGCAGGTGATCGCGATCCGAACGAGCATCTTCATCCCGCGTGATCTCGCGAGTCCGTCGGGGCTCTGCGAGGACAACGAGTGCGTCGATTGGCGGCGTATCGATCGCGGTCTGACGCTCGCACAAAACAACGCCGTCACGGCACTCGCGACGATCAACGAGCCCGGACCGAGACGCATGATAGCGCTCGCTCTCGCGAACCAGGCGCTCGACGGCTTCAGTCAGCTCGCGACCCTCGACGGCGACCCGGGACGGCGCGCGATCTACGCACAGGCGATCGCCGCAGTCAGGGCCGCCATTACCGAACTCAACAGCGATGGAGGTGGAGCATGAGCGGAAAAGAACTGCTGGGCATGCTCGAACTGATGGCTCTCGCCGCCGCCGCGGCCTTCCCCGGCTCTGCGGCAGCCCTTGCGGCAGCGGCTATGGTCCAGAAGCTGATCGAGTCTCTCGGCAAGCTCATGGACGGCGAAGTCACCGAAGCGGATCTCAGGCTTCCGAGCTACGAAGAGACGCTAGCGGAGGTTCGCGCGAAGCAAGCCGGCAACTGACGATCACACGGGCCGCACGCTCCCACCCAATCGGCGTGCGGCCCTTCACGCTTCATCAACCCGAATCCGCGGGCGTCCTGCCCGGGCCGGCGAAGAGAGGCAACATGTCCGACGAGATCAACCCGACCCCGGGTAATGGGGTGTTTCACTTTCAGGTGAATGGCAAGTCGTTCACCTACCGCTGGCCGACGCAAGCCGACATCGACCGCATCTCTCGCATTCAGGCGGCGAACATGACGGTGAACGCAGGCTTCACCGAGGGCGAGGCGCGCATCGCGTCGGAGACGCTCGGCCTGCTGAACGGCAACGGCATCGAGTGGGAGGCGCGGCTGCAGGTGGGACTCCTACCGCGCCAGCGCCGCGACGGGTCAGTCCTCTCGCTCGGCGAAGGCGCGCCCGAGAGCTGGAAGCAGACGCGGAAGTTCGCGGGACAGGATGTCACCGAGATCTCCTTCGACGACGTCGACCCCGATGAGTTCAACGAGGTCTGTCAAGTAATCCGCGAGGCGGACGAGGAACGGCGGAAAAAAAAAGCTGGACCGCCGGTGCCCTCTACGCCTACTGCGCCGCTCGCGACCAGCGCCTGAGGTGGGAGGAGTGGAAGCGCTGGCCCGCCTCGCGTCCTTGGCTCGACATCGAGGACCTCTCGGCCGAGGAGGCTCTCTGGGTCGAGATGCAGGCGCAGATCGACGCCGGGCTCCAGTGGTGCTCCCCTTGCGACAAGGGCGGCTGGCATACCTTCTGCGGCGACTGCGGAAGGCGCTACCATGGAGGCGACCTCGTCTGGCGCGACTGCCCCAACGAGCGCTGCGCGACCAAGGCGACCACGCACTTTTGTCCAACGTGCGGAACGGAGATTCAGAGCGCCTTTTTGGAGCGTATGCGTCGGGGCGAAGTCGACTGGGCAGAGGAGGCA
>Ga0187894_10004390_pt1 | contig 15165 bp, 12 predicted proteins | sample GBC1701081metaG_FD_136650 | JGI IMG/M metagenome (GOLD analysis project Ga0187894, IMG submission 136650) | White microbial mat communities from a lava cave in the Kipuka Kanohina Cave System on the Island of Hawaii, USA - GBC170108-1 metaG ...
ATCGAATACCTTGCCGTCAGAAGGAAATCCTATGGCGAGAAGATGCAGAGCCAGTGAAAACAACATTAGTTCCCTGATATGGATGTGCGTCTTCAGGAATTCTAACTTCATGTTTTACAGTTACCTCTAAGCCTAGTTTATTTAAGGCTATGTTATGGTTATTTCGTCTAACTCATCTGTATTCTCAATTATATAACAAGTAGTTAAGATTCTAGCGACTTGTGATAGAACATCCATTCGGCACCTTATTAGGATTACCCCCCATATTTTTACAAAAACACAATATTTAATAAAAGATGGTGGGTAATATTGTGCAATGGTAAGCATAGTTAAGAGAAGAAAAGGAAACCAGATCTACTACTATCTGAAGCACCATGCGAGAGGTAGACAGCGAGAGATCTACCTAGGTAGGACTATACCCCATAACATAGAAGAAATTAAGCAACAGCTCTTGCTGGATTTTTACAGAATGGAATGGCTTCCTATTCTAGAAAATATTCACAGGAATTTCGTAAAGGAAAGAAAAAGTATACCCAAAAGCGCAGTAGAGAAGGATATCGAAATATTCTCCATAGGATTCACTTACAATACACAGAGAATTGAGGGTTCGACACTTACGCTAAAAGAAACCGCGCTTCTGCTTCAAGAAGGTATAGCACCGCACAGGCCTACCAGAGACATAAAGGAAGCTGAAGCACATAGGAAACTCTTCGTTCAGATATTGAACAACATACATGATATTGATTTATCTCTTGAAACCATGCTTGAATGGCACAAGGATCTCTTCAAAGAAACGAAGTCGGACATAGCAGGCAAGATCAGGGATCATCGGGTAAGAATAGGCGGAACTGAATATATTCCTCCACCGCCTCAGATTCTAAGACTGCTCCTGAAAGACTTCTTCACTTGGTACGATCGTAGCAAGAAAGACAAGAAGCTACAACCAGTAGAACTTGCTGCACTAGTTCATTTTAAACTTGTCTCAATCCATCCTTTTACTGACGGCAATGGTAGAATATCCAGGTTGATGATGAACTACGTGCTTCACAAGTTTGCATATCCCATGCTTGACATCAAGGCTACCGATGTGAAAAGTTACTTCAATGCGCTAGAGAGGTCAAACTTGAAAGATAATGACATGATTTTCCTGAAATGGTTGATGAGCAGGTACTTCAAGGCCAATAGACAATATATTAAAGGAAAAGATGTTGCTAGATTATCAACTTCTAGGTCGCGTGCATAATTACACAATTAGCGGACTTGCCAATCCATTATCCAGCAAGCGTCTATCTTTATCACACACTCCCCAGTTAAAAGCAGGGCTTCCATTAGTGATTTTGAATTCGAAGTACACCTTGCGGTCAGAAGGAAAGCCTAGGCAAGAAGATGCAGAGCACGTGAAAACAGCATTAGTTCCCTGATATGGGTGTAGCATTATGGCGAGCATTCTTTGACTCGGCAGCTGGGAGCTACCCTAAGATTTATACTGCTACCTGACCAAATTATGGTCATGAGATCGCAAGTGATTAACTTTGAGGAATGGATCTCTCCTGAGGCAATAGCTAAACGTAGCGAAGCTGCTCTAAGAGCGAGATTGACTCCTCAAGAACTTGCAGAACTGGTCGGAGGAGAGCCGCTTACCCTTAAGCAGGCTGCGTGGTTTCTACGAAAGAGAAGCGCTGGTGAATTGGAAGCTCTCATAGAATCTGCCAAGAACAGCTTCAGCAAAACGTTTAGAGAGATTGGAACCAGACGCTACAAGATGTTGAATCATGATAAAGAAGTTTTTGACACGAAAGCGTGACAACACCGTATCCCTAGCAGAAACAGACTAGTCAATAGCGTAACCCTTAACCTGAAGAGAACTGTACAACTACTGTTGGGCGCTGATATTTCTGGAGCTAATTACAGACGAATAAAGAACGAGTCAGACACCTTCAAAAGGAAGGTCTATTTTGCTGCTTTATTTGTAAACGAATTACGAAAAATTGGCATTGACGCAATCCTCGTTGGTGGATCAGCGGTAGAATTTTACACTCGTGGCAAGTTTCAGACCGCTGATATTGACTTTGCCGTGACAGATAGATCTGGTGCTACACAGATTCTCAGGAGCCTCGGATTTGAGGCTAAGGACGCAGTATGGTACAATAGAGAGCTGGACATAATTGTGGATCCTAGTGACAAAGATTACACTGGAGACCCTGACAAAGTTAGGATAGTAGACGTTGGAGATGTTGAAGTGAAAGTTGCTGGTGTTGAAGATTTGATAGTGAACAGGTTATACTCAGCAAAATACTGGAAGAGTAATCCTCAGCGTGATATGGAAGAGGCAACCGCACTTCTCAGTATATTCTCCAGCTCGATTGATAACGAGTATGCAGATCGTCTTGCTAAACAAAACGATGTTGTGGACATTCTTCAGAAAACGAGAGAACGAGCCTCAACTAAATAAATGGATGTATCAATCCATTATCCAGCAAGCGTCTATCTTTATCGAAAACTTCCCAATTGAAAACAGGATTTCCATTAGTGACTTTGAACATGAAGTAAACCTTGCCATTAGGTGACACCGGTTTATCGTCTGTAAAGAAAACAGCTTGATCTGACTTGCATGTTTCGACACTCCATCCCTTTGCCTCTCTGCATGCATTTATTGTATTATCGCCGGTATTAATTATCAGACCGTATACATCCAAATCACTGCCAGCCATATTCCTTACGCGTAACAATATCAAATCCTTAATCTGCTTTGCCTGAATCTGCACATCAGTCTTCAACTCTTTTTGGTTCCGAATAACGTCAAATGTCACACTTGTTTTTTCTACCGCGACTGAGCCTTCCATAAGTTTGACTTTCCAAGTTCCAATTGATTTTGCTGGATCGCCGATCAACGTAAACATAGTTTCGTATGTTCCTCCAGATTTCAGCTTCATGGAGTCTGGGTAAATCTTGGCATATAGTTTTCCTTGTGGATCCTGAATTTCGAGCCACCAACCCGATGTCCTGCTGCTCTTGCCAGAGAGAGCAACTGCATCGCCGAGTGAATATTCTGATCTATCTGCTCTGATCGAGAATTCTCCGACTGAAGAAGCTACTCCAGCGGGAGTGGCCTCTGCGTCCTTCAGCGCAAAAGCTGTCTGGCTTGCCCATGATACGTACGTTACTTTGACAGTCCAGATTCCTAGTTGCTTACCTTGGAGGGGAACCTGAACGTTAACAATGCCGTTTTCATCCGGCATAACATGCAACGTGATTCTATCCCTTCCATCAGAAGGGTATAGCAAAACAGTTGCAGACATTCCTGAAACAACAGTTGGGGGCTTTACGGTGAACTGGAGCGTCTCATTATCATAGTAGGCTGCTCTGTTAATGTCGATCACCATCTTTTGCAGCACCTGCGGTCCTGGTATGGGCGAGGGTGTTGGTGATGGTGCTGGTTGTGGCGTTGGCGTTGGTGGCAATGGTTCCGGCTCCTCTGGTGGCGGAACGAATTCTGTCTCCACGTTGTAAAGCGTGTCTAGTGCCTGTATATCCAGACTTGATATCTGCATGATTTGATCATCAGATGCCACGGTCGGAGCCATTATGTCTACAGGTTCAAGATAGTTTTCGTTGTTGGCGTGCGCCAAACCAATTGCATGTCCGAACTCGTGCATTGCAATTCTGTAAAAGATTGTTTCTGTAATTCTGTAAATACTTCCGTCCTCACCTTCTAATTCTGTAGGGATTAGTATGCTGGACTTTACTATACCCCCTCCCGGTACAAAACTCGTTTCTGTTATCCCGGCATGCCCTGAGTTTGTGAGATCTGCATGGGCCCTGACTATGTAGACCGCAATCTTGCAATCATCTTCCTCAATATCCCCAAACTTGTATTTCAGATGCGACCATGTGCTGCTCCAAGTGTTTACTGCTTCAATGAAACGATCTTCATAGTAGTTTTCTGCGTTGTTCACGATGCATACTGTAACGTTTTGCTGCACCCATTTTGCGTTCAGTGCACCGACAGAATCGGCATAACCATACACAGGTAGTGGAGAAATTAACAAAACGGATAGGAATAGATAGTATTTCGATACGCTCAAGCATGTATAGTACGTATTGCCTGTTTTAATATCATGCGCTTATGTATTCTGTCAAGCTTATACACGATTCTTCCAAATGCCACACCCTAATATGGTACGTAGAGCGTGTTAGTATAGGATAGTATAACAACAACGTTTGTTATTATACTAAAATGCGTTATAGTATAATAACGATATGACTTGCTTAAGTAATTTACTGCTTGTTGCTAGTTTCGTTCCCCTCTACCGGCGGATTATCTGCAGATTTACGCGACCTGAACAAGCTTATGAACAAAGGAATCAATACTGCCTGCCTAGCTATCGCTAGCCATTGAATGGGACTTGTTATTAACAAAAAGTTACCAGCGTTGAATATTGGGGTAAATATCAGCAATATCATCATTACATTAAGCATGTTGGCAGTCATGAAAAGTATGTAATTCGTCCTATTCAGACCGAATAACGGGTTTAGCAAGGTCATGTACTGAGGCGGGAATTTGTACGTTGTAAGCATGAAGGAGATCATTGCCAATAATGAACCTTCTACAGCATTGAACTTTTTTCTCCAGAAAAAGATTAGTGCTATGAGCTGCAATAACAGACCTATCGAAAGCAGCTGCCTGAAACTTGGAAACTGCCCGAAGATGATCATCCAACTGTCCTCAACTCCCCACTGGGATTGGAACTGATATGGGTACAGAAATCCATCAAAATCTACGAGCATAAAGTATGCATTGGGAGCAAGCCAGCCCAAGCCTGCAACTAACAAAAAGATCCCTCTTTCTCTCCATGTCTTGAACTCTCTGATAATGAATGGAAGGCATACGATGGGTATGATTCTAGCAGCTACCGATAGACCCATGAAAAGTCCTGACAGATGCGCCTTGTTGCTTTGTGAATAATGTATGGAAAGCAGGAGCAGCCCCATGCCCATCCAGTCAAAGCTGAATATGGAAAAATAGATGAAAGTTGGGGTAAAGATAACGTAATACGTTATCCTGTGAACGGGCTGATTTAGCCTGATTAGAATTCTGTACATAGCGTATACGCCTACAAACATGAAACCGTACAATATTGCACATACAGTGAAATAATATCCGTAGATGTTATGCCACTGCGATCCTAGAAAGACGGTTATGCCTACTAGGCTAGGGTATTCGAGCCCGTAATCAATGTAGGGCACCTTACCTTCACTAACGCCATCCCTGAACCCTATTGAACCAACATCGCTGTAGTAAGAGGGTACAAGTCCAGGGTAGTGGATCCAGAAGGATATTAGGAAGAATACTGAAGCCATGAAGATAACATGCTTAAAACCAATATGGTGGGAAGATAGCCAATCAGTATTACTAGCGGTCAATTTATCTCTCTACCTTTCGTGTAGCAATTAATATTTTTGCTGTCCAAAAACAGGTTTGTTCTTCTGTAACTCATTTTACAGTTTCTCACACAGTATGACAAGTGACTTTTATATTCAATGTGAGAGGACTGATTGAGCATAAACAAGGGCATCAGTCAGGAATTTAGCCAATCGTGAAATGCTTCTCGTCAAATATTGAAGGATCAGAAGTCAATTCAACGCGGAGAACTGTATCGCCAGATGGCAGATTGCCTCCGACCACGAAGGAGCCGCTTGCATCTCCGTTAGCATCCGCAGTACCTGACCCAATCACAATAACGGTTGCAGTGGCTACGGGTCTCAGCGTGACACGATAACCAGCATTTGGCGGAAGTTTTGCGCTCCAGTTTTGCGTATCATCATGGCTCGTCTGCGTTTTTTCTAATGTTACGGATACGGATGGTGATGCACCAATCACGAAAAATGTTTCATTGTACACATTAGGATCTGATGCTAATTCAATGCGGAAAGCATTATCGCCTGAGGGAACATTGCCTTCAACGAGAAAAGAACCGCTTGCTTCACCGTCGGTGTTTGCATTACCTGATCCTAACAAAACTACGACAGGACTTGATATTGATCTTATCGTTAGAACATAGCCTGTATCCCGTGGAAGTCCTTTTGCTTCCCAGCTTTGCATATCGCCGTAATTTACTTGGGCATTTGCTACAGTGACAGTTATCGTTGGTGGTATTCCTGTGATAGCGAAAACTTCCTCGTCAAATACTGATGAATCTGAAGCTACTTCTACACGAAGAGCTGTTTCACCAGTCGGTAAGTTTCTTGCAACCAAGAAAGACCCATTTGCATCTCCGTTAGCATCTGCATTTCCCGAGCCCAGTATAAAGATAGTACCAGTTGCTACGGGTCTCAGGGTAACTAAATAACTCGCACCAGGTGGGAGCTTTCCACTCCATAACTGTATGTCATCATAATTGATAGTAGTTTTTTCTACAGATATATCAGGACCAAATTTCGCCATTTCTGACGGTGTCTGCTGAGTATAGGAAGTTGCTGCAATATAGCCTATTAACGCAACCGCGGAAACTATTATGCCAATGAATATTTTTTTCATCGTCCTTATGACATTGAAATAGATAATAAGCCTTCTTTTATTTAGTTCTCTAACGTATGTCAGACAACTATCTCAAGTTACAGATTTTGGATAGTGTTCCATGTTATACTGCTTTGAGATGGTCGTCACTCTAGGATACAAGTATTTAAATCAACCAGACGAGCTAGAGTTTATTCCATTGCAAAGTTCACAATTACAAATAGGTTCTACTGATGTCCAGTTACCTTGGCTTCCCGATCTTTACTATCAGCTCGGCATTATTATTGCAGTTGCAGGCTTGATTTGGTTGCTATACATCATAATCAGACACCGCTCCGACGTGATGCAAATAATCGAGGGAAGAACTAAGCAGATCTACATACTGATTATTTCAGTCTACGCCATACTTGGAATATACTACGTTTTCTTTGGACAGCTGAATTATGACGAAGGGACGGAGATCTATGCTAGCAACTTAGTGTATTCTGGAAAGATTCCCTACATAGATTTCATGTATACGCATGGACCTGTTTTGCCGTATGTCTATGGCATTCCCCAGTTTATTTTTGGTTCGAGCATGTATGTAGGGCGATTTACTTCTTTGTTCTTTGGAGTGTTGACACTGATCCTTACCGCGAAAACAGCTGAAAGAGTAACTGGGAAGACAGGAGCTGTTATTGCATTAGCGTTAGTTTCCTTTAATCTATACGCAGTATACCTCTTAACATCTGCCAAGTCGTACGAACTTACAGCCTTTTTCATGGTTTTGTCTCTATTCTTCCTATTTCGCAATAAAGATGTAGGAAAGCCTAGAGACTATATGCTATCCACAATTGCTATGTCTTTGGCAGCTGGTGTTAGACTGTCGCTTCTCCCAATGGTAATCTTGCTGATACTTTACATCGTCTATGTAGAAAGAAAGAACGTAAAGACTGTGGTTATAAGTGCAGGAACAGGAATAGCAACATCTGTACTGTTGCTCATACCTTTCTTTGCTATAAATAGAAATGTTGCCATGTTCAACCTGTACACTTACTACGTGGGTGGGAATCCTTACGTTACTCAATATGACAAACTTTCAAATTTTCTTTTTCTAATGGACGCGTTCCTCGTTATTGCAGTTTTGTTCTTTCTGGGAGTTATCATTCTGATCCTTTATAGACAAACGTATTCAACGCGTATAAAATTTCTGTATGTAGGTGTGGCTTTAGTTTATGCCATGCATCTCATTCCTACGGAAAATCTTCCTGAGCATCCAGTAATTCTTGTGCCGTTTGTGGCAATTCTGGCTGCATTTGGGTTTAGTGAAGTGTATAACAAAACTAGTAATAATTTTACAAAGTATTTGTTGCTTCTTACGGTAGTCATTATGATTTTATTTACGCTTTTATCCAATGGTCCACAATGGGTTGACATATCAGGGAATAAGACACCTATTGCTGAAGTAGATGAGATTGCCACTTATATCAAGAATAACACACCTAAAGATGGCAAGCTCATTGCGTTTAGTACATACGCAGCAGTGCAAGCAGACAGGGAATTACTACCAGGCTTTAGTCAGGCATACTATACATACAGACCTGATTGGAGTGATGAAAAGGCGAAGGAATACAATGGTGTAAATCCAAATATGCTGAACAAATATATAGAATCTAGAAGTGCTAGTGCAATACTGTTAACTGATTTTGAAATACGAAGAATAGGAAGTGAGCCCGTGCGCTTGATAGAAGAAAACTATGATTTAGTAAAGACCACGGGAGCATGGGGGCAACATGTCAATACAGCATATCTGTATTTGCCTAAGAGCATACTTGTCTCCATACAAAAGTCGCATATAGGTTACGATGATACACAAACCTGGAATGTAAAACTTCCACCTAATGCAGGGTATCTTCTAACGCTAAGATCTCCAGGAAAATCTGTTATTGTAATTGGATCAGGTAATGCAGATGCGAATGGAGATGCGGGTGGATCTTTCGTAGTTGGCGGCAATCTACCTATCGGCACTACTGCTCTCCGTATTGAGCTGACCTCTGATCCTTCGATATTCGAGGAGAGAACTTTCATCGTTGAAGATCCTCCAGGATCCATAATTCTTACACTACAAACACCCAACATAAGTTACAACGATATACAAAGTTGGAGTGCTAGTGGTTTCGCACCGCATGAGGGTTACGTAGTTACACTACGATCCCCAACTAATCGAACTGTCATAGTAATAGCATCAGGTAACGCTGATGCAAACGGTAACGCAAGTGGTTCTTTCTTGGTTGGAGGCAATGTACCTTCTGGCGATAACATGTTACGTATAGAAGCTGCATCACTTCCTTCATACTATGGCGAAGCTACGTTCAGAATTAGTTGAGTATAGACTAATGATCTTCCTGTTAATGAATTTGCTAAGAGTAAGATAATGACTCTGACTTGACCAAACGTGGACTTCAGTAGCACAAATGTAATTGAGGTTACATTTTTCAGATTCATATCTGCCTTAATCAATATATAATACAGAATCGTTAAACATCGGTCGAACAAACTTTTGAATTATCCAAATCATCGCGGTGATATTGAAAATGGTCTTCCTTAATGAGCAAGAACCTTGGTTATTAGAGCTTTATTTTCAGCTTGCGGTTATAATCGGCGCCGTAACCTTGCTTTTCTTCATAGGGTGCATGATCAGATATCGTTACAGGGTGATGCAGATAATAGAAGAAAGAGCAAACAGCATTTACATTTTTCTTATATCAGTCTATGTCGTACTTGGAATCTATTATGTATTTTTTGGACATCTGAATTACGATGAAGGTTCTGAGATTTACGCAAGTAATTTAGTTTATGATGGAAAGATTCCATACATTGATTTTTGGTATACGCACGGACCTCTGCAACCTTACATCTATGGGATTCCTCAGCTTATTTTTGGTTCGAGTTTATATATTGGACGATTAACTTCGTTGTTTTTTGGAGCGCTAACGTTACCATTTATCGTAAAGATAGCTGAAAAATTTGGGGGAAAGATAGGAGCTGTCGTTGCATTATCCTTAATGACTTTTAATTTATACGCCATATACCTCTTGACCTATGCCAAGTCATACGAATTGAATGCTTTCTTTATTGTTTTGTCGTTGTACTTCTTGTTCAGAAACAATAAACCGCGAGCAGTTTCAAACTATGTGCTTTCCGTAGCATTCATGTCATTAGCTGCAGGTGTGAGGCAGTCGCTTATTGTACTTGTAATTTTGTTGGTACTATACATAATCTATATCGAAAGAAAAACTATAAGAACAGTTCTTCTAAGTGCAGTAAGCGGGGTCTTAACTTGTTGCCTTATCTTCGTACCCTTTTTTATCTTGAACAGAAATGCTACTATGTTTAATTTATATTCATTCTACTTTCAAAATCCGTATTCTGTTCCTTACGATAAGATGTTTGTATTTCTTCAGATGGTCGATAAGTTCCTAATAGTTTCAATATTGTTGTCTATAGGTGCTCTAATTCTGCTAGTTTATGGACGAAAATATGCGAATCATATTAAATTTCTGTATATAGCCGCGTTCTTAGTTTTCATCATACATTTTCTTCCAGTTGAAATCACTCGTGAATATCCAATAATAATTATGCCTATTGGTTCAGTATTAGCGGGATATGGGTTCAGTGAGATTTATAGGAATTCGACCAGTGATTTTACAAGATATTTTTCACTCATTCTAGTATTTATTATGATTTTATTCGTGTTAATATCGAATGGTGTGCAAGAGGTTGACATATCAGGAAATAAAGGGCCGATAGAGGAAATAGATGACATGGCCACTTATATCGAGAGTAATACGCCAGAAGATGGTAAGATTCTTGCTTTCAGCACATACGTAGCGGTTCAAGCGCAGAGGGACTTGTTGCCAGGTTTTGGTTATGCATACTATACGTACAATCCGGACTGGGATGACGAGAAAACCAGAGAATATAATGCAGTAAACAGAAATCTGCTAAATCAATATATAGAATCAAGAAGCGCCAGCGCTATCTTGCTCACTAATATTGAAAAAACACTAATACTTAGAAATGAACCAGTGCCTTTGATAGAACAACATTATAACTTGGTGAAGACTATGGGAGCATGGGGGCAATATGCTGATACAGTCTCCCTGTATCTCCCTAAAAAAATAGTCGTTTTGGTACAAAAATCTCATATAGGTTATGGTGAAACGCAAAATTGGACCGCTAAGCTACCTCCAGATTCCGAATTCGTAGCGACACTGAGATGGTCAGGAACTACGCAAACAGTGGGGGAAGGCGTTTCAGGTTCAAGTGGAGATGTAAGTGGCTCCTTCTATATTGATAGCAGTGTACCGGCCGGTGCCATTTTCCTTCGTGTCCAGCTGGCTTCCGAACCATCCACATTTGAAGATAAAGCCTTTATTGTTGGCGACCCTCCGGGATCACTTACGCTTACACTGCAAAATTCCGCTATAGGGTACGACACTACACAGACTTGGGTCTCGAGTGGTTTTGTGCCATACGAGAGATTTGTTGTCACACTGAGATCCCCAACAAGCCCAACTGTACTTGTTATAGGATCAGGTAATGCGGATGCAAAGGGTGAAGCGAGCGGATCTTTCTTGGTTGGACGAAACTTGCTTTTTGGCGATAACATCTTACGCATAGAAGTTGCATCACTTCCTTCATATTATAAGGAAAGTGTATTCAAAATTAGCTGAGTATAACCTAATAGAACAAGTGATCTACGTAGAAATTATTCGTACAATCGGCAACGGCATTATGAACCTGCCTCCTTTATTTAGATACTCTTTTTCTTTGGTCAAAATTTCCTTTTCATAACTCCAGGCAAGGATGAGAATATAATCTGGTAAATCCTTTCCAATAGTTTCAGGGCTGATAATGGGGATATGCATTCCTGGAACTAGCAACCCTTGTCTCAATGGCGATGCATCCACGATGTAATCTAGAATCTCTTTACCGATACTGCAATAGTTTAGAAGGATAGTACCGCGACCAGGCGCACCATATCCAATTATCCTTTTGCCATCATTCTTGATACGATGTAGAGTATCTAAGAGTTGCTCGCGAGCCAGACTAATAGATTCTGAGAATGCTCTGTATACATCTATGTTGTGAACTACGGCTTTTTCCTCTGCCAAAAGATCATTGACTATACTTTGAGTAATCTGTTTATTATTGGACTTATTCTTGGCATATACACGAATTGAACCTGAGTGAATAGGTATTCTTTTCACGTCAAATATTTCCATACCGTAACGATTCAGCAGATATGATAATGCTGTCAACGAATAATAGCATAGATGTTCATGATATACTGTGTCATACTGGTATTTGTCCAGTAAATCAATCAAATAATGAACTTCGAATACGAAAACGCCATCGTCCTCCAACAAAGTTTGTATGCCTTCCATAACCTCGTCAATATCGTCGATATGGGCGAACACATTATTTGCACAAATTACTTTAGCCCTTCCATTATTCTGTCTAACTTCTTGGGCAACCTGCTTGGTAAAGTAGCTGTTCACTATTTGCAGACCTTTAGCACGAGCAATTTCTGCTACGTTCTCAGCTGGTTCTACTCCTACTGCTTTGACTGCTAATTTTGTAAAGTGCTGTAGTAAAACACCATCGTTGCTACCTATCTCTACAACTAATGAATTGTTCTCATTCAAAAACCTAGACTGCATTTCTCTTGCATAACCAGCAAAGTGTTCACTTAATGTACTTGTTACAGATGAGAGATACTTGTAATTAGTGAACAGTATTTCCTTCGGTATAACGTCCAAAATTTGCACCAAGGAACATCTTCTACAAACATAGACCTCGAGTGGGTACTTTACTTCGTCCTTTATTTCTTCCTCTTTCAGGAAACCACCAGCTAAAGGCATTTCGCCAAGCTGTAAGAATTTAACTAAATCAGTACTCCTGCATCCTCGACAATCGCTACGATGTCTGATCTGCATTTTTAGACCCCTCTAGCTCATAGGTGAACCATGAGCGTGTAATCAAACTCATGTCTTTTGGTAGCATCAACTTCCCATCGATATCTTGTAAAGATATACGTGCTACAGCAGGATTGGACAGAGTTGCGAGCTCATACATCGATAATTTTCTCGACCCACACACATGGACTATTCCTCTATACTTTCTTTCAATTAGTTCTTTAACGGCTTTTGCTACAACATCGGAATAGAGAAAAGTCCCAAATCTGTCAGTGAAGGCTTTCTCCGGTTTCCAGTATCTGTCTACAAAATTCGTTCTTACAACAATATGATTCTCAACCATGCCAGATATTATTTCTCCCGCTAGCTTGGTTATTCCATACTGATTTGCTGGATAAGGTACATCTTGTTCAGAATAATTCCCTCTATCACATCTGAAAACAGCGGGAGATGATATAAATACGAACAAGCATTTCGAATGGTTTGCTTTTATATGGTGAGCTAAATTATATGTTCCGTTGACATTCACTTGCCATGCTTTATCAGGAAATTGTTCACATTCTTGCAAAGATGTCAGCGCCGCGGTATGGATTAATACCTCTAGGTCAATCGAACGAAGATAAGCTGAAACCTGTTCCTTGTTTGTTATATCCATTGCATCATGGGTTGGATGAAACGCATCTGGAAATACCTTAAGCAATTCATTTCCTAATCTACCAGTGCCTCCTGTTATTAAGATGGGCAATTCGGAGTCTCCCTTTGTCGATATGCACGTCGATGTTTTTCTCTGTTTGCTTTCGAAACGCAATAAGAAAAATACTTATCATTAGAGTGCTTCCTGTTTATGACGGCTGAATCTGAAATATACCATGAACTCACGCTTTTCCAGTTCTTGTCTAGCATTTCATACCATGAACCTTCTATACCAGTCGATAGTTCTTGTAAGACCTTCTTCTAATGAGTACTCAGGTTCCCATCCCAGTTTTTCTTTTGTTCTTGATGTATCACTTTCCAACATCTGCAAATCAGCCCATCTTCCAGTTTCGAAGACTATTTCTGAATGCGAGTTACTAAGTTGCTTCACAGTTTTTGCCAGATCGATGATTTTGGTCTGCTTTCCGATCCCGATATTGAACGTTTGACCAACAGCAATACTCTTGTTGAATATTGCCAACAGGTAGGCACGTGCGGCGTCCTTGACATACATAAAGTCTCTGGTTTGGTTTCCGTCATTATGCACAATCAACGTCTGGTTTTTTAGTGCTCGGGTGATGAAGGTTGGTATGACAGCAGCATACTCTGTGAATGAATTTTGATTTTCGCCGTAGGTGTTAAAGTTTCTAAATATGGTCACGGGATACCCATGCCACTGAAACATGGCAATGCAATGCTTCTCTGCTGCCAACTTAGTCACAGCATAAACACTTCTCGGATACAACGGATGATCCACATCTATAGGAGTTTTTATCGGATTGCCATACACCTCCGGAGAAGATGCATAAATAAACATTGGTTGTTTTTTAGTTCGAAATACATTTTGCAATAACGTAAAAGTACCAATTTCGTTATTCGCAAAATATTCAGACGCATTTTCCATCGACTGAGGTATTGAAACGTAGGCAGCCAAATGTATTATAACATCCAAGTCGAAATTGTCAAGCATAGTCTTATCCAAATTCCTAAAATCCATCCTTACCATCTTGAATTTCCTCTCCAATTCTTCGCCCTGTATTAGCTTGAAAGGATCATCAGTAAGAAATGGTCTTGAAAAATTATCAACGCCAATAACCCTATCTATTTTTTCATTCTTGACCAGAAGATCCACAAGATGTAATCCATATAACCCTGCTGCGCCTGTAACTAATACATTCATAAACCATCACTAACAATCCGGCACTCAAAAAAGAACAATATCTCGAACCATGAACTTAGCATCTTTGAACTACATCCATTATTAGCGGTTTCATAAAGTTGCTTCGACATCATATATATCTTTATATCAAGTAAAATTCATTGATTGATTGAAAGTGGCTAAATTCGAAGAGCTAACAGATAACAGAGGGTCAATAACAAAATGTCAAATTAATGGCGTTCAGGTTAATATGTTATTTACTAAGAAGGGTTCTATGCGAGGCGGGGATATCCATCCAGTAAAGCAGTATGACGTGATACTAAGCGGCACATTCAAAATAACACTAAGAGATACTTCAACAAAATCCAATCCTAAAGATATTGTCATAACAAAAAATGCAAACGATTTTATCACTATTCCTCCTGACGTTCCACACCTCTTCAAGTCTGTGACGGACACAACAATGATTGAATGGTGGGAGGGCGGCCGGTTTCCGGCGGGAACCAAATATTACGAACCCTATAGAAGGCTTGTAAAAGTCTGAGTCAACTCATATTCAGTGATTAAATAATCTTTTTGAAAGATGCTTGCAAGCGGCAATTATGAATATGAACCCATATACTGGACGAACATAAGAGGGTCTTTTGGTTTTGACAATTGTGTCCATATCTGAGATTTCTACAATTGGAATGCGCTTCAAACACATCTCTGATATACCATCTGTTGTTATTAAAAAATCATCAGACCAGCTCTCGAAATCTAGTTCTCTTAATAACTTGCTTGAGATAGCATGGTATCCCGATAGGAAATCAGTCAGTTTATAACCGGTAGCAACC
>Ga0187894_10004391_pt1 | contig 15165 bp, 10 predicted proteins | sample GBC1701081metaG_FD_136650 | JGI IMG/M metagenome (GOLD analysis project Ga0187894, IMG submission 136650) | White microbial mat communities from a lava cave in the Kipuka Kanohina Cave System on the Island of Hawaii, USA - GBC170108-1 metaG ...
GAGCGTAACGGGGGAGCTGATTAGCCCGATTGCGATGGATCAAGGGTTGCGGTTCGCGGTGCGCGAGGGTGGCAAGACGGTCGGCTCCGGAGTCGTCACCGAAATTCTGGCGTAATTCTGATTGCTGTCGCATGACAGCATGGGAGCATTGAGATGCGAGAAATCATTGATATGGCTTGTACCATTTGCAAGCAGCGGAACTATTCCACCATGAAGAATAAGAAGAACGATCCGGATCGACTGGAGCGGAGTAAATTCTGCAAGTTCTGCCGGAAACACATTGCCCATAAGGAAGTGAAATAAACTGGGCTGCCGGCTCAATGGCTGGGTTGCCGCCGTCGTAGGGGCATGGTGTCAATGGTAGCACATCGGTCTCCAAAACCGAGAGTCTGGGTTCAAATCCTAGTGCCCCTGCCAATCGCTGGGTAGTGGATGGGTCAGCTCAATATCGGCAGTTGGAATTGACAGCAGGCTGACAGCAGAGCAGGGAAGTTGGGGGCGGCGAGAGAACGCAAGCTTTCATAAGAGCGAAGGTGAGATAGGCATGTTCAGGAAATTTACGGACTCTATCCGAGAGTTCTTCAGTGACGTGCGCGGAGAGTTGAAAAAAGTGTCGTTTCCGACTCGGGCCGAAACGGTCGGGTCCACGACAGTGGTCATTGTCTTTTGCATTATCATGTCTCTGTATCTGTCGTTCGTCGACTCGATTCTCGTATGGCTGGTGGGCAAGATTCTATGAGCCGGATATCCGAAAGTGAAAGTCTCCGCATGGCACACACTCAACCAATGATCCGAGGGTAGGGCATGGCAAAGAATTGGTACGTCATTCATACCTACGCAGGCTTCGAGGGACGGGTGAAGACCAGCTTGCTGGAACGGGCCAATCAAATGGGATTGGTCGAAAAGCTAGGACAGGTACTTGTGCCGACGGAGGATGTGATTGAGATTAAAGACGGCAAGCGCAGAACATCTCGACGGAAATTTTTCCCCGGGTATGTAATTGTGGAGTTGGAGTCCCCGGTCATTGATGAAACCCTACAGATGATCAAGGAGACGCCGAAGGTTACGGGATTTGTCGGCGCCGGCGCGCAGCCGACCCCCTTGTCAACAGACGAGGTAGAGTCGCTATTGAAACAGGTTGATGTAGGAGCAGCCGGACCACGCGAACAGGTCAAATTCATCAAGACAGATAATGTGCGGATTATTGACGGACCGTTTCTCGGCTTTAACGGTGTTGTGGATGAGGTGGATCAGGACCATGGCCGGCTTAAAGTCCTGGTCAGTATTTTCGGGCGCTCCACTCCGGTGGAGCTGGGGTTTTTGCAAGTGGAGCGGATTTAGTCTTCGAAATGGTCGAACGTGCGTAGGAGTGTAGGACATGGCCAAGGAAGTATCAGCGCTGATTAAGTTGCAGATTCCAGCCGGGAAAGCAAACCCTGCTCCCCCCGTCGGACCGTCGCTAGGTCAGCACGGCGTCAACATCATGGAGTTTTGCAAACAGTTCAACGCGAAAACACAGAAAGAGGGCGATAGCATCATCCCGGTGATCATCACGGTGTATAAGGACCGATCGTTTACCTTTGTGATGAAAACTCCGCCAGCGTCCGACCTCTTGAAGAAAGCGGCGGGAATCATCAAGGGGTCAGGCATTCCGCAGAAAGACAAAGTCGGGAAAATTACAAAGGCGCAGGTGCGTGAGATTGCGCAAAAGAAAATGACGGATCTCAATGCCGTCGATCTAGAGGGGGCGATCAAGATCATTGAAGGAACTGCGCGTAGTATGGGAGTAACGGTTCAAGGGTGAGACGTTAGATCGGGCAGAGCCGCCAGTCGTGCTCACGGACCGCGCGCAGTACTTGGCAGTCCTACCGATCTAGAGTTGGCGATGGTGTAGAGGGGAGAACGGAAATGGGAAAGAAGATGAGGGCGGCAGTAGAAAAGCTTGAACCTCGAGCCTATGCGTTGCGCGAGGCGGTTGACGCGGTGAAGCGGTCGGCCTACACCAAGTTCGATGAATCTGTAGATCTGGCGCTTCGATTAGGTGTCGATCCGAAACGGGCGGACCAAATGGTGCGTGGCACAACGTCACTGCCGCATGGCACGGGGAAGAAGGTTCGCGTACTGGTCTTTGCCAAGGGAGAGAAAGAGCAGGAGGCTCGGCAAGCCGGCGCTGATTATGTTGGGTCGGATGACTTGATGGAGAAGATCAAGGGCGGATGGATGGACTTCGATTGTGCCATCTCGACGCCGGACCTCATGGGGGCCGTTGGGAAACTCGGAAAGGCGCTGGGACCTCGCGGGCTTATGCCCAACCCGAAGACCGGGACCGTCACCTTTGAAGTCGGCAAAGCCGTGTCGGAAATTCGGAAAGGCCGTGTAGAGTACAAAGTTGAAAAAGCCGGGATCGTGCAGGTGCCGGTCGGGAAAGTGTCGTTTCAGCCCGAGCAACTCTATGACAATGCCGCGGCGGTTCTTGAGGCGGTGATCAAGGCAAAGCCTGCTTCGTGCAAGGGACGCTATCTGATGAGTGCGACCCTCTCGAGCACGATGGGGCCCGGCATAAAGCTCGATGCCATTGCGTTAGCCAAAGAATGGAGTTAGGAGGGGTGATGACGCGCGGAAGGGGAAGGGTTCGATTATGAATAAGGACGAGAAAGCGACAGCCGTTGCGGAGTTGACGGAGACATTCGGTCGTGCACGGCTTGCCATTGTAACCGAAAGTGCCGGGCTCCCAGTCAACCAGGTCACCGAACTTCGCAAGCTCTTGCGAGGCGCTAAAGCCGAATACAAGGTCGTGAAGAATACGTTGGCTGCCCGTGCCTCTGAGGGCACGATCCTTTCCGGGGTGAAGTCGTACCTCAAAGGACCGACAGGCTTGGTAATCGGCTATGACGATCCGGTCCTCCCGGCCAAGATCCTTCGGGACTTTATTCAAGCGGAGAAACGCGAACAGAAGATCAAGATCACCATCGGTGTCCTGGAGGGAAAGGTGGTGCAGCCGGCTGAATTGGCGGCTGTGGCGAAGCTACCGAAGAAGGAAGTGCTCATTGCGATGTTGCTGTCGGCCATGCAGGGACCGGCGCGTGGCCTGGTGTATACGCTCAGTGCGGTCTTGTCGAAATTTGTGAGAGTCATTGCAGCCATTCAGGACAAACGAAAAGGAGAAGGGGACATGTCAACGACCACGGCAAAATTGTCACAGGAAGAGTTGATCAAGGCCATCGAGACGATGAGTGTGCTCGATTTGGCGGAACTCGTGAAGGGCTTAGAGGCCCGCTTTGGCGTTACTGCTGCCGCACCGGTCGCAGCCGCCGCTCCCGCCGCAGGCGGGGGTCCAGCAGCGGCAGCCGAGGAGAAGACGGCGTTCGACGTCGTGCTCGTGTCTGCTCCGGCGGACAAGAAAATCCAAGTCATTAAGGTCGTCCGCGAACTCACCAGCCTGGGTTTAAAAGAAGCGAAAGATCTGGTCGAAGGCGCGCCAAAGCCCGTGAAGACCGGTGTCACGAAGGAAGAATGCGACACCATGAAGAAGAAACTCGAAGAGAGCGGCGCCAAGGTCGAGATCAAGTAGCCTCGATTTGACCAGTGTCTAGTATCTGTGGGTGCCTAAGCCTGTAGTGGAGGACCGGCGAATGTCCGAAACGATTCTGCAAGAGTTCATCGAGCGGAAAGACTACTCGCGCATTCATAGTAGCATCGACATTCCTGATCTTATTGAGATCCAGAAGCGCTCCTATGAAGAATTCCTTCAGCGGGAGGTCGAACCGGAGCGTCGCAAAGATCATGGGCTCCAGGCGGCCTTGGCGAGTGTCTTTCCAATTCCGGATTACAACAATACGGCCGTATTGGAGTTTACGAGCTACACGCTCGGTACTCCAAAGTACGATGAGCGGGAATGCCTTGAACAGGGGATGACCTTTGCTGTTCCGCTAAAGCTCAGGGTGCGCCTGGTCGTATTCGACAAGGAAGACAAGGGTCCCAAGAAAAAAGTGCTCGATGTCCGAGAACAGGAAGTCTACGTCGGCGAGTTGCCGCTCATGACGGAACGCGGGACTTTCATTGTCAATGGCACGGAGCGTGTGGTGGTGAGCCAGTTGCATCGGTCTCCCGGTGCGTCCTTCACGCACGATAAGGGCCGGACACATTCCAGCGGCAAGGTGTTGTATTCCGCCAGGATCATTCCCTATCGTGGATCCTGGCTGGATTTCGAGTTCGATGCTCGGGACATTCTCTATGTGCGCATCGACCGTCGACGTAAGATGCCGACGACTATTCTCTTGAAGGCATTCGGGTTTTCGAGCGACGACTTGCTCAAGATGTACTATCCCGTCGAGGAGATTCGGATCGTCAAAGGCAAGATGTTGCGAAAACTCGACCCTGAGATTCATCAAGGTCTGCGCTGTTCGGCAGAAGTGGTAGAAAAGGGCGGTAAGGAGCCGTTGGTTCGGGAAGGCGCCAAACTCACGAAGGGGCTCATCGCAAAACTCAAGGCGGCCGGGGTGAAGGAAATTCCGCTTGCACCGACCGAATTGATTGGTCGGGCGGTCCTCACTGAACTGGTGGATTCAAAGAAAAGCAAGATAGCCGAAAGAAATCAGCGGCTCACCGCTGAGATCGTCGAGGCGCTTCTCGAAAGCGACATCGAAGAATTCAAGGCGATCTACTTCGATACGGTCACGTCGACGCCGGTGATTCTAGACACTCTGGAGATGGATAAGACTATCTCGAAAGAGGAGGCGATGGTCGAGATCTATCGCCGCTTACGGCCGGGAGAAACGCCCTCAGTCGACACGGCGCGAGCACTCTTCGACAATCTGTTCATGAACTCCAAGCGGTACGATCTTTCACCGGTCGGGCGCTTGAAGTTGAACAAGAAACTAGGCCTTGATCTGCCGTTGGAGCAGCGGACGCTGACGGCGCAGGACATGGTCGAGGTGATTCGCTATCTCGTAAACTTGAAGCTGGGCAAAGGCGAAATCGACGACATCGACCACCTGGGCAATCGTCGTGTCCGTTCGGTCGGGGAGTTGCTGGAAAACCAATTCCGCCTCGGGCTGGTCCGCATGGAGCGCAGCATCAAGGAGCGGATGAATCTGCTTGATATGGAAACGGTGCTGCCGCACGACTTGATCAATGCGAAGCCCGTGGTCGCTGCCGTGAAAGAGTTCTTCAGCAGCAGCCAGCTGTCTCAGTTCATGGACCAGACAAATCCGCTCGCAGAAATTACCCACAAGCGGCGGCTTTCTGCACTCGGTCCCGGCGGGTTGACCAGAGAGCGGGCTGGGTTCGAAGTTCGTGACGTTCACCCTTCGCACTATAGCCGGATTTGTCCGATCGAAACGCCGGAAGGCCCGAACATCGGCTTGATTACGTCGCTGGCGACCTATGCGCGCATCAATAAGTTCGGGTTTATCGAGGCGCCCTATCGCAAAGTGGTGAAGGGGCGGGTCACCAACGAAATCGAGTTTCTGTCCGCGATCGAAGGAGACAGGTACATCATCGCGCAGGCGAACTCGAAAGTGGATACCTCCGGTCGTCTGGTATCAGAAACCATCTCGGCACGGGCTGCCGGAGATTTTGTGACAGCCACCTCGGACAAGATTGAGTACATGGATGTGTCCCCGAAACAGGTGGTGAGTGTAGCTACGGCCTTAGTGCCGTTCTTGGAACATGACGACGCCAACCGTGCCTTGATGGGTTCGAACATGCAGCGTCAGGCGGTGCCGCTGCTCAAGGCGGAGGCTCCGTTAGTCGGTACGGGAATGGAAACCGTGGTCGCCCGTGATTCTGGCTATGTCGTGCAGGCCCGGCGTGCCGGTGTCGTAGAAAGCGTAGATGCCACGAGGATTGTCGTGCGCGCCGATTCGAAAGAAGGTCGAAAAAGGAACGATGCCGGTTTGGATGTGTACGATCTGATCAAGTTCCAGCGATCGAATCAGAGCACGACCATCACGCAGACGCCGGTGGTGCGGCTTGGACAGCCGGTGAAAGTGGGACAGGTCTTGGCCGATGGTCCCGCCATTGATCACGGCGAACTGGCATTAGGCAAGAACATTCTCGTCGCCTTCATGCCCTGGGGCGGCTACAACTTCGAAGACGCCATTCTATTGAGCGAAAAGCTGGTGCGTGAGGATGCGTTTACCTCTATTCACATTGAAGAATTCGAGGTGGAGGCGCGCGACACCAAGTTGGGGAAAGAGGACATTACTCGCGACATCCCAAACGTCGGAGAAGAAGCGCTTCGCGATCTCGATGAGAGCGGGATTATCCGTATCGGCGCCGAGGTGAGGCCTGGAAATATTCTGGTCGGGAAGGTGACGCCGAAAGGCGAAACACAGCTGACGCCGGAAGAAAAACTGCTGCGGGCCATCTTCGGTGAGAAGGCCGGCGATGTGAAAGATACATCGTTAACGGTGCCGCCGGGTGTCGAGGGAATCGTCGTCGATGTGAAAATCTTCTCGCGCAAGGGGCTTGATAAAGACGAGCGATCTAAGAGTATCGAAAGCGAAGATGCAATGAAGCTCCAACGTGATCATCACGAGGAACTCCGTATCATCGACGAAGAAAAAACGAAGAAGATCAGAAAGCTGCTGCTGGGGAAGGTGGTCGGCCGCGACCTGATGGATCCTGAGAGCGGCGATGTCATTCTGAAGAAGAAGGGCAAGCTGACCGCGGAGATTCTCAAGCGGTTGCCGGATGAGACTGTCCGTTACATTATTCTGAGCGATCCTGATGAGCAGAAAGAGCTGGAAGACGTCGAGCGGCGGGCGAAGGAGCAGATCGAAATCCTTCAGACGCTGTACGACGAGAAGGTCGGGCGTCTGAAGCGGGGCGATGAGCTTCCGCCCGGCGTGATCAAGCTCGTCAAGGTCTATGTGTCGATGAAGCGTAAGATTCAGGTCGGCGACAAGATGGCCGGGCGGCATGGAAATAAAGGTGTGGTCTCTCGCGTCTTGCCAGAAGAAGACATGCCCTGCTTGCCGGATGGGACGCCGGTGGAAATAGTGCTGAATCCGCTCGGTGTGCCGTCACGTATGAACGTAGGTCAAATTCTGGAAACTCATCTGGGTTGGGCGGCCAAGGCATTGGGGATCAAGGTGGCGAGCCCGGTATTCGATGGAGCATCAGAGCCAGAGATTAAGGATCTGCTCAAGAAGGCGAACTTGCCGACCAGCGGGCAAACTGTGCTGATGGACGGCCGAACCGGGGAAATGTTCGGCAACCCTGTCACGGTCGGCTACATGTATGTCTTAAAATTGCACCACTTGGTCGACGACAAAATTCACGCAAGGTCGATCGGTCCCTATTCGCTCGTCACGCAGCAGCCGCTCGGTGGCAAGGCCCAATTCGGCGGCCAGCGGTTGGGGGAAATGGAAGTGTGGGCGTTGCAGGCCTACGGTGCTGCGTCCACGCTACAAGAGTTCTTGACGGTGAAATCGGACGATGTGCCTGGCCGATCGCGGATGTACGAGGCAGTCGTCAAGGGTGAGCCGTTTCTGGAGCCTGGATTGCCCGAGTCGTTTAACGTCTTGGTCAAAGAGCTGCAGAGCTTGGGACTCGATGTCGAATTGGTCAAGTCACAAGACTAACCCATTTGTGTGCCGGCACTAGCGGTCGGCATCAGAGGAGGTCACTACCTTGGAAGGCGTCTATACATTGTTTGAAAAGCCGCGCGATGCGGTGTCGTTCGATTCGATGCGAATTCGGATCGCTTCGCCCGAAAAAATTCGGTCGTGGTCCTATGGCGAAGTGAAGAAGCCGGAGACCATCAATTACCGGTCGTTTAAGCCGGAAAAAGACGGACTGTTTTGCGCAAAGATTTTCGGCCCGATCAAGGATTGGGAGTGCAACTGCGGCAAGTACAAGCGTATGAAGCACCGCGGTATTGTCTGCGACAAGTGCGGTGTGGAGGTCATTCAATCCAAAGTCCGTCGAGAACGCATGGGCCATATCGAGCTCGCGGCGCCGGTCGCGCATATTTGGTTCCTCAAGGGCGTGCCGAGCCGGATCGGAACCTTGCTCGACATGAGCCTCAAGGGACTGGAGCGGATTCTCTATTTCGAGAGCTATGTCTGTGTCGACCCGGGGTCAACAGATTTGACGGAAAAGGAGTTGGTCTCGGAGGAAAAGCTTCGCTCGCTTCAATCCGGATACAGTCCCGGTTCGTACAAGGTCGGTATCGGTGCCGATGCGATTCGGGAGCTGCTCCGCAAGATCGACATCAATGCTAAATGGGATGAGATAAAGGCTAAGGCAAAGACGTCGGCCTCCGCTGCGCTGAAGAAGAAATATGCGAAGCAACTAAAAGTCATCGAAGCCTTCCGCAAGTCTGGAAATATGCCTGAGTGGATGATCATGGATGTGATTCCGGTGTTGCCCCCGGAATTGCGTCCGCTCGTGCCGCTGGACGGCGGACGTTTTGCGACGTCGGATTTGAACGATCTGTACCGCCGCGTCATCAATCGGAATAATCGTTTGAAGCGGCTGATCGAGCTGAAGGCCCCGGGCGTGATTATCCGAAACGAAATGCGGATGTTACAGGAAGCGGTCGATGCGCTCTTCGACAACGGTCGTCGCGGCCGCGCGATTCGCGGGCCCAACAAGCGGCCGCTCAAATCGTTGAGCGATATGTTGAAGGGGAAACAGGGGCGCTTTCGCCAAAATCTGCTTGGAAAACGGGTCGATTATTCGGGCCGAACCGTCATCGTCGTGGGACCAGAGCTTCGGTTGCATCAATGCGGGCTGCCCAAAAAGATGGCGCTCGAACTCTTCAAGCCCTTTATCTTCCACAAGCTGGAGGAGCGGGGCGCGGCTACCACGATCAAGAGCGCCAAACGCTTGGTCGAAAAAGAACGGCCGGAAGTGTGGGACGTACTGGACGAGGTGATTCGAGAACATCCAGTGCTGCTGAACCGGGCACCGACATTACACCGCCTCGGTATTCAGGCGTTCGATCCTGTGTTGGTTGAAGGCAAGGCGATCCGCCTGCATCCGTTGGTCTGCGCCGCGTTCAACGCAGACTTCGACGGCGACCAGATGGCGGTCCACGTTCCGCTGTCTGTCGAAGCGCAGGTCGAGGCGCGTGTGCTGCTGATGTCGATCAATAACATTCTCTCGCCCGCCAACGGCAAGCCGATTGCGGTGCCCTCGCAGGACATGGTGCTCGGCTGTTATTGGCTGACCAAAGAGCGTGCCGGATGCAAGGGAGAGGGGAAAGTGTTCGGCTCGCCGGAGGAAGTGCGCGTTGCGTTTGATTCGCGTGAATTGGACGTGCATGCGCGGATCAAGGTGCGGATCGAGGGGAGCCTCGTTCATACCACCGTCGGACGAGTCATCTTGTCGGACGTGCTCCCTCAGGGATTGCCGTTCGCCAACGCGAATAAGCTTATGACCAAAAAGGAAATGACCAAGCTCATCGACACCGTCTATCGCCAGTGCGGTCACCGCGAGACCGTCACATTCCTCGACAAGGTCAAAGATACGGGGTTTGAGTATGCCACGCGTGCCGGCATTTCGATCTGCATCGACAACATGCATATTCCAACTAAGAAACAGGAATTGCTGGGGAAGGCACAGCATGAGGTCACGGAGATCGAGCGGCAGTATGCCGAGGGGTTGATCACGAATGGTGAACGTTATAACAAGGTGATCGACATTTGGGCTCATGTGACTGAACAGATTGCCAATGAAATGATGAAGGAATTGGGCGCGGGTGGCGATCCAAGCAAGGCGGAAGCCTTCAACCCGATCTTCATGATGGCGGATTCCGGTGCTCGCGGGAGTTCCCAGCAGATCCGTCAGTTGGGTGGTATGCGTGGATTAATGGCGAAGCCGTCCGGTGAAATCATCGAAACTCCGATTACCGCCAACTTCCGCGAAGGATTGACGGTGTTGCAATACTTTATTTCGACGCACGGCGCCCGTAAGGGATTGGCCGACACGGCGTTGAAGACTGCCAACTCGGGCTATCTCACACGTCGCTTGGTGGATATCGCGCAGGATGTGATTATCAACGAAATCGACTGTGGCACCACCGATGGCATCCTTGTGAGCGCTTTGGTCGAGGGGGGCGAAATCATTCAGCCGATCGAAGAGCGGGTATTGGGGCGGTTGGCTGCAGAAGATATTCGTGATCCGGTCACGGGTGAGATCATCGTGTCGTTCAACGAGGAGATCGACGAAGACCGGACAAAGGCGATCGTGGAAGCTGCAGTCGACCACGTCAAGATTCGTTCGGTGCTGACCTGCCAGTCGCGCCGTGGAGTCTGTCGATCGTGTTATGGGCGTGATTTGGCTCGTGGCCGGTTGGTGGAAAAAGGCGAGCCCGTTGGTGTCATCGCGGCACAGTCGATCGGTGAGCCGGGAACACAGCTTACTATGCGGACGTTCCACATCGGTGGAACGGCGAGCAAAGTGGTTGAGCAGACGGTGACGGAAGCCAAGCACGCCGGCACTATCAAGTTCATGAGTTTTGATGCCAAGAAGAATGCCGACTTCCATAACGCTGGGATTGCAGTCCAGAATAAAGAGGGTGAATGGGTCGTCATGAATCGGAACGCCAAGATTGCTATTGTCGATGAGACAGGGCGTGAGCGAGAGAAATACGGGGTCGTCTATGGCGCCAAGATCAAGGTAAAAAATGGCGGTCGCGTCGAGGTGGGTCAGAAATTGGTCGAATGGGATCCGTACTCACTGACCATTCTTACTGAGGTCGGCGGTAAGGTGGCGTATGGAGACATCATTGAGGGCGTCTCCATGAAAGAAGAGTTCGATGAAGTCACCGGCCTCTCCCGCAAGGTTATCGTCGAGCATAGCGGTGCGACGTTGCGCCCACGCGTCTCGATCAAGGATGAGGGTGGGAAGACTGCCAAGGTTGCAGCGGCCGCAAACGTAGCTCGCTATCTGCTCCCTGTCGGAGCGCATATCTTCGTCGAAAAAGGCGCAGTGGTCACTCCCGGCGACGTGTTGGCCAAGATTCCGCGGGAGACGACCAAGACAAAAGATATCACCGGCGGTCTACCTCGCGTAGCCGAGTTATTCGAGGCCAGAAAACCGAAGGAGACGGCTGTCATCAGCGAGATCGATGGTGAAGTTTCGTACGATGGTTTCGTAAAGGGCATGCGCAAAGTGCTGGTCAATAATAAGATGGGCGATGTGAAAGAATACTTCATACCCAAGGGCAAGCATGTCAACGTGCATGAGGGTGATTGGGTCAGGGCCGGTGAGCCGTTGATGGATGGATCGGCCAATCCGCATGACATCCTCGATGTATTGGGCCCGAACGAGTTGCAAAAGTATCTGGTCGACGAAGTACAGGATGTCTATCGGTTGCAAGGTGTGACGATCAACGACAAGCACATTGAGATCATTGTGAGGCAGATGCTGCGCAAGATCAGAGTCGAAGATCCCGGCGATACGGAATTCTTGCCAGGCAGTCAAGTCAGCAAGATGTTATTTGACGAAGAGAATGAGCGAGTGTCGGCGAAGAGTGGGCAGCCGGGTCTTGGAAAGCCGGTACTACTTGGTATTACCAAGGCTGCGCTGACCACGGATAGCTTCATCTCAGCAGCGTCGTTCCAGGAGACTACCCGTGTCTTGACGGAAGCTGCGATTAACGGACGCGTTGATAATCTGTTGGGCCTGAAAGAAAATGTCATCGTCGGTCGCTTGATTCCAGCTGGAACCGGCTTCGAAGAGTATCGAGACACGTTTGTCATAAGTCCCAAGCCGGAGCCCGCGATCGTTGGTCAGGGAGATGCTGCGCCGCTTACGCATGAGGGTGTAGCGATGGGGTCAGGAGAGCCTGCTCGCTCATAAGGCATGTGGCGCCGGCGAAGGCTTGACAGCACGATCAATGCTCACTACAATCGACCGGCTTTGCCCCTGACGGGTTGAGTAGAGCGGTCAAACTCTGCGGAAAATGAGAGTGATGTACGAATGCCGACAATTAATCAGTTAGTCAGAAAAGGCCGCCACCTGGCGCACGCGAAGACCAAGAGTCCTGCGCTCAAGTCCTGTCCGCAGAAGCGAGGTGTATGTCTTCGTGTCTATACCTCAACGCCGAAGAAGCCGAACTCGGCCTTGCGGAAAGTTGCGCGTGTTCGGTTGACGAATGGGATGGAAGTCACGACATATATTCCTGGTGTCGGTCACAACCTTCAAGAACATTCCATCGTGCTTGTGCGCGGTGGTCGTGTGAAGGACTTGCCGGGTGTGCGGTATCACATCGTCAGAGGTGCCCTTGATGCCGTCGGTGTGGCGGATCGAAAGCAAAGCCGTTCGAAGTACGGAGCGAAACGCCCTAAGTAGGAAGATTGTCCAAGTTTGGTAACGAGAGAGTGTATGACACATGCCACGGACTAGATTTTTAGACCACCGCGATCCTCTCCCTGATGTGCGATATCGAGATAAGCTCGTCGGAAAGTTTTTGAATATTCTGATGTCGGGGGGGAAAAAGAGTACGGCCGAGCGTATTTGTTATGGTGCCTTCGATGTCATTCAGGAGAAGACCGGCAACGATCCACTTAAAATATTTCGGTCGGCGATCGATAATGTGAAGCCGGTTGTTGAGGTAAAGTCCCGTCGGGTGGGGGGCGCTTCGTATCAGGTACCGGTAGAAATTCGTCCGGCTCGCCGGATGTCATTGGCACTCCGATGGTTGGCGGAGTATTCGCGGACTCGCGGCGGTAAGAGCATGCGGGAGAAGCTCGCGGCTGAGCTGCTGGACGCGTCGAATAATACGGGGGCGGCGGTTAAAAAGCGGGAAGACGTGCATCGGATGGCGGAAGCCAACAAGGCATTCGCACACTATCGCTGGTAGCGTCGTTCTGTGCTGCAGCTTGGCCGTGCTGCGATCCGCTTACGCGGGTGATTGTAAGTCGCAGCGTTTTACCGGCTCAGGTTGCGGCATCTATATTTTTAGGGGAAGAGCGTGGCGCGTCAATCACCATTAGAGCAAACTCGGAACATCGGCATCATGGCTCATATTGATGCCGGTAAGACAACAACCACCGAGCGCATCCTCTTCTACACAGGGATCTCACACAAGATGGGTGAGGTTCATGAAGGCGCGGCAACGATGGATTGGATGGAGCAGGAGAGGGAACGCGGCATTACGATTACCGCTGCTGCGACGACCTGTTTCTGGCGAGACCATCGCATTAATATTATCGATACTCCAGGGCACGTTGATTTTACGATTGAGGTCGAGCGGTCGCTTCGGGTGCTCGATGGGGCTGTGGCGGTGTTTGACTCCGTGCAGGGGGTTGAACCGCAATCTGAGACGGTTTGGCGGCAGGCGGATAAGTATAGTGTGCCCAGGATCGCGTTCATGAACAAGATGGACCGAATCGGGGCAGACTTTTATGCCAGCGTCCAGACGATGATCGATCGGTTGGGAGCAAATCCTGTTCCCATTCAGATCCCTATCGGTCGAGAGTCTGAATTTAGAGGGTCGATCGATCTCGTGACCATGAAGGCTTACGTGTATGACGACGAGACGCTAGGCGCCAAATACATTGTGAATGAGATACCTGCCGATCTGCTCGATCGAGCCAAGGAGTACCGCGAAAAAATGCTGGATGCGGTCGCTGAGTTCGACGAACAAGCCATGGACAAGTACCTCAACGGTCAGCCTGTAATGGAAGAGGAGATCCGCCGAGCCATTCGAGCTGGCGTGATCGCGTTGAAGATCACCCCAATTCTATGTGGATCAGCTTTCAAGAACAAGGGTGTGCAACAGCTCTTGGATGGAGTTGTGGATTTCCTCCCGTCCCCACTGGACGTCGAATCGGTGACCGGAATCGATCCGAATACCGAACGGGAAGTGAAGCGACGGCCGTCGGATAGTGAGCCGTTCGCGGCTTTAGCCTTCAAGATCATGACAGATCCGTTTGCGGGCCAGCTCACTTTTTTACGGGTGTATTCGGGAACCCTGAAGACGGGAACGTCCGTTTCGAATGTGACGAAAGGGACGAGGGACCGTGTCGGACGTCTTCTGAAGATGCACGCGAACAAGCGGGAAGATATCGATGTGGCTTACGCCGGTGATATTGTCGCGGTCGTCGGACTAAAAGGGGCGACGACCGGAGACACGTTAGCGGATGAGAAGCAGCCGGTTCTGCTCGAGGTGATGAAATTTCCTGAGCCGGTGATCGCCATGGCGATTGAGCCGAAAACCAAGCAAGATCAAGAGAAGATGGGGTTTGCGCTCCAGAAGTTGGCGCAGGAAGACCCTTCGTTCCGGGTGAAGACCGATGAAGAAACCGCACAGACCATCATCGCCGGGATGGGGGAACTGCATCTGGAAATCATCGTCGATCGCATGCTGCGTGAATTCAAGGTGGAGGCCAATGTCGGAAAGCCGGAGGTGGCGTTTAGAGAAACGATTCGCCAGAAGGCCGAAGCTGAAGCGAAGTACATTAAGCAGACCGGCGGTCGTGGCCAGTACGGACACGTCGTGTTGACGGTCGAGCCTGCCGAGTCGGGTAAAGGATTGGAGTTCGTCAATAAAACTGTTGGTGGTTCGATCCCAAAAGAGTTCATTCCAGCGATCGAAAAGGGTGTGAAGGAACGGCTTGACTCCGGCGTAATCGCAGGGTATCCGCTCCGCGATGTGCGGGTCACGGTCATCGATGGGTCGTTTCATGACGTCGACTCCAATGAAATGGCGTTTAAAATTGCCGGCTCGATGGCGTTTCTTGATGCCTGCAAAAAAGCAGATCCTGTGTTGCTTGAGCCGATTATGAAGGTGGAGGTTGTGGTACCTCAGGATTTTATGGGCGACGTGATCGGCAATTTGAATGGTCGTCGTGGCAAGATTCAGGGAATGAAGTCGCGGGCTGCTGCGCAGGTCATCGATGCGTCAGTGCCGCTCAGTGAAATGTTTGGATATGCGACCGATCTTCGGTCTCGAACGCAGGGCCGTGCCACCTATAGTATGGAATTCGACCGATATGATCCGGTGCCCCGGCAGATTTCAGAGGCCATCATTGCCAAGTATCGGGGCGAGTAGTCGAATTGATTCTTGAGTGAAGACGGAAGGGAGCAAGGTATGGCGAAGGCGAAATATGAGCGGCGGAAGCCGCACGTGAATATCGGGACGATCGGGCACGTGGACCACGGGAAGACGACGTTGACGGCGGCCTTGACCAAGGTATCGGCAGA
>Ga0187894_10004392_pt1 | contig 15163 bp, 12 predicted proteins | sample GBC1701081metaG_FD_136650 | JGI IMG/M metagenome (GOLD analysis project Ga0187894, IMG submission 136650) | White microbial mat communities from a lava cave in the Kipuka Kanohina Cave System on the Island of Hawaii, USA - GBC170108-1 metaG ...
CAGGCTTGTTTTAGAATCTCGATTTTCAATCCGTTCGCCCTTCGACTTAATTCTCTTCTCCTCACGCCTTGTAAAGGGGGAGGTAACTTGTGGGGGTTTACCTTAATTCTCTGTCATTCCCGACCCTGAATAGATCCTGAAATAAATCCTTAAACAAGCTCAGGACGGTGTTCAGGACATGGTTCAGGGCAGGCTCGATCGGGAATCTAATCTTTTATCCTGTCATTGCGAGGAATGGTTCTGAGCAAGCGTAAGAACCGGTCGCTGCTAGCTGATTGCATTGAAGAAAGTTATCTATGCGCCATGCCGGATGAATACAGCGACCGCGGCAATCTCGTCTCTTCAATTTGTCATTTCGAGCAACAGTTCTGAGTAAGCGCAAGAACTGGTCGCTGTTGGCTTATTGCAAATAACTCACTTCGACATCGTATACAATCTGCACAAACCGAAACGAGAAATCTATTTTTGTAGTCATTCTGAAATAAATCCTGAAACAAGTCCAGGACGGCGTTCAGGACATGGTTCAAGACAAGCCAGCCGCTATGCCGTGTGCCGGGTCTTAACCGGAAATCTCTCCGTTCAAAGGTAATTCACGTTATCGTGACGGACGTTCTCGGTTTCCGGGGGGATGAACTTGCCGGCTTCTTTGCATATAGCTGCGACCACTCTGTCCCTGCCTTCCTCTTTCGCCCGGTAAAGCGCTTCGTCGGCCAGGTTCAGAAGCCCGGATTGCGTAGTCGCATTTTCCGGGAATACCGCCAGGCCCAGGGACAGCGTGATATTTTCCAGCATTTTACCCGCGTGGAAAAGCTGGATATTCTTGGCCTCGCGTCTCAGGCTCTCGGCCCGTTCGACAGCCTCCTCTTGCGATATCCTCGGCAGTATGAGCAGAAACTCCTCGCCGCCGTATCGGCATGCGACGTCGCCTGCCCGCACACTATCCTGGAGCAGTTTCGCCAGTGTGCAAAGCACCATATCGCCTGTTTCGTGACCGTATTTGTCGTTGTATCTCTTAAAATGGTCTATGTCCAGCAGCATGACCGCTAACGCATCGTTTGCGCGTTTAGCGTAAGATATCTCTCTGCCGAGGGTCTCTTCCATGTATCCGCGGTTGTAGAGTCCCGTGAGCGGGTCCCGGATAGACCTCTGCTTCAGCTTCTCCTGGAGCTTTATGTTCCTGAGCGCGAGTGACGCGTATTCGGCTACTGACTTTGCCAGGCGCGCCTTGTTTTTGAAACTCTTATCCGTAAGATAGTTTACGCTGTCGGCGTATGCGCTTATAAACAGGACGCCCAGCGTGTGTGTCTGCGAGATGAGCGGAATGCATATGTAGTCGTACGGGTGTGAGTCCTCGAGGTGGCTGCACCTGAGCTCGGTCTCGTTGTATTTCACCATGTGCGTCACACCCCGTCTCAGCCCCCAGCAGTCGTCAATCGTAAATGCCTCTTTGGAGAGCCCTTTCCTGCCCCAGGAAGACACGACCTCAACGAGGTCCCGAGAATCGTTGATAAGGCATAACGCGCCCGATTCGGCCGGGAAAAGCTTGCTCGCGTAGAACGCTACGGTATTGCACGCCTCTTCCACGCTGACGCAGGACTGGACCACTTCGCTCATATCGTTCAGTATTTCAATGTGCTCGTTACGCCGCTCGAGCTCCTGCACTCTCCCGGACAGCCTCTTGTTCGTCGCGTTCAGGGTTTCTTCCATAAGTTTGTACTGGCCTATGCTCATGAAATTCCCGAGCGTCGCCCTCTCCCCGTTAAATTCTACCGAAGCCACGGTCTCGAGTATCCATTTCAGTTCGCCTTCCTTCGTCACCGCCCTGTACTCGTAGGGTTTCGAACGCTCCCCCTTCAGCATCTTTACGGCGTTATCCCTGACCAACCCCCTGTCTTCCTCATACACGATGTCCATGCAGCACGATTTTGCCAGGAGCTCTTCCTTGCTGTAGCCCGTGTATTTACGAAATTGGGGGTTGACGAATTTGAATGTCCCTTCCTGAGCTATATAGATTCCGATCGGAGAATTTTCAAAGAGATTGATATAGAATTCTTCGGACTTCCTGATCTCGGTCAGGTCGTGGATAATTAAGGTATAAAGAGGGTTCTTGTTCGAGGTATAACCGCTCACGGCGAGCTCAATCGGAATACATGACCCGTCGTTGCGCACCCCTGTAGCCCCTATTATCTTATCCACGTCACTCACGTCGCCCGTTTCCAATAACTTCCGGAAGACATTTCCATTTTTCGCGTGACCGTCGCTTATTATCATTTTTATATTTTGTCCGATCAGCGCTTCAGGCGTGTACCCGAACATCTTTTCGGCTGCCGTATTAAGCGATTGTATTATCCCGTGTCCGTCGATGGCGAGTATGCCGTCCGCGGCATTGTCTACGATCCCGCTCGTGAGCTTCGTGTTCTCCCTGATCTCCGAAAACAACTGTCTCACGTAGAGCAGATAAATCAGGGGCGCGGACAGCAGGCTGAACACGGCGACTTCGAATACTATGTGGGAGTAGTTGAACGGATACCGGTGGAAATAGTAATCGAGCAGCTCCGATATCACCTTCGTGACTATCAATATCCCCATGATCTGGATGATCGCCACGGCGGGACTGCTTATGACGGAATTACGTGTTTTATGCCACCATATGTGGACGACGTATCCGACGCATACCATCGTTGTCAGTATCAATATAAGATCGAGTTTGTTCACCTTTGCGCCTCTTGTTCTCTTTACAATTCATAGTGCAAATCACATGCCAATAAGTCGTTCAATAAGCCGCTTCCTTCTTGAGACATAACCGGCCCTGATCATATGCTTTTTGTCACGTTCTTTGGAACCGGGCTAACTTTGAAGCAGCGCGATGGACAAATATTGTCACTCTTTCCGCAATTTGGTAATTCTCATGCCGAACGTCTATTGCTGCCGATCTTTGCTTCATTCCTTTCATCGGCGTTCCGCACGATGCCCAAGCCAAAATAGGTAGGGTGGGGGACGCAGTTACTGTCTTTGCGAGCGGAGCAATTTATCCCGGCGTAGCCGGAAGCGAAGCGCGGCAATCTCATGACAAAACCCGTCCGCCCTGAGCCTGTCGAAGGGTCGAAGGGGTGTCATTCCCGAAAGCCTTCATCGGGAATCCGGGCATTTCATTATTATTGTAGGAGCGGCTTCCAGCCGCGATTCTTCTCTTCCGAAATCAATCGCACCAAGCCTGTCCTGAGCGGAGCCGAAGGGATTGTGCTCCTACAAAACGGTTGGATTCCTGCTCAAACCAACAATTGAGGCAATCTCATACGTCCGCGGCGACTCGCCGCATTTGCATTTACCTCCCCTCCGCGCATACTAACTAAAGCATGATAAACTCGGTAGACGAGTTCATGAAAGAGTTCGTGAAGCACAAGGACAAGGTCGAATGGTACCTCCACCAGCCGACCCCCACGGCCAACTTCACGGACATCAGGGGGAAGGGAGTCCTCTGCAGCCCCGTTACTGTCATGTGCACTCCGCCCGTGCATTACCACCTCGACTTCCTCGACCTCGACGCGGACATACACCACTCCTTCGAGCTCGTCGTCAAGAACGCGTCCGAATTCAGCCTCGGGTCGCTCGAGGAAGCGATAGAGAAATACCCGCCCGACAAATTCCCCAAGAGCCGCGCGCGCGAGGCTTACGAGCTCAGGAAAAGGCTCCTCGACGTGCTCGGTTTAACGGAGCCGGAAGCGTAGATACGGACCGGTCTTCCCCGTAAGAAAATCTGACATCCTACAGCCTGCCGGCGTTTTCGTCCCGCCGCGCTCCGCGGAACGCACGGTCATCACTAAATTTATAAGTGCAGTATTTACGGCACGCTGCGTGCATATATAATAATTAAAAAGTGTTATGGAGGGGCAGTATGAAAAAGCGCGCAGAAAGAAGCCTCAAGGTAGTCGACTTAGATGATAAGTTGAAGGAACAGGCCGAGACGGCGAAGGAGCAATACCTCGGGTGGATGGAAATGAACGGGAGCTTCACGAAAGAAGCGCTTAAGGCCATGGACATGCAGTTCGAGCTCTGGCTCGCGATGCAGCTCGGTCTGCTCGATTTCATGAAGAACGTTTTCGAGGTCCATCCGATGGTGAAACCCTTCGAGCACCACATGAGCCCGTACGCCGAGCAGATGCAGAACCTCGGCGAGTACAACAGGGAGTTCTTCGAGATGAAAAAGAAGAAGGCCGAGAAGTTCGCCCGGAACTTGCAGAGATACCATAGAAAGACCGTCGAAAGCACGCTCACCGCATTCGATAAATACTGCGAAATGCTGAGCACGGCGTGATTTCCGCACCAAATTGTAGGAGCGCCATCCCTTCGACGTTGCTTCCGTCTACGCTAAAGCTTCGCCGGACAAGCAGTACAGGCCTGGCGCGATTATTGACTGTAATCGCGGCTGGAAGCCGCTCCTACGAGTGTAGTTTTACATGGGTGATTATACGTATTAACCCTCACTTCCCCCACCTGGCCGCTATGAACTCGACCGCCTCCTGTATGTTGAGCGGGCGCGTGCTCATCCCCGTCCGCAGGTAGAATTTCATGTCGTTCCCCTCTTTCAGGTATACGGGTCTCGCGGAAGGGCTCGTTATTATCCTGCATATGTCTTTCCCCGCGACCGAGTGAAATACTAAATGCACGTACCGGCACACATCCGCGCCGAGCTTCTGCGAGACCGCGTTCATTACCTCCTGCGCGAAGCCGTCCCTGTCCTTCCTTCTGAGTATGCCGTAGTCGCGCCCGAGCCCCGTTACCTCCCCCGCGTCCGAGACGCCTACGATGAGAGTCCCTCCGTCCGAGTTCATGAACCCGGCTATAGATTTGAGCGCGGCGTCTTCCACTTCGCGGCTGGCCCTCGATTCCCTGATGTCCCACTTGAACGTGGCCTTGAACTCTATCTTCTCCCCCTCGCCGTGCGCTATCAGCGCGAGCACGTCCTTCTCCAATTCTCCCGAGAGCTTCTTAATATGGAGCGTGCTCCTGTATAGTGCGCTGTAGAACAATGCCGACACTAGCCCCAGGAATGCGCCCACGCAGGCGTAAAATAAGGTCTTGAGGGGCATGCCGCCCGTAAGCGCCCACATCAGCTCGGCGGCCGCGTAATCGAGGGCCGAGCCCCCGCCGGGCCTGTGCTCGAAATAAAATACGAGCGCGTTCACCGGGAGGAGGAACAGCACCCCGACGAGCGCCCCGATGAGCGCCGGTATCAGGTAGAGCAGGAACGTCCTGTTTGTGAAAATCCCTTCGCCGTCCATGCGTGCGGTTTCGCGCCTCCGGATTTATTATAAAGCAGGGCGTACGGTTTAAATAGCAGGGTGGATTTGAATGTATCGCGGCTGGAAGCCGCTCCTACAACGGGGATAGCATATCATAGTAGGAGCGCCATCCTGGCGCGATTCCTAACACCCTCTCTTTCCGAAATGTCGGGATAAATTTCAAGCGGCACATTTTTATATTAAAATAGCTGGAGTTGGCAATTCAATCTGAAATTTCAAGTTCATCACAACCCCATGCGCGACCCCGATGAAATATTTACAAAGCTCCAATCCTTCCCCTTCCGCTCCCGCTTTACACTCCGGGGAAAGGAGCTTTTGTACCTGAGAGAAAAAGGAATCGACACGGTCATGGCCCACGCCCGCGCCTTCATCGAAGAAAGGCTCGCCCCCGCAGACCCTCCCAACGACGGCAAGCAGACGCCGATGCGGAACCACCCCGTGTTCATCGCACAGCACGCGACCGCTTCATGCTGCAGAAAATGCCTCATGAAATGGCACGGCATAACCGCCAGTTCCCACGCGCTCACAGAGGAAGAAAAAGATTACGTGCTCTCGCTGATCAAAAGGTGGATGGAGAATTATCTCTGAATTCTTGACGTGAACATTTCCCGATTTACCATTTAAAAAATCACCGATGAAAGGAGCGAAGCCCTCATGGCTACGATGAAAGCGGCGCAGGTAACGGAGAAGGGAAAGGATTTCGATCTGGTAGAGCGGGAGATACCCGAGCCCGGGGAAGGTCAGGTGAGGGTAAAGGTCGAGGCCTGCGGCATATGCCACGGCGACGCGGTCGCGAAATTCGGAAGTTTTAATTCTGCTTGGCACAATTACAATTCTCACCAAGCAAAGTCAGCGATGCTGAAACCGTATCTGTGTGGCAGAGGCTATCTTTTGGTGCCAACTATAAAGCCGCTAATTGCATAGCCGAGACTTTCCAGTCTCGGAAATGATCTTTTTTCCACAAAATAAAAAAAGTACTTGACAAGCGGAATATAGGTGTATATACTCCTATTATAATGAAAGAAAATGTTCAAGCGGACGAATTAAGCAGGTATGAAGTTCTCAAGTGCACAGAGTGCACCGGTTTCAATTTAAAGAAAGCCACAAGGATTGTTCAAAATTTGTTCGATGAAGCCTTTAGACCTGTTGGATTGGAAGGGACTCAATATACAGTACTGGGCCATGCTTTTGTGTATGGTCCAATTTCCTTAACAAAGTTAGCTTATTTGATGCATGTGGATAGAACTACGTTAGCTCGTAATCTTGCGCCGCTAGAGAAGATAGGTTTCGTGGAGATTAAGCCGGGAACTGATAGAAGAGCCAAGTTTATAAATATAACAAGCAAAGGTAAAGAAGTTTTATCGGAGGCTCTGCCGTTATGGAAAGACACGCAGAAAAAAATAAAAACTGTACTCGGTCTTGAGAATTGGGAGTCGATGATCTCAAATCTCGCGGGATTAGTTACAAAATTAGATCACAGTTAAAAATTTAAAACAGTATGTGTATATACACTTAGTAGTAACGGGAGCATCAAGCGGTATTGGATAGGCTACAGCGCTTGCATTTGCCCACGAAAGTGCAAAAACGGTTTGATTTCCCGTTCTAAAGGGAAGCTAGAAAGCGTTGCCGATGAAATAAGGGGTTTTAATGAGAATGTGCTCGTGGTTCCGACTGATGTTTCATCGAAAGATGAGGTTGATATGATGGTCGAAAAGGTAGTATCGAAATTTGATAGGATCGACGCCTTCCGCATAAAGGAGGATACAATGAACAAAAGAAAGACCGCTGTCGGACATGGACGCAAAAAAATTTACATCTTTCTGACTGTGTCCCTATTGATAGGTCTGGCTGCTTTTTTTGTATTTAAAGAAGAAACGCAAAAGTTTGATACGCAAACCATTCCGCCTTTGGTACGCACCTATATGCTGGAAACAGGTCATGGCAGGCATTTTCAGCTAACCGGTGCGGTACATGCCCGTGTGGAAAGCAATCTGGGCTTTCGCGTTCCCGGAAAAATCGTCAAGAGACTGGTCGATAAGGGACAACGCGTTACGAAAGGACAGCATTTAATGGAGCTGGATGCCGTTGATCTGGAGCTGGCTCAGAAAGCAGCTCGGGCTACCGTAGTTTCGGCCAGGGCAGAAAACGTACGCGCGCTACAGGACGAAGAACGCCAAAGAGTGCTGCTTCAGAAGCATGCGGTTTCCCAGCAAGAGTACGAGTCAGCGAAAGCACAGGCAGATTCGACTACGGCGAATTTGCATGCGGCGGAAGCCAGTGCGCGCCAAGCGGACAATCAAGTGCAATATGCTGTCTTACGAGCGGATGCTGACGGGATTATCATGGATGTCATGGCTGATGTCGGTCAGGTTGTTGCCGCAGGACAAACCGTTGCTAGTCTTGCCCAGAACGATACGCGCGAAGCGGTGGTTTATCTCCCGGAAACAATGACTTCTTACGCCAAGGATGCGAAGGAGGCCTTTCTTTACAGTGATCCGGCAAAGCGCTTCAATGTCAGCCTTCGAGAGCTTTCGGCAACCGCAGATCCCGTAACGCGTACGTATCAGGGGCGATATACCCTCGAAGGTGACGGTCAGTCCGCGCCCTTGGGCTCGACGGTCACTGTTTCATTCGCCACGCCCCATGACGGCAACGCCAATACATATCGCGTTCCTATCGGTGCATTGTACGACAACGGTAACGGTAGCTGCATCTGGATTGTTGATGCAGTTACATCGACCGTACATCCGAAACCCGTGACTGTTATTGATCTGGGCGAAGAATTTGCAAGCGTGACAGGCGATCTATCATCGGGCGATCAGGTTGTCGCGCTTGGCGTTCATTTACTAAAGGATAACGAGAAAGTCCGCATTGATAATGTCAATATAGCGGATGGGCGATGATGAAATTCAATCTTTCAGCGTGGGCTGTACGAGAACAAGCCATTACGTTGTTCTTTATTCTTGCCATATTGGGAGCCGGTGCTTTTGCTTTTTTCCGTTTGGGACGGGCGGAAGATCCTGAATTCACGGTCAAGACAATGACTGTGGCAGCGGTTTGGCCGGGCGCTACCGCCCGGGAGTTGCAGGAACAAGTTGGTGATCGTCTGGAGAAGCGTCTGCAGGAGTTGGAGTATTACGACCGGGTGGAAACGACCGCGTATCCTGAAAAAATCCTGATGAAGCTGTATCTCCAAGACTCTATCTCCCCTAAAGACGTTCCCGAAGAATTTTATCAGGCCAGAAAAAAACTGGGCGACGAGAAAATATATCTTCCAAAAGGGGTAATTGGACCAATATTGAATGATGAATATTCAGATGTCTATTTTGCCCTTTATGCGTTGAAGGCAAGGGGATTGCCGCATCGGGAACTAGTATTAATGGCCGAAGACATCCGTCAGCAATTGCTGTCCGTCTCAGGCGTAGAAAAGGTCAATATTCTCGGCGAACAGGAGCAGCGTATTTATGTTGAAATTTCCTATCAGAAACTGGCTACTCTTGGAATTCCTGTCAGCGCATTCTTTCAGGCGCTGCAACTGCAGAACGATGTAACCCCATCCGGTTTTGTCGACACGACCGGGCCGCGTATTTATATCCGCCTTGACGGGGCAATTGACAGTATTGAAGCCGTGAAAAGCATTCCGGTTGTCGCCAACGGCCGAATTATACGGATTGACGATATTGCGGATGTAAAGCGTGGCTATGTCGATCCCACGGTAACCAGCATTCATCATCAGGGCGATCCCGCATTGATCCTGGGCGTGGTCATGAAGAAGAACTATAATGGCCTGACACTGGGCAAGAATCTGGAAGACGAGGATATTCGAATTCAAAAATCCTTGCCCCTGGGTATCGAGTTATCGAAGGTTTCCGATCAGGCGCATGTCATCAGCGAAGCTATTCATGAATTTATGATCAAATTCTTTGTAGCTTTGGCTGTGGTCATGATCGTCAGCTTATCTACGCTGGGCGTACGGGTTGGTGTCGTAGTTGCCGCCGCTGTTCCACTCACTCTCGCAGCCGTGTTTATCGTCATGATGACGACAGGGCGGGATTTTGACCGCATTACGCTGGGAGCGCTTATTCTGTCGTTAGGCCTCCTCGTTGACGATGCTATTATCGCCATTGAAATGATGGTCGTCAAAATGGAAGAAGGTTATGACCGGGTCAAGGCGGCTACCTATGCGTGGACATCGACTGCCGGGCCTATGTTCTTCGGCACGCTGGTTACAATTGCCGGATTCCTTCCCGTAGGATTCGCGAGATCGACCGCCGGTGAATATGCCGGGAATATTTTCTGGGTGGTCGCTTTCTCTCTCATAACATCATGGATTGTCGCCGTTACGTTTACCCCGTATCTCGGCGTAAAATTATTACCCGATATCAAGCCTGTCGAAGGCGGTCATGATGCCATTTATTCCACAAAAAATTATCAAAGATTCCGGCGTTTGGTGCGCACCGTTGTCAATCGAAAATGGTTGACTGCCATATTAACGCTTGGTCTGTTCCTTGGCGCCGTTATGGGTATGGGCTTTTTGCAGAAACAATTCTTTCCCAATTCCGATCGTCCCGAAATCATTTTGGATGTCAACCTGCCGCCGGGCAGCGCCTATTCCACAACGGAAAATACAGTCGAACGGATTGAACAGACCGTAATGAAAGACTCTCTGGCTAAAATTGTGACCAGTTACATCGGTCAGGGTATGCCGCGATTTATCTTATCGACAAACCCGGAATTACAAAATCCTGCTTATGCGCAGATTATTGTTCTGACAGAGGGCCCCAGGCAACGCAATGAATTAAAGGACCGTTTGCAAAAAACAGCCGCGAACGGCGCTTTTCCCGAGGCGCGTGTACGCGTCAGGCAGTTTGTTTTTGGCCCGCCTGTAACCTATCCGGTTCTCTTCCGCGTTGTCGGGCCGGATATTAAGGAATTACGCAAAATCGCAGGTCAGGTACAAAATGTTATGATGGAAAATCCACATCTGCTGGACGTCCACCTTGATTGGGGTGAACGAACACCCATTGAGCGCCTGGTCTTTGACAACGACAGGCTGCGCCTGATCGGTCTAACCCCGCAGGAGGCCGGTTTACAGCTTCAATCCGTCCTGACCGGGGCTACGGCCACACAGATGCGTGAAGGTATCAGATCGGTAGATGTCGTGTTGCGCAGCCCCGATGTCGAACGCTACACACTTAAGGATGTTGAAAATATCACCCTCCTGACAAAAAACGGGATAACCGTACCCCTGCTGCAGGTGGCTCGGCTGAAAGTACAGATGGAAGACTCCTTGCTGAAGCGCTATGACCGTGAGAATTATATTGCGGTTCAAGGTGATGTGGTTGAAGGGATGCAGCCCCCGGAAGTGACGATGCAAGTCGTGCCGCATCTGCAAGAGATTATCAAATCCTTACCGCCCGGTTACCGTATTGATATCGGTGGTTCGATCGAGGAAAGCGAGAAAGCAAACAAGGCTCTGGTCAAGCTCTTCCCGGTGATGATGTTGTTGATCCTCGCATTTATCATGTTTCAGGTGCGTTCATTTTCAACCATGCTCATGGTCTTTGCGACTGCGCCGCTTGGTTTAGTAGGAGCCGTACCGACCCTGTTGCTTTTTAACCAGCCTTTCGGCTTTAACGCCATCCTTGGGCTCATTGGTTTGTCGGGTATCTTGATGCGAAACACGCTGATTCTTGTCGACCAGATCCATCACGATAAGGTGGCTGGTTTGAGCGATTACGACGCGATTGTCGAGTCAACGGTACGCCGTGCCCGTCCGGTCGTTCTGACGGCCTTGGCCGCGATGCTGGCCTTTATCCCGCTGACGTTCTCCAGCTTCTGGGGATCGCTCGCCTATGTTCTCATTGGTGGTGTCGGGGTTGGCACTCTGCTGACACTCCTTTTCCTGCCTGCGCTCTATGCGCTGTGGTTTAGAGTCAAGTCGCAAAGGTACAACGATACGGAGGCTGTCCATGTTTAATATCCTGTTATAGGGGATATGGGGTTGAGCTACGGATCAGGGATCTTCGCACAGTACCTGGAGTGGGTTTTGTGACAGCCATAACATTATATACAATATACAGAGTTGATATATATGAACCGATTCAAGAGCCTAGATGATCTTGCAAGTTATTAGAAGAGCCAAGTTTATAAATATAACGAGCAAAGGTAAAGAAGTTTTATCGGAGGCACTACCGTTATGGAAAGACACGCAGAAAAAAATAAAAACTGCACTCGGTCTTGAGAATTGGGAATCGGTGATCTCAAATCTCACGGGATTAGTTGCAAAATTAAAAACAGTTTAAAATTTATAAACAAAATGTGCATTTACACTGAAATGACGGAAGGATTAAAAAATGAGTAACAAGGAAGGGTTTAAAGATAAGGTCGTTGTAGTAACGGGAACATCAAGCGGTATTGGAAACGGTCATGATAAATTTAGAGAAAAATATGGTCCCTGGGCACTAATCACGGGTGCCTCATCTGGGATAGGAGCACAGTTTGCTCACCAGTTGGCACAGCATGGTCTCAATCTAATCCTTGCCGCTCGAAGAAAGGAAAGATTGGATGAAATGGCCAGGGATCTGGAACAAAATCACAACATTAAGGTCCAAACAATTCAGGTGGATCTTTCTAAGCCTGATTTTATGTCGTCAATCAATCAGGTTGCCGATACATTGGAGATAGGGCTGCTTGTGAACAATGCTGGCATATCCGTAGATGGCAAATTCCTTGGAAATAATTTAGAGGACGAGTTACGTATGCTCGATATCAATTGCCGGGCGCCACTAATTTTAGCCCATCAGTTCGGGAGGAAAATGGCAGAACGAAAAAGAGGGGGAATAATCTTCCTTGCTTCGATGGTCGCTTTTCAGGGCACCCCATTTTGGACCAACTACGCTGCAACTAAAGCTCATAGTCTATTGCTCGCTGAGGGGCTTGGATATGAACTCAAAAAGGAGGGGGTTGATGTCCTAGCACTTTGTCCTGGTTTTACCAAAACGGAATTTTATAGAGATTTAGACTTTTCTAATCTTCCTGTAAAACCGATGGACGTAAAACCAGTCGTTAGCGCAGCGTTAAAATCACTTGGAAATAGACCAGCAGTTATACCTGGAACAATGAATCGATTTTTGAACTTAATGGAAAAGTATTTTCTCACGCGATCCTCCAATACTGCAATTTTTGGAAAAATGATGGGAAAGGTTCTTGGAGTCAATGCCTAGCCATCGAGAAGTGGTAAAAATGCTTAAGCTTGAAGATCACCCTACAGTAAGAAGTTTAAGAGATAAAGAAAAGGCAAGTCCTGAACCAGTCCAACCTAGAATTCTCGATGCTGAATGGTTAAAGCAGCTTTCTATTGAATGTGGTGCTGACGATGTTGGTTTAGTAGAAATTGACAGACCTGAATTAGATGATCAGAGAAATGAAATCTTGTCCAGATACCCATGGACCAGGACACTTTTGTGCTTTGTTCGTCGAATGAGCAAAGAGCCCGTGAGGAGTACAGCACGATCAGTTTCTAATTTGGAATTCCATCATAAAGGAGAGGAAGTTAATGAGATCAGCGGAAGAATCGTCGAGCGGCTTGAAGAGCACGGCGTGCGAGCTGTTAATCCATCAATGGGGTTCCCTATGGAGATGGTTCGTTATCCCAGTAGAATTTTTGTAGTTGCTCATAAGCCTGCTGCTGTTGCCGCTGGTTTAGGTCATATGGGTATTCATCGCAATGTCATACACCCAAAATTTGGAAACTTTATTTTATTGGGCACAGTTCTAATGGATTCTGATGCTACTTCTTATGACCATCCAATTGAATATAATCCATGTCTTGAATGCAATCTTTGTGTTGCCACATGTCCAGTCGGAGCAATCTCCCCAGATGGTGAATTCAATTTTGCCGCTTGCTATACTCACAACTACAGGGAATTTATGGGAGGATTCAATGATTGGATAGAGCAAATCGCGGATAGCAAAAATGCTCTGGATTATCGAGATAGAATAAGCGAAAGCGAGACATCATCTTTTTGGCAAAGTCTGTCATTTGGCCCTAATTACAAGTCAGCATATTGTATATCGGTATGTCCTGCAGGTGAGGATGTAATTGGTCCTTATTTAAATAATCGCAAGCTTCATTTCCAGGATGTTGTAAAACCCTTACAGGATAAAGAGGAAACCGTTTATGTAGTTAGGGGATCTGATGCTGAAAAAATTGTCAGAAAGCGGTTTAAAAATAAGCATGTAAAAAATGTTGGAAATGCCCTTCGTCCTCGTAGTATTCATGGGTTCCTTGATTCTCTTTGGTTCGTATTTCAGAAAGATCAATCTGAAGGCCTAAGCGCTACTTATCATTTTACTTTTACGGGTAATGAAAAAAGAGAAGCGACAATTATCATTTCTAATAAGAAAATTGAAGTTAAAGATGGTCATATTGGCAAAGCTAATATTCGCGTTACAGCCGATAGTCGTACGTGGTTAGACTTTCTGGCTAAGGAGCGAAATTTAATTTGGGCACTAATTACTCGTAAAATTAAGATAAATGGATCACCAAGTCTTTTGGTCAAATTCGGCAAATGTTTTCCTTCTCCAGGGGTAAAACACGAAAAGAGTGAAGCATTTCGAGAAATACCTTTGGCAAGGTCTAAGAAAAGGCCATACCTTCGTAATGACCCGGATACTGGCAAAATCTCGGAAATGTTAGTGGAAGCTGATAAGTGGACAGGAAATCTCAAAGTAGGAAGTATCATCCAAGAAACACCTACGGTAAAAACTTTTCGCTTCGTGACTCCGGATGGTAGAGAAGTTCCTTTTAAATATAAGCCAGGTCAATTTCTTACTCTAAATGTTTATCCTGAAGGCAAGTTTACGAAACGTTCATATACAATTGCATCCACACCAACTAGAACCGAGTGTATTGAACTTACAATCAAGCGTGAAGAATTTGGCCTTGTGTCAAGACACCTTCATGATGAGATCCGGGAAGGGGAGATGATAAATGTTTCTGCTCCTTCGGGAAATTTTACTTTTACCGGAGAGGAGCACGAAAGCATTGTGCTTGTTGCTGGTGGTGTTGGTATTACTCCCATGATGAGTGTTGTTCGATTTCTTACTGATCGCCAATGGAAGGGGGAGATTTACTTAATCATTAGTCACAAGGTTCCTGAGGAATACATCTTTGAGAATGAGATCGAAGATTTGGCAGAGCGTCATAAAAATCTCAAGGTGTTAGTCACTATAACACAAGCCGAGGGCAGCAACTGGAACGGCCAAACTGGACGTATCACGAAGGAGCTGATCAACGACTTTGTTCCGAATATAACTAACCGCAGGATACACATATGTGGCCCGGTGCCAATGATGGATGCCGTAAAGTCGATTTTAGTAGAGCTTCAAGTCCCTACTGAGATGATTATGATAGAGAATTTTGGGACAGTTAAGCGAGCTCCTAGGCCCCAGGAGGAACTTGGTGATATTGTAGGCGAAGTCCGATTCTCCATTTCGGAAAAATCAGCCCCTATCCATGAGAGAGAAACTGTATTAGAAGTTGCTGAGAGGGTGGGTGTTGAAATCGACAATGCCTGTCGCTCTGGCACGTGTGGAAGCTGTAAGGTTGAGCTGTTGTCTGGATCAGTGACCATGGAATGTGAAGATGCACTAAGTAATGACGAGAAATCTCAAGGAACTATTTTAGCGTGTCAAGCAAAGGCAGGAAACGACGTGGTTATAGACGCTTAGAAGGGTGTGGGAGGGCTCGGACACATCGCAATACAGTTGAAGTGAATTCCCTCCAGTTGTTAGTGGGGCGGAAGTTGATACTCGGCTGGTATTCCGGGTACGCGAAAGACTCCGAGGAGACCCTC
>Ga0187894_10004393_pt1 | contig 15162 bp, 8 predicted proteins | sample GBC1701081metaG_FD_136650 | JGI IMG/M metagenome (GOLD analysis project Ga0187894, IMG submission 136650) | White microbial mat communities from a lava cave in the Kipuka Kanohina Cave System on the Island of Hawaii, USA - GBC170108-1 metaG ...
ACGCCGCATCGTCGTCGAGACCGTGAAGATGCGGCCGCGCGGCATGGCGTTCTTCTACGGCTGCACGGCGGCAACGGCCGAGCAGGTGATCGAGAACGTCCGCTTCGCGCAGGCGAACGGGGCGGACGGCGCCATCGTCGCCGCTCCACCGTACGTGTGCGCCCCGGAAGGCGACATCGAACAGTTCTACCTGGAAGTCGCGGACGCCGTCGACCTGCCGATCGGGATTTACAACAATCCGCCACGGGTCAGGACGGACCTGCACTTCGACCAGCTCCTGCGCCTGTTCCGCCATCCGAACATCGTCATCCACAAGGAGTCGACGACGCGCGTGGCACAGGTGGCACAGGTGCTCGCGGCGCGTCCTGACGTCTCGGTGATGTGCTGCGACTCACCCAACCTCGGCCTGATCGTGCCGACCATGGCGCTCGGCGGTCACGGCACCGCGAACATGAGCGGGAACGTCGCGCCCGCCGAGATGGCTCGCCTCTCCCGGCCCTGGGTGGGGGCGTCTGAGCCCGGCGAATTCCGGGAGCAGTACCTGCAGTTGCTGCCCCTGCTGCACTTCCACTATTCGGCGGTGAATCCCGTGGCCGTGAAGTCGCTCATGAAGGCTTGCGGCCTCCCGGTAGGAACTCTGCGTCGCCCGTTGCGCGAGCTCGAGGCTTCGGCCGTGGCGGTCGGGCTGCGCATCGTGCGCGAGCTCGGGCTCGACCGAAAGTACGGCTACATCCTCTCGCAAAGTCGCTCGCTCTGACCTGGACAGCAATCGTGCCTGCGATCATGGACACCAGTGCATGTCCGGGTCCTGCAGCCACGCGTAGCCGTGACGGCGCATGAGCTGGCAGAAAGTGTCCTGCTCCAGGTCCGGCAAGTCGGCACTCGCAATCCACGGCCGATCGCGCACACCCTCGGGCTCGATCGCGAGCGAGTCTGCGGTGCTGGCGGTTTCCTTCCGGCCGACGTCGCCGCCGAAGATCAGCTCGCCGGCCGCCAGGATTGCCAGCGCCGCAACGATGCTGCGCGCCTTCATCGCGCCGCGCCCGTGCGTGGAGCCAGCGTTGCGGACCGGGCCGCAAGGGGCCTGAGTCCCGCGGCCGTCGCGAGGGCGTCCCCGTCGTAGAGATCGCCGTTCTTGATGACCAGGCGCACGTTGCGCACGGAGCCGATGTCGCGGGTCGGATCGCCGTCGACGAGTACCAGGTCGGCACGCTTGCCAGGAAGGATCGAACCGGTGTCGCCATCCAGCTTCATCACGCGCGCCGCGCCCAGCGTGGCCATGTACAGAACGTCGGCAGGCGGGATTCCCGCTGCCGCGTAGAGCTCGAGCTCGCGCGAGAGCTGCAGAGGACTGCCATCCGTGCCGGCCACGATGGGAATGCCGGCCTCGTGCATCGCCTTCAACATCTGCTTGAGCCGCGCGAACGACTCGGTGTACGCGCTCTGCTGCTCGGGAGTGCTCGCCCGGCCGCCGGCGCGACCGCCGCGCTCGAGCGTGGTCGGCAAGCGTGCCGCCCAGGGCTTCATCCACGATGCGAGCACGCCGCGCTTGCCGGTGAACATGTTTTCGAACACGACCAGCGTCGGATCGACCACCGTGCCGTGCGCCCTGACCTCGTCGATGAGGGTGCGCACCTGCCCGGAAGCCATGTCGATCTCGTGCCCGTGTTCGTAGGCCGCGAAGAAGCGCACCGGAGAATTGGTGCGGGCGACGATGTCGGCGGGCATGAAGTTGAGGATCCAGAAATTGGCGTGGTGCACCTCGTCGAAGCCGGCGCTCACCGCTTCGCGCATGGTCATCCCCGCGGGGATGTGTCCACCGACGCGCAGGCCGCGCGCGCGAGCCGCGGCGACCGCGTGCGGCACGAGCGCCGGCGCGAGCGAGCTGTAGAGCTTGATCTGCGAATAGCCACGGTCCGCGTAAAAGTCGACGGCGGCCCGCATCTGCTCCGGCGTCTCGACGAATTTGCCGAACGGCGCGGCGAGCGGCCCCGGACCTTCGATCAGCCCCGACTTCAGCACGCGCGGGCCGACGGCGGTGCCGTCGTCGTATTGCCCGATGATGCGTGTCAGGCGCGCATCGTCGTTGCCGAGGTCGCGTACCGTGGTGACGCCGGCCAGCAGGTCGAGCACGCCTTCCATCGGGTCGAGCACGTGAACGTGCATGTCCCACAGACCGGGAATGAGCGTGCCGCCCGTGCCGTCGACGATCTCCGCGTCGTCCGGCTCTTCGATGCCGGCCACATCGCCGACCGCGGCGATACGCGTGCCGCGAATCACGACCGAGACGCCGGTGCGCACGGTGCGATGCTCGGCGTCGTAGAGTTGCGCGCCGCGCACGACGATCGGGCGCTCCACGCTGCGGCGCAGTCCGCGGTTGCGTTCGCGCAGCGCGGCAGTTCCGATCTCGTCCTGTGCGGAGAACAGGTCCGGGAGCGCCGCCTCGTAGCCCTTGCGCACAGTCGAAAGCCAGTTGCCGCCGGCGGCGAACAGCTCATTCTGCCCGTCGAGCCATACGTGGGAGGGCTGCAGGCCCAGGCCACTGATGCCGTAGAGCGTGACCTTCGTGGCGCCTTCCTGGCCGCGTACCTCGCGCTCGAGCACCTTGTCGATGCGTGCCCGACCGGCGGGCAGCATCGCGAGCTCGTTTCCCGCTGCAACCAGCAGCGCGCGGGCGAGGGCGGCGGAATCCTCCGCGTTCGAATCGCTGATCAGGTAGTACGCTCCCGCCGGCTGATCCCCGCTGTCATTGCTGCTCGCCCAGCTGGCGCGCCCCGCGCTGACGGTGAAACGCTCGCTCACCGGGCGCTTGGCGTAGTTGACGCCTTCGACCGTGGCGCTGGTCAGCACGCCCTGCGCGTCGTAGCGGCTGTGCGTCTCGAGATCGGGCCCGCGGCCGCGATCGTCGTATTTGAGCGAGGTGTGCCGGACGCCGGCCGCGCGCTCGACCTTGAGCTCGCCCTTCACGGTGCCCGACATGACGATCGAGTACAGCGAGACCTTGGCCGGCGCCGCGTCGCCATCGTTGCTCGACGCGCTTGCCTGGGCGCCTCCTCCGGCGCTCGCCGGCAGGCCGCTCTCGCCGAGCTGCGCTTCGAACTCCCGCGCGGCCTCCTCGCCGGCGGTCGCAGCGAGCTCGGTCATGAACTCGCGGTGCGTTCGCGGACGCTCGCGCCGTGTCAGGATCGCGTCGAGCTTCTCGCTGCCGATGCGATCCGCGAGCGCAAGCAGCAGCAACGGCCCCTTCTGATAGAGCGCGGCGTTGTCCGGGCGTCGCTCGGTCCGCAGCGATCCGGAACTGGCTGCTGCCTTGCGCTTGCGTTCCAGGAGCGCGTCGCGCTCCTTGTCGCCGAAGGCCATGGCGACATAACGCAGAGCCATGTACTCCGCGACGGATTCGGAAACCCAGTAGTTCTCGCCACCGACCGAAGGGCTCGGCATCCACGCATGCTCGATCTCGTGCGCCACGGTTCGCGCCGGGTTCTGCGGTTCGAAAGGCGGAGCGGGATCGCCGGGCTTGCGATACGACGGCAGCACCAGGAAGTTGCGGCGCGCGTAGGCGCCGCCTTCCGCTCGTGGCACGACGACCACGCGCAGGGGGCCGCCCTGCGGCGGACCGTAGAGCTTGCGGAAGAACGCCGCGGCACCGATCGAATGCTCGCGCATGGTCGAGACGAGCGCGTCGCCGGTGTCGCTCGCATAGAACTCGACGTCCGCGGCGGTGGTACGCGCGATGCCTGGCGAGCCGGCGATCGGCAGATCGAGGTCGGGTATGGCGCGCCGAATCGTCAGTCGCGATCCGTTCCGGCCGTCCTGCTGTCGATAGTCGCCTTGTGTCGTGACCGGGATGCCGGCGGGCAGCCCGTCGATCTGCGCATCCACTGTGAAAGCGAGGCGCAGGTCACTGCGCAGCGGCAGCCAGAAGCGCTCGAGGCGCAGCTCGACGCGGTCGCGGGAAATGGCCGCGTCGTCGAAGCGGTTGACCAGGCCTTCGTAGCGAAAGCGCAGACGCTGCGGCGCCGTGGGCGGGCGATCGAAGCGCAGCGTAATCGCCTGCAATCCGCCGATCGGCCGGTCGGTGGGTGCGACGGAAGCGTGCACGCCCCGGCCGAAGGCATTCGTGTCGACCCTCATCCGCTCGTTGAGCAGGAAAGACGGCTCGGCCTGAAGCTGCGCCTGCGGAATGGTGATGTCGACCGCGGCGCGCAGATAGCCCGAAGTCGCGTCGAAGCGTGCGTCGATCCGGTAGTGCGGCGAATCCTCGCTCTCGGCCCGCGGTGCGGCTGGATTCGTTGGCCCGGCCGATGCAGCCGCGGGCCACAGCGCCACGGCGAACAGGGCAAGGAAACGCAGGACGCTGCCGCGCCCCGGCTCGATACGGTCGGTGTAGTGCATGTGGTCCCCGCGCGCCGAGGTGACGTGGGAACGATGTACGGTGCGGCGTTTTCCACCGCTGCCGACGAAACGAGGCTGCCGGGGTGGCGGATTCGGGAGGCTCGTTCATCGTGGTTCTGAGAGGCGCCGCGTGTTTTCGGCGCGTGACGAGACACCATGGATCTTCAAGGGCTTCCGCGCGCTGTCCTCCTTTGTTTCCTGACCCTTGCGGCGGGCCTGGCCGTCGCTGCCCAGTCGGTCGCGCCGCCGGCCGTGAGCTTCGAGGTCACGATCCCACGGGCGACGACAGCCGAGCCCGTTACGGGCAGGCTGTTGGTGGTCGTTTCGCCGCGCGAGAATCCCGAGCCGCGCCTGCAGGTAGGCCTGCACGGGCCCGCGATCTTCGGCATCGACGTCGAGCAGTTGCCCGCGGGAAGCGTGGCGACAGTCCCGGGGGACACGATCGGTTATCCGGTGGCGACGCTGCGTGAGCTGCCCGCCGGTGAATATTTCGTTCAGGCGGTACTCACGCGCTATGGCCAGGTGAAACGCGCGGACGGCCACCGGCTGTGGGTGCCGACCGATCCGCGTCGCATGCCTTTCTACATGCTGCCCGGCAATCCGTTCAGCAAGACGCAGAAGGTGCGTCTCGACCCCGCGGCCGGATTCGCGCTGAAACTCGAGCTGACGGAGACCATCGCGCCCCTGCCGGAACCGAAGAACGACGAGTGGTTCCGGCATGTGAAGATCAAGAGCAAACTGCTCAGCGACTTCTGGGGCGTCCCGATGTACCTGCGCGCCGGTGCGCTCCTGCCGCGCGGCTATGACCAGAACCCGCGCGCGCGCTATCCGACGCTCTACGCGCAGAGCCAGGATGCCGAATCGCCCTTCTACTTCAACCGCGATCCGGCCAGCCACGAGCAGCAGCTCGGCCTCAAGCAGAGCGCCAACGTCCAGACCGGTTACGAGTTCTACCAGACGTGGAACTCGGACGGTTTTCCGCGCTTCGTCGTCATCGTGATGGAGCAGGCGAGCCCGTACTTCCTCGAGGCGTACTCGGTCGACTCGGCGAACAACGGCCCCTACGGCCGGGCCATCGTCGAAGAGCTGATTCCGTATCTCGAAAAGGAATTTCGCCTCATTCGCGCGCCGTACGCGCGCATCGTCGAGGGCGCGTCGACGGGCGGCTGGGAATCGCTGGCGCTGCAGCTGCGCTATCCGGACTTCTTCGGCGGCGCGTGGATCTTCAACCCCGATCCGATCGATTTCACGCACTACCACCTGATGAACATCTACAAGGACGAGAACGCGTTCTCGCTGCCGGCGTCGACGTTCACGCGCGTCGAGCGCCCGTTCCGCCGCTCGGTGGAAGGGCAGGTGAACACGACGTTCCGCGAGATCGCGCGGCTCGAGGCGGTGCTCGGCAGCAAGGGACGTTCCGGGTATCAGCTCGACGCCTGGCAGTCCGTGCACGGGCCGGTGGGTGCCGACGGCTATCCCGCGCTGCTGTTCGACAAGCTCACCGGCGCGATCGACCGCAACGTCGCGAACTACGCGCGCGAGAACGGCTTCGACCTCACCGAGTACGCGCGGCGCAACTGGCCGACGCTCGGGCCGAAGCTCGTCGGCAAGCTCAACTTCTTCTCCGGCGACATGGACAACTTCTATCTCAACCTGGCCGTGTACGACTTCGAGGCCATGCTGGCCGCCACGAAGGATCCGCACTATCCGGGTCGTTTCGCCTACGGGCGACCGAAGAAGGGCCATAGCTGGCACCTCACGGACTTCTCCGAAATGATCCGCGAGATGGGCGCGCACGTGAAGAAGAATGCGCCCGCGGGCGACGACGCGGCGCAGTGGAACTACTGAGGCGCGACGGGCGCGCCGCGGCGATGCAACCGGGGAGATTTCGATGACCGAGAAAGTTCGCAGCCGGCTGGTGACCTCGTGGCTGGCGCTGTTGACCGCCGGATTCGCCTGGGTGGCGTTGGCCGCGGCGACGCCGGAGCGCAAGCTTGCGGAGTTCGACGAGATCAACGTGCAGCGTATCAACATCGTCGAGCCCGACGGCAAGCCGCGCGTCATCATCTCCAATCGCGCGCGGATGGCAGGCCTGTACTGGGGCGGCAAGGAGTACAAGCATCACACCCGCGACGAGGGTGGCTTGGCGAGCCGAGCGTCGAGTTCCTGGACGAGGCCGGCAAGGTCGTCCAGCGCATCGGCGCGAAGTGACGGGTGACACGCATGCACGGGCCGGTACGCACGCACCCCGCACGCAGAGACATGGTATTTGCCTGGCTCGCACTGTTGAGCCTGGGCCTGGTGTGGGCTGGTCTTGGTCAGGCGGACTCTGATCGCAAGCTCACGACCTTCGACGAGATCAACGTGCAGCGCATCAACGTGGTCGAGCCGGACGGCAAGCCGCGCGTGATCGTCGCGAACCGCGCACACGCGGCGGGCCTGTACTGGGAGGGCAAGGAACACAAGCATCCGAGTCGCAGCAACGGCGGCTTCTGGTTCATGAACGACGACGGCGACGAGGTCGGCGGTCTCACATTCGGCAGCGGCAGGCTCGGCGAGCAGTACGGCGCCTCGAGCCGTCTGACATTCGACCAGTACAAGCAGGACGAGACCGTGAGCCTCGCCTATCAGGATTCGAACGGGCAGCGTCGCGTCGGGCTCCATGTCTGGGACCGGTCCGACAAGTCGATGGGACTTCTGATCCCGCTGGTCGATCGCCTGGCCCGCGCCACGAGCGACGAGGAGCGCCGGCAGGTGCGCCAGGAGATGGCCCAGATGGAGGAGGGTTATCGTTCCGGCTACGGCGAAGCGTTTCTTCGCCGGCAAGATGCTCGGCGATTCGCTCGTCCGTCTGGCGGACAAGCAGGGCAGGCCGCGGCTGCTGCTCAGGGTCGACAGTGCCGGCTCCGCGAGCATCGAATTCCTGGACGAGGCGGGGAAAGTCGTGCGACGCATCCCCGGGAAAGCGAGCGCGCCTTGACCCCGGGCGACGTTCCTGCCGCAATGTGAGCATGGACCATCAAGAGCAGGTGCGCTGGTTCGCCCGTGAGGTGCTGCCTCACGAGCCGGACGTGCGCCGCTGGCTCGCGCGGCGTGTGCGCGGCCTGCCCGACTGCCACGTGGACGAGATCGTGCAGGAGGCGTACGCGCGCCTGTGGTCGGCGGGCGCCGATCGCATCATGAATCCGCGCGCCTATTTCTTCGTCACCGCGCGGCACGTGGTCGGCGAGGTGTTGCGGCGCTCGCGCGTGGTGGCGATCGAGACGATCGCCGACATCGAGACGCTCAACATCGCGGACGGCGACATCGGTCCGGAGCGCCGGCTCAGCGGCCGCGAGGAAGTCGAACGCATGCGCCTGGTGCTCGAGCAGCTGCCGCCCAAGTGCCGGCAGGCCTTCGAGCTGCGCAAGTTCGAGGAGCTGTCGCACCGGCAGATCGCCGAGCGCATGCAGGTTTCGGAAAGTACGGTCGAGAAGCATCTGGTGAAGGCCTTGAAATTCGTATTGCAGCACATGAAGGAATCCGCACCCGATACCCGGGCGACGGTATGGAAACGCCATGAACAGCGTCGCCAGGAACAGTGAAATAGAGGACACCGCCGCAGCCTGGGTGCTGCGCCTCGATCGCGGTGATATCAGCGAGGACGAACAGCGCGAGCTGGAGACCTGGCTCGAGGCGGACACGCGCCATCGCGGCGAGTTCGTGCGCGCGCAGGCGATGTGGGTCGATCTCGACCGCGTCGCTGCCTTGCACGCCGGGCGCGCACCGCTGGAGCCGCCGGCCGAGCGCTCTCCCTATCTGCGCGCGGCTTCGTTCGCCGGTGCGGTGCTGGCGGCGGGTGTGGTCCTCGCGCTCGGTGTCAACACGTACCTGTCCGGTCGCGAGACCACGGACGTCGGCGAGGTGCGGCGCATCACCCTGGACGACGGTTCGGCGGTGGCGCTGAACACGGCTTCCCTCCTGCAGGTTCAGTTCCGTGCCGACGAGCGCCGCGTCGTGCTCCGGCGCGGTGAAGCCTCTTTCCAGGTGGCGCACGACGTCGAACGTCCGTTCGTCGTGCAGGCGCGCGACGTCTCGGTGCGCGCGGTCGGCACGGCCTTCACGGTGCGCGTACTGGAGAGCGCCGTGGCGGTCACCGTGAGCGAAGGCGTGGTGGAAGTGGTGCGCGACGCCGAGGCCAGCGGCGCGACCGACAAGACGCGGGCCGGTCGCAATCGCGAGGTGGTCGCCGCGGCCGAGCAGCCGCTGGCAGCCGCCCCTCTCGAAGAAAAGGAAGTCGCGCGACGACTGTCGTGGGAGCAGGGGCGGCTCGTGTTCGACGGCGACCGGCTCGACGATGCCGTCGAGGAGGTCAACCGTTACTCGGCCGTGCGCGTCGTGATCGACGATCCCGCCCTGCGGGGCAAGTCGTTCGTCGGCGTGTTCCGCACCGGTGACGCGCGCGCCTTCGCTTCGGCCGCGGCAGTCGCCTTCGAAGTTCCGCTGCGCGAGGAGGATGGCGCGCTGCACCTCGGCGATTGATGCGCGGCCGTGTGCGTCTGAGAGGACAGGGATAGAGGATATTCGCTTCTCGCACATCGTATCCGGCATCGATCAACGCGCAGGGGGATCGACATGCCGAGCGAGCGATGCGGATGGTTGACCATGACGATACTGCTCGTGCTCCTGGCGGGCACGAGTGCGCGGGCGCAGGACAGGCTGCGCTTCGACATTCCCGAGCAGAACGCGGCGGCCGCGATTCAAGCCTGGGCGCGCCAGTCCGGCCTGCAGGTGTTCGCCGCCGACGAGGATTTGCGTGGCGTACGCACGAACGCGGTTCAGGGTGAGTACACGCCGGTCGAAGCCGCGCAGCTCCTGATCAAGGGCACGGGGCTGGAAGTCGTCGCGGCGGGCGACAAGACGGTGACCATCCGCAAGCCCAACGGCAATCCTCAGCCCGGCGACGGCAACGATGAGTCCGCGTCGAGCTCGGCGGACCAGCTGGGCGAGGTGCTGGTGACCGGCACGCGCATCAAGCGCCCGGGATTCGACACGCTGCAGGCCGCGGTGGTCACCGACTCGGAAGAGTTCGAGCGTCGCGGCTACCTCAACGTGGGCCAGGCACTCGAAGCCACACCGGGATTCGCGGCCGGTGTGAACGGCACCGGTGGCCAGTCGACGTTCGGTCCGGCGCAGACTTTCGTGAACTTCTTCGGCCTGGGCAGCAATCGCACGCTGACCCTCGTCAACGGCCGGCGCTTCGTGACCTCGAACACTGTCGCCGGCGGTAACGCCAGCGGTCAGGGCGGCGCAGGCCAGCAGGTCGATCTCAACGTCATTCCCGCGGGATTGATCTCGCGCGTGGAGACGATTGCCATCGGCGGGGCGCCCGTGTACGGCGCCGACGCGATCGCCGGCACCGTGAACGTCGTGCTGCGCGACGATTTCGACGGCATCCAGACCACGGCGCAATACGGCGTCGACAATCACGACAGCGCGGAATCGAAGGCATTTCGCACGCTGCTGGGCGGCAATTTCGCCGAGGATCGCGGCAACGCCATCCTCAGTTTCGAATACAACGAGCAGGAGGGACTGCTCGCGCGCGATCGCTTTCCGTTCTACCGGCTGCTGCCGAGTGGCAACACCAATCCATCCGACGGAATCTCCGCGCGGCGCGTCGTCGCGGACTACGGATTCGCGGGCATCACGGAAGGCGGTCTGCCGTTCGTCACCGCCCAGCTGGCGCCGGGCATCACGCTCGTCAATCCGATGGGCAACTACATCTTCGACAGCAACGGCACGCCGTTGCAGTTCGGCCCGAACAGCGATCTGGTGCCGCTGAACCGCGGCACGCCGATCAGCTCGGTGTTCGGTGCGCCGATCGATGTGAGCGGCGGCGACCGGCTCGATCCGGCCGCGCACGCCTCGCTCGTGGCGCCTTCGCAGCGCACACTGCTCAACGGCATCGCCCACTACGACGTCGCCGATTTCGGGCGTTTCTTCATCGAAGCCGCGTACGCGCATACCGAGGGCGTAGAGCTGAGCGAGCTGGCGTCGTTCGCCTCGCCGCTGCTGACCGGTACCTCGGCGACGGTGTCGATCAACAATCCCTTTCTCACCCAGCAGGCGCGCAACACGCTGATCGCCAACGGCGTCGGGCCGACGTTCAGCGTGGCGCGCAACTTCAACGACATCATCGATCGCCGGCCGAGCGAGACCGAGCTGGACCTGCAGCGCTTCGTCGGCGGGTTCGAAGGCGAGTTCGCGGCGCTCGGCCACCTCTACAACTGGGACATCTCCTACAACTACGGCCGCAGCCGCTCCGTTTCCAAGCAGGCGTATATCAACAGCACGCGCTTCCTCGAGGCGGTCAACGCAGTCATGGACGCCGGCCAGATCGTGTGCGCGTCCGGCAACGTCGCGTGCCGGCCGCTCAATCTGTTCGGCGCTGGCGCGGCCAGCGATGCGGCCGTGGACTACGTTCTCGATCGCGGCGTCGCCATCAGCACCAACACGCAGAAAGTGGCCAATGCGAACCTGTCGGGCAACCTGCCGTTCGGACTCGCAGCGCCCATCGCCTTCAACCTGGGCGTCGAGTACCGCCGCGAGGAAGGGTCGTTCGTCGTCGACGGCACCCTCGGCGCCGGCTCCACGTTGCTCGGGCTGCAGCTCATCGGCGGATACGTGGGCACCGAGGGGCACTACTTCACGCGCGAGGCCTATACCGAGATGGTGATCCCGGTGGTCGACGAGCAGTCGGGCATTCCGGGCGTCAAGAACTTCAACCTCGAAGGTGCCGTGCGGCACGTGGACAACTCGCTCACCGGCGGTGACCCCACCTGGTCGGCGGGGCTCAAGTTCGCGCCGCGCCTGCCGGGTGCCGGCGACGGCCTGCTGTTTCGCGGCGTGTTCACGCACGCGATCCGCGCGCCCGCGATCACCGAGCTGTTCTCCGGCCAGACGCCGACACAGATCACGCTGAACGATCCGTGCAGCCCGCAGAACTTCAACCAGGGGCCGAATCCCCAGGTGCGCGCCGACAACTGCGCGGCGGCCCTGGCTGCCGTCGGCGCGCCGGCGCCGGGCACGTTCGATCCAACCACCGACAACCTCGCGGTGCGCGGCTTCCAGGTCGGCAACCCGAACCTGCAGAACGAAACAGCGGACTCCTGGTCGGCCGGCATCGTCTATCAGCCTGTCGTGCTGCCGCGGCTGCGGCTCGCGGCGGACTGGATCAACATCGAGCTCGAGCAGGGCATCTCCGTTCTCGGCATCGGCACGCTGCTCGGACAGTGCTACGACAACACGGGCCTGAGCAATCCGGCGTGCGCCGCGTTCTCGCGCCTCACTCCCGCACAAGCCGCCGCTTCCCTGGTACCGCGCGTGGCGGGCGACGTCGCCAACGGCTTCCGCAGCGGCTTTTTCAACACCTCCAGCCGCGAGTTCGCCGGTGCCATCTTTGCAGGCGAGTACTCGTTCGACATCGGCGACCGGCAGTCGATGCGCACCAGCGCCAAGGTGTTCTACACCGACAAGGACGAGAGCGTCGCCTTCGCCGGCCAGGATCCGGTCGACTCCGCCGGCCTGCTGGGCACGCCCGAGTACCGCGCCCAGGTCAATCTCGGCTACTCGTGGAACTGGCTGGACCTCGACTGGCAGACACTCTGGACCGACTCCGTGCTGCTCGATCGCGAGGCCACGTTCGAGGACTCGCCGATCCTGTCGATCGATTCGTGGTTGCAGCACAACGTCACGCTCGGCGCCACGCTCGGGAACTCCATCAGGCTGCAGGTTGGCGTCAACAACGTGACAGACGAGCAGCCGTCCTTCGAAGCGCAGGTGACCAGTGCCTTCCGGCAGTACGACGTGCTCGGGCGCTACTTCTTCGCCAGCGCACGCGCCTCGTTCTAGGTCGTGCACCGGGCGACCGTGCATCGACTGACGATACTGGCAATTGCCGTCTGCTCCCTCGCGATCGTCGCCCCGACAATCGCGGCGGAGCAGCGGCCGGCAGATGGCGCTGCCAGCGGTGGCGTGCGCCGCTACACGATCGAAGAGCTGATGGCGACGGACAGCCTGGGCGGGCTGTCATTCTCGCCGGACAACCGTACGCTCCTCTTCACCAGTAACCGCACCGGTGCGGCCAACCTGTACTCGATACCGGTGACCGGCGGCGTGCCGCGCGCGCTCACCTCGTCGCAGGAGCCGCTAGGCGCGATCGGTTTCTTCCCCGCGGACGAACGCATCCTGTACGCGGGCGACGAAGGCGGCAACGAGCTCACACACCTCTTCGTGCGTGAGCTGGACGGCTCGACCCGCGACGTCACTCCAGGCAAGCGCCTGAAGGCGCGCTTCGTCGCCTGGGCACCCGACGACGCTTCGTTCTTCGCGGCGACCAACGAGCGCGACGCGCGCTTCTTCGATCTCTACGAGTACGACGCGAAGACTTACACCCGCCGGCTACTTTTCCAGAACGACGCGAGCTATCAGATCGAGGCGGTGAGCCCCGATCGCAGCCGCGTGGCGCTGAGCCGCATCTTCGACAATGCGAACACCGACGCCGTGCTGTACGACACGCGCACCAGGGCGCTCGCGGTGCTCACGGCGCAGCCGGGCGACATCGTTGAGGATCCGCAGTTCTTCTCGCGCGACGGCAAGGCCCTGTTCCTCACCAGCGACGCGGGGCGCGAATTCCAGTACCTGGTGCGCCTCGATCTCGCCGACGGCACGCGCCGCACGGTGTTCGAGACTGACTGGGACATCCTGGGCGCCGGTCTGTCGGCCGACGGACGCTACCTGGTGGTCTCCGTCAACGAGGACGCGCGCACGCGCATCCACCTCTTCGATGCCGCGACGCTCGAGCGGCTGTCCGTGCCGGACGTCGGCGTGGGCACCATCGACGGCTTCACGATCGCCGACGGTGCGCCGCGCGCGGCCATGCTCAAGGCGAACGGCGACGAGCCGGGCGACGTATCCCTCGTGGACCTGCGCCGGGGCGTGCACACACCCTTGTTGCACTCTCTTTCTCCGCAGGTCGCGCAGCAGGACCTGGTTGCGGGCGAAGTGGTGCGCTTCCGTTCCTACGACGGACTGACGATCCCGGGTGTGCTGTACGTGCCCAAGGGAGCCGGGAAGCGCAGCGGGCTGCCCGCCGTGGTTTCGGTGCACGGCGGCCCGGGCGGCGAGAGCCGCATCGGCTACAAGGCCGTCGTGCAGTACCTGGTCAACCACGGCTACGTGGTGTACGAAATCAACAACCGCGGCAGCGCCGGCTCGGGCAAGACGTTCTTCCATCTCGACGACCATCGTCACGGCAACGCCGATCTCGACGATGTAGTGGCCTCGCGCCAGATGCTGGTCGACACCGGCTACGTCGATCCGCGCCGCATCGCCGTGATGGGCCAGAGCTACGGCGGCTACATGACGCTGGCCGCCCTCACGTTCCGGCCGCAGGCGTTCGCCGTCGGCATCGACATCTACGGGGTCGCGAACTGGCCGCGGCTGCTGCAGAACACGCCGGCTTGGTGGGAGGATCTGCGCCGCTACCTGGCCGGCGAAGTCGGCGACGTGACCCGCGACGGCGACTATCTCCAGGGCATTTCGCCGTTCTTTCACGCCGAGCGCATCGTGCGCCCGCTGCTCGTGCTGCAGGGGGCGAACGATCCGCGCGTGCTGCAGATCGAGTCCGACGACATCGTCGCCAAGGTGCGCGCCAACGGCGTACCGGTCGAGTACGTGGTGTTCCCGGACGAGGGCCACGGCTTTCGCAAGAAGGCGAATCAGATCGTCGCCTGGCGCGCGGTCAAGGCGTTCCTCGACAAGCATCTGCAAGCCGATGCGGCGGCTGCAGGCTCGGCGGCTGCAGGCTCGGCGAAGGCGGGCGCGCATGGCGCGCCGGCGCCGGCGGCGATCATGCCGCCCGGCCAGCGATTGAACGCGTTCTTCGAACGCACCTTCGAGCGCGACCTCGCGCGCAGCCCCATGCGCCAGTCGCGCCTGGGGATCAGGAAGGCGCAGGATCGCTGGGACGACATCAGCGAAGCGGATGCGATCGAGTCCGCGGCACTGGTGCGCGACGATCTGGAGGCACTCTCCGCCTTCGAAGCGCAATCGCTCGATCCGGACTCCCGCCTGAGCCTGCGCCTCTTCGAGCGCAACGCGCGCGAGCGTCTCAAGGCGTTCGAATGGCGACGTCACGGCTACCTGCTCACGCAGATGGGCGGCATCCACCGCAGCGTGGCGACCATCCTGCTGAACAATCATCCGATCGCCGAGCGCGCCGACGCGGAGGCGTACGTTGCGCGACTCGAAGGCGTGAAGGCCCTGATGACGCAGCTCGTCGTCGAGCTCGGGCGGCAGGAGGCCGCGGGTATCAAGCCGCCGCGTTTCGTGTACGGCCTGGTGCTCGGCGAAGCTGAGAACCTGCTGAAGGGCCGGCCCTTCGAAGCCGGCGAGGTCGACAGCCCGCTGCTCGCCGACCTGCGCGCCAAGCTCGCGAAGCTCGACGACGGCAAGGTGCCCGCCGCCGAGCGCGCGTCGCTCCTGCAGCGGGGCGAAGCCGCGCTGCGCACCAGCTTCGCGCCGGGATACCGCGCGCTGATCGAGCACCTGCGCAAGGCGCAGGCCAGCGCGACTGAGGAAGACGGCATCTGGAAGCTGCCGGACGGTGCCGCGTACTACCGCTACACGCTGGCTAGCTACACGACGCTGCCGGTGACGCCGGAGGAGCTCCACGACCTGGGCTTGCGCGAGGTAGCGCGCCTGCACGAGGAGATGCGCGCGATCGTC
>Ga0187894_10004394_pt1 | contig 15161 bp, 10 predicted proteins | sample GBC1701081metaG_FD_136650 | JGI IMG/M metagenome (GOLD analysis project Ga0187894, IMG submission 136650) | White microbial mat communities from a lava cave in the Kipuka Kanohina Cave System on the Island of Hawaii, USA - GBC170108-1 metaG ...
GAAGGCGCCGGGGAGAACGTCATGTTCGGCGGCGCCGATCCCAGCATTCAGAACCTGATTCCGTCCGACATCGAGTTCAAGCGCAACCACCTGGCCAAACCGGTGAAGTGGAAAGTCGGGCATCCTTCCTACGCCGGGATTCACTGGACGGTCAAGAACCTCTTCGAGCTGAAGAACGCGCAGCGAGTGCTGATGGACTCGAACGTCTACGAATACAACTGGACCGACGGGCAGACCGGGACGGCCATTGTCTTCACGCCGCGCAATCAGGATGGCCGCTCTCCGTGGTCGGTGGTGCAGGACGTGACCTTTACCAACAGCATCGTTCGTCACTCGGGCAGCGGCTTCAACATTGCGGGGCGGGATGACATCGCGGGGACGAGCGAGCCGTCGCGCCGGATACTGATCAGGAACAATCTGTTGGAGGACATCAGCCGCGCGAATTGGGGCGGGGACGGAGAGATGTTTCAGATCGTCGGCGGCGCTGAATACGTCACGATCGATCACAACACCGGGTTCGCCACCGACAACATCATCACGGCGGAGGCCAACGGGGAATTGAACAAAGGGCTGGTCTTCACCAACAACATCGCGCCGCACAACGCCTATGGAGTGATTGGCACTGGTTCGGGAGTCGGGACGGCGACGCTCACCCGCCACTTCTCATCCTATGTTTTCCAGAAGAATGTGATCGTCGGCGGGCGGGCGTCGAGCTATCCGTCTGACAACTTCTTCCCCAGTTCGTTCAACGAGGTCGGATTCACTGACATGGCAAAAGGCGATTATCGCCTCTCGTCCTCCAGCCCGTATCGAAACGCCGGTACTGACGGCAAAGATATCGGCTGCCAGTTTGGAAATTCGTCCGGTTCCAATCCGCCCTCGACGGCGCCAGTGATTTCCGGTGTGACCGCAACCAACATTACCGCGTCGAGCGCGTCGATTCTCTGGACAACTGGCGCCTTGTCCGACAGCCAGGTCGAATACGGCCTCACCACTTCTTATGGCTCTCAAACGTCTTTGAATGCCACTTTGATCACAAATCACCTTGTTACTTTATCCGGGTTGAACGCGAACACGACGTATCACTACCGTGTGAAATCGCGAGACGCGGCGGGGAACCTGGGCGTATCGTCAAATAACACTTTCGTTACAACGGGGAACCCGGGGGGGAATCAGCCGGATACAAAGCCGCCTGTTATCAGCGCAGTGACCGCCACCATGAATGGCTCGTCGAGCGCGACGATCACGTGGACGACCGATGAACAGTCGGACTCTCAGATTGAATACGGCGTGACGGCGGTTTACGGCGGAGCGACCCCGATTAATCCGGCTCGAGTTACACAACACTCCGTGACTTTGACAGGGCTGGTGTCGAACACGCTCTATCATTACCGCGTGAAGTCGCGCGATGCGGCGGGGAATCCGGCTGCGTCAGGCGATCTGACTTTCAAGACCAGTGGCGGTCAGGCGGGCGGCGGTTCGGGCGAGACGCCAAGCGGATCTCAACCGGTCACCTGGACCCAGGTGGTCAAACTGTCGGTCAATGGCGCCTCGCTGACGAAGACCTCCGGGTGCTCAGGTTGCGAATCCACCGCGGTCTCACAACAAAGCCTAACCACCGGAAACGGCTATCTTCAGTTCGTGGTTGCCGAGACGAACAAAGATCGCTGGGTTGGGTTGATGCGAAGCGGAAAAAACGTGTCGGTCAGGAGTATCGATTACGCCTTCCAGTTGGATAGAGCGGGGATTGCCTCGATACGTGAGAACGGCGTTTATCGTACAGAGACGACTTACAAGGCCGGCAATGTCTTCCGTATCGCAATCGAAAACGGGGTCGTTAAGTATTACAAGAATAACACGCTGATTTATCAGAGCCGCGTCGCCGCGACCTATCCGCTTGCGGCTGCGGCGTCAGTTCTTGATATGGGCGGAACGGTCAGTAATGCTTCGATCTCGACTTCCTCTTCGGGTTCGGTAACCGAGACGTCGCTTGGGAAACCTGCCCGGGCGTCATTAACTAAGGCTTTGAGCCAACTCAAACGCAGATAGAAAGCCGGCGGACATAAGCCCTGGGAGCGCACGCGGCTCGCGTGCTGGCTGATTGAGAAGACCCACTGCGATAAAAGTAGTAGCTCAGTCAGCCAGCACGCGAGCCGCGTGCGCTCCCAGGGTTCCCCAGCCTACATTCGATAGCTTGTGCACCATTCGCCCTCAAGCTTAGATAGAAAAACATCGCCGCGATCAATAGCCTGCAATATTTCAGGGTCGCGCGCATGGATCATTACCCAGGGCGGCCCGCAACTCAGATAACACGCCCTGTCGGAAAGCGCGGGCAGTAATTGCGGATCCAATCTTCCGGCGATCGACTCGGCGCCGTTACTCCAGGCGTGATGGAAGAGATGGTCGAGCACCGCGCCGTCAGATCCCTTGCGCGCGCACATCTGCAAAACTTCGCTCAATCCTCCGGTTTTCAGGTAATAGAGATACCAGCCGGCGATTGCGCCCGAATTATCGCGAAGCGCGATCTTGCGAAGCTCTCCTCGAAGTTTTACCCTCTCGGCCCGTCTGATCAGCCAGGGCAGGGAAACCTCGTCGTATTCAGGGCATAGCGAGTAGGAGGCGCCGAACTGCGAAACACATGCGAGCAAAGTTTCATCATCAAGCTCTTTGGGAATCAAGTCCGAGGAAGTAAGGCGAAAGCGGTGCGGCGATACTCGCGCCAGCATCGCGTCGGACAATTGGCTGAGCGGGCGCGCGATGGACGAAAGCCGCGGCAGGCGGAGCTTTCCGGCGGCTAAGGACAGCGCGCGCGCGCTGGGGCGAAGCGCTTTTACCCACTGAAGGCTATGAATGTAAGACATCCTTCCGCCGATCCCCTCCCAGACCTTTCGCCCGAGATTGTTGGCGAAATCAGCGATAGAGAGGTCCTGGGGGCCGGAGAGGAATTGCTGCAAGAGCCGCACACCCGCCAACCCTGATTGGCGTCCCGGTTCGAGCATCAGGTGTGCGCTCACCGCCGCCAGAATCGGCCGGCCTTTGATCGTCATCCTTCGCGGCGTAACGCCGATGAAGCCGATGATCGCGCCGTTCTTATCTTCGCAAACCAGTGAAGAGAGGTTTTCGTCACGCCAGGGATTGCGAAGGAATATCTCGTTGAACACAACGCCTGTGCTATGCGTCGAAGAGTTGGCATGCGTGGGGTCGTTGGCAAGATGGACCTTGTGGAAAAGGGCCGCGACTGGCGGGCTATCTTTCTCGGTAAAGCTGCGTATATGGTTCATGGCGCCCGTTTCGACCTCATGCGACCGCTTCCACCGCGCAATGAAAAGCTACGAACCTGGCGATGTTGTCGAGCGAGCGGAAATTTTCCAACTCCAGATCGTCAACTGAAATCTGAACGCCGAAAGTCTGTTCAAGGCGCAGCAACAATTCGACCAGCGCCAGTGAATCCAGCATCCCCGTGTCAAGCAAATCCGTATCATTTGCTGGCGCCTCGATATTCAGATGCTGTGAAAATATGGCTGCGAGTTGATCTTTTAATTCCGCGTATTCTTTCATCTTATGTCCTTTAGTTGATCTCCTGGTTTTAATACCTCAGAGGCGTCAATATACCTTCCTTCAACGATCAACTTACTGATGTTGACCCATTCATCGAGACAGGCTACTTGCGCTTCCGCGCCGGTAATTAGTCCAACTGCGCCAGCAGGAGCGGTCGCCGGAGCCCCTGTCAGACGGGCTTTGATGATTGAAATAATCCGATCGCCAAGCCTCGCTCGGGGGCTGCCCCAGGGACCCTGCAAGGGATAGTAATCGCTGGCGCGAACGAAATTGACGAACTGTCGCGCCGGCAATGAACGGAAAAGCCCGTCGATCAGCGGCGCTCCGGGCTTGAAATATTCCCGCTGCGACAGGTCTTGCGGGAAGAGCGGGATCGCCGAAGTAGCGCTCGCCGCCGTCTCAATCAATTGAAGCATCATCGCCACTCCTTCCTTGGCGCATCTGGTCGAGATAGTCAGCGCGGAATCGTTATCGTCTATGCCGAAGATCGATTGATAAACGATGTCCCCCGTATCTATTCCAGGCTCCATCTTATGAACGGTTACGCCATGCGATGTTTCGCCTCGAAAGATCGCCCAGTTCGGAGCGTTCAACCCGGCGTAACGCGGCAGCGGCCCGGGGTGCAGGTTGAAGCATCCTAGACGCGGCGCGCTTATTACCTGTTCATTGATAATATAGAGCGAATGAACATTGAGCATGATGTCTACTTCAGCGTCTCGGAGCTGCTGAGCGAAAGCGGCGTCCTTAACCAGCTTCGCGGGCCACACCCGCAGCCCCAGATTCTCCGCGACCTGCCACATCGTTGCGCCCCCGAACCCTTTTCTGTCAGGCGACGCCATGACCGCCACGATGCGGTGTCCGGTCTTGGCTATCGCTTTCAAGGTTTGAATGCCCGCGGATTCCTCGCCCGCTAACAGAATGTTCATTATTTGTCCTCGATGCTTATGGGGCAGGTGTTAGCCCGGATATCGTTGTAGTTACTTTCATAATGAACTGAAAACCGCTTACAGCGGAAAGTGCAGTGAGGCCTAGCAGAACTATGGCGCCCAAAGTCTCTTTGGATTTAACAAACATCAAGCCGGCGAGAGAAAAGATCATCGGCGCCTGCCAGTGTGGGGTATATAGAAACATGTCGTACAAGTAGTAAAACATATGCATAGAGAAGTTAAAGACCAAAAGCGCCACAGAGCCGGCGATTAACGAAGACCAGACCGGCCCGCGAAGGAAAGAATTCCAGGCGCCGATCAGAAGTAACACGGCGAAAACCAGCGTCCACGATAACGCAACCCAATTGGTAAGTCTGCGCTTTGCATATGTGAACATGATCCAGAGAGAGGGCTGATCGTCCTTGGCGGGAGGCTTCCTGATTAAGTGCTCGTTTGGCGCTACTTCCGGTTGAATAACGCCTGCGAAGGTACTTGCCGCCGCGATCGTCAGTTCTTCCGCCGGACGCTCTTTCTCAAGCCAAAAACCTAAATCTCCTCTATTGCCGAATGGTAGAAGGTACATAGGGCTGTAAGAGAATGCGACTGAAAGCATTGCTCCCAATACAAACGCGGGGATTAAGCTCAGAATGGAAACCGCCGCCGAGTATAGAAAGCTATTCCACCATGATTGGGCTTGTCCGAATTTTCTCCCAAGAAAATGAAAAATGGCCAGCGGGACGATGTTGGTCAATGTGATGCCTATGGCGAAACTGCCGGCGACGATCCAATGCCATAGTGGCGCTTTGGAGTGAGGTTTAAAGTCGCGGGTCATAAACCAGGCGAATAAAACTATCGTCATTGAGTTAATGGCGAATGTCTCGGGAATGCTGCCGATAGTTGTTGTGCTCAACGCGAATAGGTTTAAGCTGCATAAAATCAAGGCTTGCCAGATTGTAACGCCGATCCCGGCTAAAAGTAGATATAGAATGACGTTTTTTAGGCCTTGGAAAAGTGGAACTATCAAGAGAGCCACTTCCCGCCGAGTTTTCAAATCGTCGGCGCCGGTGATTTTGTGAGCCAATTTGGAAACGGCGCGGACTGGGAGACTGAACGCCATCCCGGCGAACGGATGACGGAAAGAAGGTCCCAGCCAACCATTGCTAAATCCATCCAGGTAAGATGTGGTGTCTGCATCGAACACCGTGTCTATCTGGTCAAATATGCGGTGACGGTCATAGAATTTTTCCAGGCCGTAGGTAAGGCTGAACGAGATGATAAATATCAGGGCGGTGGTTGGGGTAACGAGATTTTTCAAAATAGCCTCCTTTGTTATATGGCAAGCAATACGATTGCCACAATAATGGCTCCCAGAAGGTAGCTGATTTTATCTTTAACCGCGAAAAGCACCGGGTCTTCATCGAGCCTGCCCCGGGCGGCTATTAACCAGAGGCGGCTTGACCAGTAAGCTAACGCGGGGCAAACGAACCAGAGCAGGGAGGGGCGGCGATAGTGAGCGGCTACGTCCGGTGAATTCAGGTATATGGCTATCACGAGCACAGACATCAAAGAGCTGACACAACCGTAACTTAACACGAACGGTATATCGGACGATCTGTACCCTCGGCGATTGAGCGGCCTACCTTCTTGAAGAGTTGTCGAAGCCGTAAGTTCGGAGTGCCTCTTTGCCAGCGCAAGGCTGAGAAAAAGGCACATGAAAAAAGCCAATGCCCAGTGCGAAATTGTGATGCTGACGCAAATACCGCCGGCCCATACGCGTATGGTGTAGAGGCTCGCCAATAAAAACACGTCAACGAGAAGCTTCTCTTTAAGGTAAAAAGAATAGAGGAGAGTTAAGGCAAAGTAAGTGGCGAGCGCCGCCGCGAAATTCAGAGAGAGAGGAATCGCAACCGCGAACGCCCCGAGTAAGAGAACCGCGGAAAGTAGAGCCCCTGTGACTGGTGAAATGTCGCCTGCCGCAAACGGGCGCTTCCGTTTCCTGGCGTGAAGCCGGTCAGCCTCCAAATCCACCATGTCATTGACGATGTAAACCGCCGATCCGCAGAGAGAGAACGCCGCGAACCCCTGTACGGCGGCGAAAACAAGCGAGAGATTGTTGAATTGATGACCCAGGAAAATCGCCGCGAACAGGAGCAGATTTTTGGCCCACTGATGAATACGCATCGCTTTCAAGAGAGACTTGAACCATAGCTTATCGAGAGGCTTTATCTGTTCAGAGCTATCCGCGCATCTCCGTAGTCGAGCGACTAAAAACATATCGGAGCTGACAATCACGGCGTGCCGGCTCTCTTTCCAAATATGAAGGTCGGCGCGTGAGTCTCCGATGTAATCAAAAGATTTCTTTCCGTAACGCTGAATAATGACCGAGAGTTTTTTTTCGCCCACCAGGTGCGCCAGGCCGTCAGATCCGAGGGAATGGTCGAACAGGTTTAAGCGCCGCGCCACCTTCTCCACCAGGGTATGATGCGCTCCGGAAATGAGCATTATTTCTCTCCCCGTGCGCCTTTCTCTTTCCAGATATTCAAGAACCTCAGGCCGGTATGGGAGCAGCGCCTCGTTGAGCGAGACTAACTGGCTGAGGCGCTGCCACAGATAGGCCTGGCCGCGCATCAACCAGAAAGGTAAAAGAAGGGCATACCGAGGCGCGGTTCGGACAAGAGCCAAAATAGATTCGTGAAGAGTATTCGTTTTAATGAGCGTCCCATCCAGGTCTACGCATAGCGGGGGACTAGGCTCCGGAGCTGTCAAGTCATGCATAATATCCCTACGGTCTATCTGTGATGGCGGCGCCATAACCCTTGGCTGGCGCCTCCATCGTGTTTAACTCAGCGGCCAGAAAATCTTCCTTCAGTTTCCTCCGGTCGTACTTGCCATTTACGTTCAGGGGCATGCGTTTAAGATTCATCCAGCGGGCGGGCATCATGTAGCCGGGCAATTTTTTGCTGAGCGAGCTGAGCAACAACGCGCGAGTCACATTCTGGCCTTCCTGCGGGACATACGCGCAACAGATGATCGCGCCTTCAAACCCGCCCCTATCGATAGCGACGACCGCGCAATCCTGAGTCATACCCAGCGCATTGAGGGCCGTTTCGATTTCGCCCAACTCGATACGGTACCCGCGACTTTTGATCTGGGAGTCGGCGCGGCCCAGGAAGTAGACAAACCCGTCGTCGCCGATTCTGGCCAGGTCTCCGGTGCGATAGATTCGGTCGTCGGGCGAGTCGCTGAGCGGATTTTGAATGAATGCGGAATCAGTCTTCTCCCGGTCGCGCCAATATCCCGGACTCAAGCCAACTCCGCGGATATACAAATTTCCAGTCTCGCCCTGCGCGGCGGGTTTCAAATCGTCATTCAAGATCAGCAAGGCTTCGCCCTCGCACGCTTCACCAATTGGAACCGGATCACTGTCGGCGTCCGGGCATTGGGGAACACTGTAGTAACTGCTGGCTATCGTGGCTTCCGTCGGGCCATACAGGTTGGTGAATTTGACGCGCGGTAATCGCTGCATCCAGTATCTCAAGGCAGGAGTCGGGAACACCTCGCCGCACCATAGCAATCGTTTCAAAGCAGGGAAATCGTTAGGGCGCACCGCATCGAGCTTGGCCAGGTAATTCAGCGCCGAAGGCACAGAGAACCATTGCGTCAGCTCCGAATCACGTATGAAGTCGGACATCTTGTTAGGTAGCAGGTTCAATTCCGCCGGGACAAGATGCAGCCGCGCCCCGGCCGCAAACGCGCCGTAAATATCGAAAGTAGAAAGATCGAAATGCAATGGGGGGTGGCCTGAAACGCGGTCTTCGTGATTTATGCCGAAGTAATCGACTGCCCATTCGATGAAGTGAATCACGTTTGAGTGTTTGATCATCACTCCCTTTGGGACGCCGGTGGAGCCTGAAGTGAAGAGGATGTGGGCCAAATCCTCGCTGCCGGCGCAATAATCGAGATGCGAACTTGAATGTTCTTCGAGCTCGCCGAACGAGAAGCCGATCTTGAATTTCTTTCCCGAAGTAATGTCGGGGATTACACTTCCGCTCATCAGGCCGACGACTGGCGTAAAAGAGAGATTAGCCTCGGCAAGCAAATCGTTGAGCAAATCAGCGGCCGACCCTGCGATCAGAATACAGCGAGGTTCGCAGGCGGAGACGATTCTTGCCAATCGCGAAGCCGGGCTGGAAGTGTCCAGCGGGACGTATGCGCAATCGGCCTTCAGAATGCCTATCAGGCTGACGATGGCGGCTGGCGATTTAGGCATCAGAAAACAGACCCTGGCGCCTTTCTCGCAGCCTATGCGCTTTAACATTCTGGCCAGCCGGTTAGACGTTTCCTCGACCTGCTGGTAGCTCATTTGCTCCTGGCGCATCGTAATAGCTATCGCTTCCGGGCTTTTCTCGGCGCGTCTTGTAACATATTCCTGTAATAGAGGTACCATAAGATAATCCCTTAGTCGGCGGTTGCCGCGGTTACACTGGCGGATGCCAGCGCGATTGCTTCCTTGAACACGATGTTGATGTGGGTTAACTCTTCCAGGCTTGGCGGGATGTCCAGGATGAAAGTTTTGTACCCGGCGCGGATATACCCTGACACTTCCTCGGCTACACGTTTGTAGCTGCCGACCAGATAAGGGCAGAAGGTCTTGTAATTTTGGAAGGGCCCAAGCCAATAGGGGCTTTTCTCCGTCTCGAGTCTCTCGCCCATCTCCGAGAGTTGCTTGTGCCAGACCGAGTCGGAGACCTTCATTGCGAGCTGGTGTGTGATCTGGCCTTTGCGATCTTCGGGAAACCGCTCGTATGCGATTTCCCAGGCCAGATCGTCGCTGTCGCGGGCGATGACGCCTACACGCACACCGGAATTCAGATCGCCGTCGAGAGGGGCGCGGGCGTATTCGCCGGAGGGCTTGGGATACCTGATTGCCGTGGCGCCAATCGCCTTGGCAGCCGCGATTCCTTCTTCCGATGAGCCTGAGATCAGGATGCCGGGAAATAGCTCCGGCGGCAGCGGCGGCGTCATTCGCAGGTTATTCACCTGGTGAAACTCGCCCGAAAAGCTGACCGGGCTGTTGGCGCCAAGAAGCTGTTTTATGATCGACGTGTATTCGATGGCGCGATCATATCTTTTGTCATGGGGCGTATCATCGCCGAGCGCGATGAGATCGTTTTTGAAGCCGCCGGCTACCATGTTGAGATAGATTTGCCGGTTGTAAATGTAGCCGAATGAAGCGATCATCTTGGCCGCTGTGTAAGGGTGCATGTAGACTGGCTGTACCGCGATCAACGGGCATAAGCTTCTGGTGTTTTCGATAATAACTTGTGATACCAGCCAAGGGTCAACCAGGGAGTTATCGGTGTAAACCAGAATGCCCTTACACCCAGCCTCTTCACTCCATCTCGCTACATCGGTAATTTGGCGAAGGTACGATTGCCTGTCCGACTGACTTGATTGCGGGCAGGTTGAAAATACCTCGACGCCCACGTCTGACGCCTGTTCGTGGATATTTTTGCGCATTGTCTTTCGATGTTATTGGGGGAGGTTGGTTAAAGGGAGATTCGGGAGCTATCAGCCGCTTGTGGAAGCTGCGCTCGCTGCCTCTCGCGGGGCAGGCTCGTAAAATGAATTAAGCAATTCGGCGATCCGCCCGGTCGTTTTGCGGCGGTCGAAACTCTCAACGACAAATGGATCAGGCGTGCGGCAGGGCAGTTTGTGTTTCCATGAATAGTAACACTCGCGAACCGCGGCGATAACGCCCTCCTGATCATTCGGGTTAACCGCCCAACCGCCTCCCGTTTGCCGCAGCAGGGTTGCCACGGCGCCTTCGTAGGTCAGCGCGAGGATGGGACGGCGTGTTTTCAAATACTCGTAGGTTTTCCCGGGGATCTGAATCACCAACTCTTCCGCCAGCAGCAGCAGCAGCTCGGATTGCGACAAACGGCGCAAGGTATCGAAACGATTGAGCGGGCCTATGATTTCGACGCAGCTCTCAAGCCCCGCCTCCGAGATGAGATCGGCTACGTTGCGGCCCTCACTCGATTCGCACCACCCGATCAATTCGACACTCACTTCTTCGCGTTCCATTTCCCCGGCGTCAATCAGGGTTCGCAATGCCCGGAACAGTGGGGCGGGGTTGCGTCTCATATAAAGAGTTCCGGCATAGGTGATGCGAAACTTTCGCGGCGTTGCGGGACATTGCGCGCTTTGGGACAGCGCCTCGCCAGCCTCTTTCCATTCCAAACCGTCGTAGCCGTTCATTACGACAACGAATTTGGAAGCGGGCAATTGATCGTAAGTCGCGCGCATCAACGCCGCGTGTTCTTCGGTGACACAAACTACCGCGCCGGCGCGGGTAACGGTCATTCGCTCCAACGCGCGGCTGATCCTGACATAAAGACCGTTAGTGCAGTATTCCGCCTGCAGTCCTGTGATCCATGGGTCGCGGAAATGCGCCACCCAGGGCAGCCCCGTCAGGAGCGCAAGCGCGTAACCGGCCAGGTGACCGGTGAAATATGGGGCCGACGAATAGATCGCCTGCGCATTTGTTCGTTTGATAGCTCGCAGCCCGGCCGCCACGGCAGGGATCAGCCATCCGGTGTGTCTATCGGGAATGTTCAACATTGACAGCAGCAGATCGCGCGCGGAGCTTTTGTCAGACGAAGTGAATTTATTTTCCCCGCCGGCGTTTGGGGCGGCGATTTGTTGATTGCCGGCGCGAAACAGCTTGCCGATTAATGAACTCGATTTGAATTGGCGGTAAATATCCAAAAGATGCGGGAACAAATCCGTTCTGATTACCAAACCGGAGTCAGAGATTGGAGCCACGTCGTCGCGGCTGAGAACTCGCTTGTCGATGTATTTCTCTTTGACCGTTAGCACAACAGGCTGCCATCCGTACATCGGCAGGTACCGCGCGATTTGAGCGCATGTGGCCGCGCCCGCTTCTTCATTCGGTGGAAACGCGTAGGAAATGAACAGCACTCGGCGTATCCCCGGCGCCTGGCAGTCCGCGTCAACCGGCTGGTCAACCGGCTGATCAACCGCCGCCAGATAAGACTGCCGCTGGTCCCTCCGGTTTTGGACGCGCTCTGCGGAACCATTTGCGGTCTCCGAACTGTTCATTTTATCCCTCTACATCATTCAATAGACGCCAGGGCGGGCATCAGTCTCCGGTTGCGGAAAGTAACTGCTGCGGCCTCACTTTATCCCGGCGGGACGAAGAGAGGCCGCGGCAGTTACTGCGGAAATTCAAAAGCCCCCGGAGGAAGAGGCCGCCGTTTTGTACTGCTGCTTCTCTGGGAGAGCTTTTCTTATTTGGCGTAAACGGTAATCGCGATACTGGTGCGGATTGCCGGCATGTCCGTCAACCGCCGCCATCGCAATGTTGAACGCCTCACGCGCTGTCGCGAAGTGAATCTTGCGCCGGCCGCCGCGGTCGGCGGATTCGATGGCCTCGGACCAGAACTTCAACGCGGGTTGACCGAGAGTGGTCTCCTGATCGCTAGTGAAGAAGCCGTGGCAATAAAGCTTGATGAAAACCCAATCGGGGCGGCCGCTCACGGTGACGCGCGCGTTTCGCCAGCGGTCTAATCGCGCCGGGCTAGGCGGATATTTTGTGGTCACCACGCCGTCGTCGAGTCTCGGCTTGGGCAGCCCGTGTATGCGGCGGCTCCAGTCGAAAACCAGCGGGCCTGTCAGGATGACCGGCGGCCGGACCGGCTGGCCGACGCGCAATCGCCGGCCTGTGCGATGCGGAGCGCGTTCTTTAAACGGGCGGCCGCACTGGTAGATGGTGTTGATCATCGCAACCTGCGATTCCTCAGGGGCGGATGGCAGCGTCATGTCCGCATAACATCCGGTCTTCGCCAGAATCTCCATCTCGTTATCCACGCCGCAAAAACGCCCGCCCATCGAATTGGCCAGCGCCAGGTTGCCGTGAACAAACGCGTAGCGGGGGCGCTGGTCGCCGTCTTCACGCGAGAGGCAGTTGTGCTCCTCGGCAAGCAGATCGCGAAACTCCGTCAGCGCGCGCAGCGCCTGATCGGCCGTATCGGGCTTCTCGACGCCGTGGTGCAGGTGAATCTCGACTTCCCCTAAACCATCGGCTTCCAGATCGGCGAGCATTTTGATCAATGGGCGGTGGTATTGTTCGCCGGGATAAAAATAAGTATGGCGGAAAGGCGTCCCGTCATGGTCGCGCAACAGGCTGCCCGCCGCGCGCGCCTGTTTGATCCAGGATTCGAGCCGGCGTATTTGCGTATTCAGGTCGCAAAACGATCCGTTCTCTTTCCACGCGGGCTCAAAATGGTTCACCACGATGACGATCAGATGCTGCGTCTCGCTATTTTCAGCCAAAGAGCGCAGCGTTGTTTCAGCGCGCCAGAACGGATAACGCCTGAGCCAGGGCAATGACCATTTCAATTTCGTCAGAAAGGAGGGTTCAATACATCGCATAGTTTGTGCTTAAAACTCCATATTTTTGCTTGTTCCTTTATTTGACCAGCACAGGCTCTTTATATTCCCTGTCGTGTCCTTTGATCATCTCGGGCGCGAGGTGAGCGGGATTGAAAGAGGAGGATGCGGAATGCCTGCGCACGCGGCGCAATTGGGTTTTAACCCAGTCAGGGAGGAGCGCGCGCGCCACTTCTTTGGTATGAGCGCCCGCTACGTGCCACCTCGCAGCGGGGCTGTCTGATACGACCTGAGCCGCGACGGTCATCCGCAGGTTGTTCGACCAGTCAAATTTATAAGTTTCGTCTCCGCGCAGAAAGTCATACATCTTCAACCCGCGCTGTGTGGCTTCGCGGATGGATAGCCAGAGGAGCGTGAAACCAAGGCTGTATTTCGACCATGCCTGATCGAAGCCTGAAAGGTAGAAGTAGTAACAATCTCCGGATTCGAAGCCGAAGAGCGATGCGCGGCATTCGCCTTCCAGCCAGATCTCTTCAAAGCGCGCCATGCCGACGCGAGCCAGCGCGCAGGCGGTGTCGAACATAAAGCCTTTCTGCTCCGACGTCCTGACTGCGCCCGATCCTCCGCGGCTGATCCATCGGCCGGTGTGAAGTCCCAGGAATCGTCCGTAGGCGGCGGGGATTGCGCTGACGTCGGAGACCACCCGGAATTCGAAGCTCGCGATCTTGTTCAAACGCCGCAGGCAACGTTTGAAATATTCCGAACGCTGAGATTGTTCGAGCAGGTCTTCCCAACTGGCGTCGAGTGACATCCGTGGACAAATGTATTGCGGGACGATCTTGTATCTGAATCTGGCGCTGTTGGCGAAATTCTTGGTCAGCAACTGAAGGGTATAGGAATCGGTGGACATCCCTTCAAGCTCCAGAAGGTCAAATGAGCGCAACTCCGCAAGATAATTCATAAATAAGTCGGCGCTTTTCTGTTTGAGCCTGGGTAAAGCCAGAATGTCCAGGTAATCGGGCGCGCCATAACATTCACCCAGAAACGATATCCGATTCAGCCTGGGCGAAAAGCGTGATAACTGTCTCTTCTCGGCGCAGAGCGGTAACAACCCGATCAGGGTTCCTTCCTCGCGCGCGCAGAGCAAATACGGATGTTTCTCCTGCCCGAACCATTTGTGCCAGGTCGCCAGCCATTCCCAGGAAAGGAAGGGAGGCGCGCCGGATCCTCCAAACAGCGCCTGCCATTCCCCTCGCAACTTAGTCAAAGCGTCAACGCCTTCTTCGATTTCAATAGTTATTTCTTTCATTAATGTGTGCCGCCACCTTAGTTATTATTACGGGTATGTTTATGGTTATCGGTGTAACCGGGGCTCTTGCCACCGGTTGTGGATGCGGCGTGGTTAAACGCGTTTATGTTGCAGCCGATATCTTTTCCGCCGGCGCCGGCGTTTCGATACTTGCTGGATGAGGAGAGGCGATAGTCGCCTCTGGCCACGTCGGTGAATCCGACATCGTTGAATGAACTAACGAAATAATTGCCCGGCGGGTAACTCGACGCCTGCCCGCCGACGATTACGTTCTTCTGGAAGACATAACTCGTGAACCACCGCTTGAATGTGTCCATGCCTGGCCCGGTGCCCGTGCCGATCACTCCGTATGAGTTGTGCGGCGCGATGTTGTTGGTGAAGACCAGTCCTTTGTTCAGTTCCTCGCCGCTCTCGGTCGTGATGATGTTGCCGGTGGCGAACCCGGTGTTGTGATCAATCGTGATGTGCTCAGCGCCGCCGACGATCTGAAACATCTCTCCGTCTCCGCCCCAGACCGAGCCGCTGATGTCCTCCAACAGATTGTTCCTGATCAGTATCCGGCGCGACGGCTCGCTCGGCGCATTGTCATCACGCCCCGCAATGTTGAAGCCGCTGCCAGTGTGGCGGACGATGTTGCCGGTGAAGGTCACGTCCTGCACCACCGACCACGGAGACCCGCCATCCTGGTTGCGCGGCGTAAAGACGATAGCCGCGCCGCTCTGCCCGTCGGCCCAGTTGTATTCGAAGATGTTCGAGTCTATCAGCGCGCGCTGCGCGTTCTTCAGCTCGAAGATGTTCTTGACCGTCCAATGAATCCCAGCATAGGAAGAATGCCCGACTTTCCACTTCACCGGTTTGGCCAGGTGGTTGCGCTTGAACTCGATGTCGGACGGAATCAGGTTCTGAATGCTGGGATCGGCGCCGCCGAACATGACGTTCTCCCCGGCGCCTTC
>Ga0187894_10004395_pt1 | contig 15155 bp, 13 predicted proteins | sample GBC1701081metaG_FD_136650 | JGI IMG/M metagenome (GOLD analysis project Ga0187894, IMG submission 136650) | White microbial mat communities from a lava cave in the Kipuka Kanohina Cave System on the Island of Hawaii, USA - GBC170108-1 metaG ...
GTACCTGGGGAAGGCCGGACTTGGAAAATCACGCACGCACCTGCGTGGTCGAATCACTGAAGAGCTGAAGGATGAGCGTTGCTGCTTGTGGCGAGAGCTGATGTCCGAGTCGGAATTGCTAAGGCTCGGCCCCCGCGTTCACAACAACAAGGCAAAATGGGAGGACTATAAGAAACACTGGAAGCGCTCTCTTCGCAAAGCTCCGGTGACGCACATCATCTGGGCCGAGATGGATGAATTGACCAACTCGCATGTCAGAGCACTTGAGGCAGCCTTGATCGAGGTGTTATGTCCGCGCGCAAACAGGCAGCGCCCGACGCCGAGATCCTCTTCGCAAACGCAATGGGTTGCTGCCCAAGCATTCCTACAAATCTTGGCAAACATCAATCGCGCTAGGAGCACTCAATTTCCCTCGAGGCTTGTCCGGCAACAAGCCACCGTCCAGCATAGACTCCGCTAGAATACGAGTGATGGATCAGATACGCGCCATGGGAAAGATGTTGCTGCTCTCCGGCCTGCTGCTGGCCGCGCTCGGCGCGCTGCTGTATTTCGGCGGACGGTTGCCGTTTCGCATCGGGCAGTTACCCGGTGACGTGGTCTATCGCGGGAGGAATACGACGTTTTACTTTCCGATTGTGAGCTGCATCCTGCTCAGCGCCCTCCTTTCCCTGCTCATGTGGCTGGTGAACCGGAAGTAGCGAAGCAGCGAGGTCGAAGTCGCGGCCTCCTGACTTCGTTCTTTGCTAGAATCGCCCGGTCATGGGCCAGCTTCCCCTGAATTTGAACCTGCAGCCCGAGCGCAAACTGTGGACGGTCACCGAGCTGACCGCGCGCATCCGCGACCTGCTCGCCGGACAATTCCGCGATGTCAGCGTCACCGGCGAAATCTCCAACCTGCGCATCGCCCAGTCCCGGCACATCTACTTCACGCTGAAAGATGAAAAGGCGCAGATCCGCTGCGTGTGCTTCTCCTCGCAGGCGCGCCTGCTGAAGTTCAAGCCGGAGGATGGACTGCACATCACCGTGCGCGGCTCAATCAGCGTGTACGAGCAGCGCGGCGAGTATCAGATTTACGTGGAAAGCATGGAGCCGGTCGGCGCCGGCGCGCTGCAACTGGCGTTCGAGCAGCTCAAGAAGAAGCTGGCCGCCGAAGGCTTCTTCGACGCGGCCCGCAAGAAGCCGCTGCCCATGCTGCCGCGACGCATCGGCGTGGTCACTTCGCCGCAAGCGGCGGCGTTGCGTGACGTGCTGCGCATCCTGCGGCGCCGCTTTCCGAATGTTCACGTCATCATCTACCCCGCGCGGGTGCAGGGTGATGGCGCCGCCGGAGAAGTGGCCGCCGGGCTGCGCTATTTCAGCAGGACGAGGACCGTGGACGTCATCCTGCTGGTGCGCGGAGGCGGCTCGCTCGAGGATCTGTGGGTCTTCAATGACGAGGTGGTGGCCCGCGCCATCGCCGCCTCGGAAGTCCCGGTCATCTCCGGCGTGGGGCATGAAACCGATTTCACCATCGCCGACTTCGTTGCCGACGTGCGCGCCTCGACGCCCTCCAACGCCGCGGAAATCGTGGTGAAGTCGCGCGCGGAATTTGAAACGCAGCTCGCGCACCTGCACCGCGCGCTGCTGGAGCGCATCCGGTACTACCTGCTCGACGTGCGCCACCGGCTTCGCGAGCTGGCCACGCATCCGAACTTTCAGCTTCCGGTTGACCTGCTGCGCCAGCATCAGCAACGGCTCGACGAAGCTTCCGGGCGCCTCGCCGAATTGCTCGAAGCGCGCCTGAACGTGGTTCGCCAGCGCGCTGCCGTGGCGCAGGCCCGGCTGGCCGCTTTCGATCTGCGCAGCCGGGCGGGGGCGCTGCGCGCCCGCCTCGAGCAACACGTGGCAGCGCTCGCCTCACGCATGGAGCGCGCTCTGCAGGGTAAACGCGAAGGGCTCGAGCGCGCCGCCGTGCGGCTGGATGAGCGCAGCCCGCTCAACATCCTGGCCCGCGGCTACGCCATTGTCACCGACGCGCGCGGCGCAACGCTCACCGATGCGGGTGTTGTCTTGCCTGGCGACTTATTGGGGATTCGCTTTCGGCGGGGAGGGCTGCGAGCGGAGGTCAAGGAAAAATTTACTGGCGAGGAGTAGCAGCGCTCCTCAGCGATACGCGATCGCTTGCTCGAGCGGAATGGCCTCGCCGCCTTCTGCCTTGGCCTCGTCGGCGGCGCGAATGTCCTCCAGATCCTCAAGCTCCTCGAGGAGCTTCTCAAACTCTTCGATTTCCAGGACGACTTTCACCCGCTTGCCCTGCGTGTCCACAATGAACTGGGGGTTCAGGACCACGATAATCTCCTTCTGAAAAGTCTAGCGTGGAATTCCGCCCGAACGCAATCGCCGAAATGCGGAAGGCGCACCTACTGGTCAGCGTAGCTACTCGTCCGAAGTGCTGGCCACCTTCAGCACGGCGAGGAACGCTTCCTGGGGGATGTCCACGCGGCCGACGCGCTTCATGCGGCGCTTTCCTTCCTTCTGCTTCTCGAGGAGCTTGCGTTTGCGGGTGATATCTCCGCCGTAGCACTTGGAGAGCACGTTCTTGCGCATGGCGCTGATGGTTTCCCGTGCGATCACGCGGCTGCCGATGGCCGCCTGAATCGGCACTTCGAACATCTGCTTGGGAATGAGCTTGCGCAGCCGCGCGACCAGCTCGCGGCCGCGCTCGTAGGCCTGCTCGCGGTGGCAGATCATGGAGAGCGCATCCACCGGTTCGCCCCCGACCAGCACGTCCAGCTTCACCAGGTCCGACTCGCGGTAACCGGAGAGGTGATAGTCCAGGGAAGCATAGCCGCGGGAGACGCTCTTCAGCCGGTCGTAGAAGTCCAGCACAATTTCATTCAACGGCAGCTCGTAGGTCAGCATCACGCGCGTCGGCGAGAGGTACTCGAAGTTCTTCTGCGTGCCGCGCTTTTCCGTGCACAGTTGCAGGATGGCCCCCACCGAATCATCCGAAGTGATGATCATCGCGGTGATGATCGGCTCCTCAATCGTGGAAATGGAGTTGGGAGGCGGGAATTTGGTGGGGCTATCCACTTCCACGGCTTCGCCGGTCACAGTGCGAATGCGGTAGCGCACGCTGGGCGCGGTGGTAATCAGGTTGAGCCCGAATTCGCGCTCCAGCCGCTCCTGCACAATTTCCATGTGCAACAGGCCGAGGAATCCGCAGCGGAAACCGAAGCCGAGCGCGACGGAATTTTCCGGCTCGTAGAAGAACGCGGCGTCGTTGGGTTGCAGCTTGCCCAGCGCGTCGCGCAACGGCTCGTACTGATCGGCAAGCACCGGATAGAGTCCGGCGAAGACCATCGGCTTGATGGCTTCGAATCCCGGGAGCGGCGCCGCGGCGCGTGCCGGGTCAATGATGGTATCGCCCACGCGCGCATCGGCCACGCGCTTGATGTTGGCCACCACGAAGCCCACGTCGCCGGCCTCCAGGTGATCGAGCGCCACCGGCTTGGGCGTGAGCGCGCCCAGCTCTTCCACTTCGTATTCTTCGTTGTTCGAGCACAGGTGGATCTTCATATGCGGCTGGATGCGGCCTTCCATCACCCGCACCAGCACCACCGCGCCGCGATAGACGTCGAACCAGGAATCGAAAATCAGGGCGCGCAACGGCGCTTCGGCATCCCCCTTGGGCGGCGGAACGCGCTTGACGATGGCTTCCAGCACCTCTTCCACGCCCAGGCCGCTCTTGGCGCTGATGGGCAGGGCATCGGCGGCGGGGATGGCCAGTACATTTTCGATCTGCTCCTTCACGAAGTCCGGCTGGGCCGCGGGCAGGTCAATCTTGTTGATCACCGGAATGATGTGCAGGTTGCTGGCCGCGGCCAGGAAGGTGTTGGCCACGGTCTGCGCTTCCACGCCCTGCGAAGCGTCCACTACCAGCAGCGCCCCTTCGCAGGCGGAAAGGGCGCGGGAAACTTCGTAGGAGAAATCCACGTGGCCCGGCGTGTCAATCAGGTTGAAGCGGTACGTCCGGCCGTCGCGCGCCGTGTAGGCCAGCCGGATGGACTTGGCTTTAATGGTAATGCCGCGCTCGCGTTCCAGGTCCATGGAGTCCAGGAACTGCGCGTGCATCTCGCGCTGGGTGAGCGCGCCGGTCTGCTCGAGCAGGCGGTCAGCCAGCGTGGACTTGCCGTGGTCAATGTGCGCGATGATGCAGAAATTGCGGATGAACTGCGGGTCCATGAATCCTTACGGTGCGCAGAGCGGCCCGGCGCGGATTTGCCGCGCACCGGCCTCTCACTCACTTTCGTGGTGAATTTCGTACACACCAGTTTGCCACAGAACGCAATTTCCGGCCAATCCGGCGAGGTGCGGTCATCACAAATCCGGGGCCTGAACCCTATTTGCTTCTAGCCGCTTGAATCCGTAGGATGTATAGTTTCTCAGCTTCTGTTCACGGGAATGGAAGGACTCTGCAGCGTCCCGCGCCTCTCCTCGGGACGCCTGAACCGCGCATGAGCGTAGACGTCGCCAAACATCTCGAGCGAGCCAAGAAGTATCTGGAGCGGAACAAGCTCCCGGACGCTATCGAGGAATACCAGGCCGTGCTGGCCGCCTTTCCCAACCATCAGGAATCCATCCAGGCGCTGGGTGATGCCTACACGCGCATGAATGACCCGCAGCGCGCGGCGCAGTATTACGGCATGCTCTTTGACCGGCTTTCCGATACCGGCGACAGCGTCAAAGCCGCTGCGCTGTACGCGCGCTTCCTGAAGAGCGTGCAGCAATCACCGGACCGCATGATGCGTTACGCCATGCTGCTGCAGCGCCAGAACCGGCGCGAAGAGGCCATCGAGTTCTACAGCCTGGCCGCCGATGCCCAGCTCGCGCTGAACGCCGGCAATGAAGCGCTGGCCTGCTGGGAGAAAATCTGCACGCTCGATCCGGAGAATCCATCGCGGCACATCCAGTACGGCGAGATCGGCGAGATGCTTGGCCGCGGCGACGTGGCCTCCCGCGGATTCCTGCGGTCGGCGCAACTGCTTTCCGCCGTCGGCCAACTGGACTTCGCCCTGGACTACCTGAGCCGCGCCAACCGGCTGGCGCCCTCGGACCGCAGCGTCGCGCTGTTTTATGCCGAAGCCCTGGTCAAGAAGGGCAAGCCGCACGACGCGGTCAAGTTGCTGGAACCGTTTCCTCTGGCCGAGGCGGATGCCAGCTTTCTTTCCATGTACGGCACGGCGCTGATGGATGACGGCCAGTTCAAGCGCGCCCGCGAAGTGCTCGAGCAGCTTTATCGCGATAAGCCGGACACCTACGAAAAACTGTTCGACCTGGCGGACCGCCACCTGCGTGCGCAGCAGGACGCGGCCGCCGTGGAAATCCTGCGCAGCGTGAAAGAGCGCATGTTTCACGCCAAGCGCCAGAATGAATACACCGCGCTGCTGGACCGCCTGGGCGAAGGCCATCCCTTCTCGGTCACTCTGGCGGAGTACAGCGGACAGGTGTACGACGAGCTGAACCGGGAATCCAAATACTTCACGGTGCTCACCCGGCTCTTCGACCTCTACCTGGACAACAGTAATTTTCAGGGAGCGTGCGGCGCGCTGGACCGCATCGTGGACATTGATCCCTATGACCAGCACAACCACGGCCGGCTGGACCGCTTGAACGGAAAGGCGGACGACTCCTATTTGCGCGGAGTCGCTGCGCGGCTGGGGAAGTCATTTTCCGGCAGCGCCACCCAGGGCTCGGCGCGCGAGTTGCAGCAGGCTTCGGCCCAGTCCAGCGTCAGCGGGGCCAGCGACAGCAAGGAACAGACGGCGCTGGATGACCTGATTGTGCAGGCCGAGATTTTCCTGCAATACTCGCTGCAGGCCAAAGCCATCGAGCGCCTGCAGAAGATCGCGGAGATGTTCCCCGGCGAAGAGGAAAAAAACGGGCGGCTGCGAAATCTCTACGACACCGCCAATTGGTGGCCGCCTACGGCCAAGAAGACGGCCACGGTGGAAGCCAAGCCCGCGGCCACGCCGGCCACGCAAACCGGGACGTTCAGCGCGGACACGGTCCGCGACCTGACCAAAGTTTCCGAAATCACCCGGGCCGTTCACCGCCAGTCCACTCCCAAGGCCGTGCTGAGCACCGCGGTCAACGAAATCGGCACGTACCTTCGCGTCACGCGCTGCCTGGCCACGTTTGGGCCGCTGGCCCAGCCGCCGCAAATGGCGGCGGAGTTTTGCTCGCCCGGCGTCGAACCGTCCAAGCCGGCCAGCCTGGTGAAGCTGGTTTCCTCGCTGGCTCAGGCCAAGCCGGACGAGCTGGGGGCGATTTCCGTCAGCGCCGCGGATTTGCCGGTGTTGAGCGAGATGGGGCTGGAATCGGCGCTGGGCGTTCCGCTCACCGACAAGGAAACACAGGAGCCCGCGGGAATGCTGGTGATCGGAAGCGCCGGCGGACGCAAGTGGAAGCCGAACGAGAGCTACTTCCTGCAGGCCGTCGGCGATCAGGTGATGATCGGCGTGAACCACACCAAGCTGCGCTCGCTGATGCGCAATCTGGCCGTGGCCGATGAAAAGACCGGACTGCTCGGGCGCGGCTCGTACATGGATGCGCTGCTCAGCGAATCCAACCGCTCCAAGAGCCAGAACACGCCGCTCTCGCTGGTGATCCTGCAAGTGGATAAGGGCCTGGAGATTCTGCGCACGCAGGGCGAGCCGCAGTTCGACAAGCACATGGAGCAGCTCGCGCGCACGCTGCAATCCACCGTTCGCCAGAACGACCTGGCGGTGAAATACACCGGATGGGCCCTGGCGTTCATCCTGCCGGACACCAAACAAGCCGACGCCCAGAATCTGGCGGAGAAATTGCGCCGCGTCAGCAGCGGTATCAAGCCGCCCTGGGACGGCGGCGTTACCGTGAGCGCCTCGGTGGTCGAAGCGCAAAGCAAGCAGGAATTCGAGAGCGAAGACATCGTCACCGACCTGATCAATCGCGCCGAGTTTGCGCTGGAAGAAGCGCGAAAGAAGGGCGGCGACGTGGTGCTGGCGATGTAGCGACCGTTGTGGGAAGTGCAGCACGGCCCGCGGCGGCTGCGCCGCCATTTTGACCTTCGGGGACACATACAAGCATGAAACCATCGCAGGAAATTGTGATTGTGGCCGGGGCACGCACGCCCATGTGCCGTTACACCGGTCCGTTTTCGAATACCTCGGCGATTGAGCTGGGTGCGGCTGCGGCGAAAGAAGCGCTGCGTCGCGCGGGAGCTGACGCCACGGAGATCGGCCACGTCGTATTCGGCAACGTCATGCAGACCAGCGCGGATGCCATCTACGGCGCGCGCCACGTCGGCCTGAAGGCCGGCATTCCCGTGGCAACCCCTGCCGTAACCGTGAACCGGCTGTGCGGCTCCGGTGTGGAAGCCATTATTCAGGGCGCGCATCGCCTTTTGCTTGGCGAAGCGAAAACGGTTCTCGCCGGCGGCATGGAGAATATGACGCAGGCGCCCTTTGTGATTCGCGGCGCGCGCACCGGCCTGAAGCTGGGCGGCGGCCAACTGGAAGATTCGCTGATGGCCGGCCTCACCGATTCCTATTGCGGCTGCTCCATGTCGGACACGGCGGAGAATCTGGCCGTCGAGTACAGCATCAGCCGGGAAGCCTGCGATGAGTTCGCGCTGCGCAGCCAGCAACTCGCCGATGCCGCGGCCAAGGCCTGCCGCCTGAAGGAAGAAATCGTAGCGGTTGAAGTGAAAGCAGGCCGCAAGACGCAACTGGTCAGCGAAGACGATCATCGCCGCCCGGAAACCACCATCGAGACGCTGCGGGCGCTGCCCCCGGCATTTCGCAAGGATGGCGTGGTCACCGCCGGCAATGCCAGCGGCATCGTGGATGGCGCAGCCGCCGTCGTCATGACCACCGCCGAAAACGCAAAAGCGCGCGGATGGAAGCCGATGGGCCGCATCGTTTCCTGGGCCGTCGCCGGAGTCGAGCCGCGCATCATGGGCATCGGCCCGGTGCCCGCCTCGCAAATGGCCCTGCGCGATGCCGGACTCAAAATTGACGACATGGATCTGATCGAAGTGAACGAAGCCTTCGCCGCGCAATACCTCGCGGTGGAAAAAGGCCTGGGCTTGAATCGCGAGAAGGTGAACGTGAACGGCGGGGCCATTGCTCTCGGTCATCCGCTGGGGGCAACGGGCACGCGCATCACGCTCACGCTGCTCTGCGAATTGCGCAGGCGCGGGGCGCGCTACGGCCTGGCGACCGCCTGCATCGGCGGCGGCCAGGGCATCGCCATGATTGTGGAGAGCGTGCGGTAGCAGGCGTTCAACGATGGACGCGAATCGAGCGGTAACTGCGCACGCCGGAAAGCGCAGTCGCTTCACGATAAGGAAAGGCTGACGATGGCCATTGCAAAAGTGGGAGTTGTCGGTTGCGGCTTGATGGGTTCGGGCATCGCCCAGGTGTGCGCGCACGCCGGACATCAGGTCGTGGTGCGCGAAGTGACCATGGAACTGGTGGATAAGGGCCTGAAAGGCATCGAGAAGAATCTGCAACGCATGGTGGAAAAGGGCGGGCTCACCGACGTGGAGAAGTCACACACCATCGCCCGCCTGAAGGGCACCACCAGCCTCGATGAAATGAAAGACTGCGACCTGATCGTCGAAGCCATCATCGAGCAGCTTCCCGCGAAAGTTGAGCTGTACTCCGCGCTCGACAAAATCTGCCCGAAGCACACCATTTTTGCCAGCAATACGTCTTCGATTTCCATCACGGAAATGGCTGCGGCCACCCAGCGGCCCGACCGCTTCCTCGGTCTTCACTTTTTCAATCCTGTTCCGGTGATGAAACTGGTGGAAGTGATTCGCACCATCGCCACCGATCCGGCGGTGTTCGAGGAGGTCTATCAGTTCGCCGGGCGACTGGGCAAAACGGCGGTGCGCACCAGCGACCGCACCGGCTTCATCGTCAACCGCCTGCTGGTGCCGTACCTGCTCGATGCCATTCGCGCGCTGGAAGAAGGCGCGGGCAGCATCGAGGACATAGACAACTCGATGAAGCTGGGCTGCGGCCACCCCATGGGTCCGCTGACGCTGCTCGATTTCGTCGGCCTGGACACCACCTACTACATTTCGCACATCATGTTCGACGAATTCAAGGAACGCCGGTTCGCTTCGCCGCCGCTGCTGAAGCGCATGGTGCTGGCCGGCTGGCACGGCCGCAAAACCGGACGCGGATTCTACGACTACTCCGATCCGAAGAATCCGAAACCGATGAACGTGCTGTAGGCAGTCGCGATCGTTGATCGTCAATCAGCAGTGAACTTTTTCCCGAGGCCCCATGGCATACGAAAACATCCTGTACGAAAAACGTGACGCCATCGCCTTCATCACCTTCAATCGCCCCAAGGTGTTGAACGCGCTGAACCGGCAAACGATCCTGGAACTGAAGAGCGCGCTCGAAGATGCCCGCGACGATGCCGGCGTGCGCGTGCTGATCCTCACCGGCGCGGGCGAAAAGGCATTCGTCGCCGGCGCGGACATCAACGAACTGGCGCAGTGCAATTCGGTGGGCGGCATGCAGACCGCGCTGCTGGGCCAGAGCGTGCTGCACCTGCTGGAAACCATGGGCAAGCCCAGCATCGTGGCCATCAACGGCTTCGCGCTGGGCGGCGGCTGCGAACTTTCGCTGGCCGGCACGATTCGCCTGGCCAGCAAAACGGCGCGCCTTGGCCAGCCGGAAGTGAAGCTGGGCATCATCCCCGGCTATGGCGGCTCGCAGCGCCTGCCGCGCCTGGTGGGCAAGGGCATGGCCCACGAACTGATCCTCAGCGGTGACATGATTCACGCGGAAGAAGCGCTGCGCATCGGCCTGGTGAACCACATCTACGAACCGGCGGAACTGATGCCCGCCGCCGAAGCGCTCGCGAAAAAGATCATCGCCAACGCGCCGCTGGCCGTGAAATATTCGATGGACGCCATCGAGCGCGGCATGGAAATGCCGCAGGAAGAGGGCCTGTACCTGGAAGCCTCGCTCTTCGGCGTGGCCGCGGCCACCGAAGACATGCGCGAAGGCACCAGAGCATTTCTGGAAAAGCGGCCGGCGCAATTCAAGGGGAAGTGAAGGAAGGGGAGGAGGTCGAAGCCGTCAAGGAGGTTGCGGCCGGAGCGGGTGTCCGTTGAACCGGATCTTTTCCCCGGCATCCTTCACTTTGCTTGACCTCCTTCGCTTCGCGGATGCAACCATTGTGATTTCCTATGGCCAGGTCACTCCAATCCGAAGCCCGCTATCGCGCTGACGGCCTGCAATTCGCCGTGGTGGTCAGCCGTTTTAATAGTTTCATCACGGAGCGTCTGCTCAGCGGCGCGCTGGATGCGCTGCGGGCCGCCGGCGCAACCGATGACCAGTGGAAGGTGGTGCGCGTGCCCGGTTCATTCGAGCTGCCCATCGCCGCAAAAAAACTGGCGCAAACCAGCAAGTATGATTCGCTCATCGCCATCGGTTGCGTGCTGCGCGGCGAGACGACGCACTTCGATTACGTCTGCGCAGAATGCGCGCGCGGATTACAGCTTGCCCAGATGGATACCGGCGTCCCCATCGCCTTCTGCGTGCTGACCTGCGACACGCTCGAGCAGGCCATTGACCGCGCCGGGCTCAAAGCCGGCAACAAGGGGTTCGACGCCGGGCTCACCGCCGTCGAAATGGCCAACCTCTCGCGCCAGTTGCGCGGAACCGGCCCGGCGGCGGGAACGGGGCCCGCCCAGCCCGCCGCTTCCCGGCAGAAACTTCGCAGGCAGGCCGCCGGCGCCACGCGGAAGCGCACATAGCATGGCCCTCCGCCGCAAAGCCCGCGAATACGCCCTGCAAATGCTCTTTCAATGGGAGATGACCCAGCAGGAATTGTGGCGGGTGGAATCCGGCTTCTGGAAAAACGTCAAAGCGGAAAAAGATACGCGGGCGTTTGCCAACCAACTCTTTGAAGGCGCGGCCGGCGATGCGACCCAGTGCGATGCGCTGATCGAAACCCACGCTACCAACTGGCGGCTGGATCGCATGGCCGCGATTGACCGCGCCCTGCTGCGTCTTTCCGTTCACGAACTTCGCGCCGGGGAAACGCCGTTCAAAGTGGTCATCCACGAGGCCGTCGAATTGGCCAAAAGGTTCTCGTCCGACGAAGCACCCAAGTTCGTCAACGGCGTGCTGGATTCGGTGCGCAAGGGATTAACCAGACCGGGGAGTTAGGCCGGGGGAAAATTTCAGCTCCGGGCTGGACCACGGCCACTCAGGCTTCGATGTGGCCTTCCATGATGCGCACGGCGGAGCCGCTGACGTAGGGCACCAGCTTGCCGTCGCTTTGGCGCATGACGTTCACTTCGATGTGGCTTTCGCGGCCCATTTCCACGCCTTGCAAAACGGAGAGCTTCTCGCCGGCTTTGTGAGTGCCGTGATGGACCAGATACGCGGCCATCGAGCCGCAGGCTGAGCCGGTGGCTGGATCTTCATTCAGTTCCCAGGGCAACATGCCGCGGGCGCGGGCCTTGCCCTTGCCGTCGGGCGCGAAGCAGTAGGCCATCACCCCGCGATCGGCCATCAGGTTGGCCAGCGCATGAATATCAATCTTGATTTTCTTCAGCACGGAGGCGGCGCGCAGCGGCACCATCAGGTTGAAAATCCCGGTGGAGACGTATTCCAGCGGCAATTTCCGGTGCAGGTCGCTGGCCTTCAGTCCCAGCGACTGCATCAATCTGGGCTTGGAAACTTTGCACGGGAAAAATCGCGCCGGCGTTTGCGTCATGGTCACCCGCGAAGGCCGGCCCTCCTCAAACACAATTTCCACCGGCAGCAGTCCCGCCTCGAGCTGCTGCGTGACGTGCACCACGCCCTCCGACGCGGGAACCACGCCGAGCTCGGCCAGCAGGAACCATGTGCCGATGACGGGATGTCCGGCCAGCGGCAGCTCCTGCGTGGTGGTGAAGATGCGCAGGCGCGCCAGCGCCTTGTCATTGGTTGGCTTCTGCACGAAGACCGTTTCACTCAGATTCATCTCCCGTGCGATCGCCTGCATGCGCTCATGGGACAGGCCGTCGCCGTCGGTGACCACCGCCAGCGGATTCCCGGCATACGGCCGGGTGGTGAAGACGTCCAGCGTGTAGATTCGGCGTTTCATGGGAGTCCGGGGTCGAGAGCCTGAGATTGAGAGTTCACAGGAAGCCGCGAAGCCGGCCGGCTATCCGGAACTCTCCACTCTCGACTTCTTCTAGATGCGCTGCAATTCGGGAACCGTGCGTTCGTTCACCACGTTGCCGGTATTCAGTGTGGTGTTCGGCTCAAAAAGCAAGACGTGGCATTCGCGCTCGGCCACCGGCATGTGCTCTACGCCGCGCGGGACGATGATGAACTCGCCTTCACGTATCACCACGTCACCCGCGCGAAGGCGCATGGTGAATTCACCCTTCACCACGTAGAACAGCTCGTCCTCATGGTCGTGATGATGCCAGAGGAACGGCCCCTGGAACTTCACCAGTTTCACCAGTTGCCCGTTCAGATCGCCCACGATCTTTGGCTTCCAGCATTCGGAAAACGTGCCCAGTTTCTGCGTGAGATTCACAACTTCCATGATTGACCTTCCTTGCCTGCGCCTGGTCCCGGCGGCAACCGCCGCGGCAGCCGGTGCGCGCTCAACCCGAACACCTCATCCATGCACTTCATCCATGCACTTCACCCATCAGATGTTCTTGACGATCGAAGTGACTTCGTTCAGCACGCGGCTGGTGATTTGCGCGCTGCTGGTTTCCGCGTAGAGGCGCAGCAGGTGCTCGGTGCCGCTGGCGCGAACCATCACCCAGCCGATCTCGCCCAGGTAACACTTGATGCCGTCCATGTCCTCGCGCCGGGCGATGGGCCAATCGAGCAGGCGGGTGAGCCGGGGGCTCGCAAAATGCTCGATGGCCTTCTCCTTCTGCCCCGGTTTCAACTCCAAATCCACCCGGCCGTAGTGATGTTCGCCAAACTCGGCGTGCAGCATCCTGACCAGATCGCCGAGCCGCTTGCCGTGCCAGGCCATCACTTCGGCCAGCAGCAGCGCGCTGACCGTGGCGTCGCGCTCCGGCAAGTGCAGCTTGGTGCCGATGCCGCCGCTCTCTTCGCCACCCAGCAGGATGTCGTGCTCCAGCATCAGCTCACAAATGTACTTGAAGCCGATGGGAACTTCATAGAGCTTGCGGCCGAACTTCGCGGCCAGCTTATCTACCAATTTGGTCGAGGAAAACGTCTTGGCCACATCGCCGGGAATCTTTCGCGTGCCGGCCAGATGCCACAGCAGAATCGAGAAAATCTGATGCGGATTCACAAATGTGCCGTCGGCGTCAATGGCCCCGACGCGGTCGGCGTCGCCATCGGCGCACAAGCCGGCGTCGAACCTGCCGCGCACCACGGCCTGGCGCAGGGCCTCGATGTGCGGCTCGATCGGTTCGGGATTCACGCCACCGAAGAGAGGATCGCGATCGCCGCGAATTTCCTGGCAGGCCACGCCGTGGCGGGTGAAGAGTTCGCGCAGCAGGCCGCGTCCCGCGCCGTGCATGGGGTCCAGGGCGAAGCGAAACTTCGCCGCGCGCAGGCGCTCCCAATCCACCAGCTTGTCAATCGTTTCCAGGTAAGGCCCGCGCACGTCGAGCGATTGAATCAGCTCCTGGCGCGGGGGCAGCGTTGCCGCGCCGTCACTCCGCAGGTAAGCCAGCTCCTGCTCGATTTGCGAAACGATGGCCGGCGATGCGGAGCTGCCGTAACTGGCCTTGAACTTCACTCCATTCCATCGCGGCGGATTGTGACTGGCGGTGATCATCACCCCGCCTGCCGCGCCGCGCAATTTCACCAGCAGGGAAATGGCCGGGGAGGGGCAGGCATCGCTCGCCAGCCACACCGGCGTGCCGGCGGAGGAGATCACTTCGGCGGCCGCGCGGGCGAAACGCTCCGAGCCGAAGCGCGTGTCAAAGCCCACCAGCACGCCGGCGCCGGGCTTTTCGTTCCGCACCAGGTAACGGGCAATGGCCTGCGTTACGCGACGCACGTTGTCGCAGGTGTAGTCCTCGGCAATCACACCGCGCCAGCCGTCGGTTCCGAATTTGATGGTGGACATGCGAGAGAAAGTATAAGGGAGGCGGGGAGGACAAGGAAGTCAGCGAGGTCGGAGAACGCCGAAGTTCGTGGGCGGCCGCTGCCCGTTCATCACAGCAGTTTGACGCGTTCTTTCGCTTCCAGCCACTTCACCACCTGGCCCACGTCCTGCGCGCGGTCTCGCGGGCAGAGCAGCAGCGCGTCGGGAGTATCCACCAGAATCAAGTCCTTCACGCCAATGGCGGCGATGAATTCCTTCGGGCTCCACAGGAAGTTACCCTGCGCGTCGAGTGTGAAGTGCGCGCCGGTGCATACGTTGGCGCCGGGGCGCTGCGCCAGCAGTTGGTAAACGGCCGCCCAGGAGCCGATGTCGCTCCACCCTACTTCCGCCGGAAGGACAAAGACGTTGTGCGCGCCCCCGCGGCGCGTTGCCGGCTCCATGATGGCGTAGTCCACGGAAATATTCTCGAGCCGCGGATAGATCCGTCGCAGGCTCTTCCGGTAGCGTGACGTTCCGAGGTCTTCCTTCAGCTCCTGCAGCGCCGCGTAACTTTCCGGAAGGAAGCGCCGCAGGTGGTTCAGGAACGTGGTGGCGCGCCAGAAGAACATCCCGGCGTTCCAGAAGTAGCGCCGCGAGCGGACATATTCCCTGGCGCGGGAGATATTCGGCTTTTCCGTGAACCGCCGTACGGAAAACAGGGGAACGTCGCCGACGCCGCCCAGGGCGTGCTCGCGCTCGATGTAGCCGTATCCCGTTTCCGGGCGCGTTGGCGGAATACCCAGCACCACCAGGTTTGGCCCCTGGGCGGCAACCCGCAGGGCGCTGCGCACGATGCGCCGGTAGCGCGCCGCGTGCTGGATGTGATGATCAGCAGGCAGAACGGCCATCACCGCGTCGTCGTGCTTGTGGAGCAGGTGAATCGCGGCAAGCCCAATGGCCGCTGCGGTGTTGCGGCCCACCGGCTCAGTGAGCACGCGGGTGGGCGCCAGGCGCGCGATCTGCCGGCGCACGGCGGAAGATTGCTCATCGTTGGTCACCACCCAGATGCGTGAAAACGAAAA
>Ga0187894_10004396_pt1 | contig 15153 bp, 16 predicted proteins | sample GBC1701081metaG_FD_136650 | JGI IMG/M metagenome (GOLD analysis project Ga0187894, IMG submission 136650) | White microbial mat communities from a lava cave in the Kipuka Kanohina Cave System on the Island of Hawaii, USA - GBC170108-1 metaG ...
CATTGACTGGAATGCACTTTACATTAAAACTGAAAGCCGCACCTCACCATAGATCGAGCTCCGCAGCCTAACTCGACGTTAGGCGGTCAAGGCCGGTGCACCAGTAAATACGATGTGATGAGACAGTTTCTTGCCGTAGCCTACCTGTTTTCGCCTTTATTGATTGGCTTGGCGCTTCACGGCTTCTGCATAAAGTTCAACAGCCTGACGTTCCTCTGTCATCCGATTGACCGCGGGCGGAGCTTTCACGGGAAGCGGATATTCGGCGACAACAAAACCTATCGCGGCATTGTGGTCGTGGGGATCGGGACTGCAATCGGGTTCGCGTTGCAAGCGCTCCTTCTTCATCAAATCGCTTCGATCAGGAGCATAGAGCTGTTCGATTACGCGTTTCCCAAAGTCGTGCCGTTAGGGTTAGCGATTGGCATTGGCGCGATGTTGAGCGAGTTGCCGAACAGCTTTATCAAGCGGCAGTTCGAGATTGCGCCCGGAAGCGTCGCCAAGGGCTGGAAGGGCGTTGTCTTCTACGTCTATGACCAGATAGATCTCCTGGTCGGGGCGTGGATAGCGCTGGCAATCGTGGTTCCGGTTACGGTCGAGCGAGTATTGCTGTCATCAGGTTTTCTCCTGATCGCGCATCAGTTGATGTCGAGCGTCGGGTATGCGTTGGGGATGCGCAGGACAGCGAGATGAAAGCAATTGCGGCCGCCGACCGAAATGGCTATGATGGCCAAGTCGAAAGGAGCGCAAACAATTATGCAGATCGTCAATGTCGCCGAGTTGAAGGACAATCTCTCTCATTACCTGCGTCAGGCGCGTCAGGGGAACGAAATCACGATTAAAGATCGGAACCGCGTTATTGCGCGGATTGTGCCGGCTGTGCCGTCCGCCGATTATGACGAGGAGTTACTGGAACTGGCGGCGCAGGGGAAGGTGAAGCTGCCAGAGATACCGCCGGATCCGAATCTCTGGCGCACGATGAAACCCGCCAAGCTCAAAACCAAAGGGAAAGCGGCTAGCGACCTGCTGCGCCGGATTATGGATGAAGAACGGGGCAAATACTAATGAAAGCGCGACGAAGCAAGTCAGCGTCAATGCCCGCGTTCTGGGATACCAGCGCCTTCAATGTTTGGTGGGGGACACGCGTCGAATGTCACAGCGCTCTTCAGCGACTGATTCGTGAAGGCGATTTGTCGGGGAAGGAAGAGCGTCAGGCGTTTCTTTCGCTGGAAAAGTTGTCGGCGCAGTGGGTTGAAATTCAGCCCTCCGAAGAGGCGCGACAATTCGCTGAAAGATTGCTCAAACTTCACCCATTGCGCGCCGCCGACTCCCTTCAGCTTTCCGCCGCCCTGATCTGGTGTAATCGTCGTCCGCGCGGGAAAACGTTCATCTGCGATGACACCAAGCTGCTCGAAGCGGCGGAAAAAGAGGGCTTCAACGTAATCAGAATGTGAAGCAATCCCGCCTCAGCGTTCACAACTCATAAGCAAGCCTCGAACAATCCGGCCATTCCCTGTCCGCCGCCAATGCACATCGTCACGACGCCGTATTTCGCTTTGCGCCGCCGCATTTCATTCGCAATCGTTCCGACCAGACGCGATCCGGTCATTCCGAACGGATGGCCGATCGCAACCGAACCGCCGTTGACGTTGAGCTTCGCCGGATCAATGCCCAGACGGTCGCGGCAATAGACGACCTGCACGGCGAACGCTTCGTTCAGTTCCCACAAATCAATATCGTCCACTTTCAGCCCGTGGCGTTTCAGCAGTTTCGGTATGGCGAAGACCGGGCCGATGCCCATCTCGTCAGGCTCGCATCCGGCGACGGCGAATCCGCGAAAGATCATCAACGGTTTGACACCGAGTTTTTCGGCGCGCTCGCGCGACATCAGCAAGGTGGCCGAAGCGCCGTCGGAGAGTTGCGACGAATTGCCTGCCGTGACCGTACCCTGCCCGCTGTTCGGATCGAAATGCGGTTTCAACGCCAACAAACCTTCGAGCGTCGTGTCGGGGCGGTTGCATTCGTCGCCTTCCAGATAATGTTCTTCCTGCCCCGTGATCTCGCCTGTTTTCTTGTCCACAATGCCGCGCGTGACCTGCATCGGCGCGATCTCGCCTTTGAAAAAGCCCTCGGCCTGCGCGCGCGCGGTACGTTGCTGGCTTGAAAGCGCGTATTCGTCCTGAGCTTCGCGGCTGATCTTATACCGCTTGGCGACGACTTCGGCAGTGTCGCCCATCACCATATAGATTCCCGGATAATGCTCCTGAATCCACGGATTGGGTTTATTGTCGCGCCCCATCATCGTGATGCTTTCGACGCCGCTGCCGATGGCCACTTCAGCGCCTTCATTGATGATCTGGCTCGCGGCCATCGCCACGGCCTGCAACCCCGAAGAACAGAAACGATTGACCGTGACTCCGGCGACCGTGACTGGCAAACCCGCGAGCAGAGCGGCGACGCGGGCGATGTTCGATCCTTGAACGCCCGCAGGGTAACCGCAACCGGTGATTACGTCCTCGACCTCCGAATGGTCAACCTGCGGCGTTTTGAGCAACACATCTTTGATGCAATGCGCGAGCTGATCATCGGAGCGCGTCAGGTTGAGCGAGCCGCGAAACGATTTTGCCAACGGTGTGCGTGAACTTGCGACAACGACTGCTTCTCTCATATTCAATGCCTCGGTGTGAAATTGTTGTTCAGACGACTGCGGCCTTGTTTGATTGGTCAAACACGACGAGTTGGTCAACCGGAGTAAAACCCAGTTTGGCTGCCAGCCTCATTGAAGGGATATTCGATTCCACCGCTCCCCAGACCGGCGCCAGGCCCCGGCGGCGGAAATACTCGATCAAAAAAGCGACGCACGGCGCGGCGTAACCGCGGTTCCGGTATTCGGCGATCGTGTCAATCGAGATGTCCCACAGACTTTCCGTCTGACTGCCCGCATAGCAGAAGGAGACGGGTAGTTGTCCGGCACAAGTGGCTGCTACCGGCGAATGCTTCGTGGCGGCGATCAACTCATCTTTAAGTTCAGCGGGCGCGTGATTCATCGCCTCAATTTCGGATAGGGACAACAGGCGGACTGCGCCCGCAGGGACTTCAGGCGCGCGTTCGCTGTTCGTCAGGCAGTAAATGGTCGCCAGTTCGGAGCGCCACTCCGGCAGCGCCTCGGCGACGTGACGCCGATCTTCCGACAGACACAACACGGTCTCCGGAGATGGGGCCAGGGCGGTCACCCGCCGAATCACATCAGACGCCGGACGCCCATAGACGGAAACCAATTCCATCTCCGTATGGCGCGCCACGAAGCTTAGTCTCTCCGCATCTTCCAGTCCGTAAACCTCGCACTGACCTGAGAGCAGCATAGCCCTCAGCTCGACCCACTTCGGCTCGTCCGGAACGGTTGAAAGCAAGCGATGGGTTGTCGGGTCCATACCGCGTTTCCTCATTCGGCATTGTGATTCCAACGCATCAACAATCAGCCTTTCGCAACCGGAATTTCAGTTCTCTTTGTCGAAATCGGCGAACGTCTTGCCCTCTTCGGCCAATCGCTTCAACAACGGCGCGGGCTCCCACAATTCGCCGTGCTCTTCATGGAATTGCTTGACGCGTTCGTAGACCTTCTTCAATCCGATCGTGTCCGCGTACCACATCGGGCCGCCGCGCCACGCCGGATAGCCATAGCCGTTGATGTAGATAATGTCTATGTCAACGGCTCTGAGCGCGATGCCATCTTCCAGAATCTTTGCGCCTTCGTTGATCAGCGCGTACTGCGTGCGTTCGATGATCTCTTCTTCAGTGATTGCGCGACGCTTGACGCCTTGCTCGGCTGAGACCTGTTCAATCAACGCGTCAACTTCCGGGTCGGGAATCCGGTTGCGATTCTCGTCGTATTTGTACCAACCCGCGCCGGTCTTTTGCCCGTAACGCCCCATCTCGCACAGACGGTCTGCGACCTTCGGGTAGCGCACGCCGGGCTTTTGCAAATGCGCGTGCTCTTTGCGAATACGCCAGCCGACGTCAAGCCCCGCCAAGTCTCCGACCGCAAGCGGCCCCATCGCCATTCCGAATTTGTATAACGCGCCGTCAACGTCCTGTGGCGCCGCGCCCTCTTCGACCAGGAACTGCGCCTCGCGGCCGTATTGATGTAACATTCGGTTGCCGACGAAGCCATAGCAATTGCCCACGAGCACGCCAACCTTCTTCAATCGCTTCGACAGCGCCATCGAAGTCGCTATAACTTCCTTGCTTGTCGCCTTGCCCCGAACGATTTCGAGCAACCTCATTACGTTCGCCGGGCTGAAGTAGTGATGGCCGATCACAAACTCGGGGCGCGATGTGCTTGACGCGATTTCATCAATGTTCAACGTCGAAGTGTTTGAAGCGAGGATCGCGCCCGGCTTGGCGATCTTGTCGAGTTCGCCAAAGACCTGTTTCTTCAATTGCATTCCTTCAAAGACGGCTTCGGTAATGATGTCGGCCTGATCAAAACCATCGTAGGTGAGCTGGGGCGTGATCAACGCTATCCGCTGATCCATTACTTCCTGTGTGAACCGGCCTTTCTTGACCGAGTTCTCGTAATTTTTGCGGATCGTCGCCATCCCGCGATCCAAAGCTTCCTGCGTCGTCTCTTTCATGATGGCCGGGATGCCCGCGTTGGCGTAATTCATCGCGATGCCGCCGCCCATCGTGCCCGCGCCGATGATCGCGGCTTTCTTGATTTCAATCAGTTTTGTGTCCTTCGGCGCGTCGGGAATCTTTGCGACTTCGCGCTCGCCGAAGAAGACGTGGATCATCGCCTTCGATTGATCCGAGAAGAGACATTGTTTGAACAGTTCAGCCTCGCGCGCGCAACCTTCTTCAAACGAGAGCTTCGTCGCGGCCTCGACGGCGTCAATCGCGGCCATCGGCGCCATCATCCCGCGTGCGGTCTTTTTGGTCTGAGCGCGAGCGGCTTCGAAGATCGCGGCGTTCGTCGCTTCATCGCCGAGCTTGTCGTTGCGCTCGCGAGTCTTCGGCGGCTTTTCGCCTGAGGCGATCTTCTCTCTCAGGAAAGCGATTGCGCCCTGCAACAGATCGCCTTCGATGATCCGGTCAACAACGCCGAGCGACGCGGCTTCTTTTGCGCTGACCGGATTACCGTCGGCGCACATCTGCGTGGCTTTGGCCACGCCCGCCAATCGCGGCAGCCGCTGCGTGCCCGCCGCGCCCGGGATCAATCCGAGCTTGACCTCGGACTGGCCGACCTGGGCCGATGGAACGGCGACGCGGTAATGAAACCCCATCGCGGTTTCCAATCCGCCGCCGAACGCCGCGCCATTGATCGCGGCGGCCATCGGCTTCGGACAATCTTCAATCGCTTTGATCACGTCCAGAAACTTGATGCCTTCTTTGCGCTGGCCTGAAGTGATTTTGCCGAACTCCTTGATGTCGGCGCCGGCGATGAACGTCCGGCCCACGCCGATCATCACCGCGCCTTTGATCGAATCGTCGTTTTTGACCTGCTCGACGGCCGCCGCGATGCCCTCGGGCACGCCGGGGCTGAGCGCATTGACTGGCGGGTTGTTGACGGTGATGACGCCGATTTCGCCCTCGCGGGATAAAGACACAAATTCACTCATGCGCTGTCGCTCCTCTCGATGGGAATGATTGCTTAATGTGTCGGGAAAGATTTACTGACCGACCGGTAAACTACGACCAATAACGCGACGCGTCAAGGCTTATGACGAGTCAGGCCGCCTGTTTCATCCTTTTTGTTCTTCATCCGTTCGATCATCTTTTGGTTGAACTGTTCCGATTGGCCGCGTGGTACGCTGAGCGTCTTCCATTCCGTTGATTTCAGATGCTTGGCCAGAAAGACGATCTGGCCGACGTGCGTGGCGTAATGTCCCAATTGGCGATTGATTGCCTGTACGATGGTGTGTGGTTCTTGACGGATCGTCACGGTTTGCATCACGTCTTCCGGCCGGAGAGGCTCGATCGCGTCGAAAACATATTTCCAGCCCTGCTCCCACCACTCGATCACTTCGGCGCGCGTCGCAACAGCGTCAACGACGAACTCCTGATCGCGGCGCCGGTCAGGCTTTTCGCCATCGCTCGTCAGGAAATCCATCCAGCGCGAGCGCATATTGCCGGCCAGATGTTTGACGATGATCGCGACGCTGTTGCTTTCGGGATCGAGCGTCACGAAGAACTGTTCGTCATCGAGTTGTTCCATCGCGCGGTCGCCCAGTTTTTTCAGGTAGCGGAATTCGGAAATAACGTTTTCCAGGTAATGTTGCGCAAAGTTTTCAGGCATAGCGGATTGTGGCTCCTTACTCTCGAACGATGGCGTAGATGAATTCATCCATCACTTGATTCTGTTTGACGATGGCCTTTCGCAAGCGGCCTTCAAATTGATAGCCGGCTTTCTCAAGCACTCGCATTGACGCGGGGTTCCATTCCAGCACGCCGGCGTAAATCCGGCTGAGGTTGAAATTCTCAAACGACCATTGGGTGAACGCGTGCACGGCTTCGGTCACGATGCCGCGCCCCCAGAAAGCTTCGCCCAGCCAGTATCCGATTTCAGCCGAGCAGCGGGAAATGTCATCCTTCAAAATCAGGCCGATACCGCCGGCCGCCTGGCCGGCAACGACGATGGCGAAATTGGTCTGAGGCGTCTCTTCGCCCGCCAGGCGAATCCATTCGCGCGCGTCTTCCATCGTATAAGGATGCGGGAACCGGTCGCGCATGTTACGCCAAATCTCGTGATTGTTCGCGTGCGCGACCAGAGACTCTTCATCGCCCGGCCGCCACGGACGGATCACGCAGGTTCCAAGTTCAAGTTTCATAGTTGGTGGTTGGTGGTTGGTGGTTGGTGGTTGGTTTTGTTTTTTACTAGCCACCAGCCACCAACCACCAACCACCAACGAGAGTCAGAAACCGCGCAACGGCATATCAGGCGTGCGGCGCAGCCAGTTGTCCGCCGGGTATTCGCACGCGCCGTCAATGACGTGCAGCGTATAGGCGTGGCGCGATTTCGCGGAGCGATTGATGTGGCTCAAATGCGGCAGGAGTCCGTGCAGAATGATCAACGCGCCTTGGGGAACTTCGAGCGGCGTTTGCATAGACTCGGGCCACGGCGAATCGTCGAGCGTTTCAAATTTCGTCCCGCCTCTGGCGGCGCGGACAAAGCGTTTCTTCAATCCAAGTTTGTGACCAGGATTGTGGCCGCCCGGAATGGCCCACATACAGCCGTTATCGCGTGTGGCGTCTTCGAGCGCGAACCAGAAACCGGTGACGCTCAGCGGCTCGGTGTAAAGGAATGTCGCGTCCTGATGGCAAGTGACCTCGCCGCCGATGTTCGGTTGTTTGAAGATGTACATTGATTGCAGTAACAGCGGCTCGCCGTAACCCAGATCGGCGCAGATCGCCGCCAGTTCCGGCTTTCGCGAAAAGGCGTCGAAAACCGGGTCGAGGTCATGTAGCGCATGCCCGATTTTGTTGATCGAGCGCTCCCTGGCGTATCGCAAACCTCCATCAGGCGCGAAAGCGTCTTCTTCAAAAAAGAAACAAATCTTGTCGCCTGAATCGAGGAAGTAATCGTCGCTCATCCGAATCTGTTCGCGCGTCGAAAAGATCGAGATCAGTCCTCGCGGATCGAAATCGCGGACGAGTTCTTCGGCGCGTCGCTTCAATCGCTCACACTCTTCGCGGCTGGCGAAATCTTCGATTACGAGGAACCCATTGCGTTCGTATGAGGCGAGTTGTGGAGCCGAAAGTCCTGACATGATTTTGAAAACATCCGGAGCGGCTACTCAGCGGGGAGGCAAGAGGATTACGGAACAGACGGAAAAAACGGAAGGGACGGAAACAGGCCAGGAAACTTTCCGCCCCTTCCGTTTTTTCCGTCTGTTCCGTAATCCTCTTGCCCCTCCCTGAGTAGTTACTATCAGAAGGCAAATACTCCAAGGAGTCCGCGCGAAATCGCCCACTGCAGCAGGCCGCAACCGAAGATGATCACAACGGGATTGAGTTTCGCGCGCAGCATCAGCAGACAGGAGAGCGTCGCGATGCCGAATCCCGTGGCCCCGCTCACGCCCGAACTGGCCAGCGTCACGCCCGCCGCCGCGAGCATGCCCACCACAGCCGGAGCGACGCCGGCGAGAAAAGCCTGGACTTGGAAATTGGTTCGGAAGCGATTGATCGAAGTCCCGGCGATCACCGTCATGACAAAAGACGGCAAGAACGCCGCAATCGTCGTCACAATCGCTCCGATGACGCCCGCGACTTTGTATCCGATGAATGTAGCCGTGATCAGCACCGGGCCTGGCGTGATCTGACCGAACGCCATTCCGTCGGCGAATGTCTGATGATCCATCCACTTATTCACTTGAACGACGTCGGTTTCGATCTGCGGGATCATCACATATCCTCCGCCGAAGGTGACCGTACCGACGCGCAGGAATACCATCATCAAATGCCAGACCGTGACCATCTTTTCAAGGACGGGCCAGGCGAGCAGGAGAACCAGAGGTATTAGGGCAAAGGATCGCAGCTTGCTCGTCGCCCCTTTTTTATCCTCAGTGGGAATGAAAGGCTCCTCTTCGGACGCTGGCGGCCTTTCCCGTTCTTCTTTACCAGGCATGACATTTCCGGTTTCATTTCCGGCTTCGTCATTACCGGGTTGATAACCGGCTTCATCCGAAGGTTTTTCAGAGGGATTCTTTTCGGGCAGCGAGACCTCGACTTTGTAATCGGCGCCGAGATCGCCGAGATCGGTGGCGGTTTCGATCATCTCAGCCGCATGTTGCCGCGCCTGTTGTTCGGCGGCGACGCTGCGCGCGCTGGCTTGATGCTCTTTGCGCAGGCGGTGGCGGACATGCCTGCGCGCGCGGGCCTTGTACGAGCGGATCACAATCCCGATGATTCCGGCGAGCAGCACTACTTCGGCCACGGTGGTCTGGGTGAAGATGAGCATGAATCCGGCGGCCACGCCAAGCTCCAGATGCCATTGCTGCTGCACGGCCGACTGGCCCAGCCGCACGGTGGTCGCCGCGATCAACCCGACCACCGCCGCGTTGAACCCCTGAAAGACGCGCTGGGCGTCGGGAAAATGAATCAGGTGGCCATATGCGACGGCCAACCCGATCATCGCCAAAAATGACGGCATCACGAAGCTGGTGACCGACACAAGCGCGCCGCGAATTCCGCCCAGCTTCAGCCCGATGTACGTGATTGCGTTGGCGGTGTTGGCGCCCGGTAAACTTTGCGCCAGCGAAACCGCATCGAGGAACTCTTCTTCCGACATCCATCGGCGATCGTAAACCACAACGCGGCGGATGTGCGCGATTACCGCAAGCCCGCCGCCGAAGCCCGTTACGCCCAGTTTGAAGAAAGCCCTGGCAAGCGCGCGCCATTCGACTATTTCCGTCTGCGGAGCGAATTGCCTGATAATCCATTCCCGCCACTTGCCGCGGGCTCGGTTGCGGAATTGAAGATAGAGGTTGACCAGCGCTGTAACCGGCGCCGATTTAAATCGGGTTCTTTCTACTGTCTCACTCACCTTCTCTTGCTCTTCCGTTTTCTTTTACTATCTTTACCGTTCGTCCACTCGCGGTTTCAATCCGGGCGGCGTTGTCCGCTATAGCTACGACCCTGGTAGAATAGTTTGTAACGCAACGGGGTGCTACAATTCAAATCTATGACGAATCAACGAATCGCTATTATCGGCGGGACGGGCGATCAGGGCAAAGGGCTTGCTCTCCGCTGGGCGAGCGCGGGCTTTGAAGTCATCGTCGGATCACGCGACCGGGAGCGGGCAAAGGCGGCTTCAGCGGAAATGCGCGCGATCCTGGCCGCATCCGGCGCCGACAATATCAGCCTGGATGGCGCGGCTAACGCCGACGCCGCACGGGACGCCTCAATCATTGTGTTGACCATTCCTTTCGCCGCGCATATCTCCACGCTCAAGGAGATTCACGATAAAATTCAACCTGGCTCTCTGCTTATTGATGTCACCGTTCCGCTCGAACCGGCCATCGGAGGCAAACCGACGCGTGTGCTGGGCGTATGGGCGGGGTCGGCGGCGGAACAGTGCCGGGAACTGGCGCCGGGGAGCGTTCAAGTCGTCTCGGCCTTCCAAAACGTCGGAGCCGACGCCCTGGCCGACCTCGCTCGTGAAGTAGAATGCGATATCATTGTTTGCGGCGATGACAAGGAGGCTAAACAGCGCGCCCGCCCGCTGGTTGAAGCGATTCCGGGTTGTCGTTACATTGACGGCGGCGCGCTCGCCAATTCGCGCACGGTCGAGGCGATCACCGCATTGCTGATAGGGTTTAACATCCGATACAAAACTCATACCGGGTTACGAATCACCGGGATCAAATGAGTTGGTGGTTGGTGGTTGGTGGTTAGCCATGCGGATGGCCACCAACCACCAACCACCAACCACCAACCACCAACCACCAACCACCAACTTATGTCCCTCTCACCATATCTCGACCTGACACGCGACGAATGGAGCCAGTTGCGCAACTCCACTCCGTTGACGTTGACCGAAGACGATCTGGCGAATCTGCGCGGCATCAACGAACAAATCTCACTCCGCGAAGTCGAGGAGATCTATCTGCCGCTGTCGCGCCTGTTGAATCTTTACGTTGACGCGACACAGAAGCTGCACAAAGCCACGCGCACCTTCCTCGGTAATTCGACGGAGAAAGTTCCTTACGTCATAGGCGTCGCGGGCAGCGTCGCCGTGGGCAAAAGCACAACAGCGCGCATATTGCAGGCGCTGCTGGCGCGCTGGCCCAACCATCCGAAGGTTGATCTGGTCACGACCGACGGCTTCCTGTTCCCCAACGCCGTTTTGGAAGCGCGCGGTTTGATGAAACGTAAAGGATTCCCCGAAAGTTATGACCGGCGGCGTCTGGTCAATTTCGTGTCTGACGTGAAGTCAGGGGTGTCTGAAGTCGGCGCTCCTGTTTACTCGCACCTGACTTATGACATTCTGCCCGATCAGAAGCAGGTCGTTAGGAAGCCGGACATCATGATTCTGGAAGGGTTGAACGTGCTGCAGACCGGCGTGGGCAGGGCCGAAAATTACGCGCCGGTCTTCGTTTCGGACTATTTCGATTTTTCGATCTATGTTGACGCCGACGAAGAATGCGTCAGACAGTGGTACGTCGAACGCTTCCTCACCCTGCGCCGCACGGCGTTCCGCGACCCGGCCTCATATTTCCGCCGTTACGCGGTTTTGTCCGACGAGGAGGCGCGGGAGAAAGCCCTGTCAATCTGGAGCGAGATCAACGGCGTGAATTTGAGGGAGAACATCCTGCCGACACGCACTCGCGCCTTCCTGATACTTGAAAAAGGGGCGGATCATTCGGTGCGGAATGTGAAGTTGAGGAAGCTCTAAATCGGGAGTGGGGAGTGGGGGGCAAGGGGACAAGGGGAGTGGGGGATAAGGGGACAAGGAGAGGGGTAGACAAGGAAGAACTGAGCATTCTGTCCCCTTGTCCCCCACTCCCCTTGTCCCCGGTTCACCGCAGCGGTTTGTAGAGCCGGTTTAGAAGGTTCGGGTTCACCCCAATCCAGTACAACACCTGCATCAGAGACCACAGCGCGAATGTGCGAATAAACCGTCCTTCAAACCGCCGCGAAGAAGTCGTGGCGCAAGCGTTCAGCCCTACGAATCTCCCCACGCGACGCATCCTTCGATACAGATCGCAATCTTCAAAAATCGGATAGTCGCGATAACCGCGCAAATGTTCAAAGACGCCGCGCCGCACGAAGATCGCCGAATCTCCGTAGCACATCCCGCCCAGCCGCAGGAAGGGATAAATGCCAGTTAGCAGCCGCGACTCCCAGGTATTGCCCGCGAAAATCAGGCTGAAGTTCCCACCACAAACTTTCTCGTTGGCGAGCGCATCGGCGACGAGCGCCAGCGCATTCTCCGGCAATCTCGTGTCCGCATGCAGAAAAAGCAGCGTCTCGCCTTTCGCCAGCTTCGCGCCGGCGTTCATCTGTCGCCCGCGCCCGCGTGGAGCCGCGATCACTCGCAATCCGCATTGGCGCGCTATCTCGACCGTTGTGTCCGCGCTGCCGCCGTCGCAGACGATGACCTCAAATTCGCCGCGTAAACGGCCGAGAGCAGCCGCCAGATCGGCCATCATCGCCGCTTCATTAAGCGCCGGGACGATGATTGAGACAAGAGTGTTTTTCGTGAACGTAGCCTGCATTACGATATAGTCGCGGAGTTCCGGATTATATTCACGCCGCGAAATCATCATACTGTAAGGAGGGCGCCAAAGATGAGAATCAGATTGTTTTTTCTGGCGGGGCTGGTGTTTTTGAGCGCCGCGTCAGGCGGCGCGTTTGCGCAGGAGATCGACTATTCCGAATACGACCGGCTGACGCGCAGGTACGCGGATGAGCGCGGACTGGTCAACTACAACGGGTTGAAGAGCGAACTGGGCGCGCTGAAAACCTTCATTGATCAGATCTCCGCGGTCAGCCCGCACAGCCATCCGCAGCAATTCAAAGACGGCGGCGAGCAGTTGCGTTACTGGATGACGGCTTACAACGCCTGGGTTTTGTACATCGCCGCTTCGGAATATCCGAACAGGAATTCGCTCTGGAATTTCCTGGGACTCTTCCGCAACCGCGACATCAAACTCGGCGGGAAGCGGATGGGACTGGAAGCCCTGGAGCACAGGATCATCCGCGCGGGCTACAAAGAACCGCGAATCCATTTTTACATCAACTGCGCGGCGTTCAGTTGCCCGGCTTTGTGGCAGGGAGCGATTCCGCAGGGCAAGACGTGGGATGCGCTCGATCAGTCGGCCAAACGCTTCATCAATGACACCAAACACGTCAAATATGACGCGGCGTCGAAGAAACTTTATCTGTCGAAAATCTTCGATTGGTTCAAGGACGACTTCCTGAATTATCTGAAAGAGAAGAAGGGCAATCAGACCCCGCACATCGCGCAATACATCCTAATGTACCTTGACGGCCCGTCGCGCGAGGCGCTTCAGAAATCGCCGCTCAATGAGATCAGCGTCAGCTATTTCAGCTACAACAAGAGCCTGAACGAACAGTAGGGATTGCGGATTGCGGATTGCGGAGATCATACCGCTTACGGGCACAAATCGAATTGCGGAATATCAAATCCGCAATCCGCAATCCGCAATCCGCAATCCGCAATCCCACTGCCTCACGCCAGCCAGAAGTTGCAACTGAACCTTCCGCCCGAATCGAACCAGATGCGCGCGGGTTTGAATCCTGCCACTTTGGCCAGGGCCGCAAGCATTTCAGGGTCGTACTTGTAAGAATTTTCGGTGTGTATCGTCTCGCCTGATTGAAATTCAACCTGCAATCCAATTTGCGATTCGGGGCCGCGAATATTGACCTTCTGTTCGGCGAGGCTGACCAGATGGATTTCTATGCGGCTTTGATCTTCGTTGAAAAAGGCGCGGTGTTTGAACTGTTTGAGGTCGAAATCGGCGTTCAGTTCGCGATTTATGCGGAGCAGCAGATTCCGGCTGAACGCCTCCGTCAGGTTGAGCGCGTCGTTGTAGGCCGCTTCGAGCGCTTCGCGCGGTTTTTTTAAATCCGCGCCGAGCAACAGACCGTCTCCCGGCCGCAGCGCATTGCGAATCTGGCTCAACAATTCGCGCGCTTCGTCCGGCATGTAATTGCCTATGTTCGAGCCCAGGAGCAGCGCCAGAACCTTCTCGTCGTCTTTTCGCGCAATTGAACCGATGCCGCGAGTGTAATCGGCGGCGTGAGCCGTGATTCGCAAGCCGGGATAATCCTCGAGCAGTTGCTTCGCGCTCTGTTCCAGAATCGTCTCGGAAATATCAATCGGCTGGTAACAGAGCTTGGATTGGCGCGCCAGGATGGCCTCGATCAGCAGCCGCGTTTTGATTGAGCTTCCGCTGCCCAATTCAACCACTGTAATTGGCGCCGGCAGTTGCGCGACGATCTCGGCGGCGCGCCGCTCGAAAATCTCCGTCTCGGCGCGTGTCAGGTAATATTCGGGCAGATGACAGATCGCCTCGAAAAGCAGCGACCCCAACGCGTCGTAAAGATATTTCGGCTTGAGAGTTTTCGGCGTCGCCGTCAATCCGGCGCGCACGTCTTCGGCAAAGCCGTTTTGATTGTTTGACGAAACCGATTGATGAATGACGAGGCGCGGCGTTGAATCTGATTTGCCGGTGTCGGGCATTGGCGCGGTTCCTCCTGTTTTCGGCCTCGTGCGGCGGTTTTCATTTCGCCGGCGAGGCCTGTTTAACGTTTACCTTTGCGCCCGCTCGCAGCTCATCAGTTCCACGAACGGCGATCTGATCTCCGGGTTCAAGATCGCCGAATATTTCAACCAGGTCAACCCTTGATAATTCATCGAAGCGCCGCAAACATTTCATAAATTTCGAGTTTTAACCAAGAGTCAAATCGGTGTGAATGGAACCGAAGGTCAATCGAGTTGAATCGCAAAGGCCGCGCGTTCGTGCCCTCTGATTTTCGCCAGAAAGTTGAGTACGCGTTTGGCCCATCCATACTTGCGATTTAATAGATCATTTGCCCGGCGCGATTCCGTTTCATCAAGCCGTCGGGCAGCGGCGTCAACCCATTCGCCTTTTATTTTGCCGCGCGCATCGCACGGAGCGACGCGCACGCGTGGGTTGTTACGGATACGTTTGACTTTGTATGAATGAGCCACAGTGTAGAAATAGAGCGCTCCGTTATCTTCGACGAACCAGAGAGGTGTGCGCACTCCTTGTCCGTCTCTGCGATAGCTTTCCAGATTCAGATATTTTTGGTTGGCGAATTGAGCGAGCTTATCGTTGCTCATTCAGCTTCTCCTCTCGCATGGCGCCGCTGCCGCGCGCGTAAGCAAGCGGTTGACCTTGCACGCAACCGCTGCTTACGCGCGCGGTACTGTTACGAACGCGCAGACCAGAGTATGGATGGGTCAATATCGCTGACGCTCGCGCGCCCTGTTAGCGCCATCGCCATCTCAAATTCGCGGCGCAGAATGTTGATGACGCGGGCCACGCCTTCGGCGCCCGCCGCGCTCAACCCATAAAGGTAGGGGCGTCCGATGAGAACCGCGCTTGCGCCGAGCGCGAGGGCTTTCAAAACATCAGTCCCGCGCCTCACGCCGCCGTCCATCAA
>Ga0187894_10004397_pt1 | contig 15152 bp, 17 predicted proteins | sample GBC1701081metaG_FD_136650 | JGI IMG/M metagenome (GOLD analysis project Ga0187894, IMG submission 136650) | White microbial mat communities from a lava cave in the Kipuka Kanohina Cave System on the Island of Hawaii, USA - GBC170108-1 metaG ...
GTTAGAGGGCGGCAAGAGCGCGCTTGGCTTCGGGGGCGTCGATCCAGTCGAATCTCGGATTTAAGGCGAGCGCTTTGGCGAGGAGAGACTTGGCTTCCGTTTTGGCGGCGGCTTTGGCGATCATGCCCGCGTGAAAGTGAAGAGACGGTTCAGGCGTGTTGAGCGCCGTCGCCTTTTGACTCGATTCGAGCGCCGCCTCCAGCTTGCCCATCTTGTGGAGGACCCATCCGAGCGCATCGTGATCGTAAACCGAGCCGCGTATTTCAAATTCACCCTTCGCCAGTTCATAGGCGCGGTCGAGCTTGCGATTGCCGTTCGCGAAGATCAGCGCAAGGGTTCGATTGGCCTTTTCTCCCGACGCTTGGCCCAGCTTGTCGATCAAGTCCACCTGGGCGCGCTGGCGGTCGGCTTCGCGCAGGTTGCCGGCGGCTCGGTGGAGGTGATCGAGGGCGGCGGCGTACTCGGGGAACGGCACGGCGGTTTGGGCTTTCTTGTAGTGGACAATAGCTGCCGCCTGATCGCCCTCGCAGGCAGTGAGATGGCCTAGCGCGCCATTGGCCCGATGGTAGGCGGGGAATTTCGCAAGGGCGCGTTCGTAGGACTGGCGGGCCGCGGGCGTTTTGCCTGTCTTGAAGAGCAGATCGCCGAACTCGACCAGGCACCAGGCTTCATTTTCGGGTTCGGGGCTGCCGGATTCGACGGCCTTGCTCATCCAGGCGAGGGCTTCGTCCGCTTTGCCCGTCACGAAGCGATGCCAGGCGACGCGGTTATAGCTATAGAGGTCGGCGCGCAAATCCATCAGGCGTTTGTAAGCGCGCTCGGCGTCGTCGTAATGGCCCATTTCCATGAGGGCGTCGCCGAGGAGGCCGGTGACTCCCGAGTCGCCGGGGTTGCGATCGAGCAGCGCTTCGGCGTAGTCGACCGCCTTCGGGAAGCGGTGGTGGTTCATGGCGACTTGGAGGCGCAGGCGCAGCGCTTCGTAGTTATCGGGACTGGCGGTGAAAACGCGGTCCACCAGCGACGCGGCTTTGTCGACGTAGGAGAAGTCGGCTGTTTCGCGCGTCTTTTGGAGGAATGCGGCCGATAGCTTGAGGGCGGCGTTGAGATCTTTCGGATCGGCGGTGAGGCGTTGCTGCCAATACGAAATTTTCCGATCGGTGGTAAAGCCGGCGGTCTCGTCCTTGGGGTATCGGCGGCGGTTCTGCGCGGAAGCGGCGACCGGAAGCAGAGACAGCACCGCGCGTCGAGACAGCATCTTTACACTGTACGATTTGCGGCTTATAAGCGGATTTCCGCTTACGATAGGAGATTGACCGGAGATTCCCAGCGGAACGGCTGCGGCGTGGAAGCCGAAAGCCTTTTCTACTACTATCTCGATGGGCGCAAGGCGCTGGACGGGCTATCGCTACGTGTAGAGGCGGGGGAGCGGCTGGCAATCATCGGCGCTTCCGGCGCCGGGAAGTCCACGTTCCTGCTGCATTTAAACGGGGTGTTGCTACCGGCCTCGGGCGAGGTGCGCGTCGATGGCGAAGCGGTGCGGCGGAAGAATCTGGCAAGCATACGGAGCCGCGTGGGAATCGTGTTCCAGAATCCGGACGATCAACTGTTCACGCCGACGGTGGAAGAGGACATTGCGTTTGGGCCTCTCAACATGGGCTGTTCGCCGGCGGAAACGCGGGAGCGCGTGGCCGTGGCGCTGGCCGGGATGCGGCTTGAGGGGTACGAGAAGCGCGGGGCGCACGAACTTTCGTTTGGTGAGAAGCGGCGTGTGGCGCTTGCCACCGTGCTCGCGATGCGGCCGCGCGTGATCGGCTTCGACGAGCCGTTCGCAAACCTCGATCCCGGCATGGTGGAGCAACTGGTGCATCTTATTCGCGGGTTGGATGCGACGGTCATTCTAATTTCGCAGGAGATCCTGCCGGCGGTGGCTTGCGCGGACCGCATCGCGATTTTTCACGCTGGGCAGGTGGCGGCGGTGGGGCCGGCGCTTGAAATCGCCGGCGACCGGGCATTGCTTCAACGCTGCGGGATCGACTTCCACTTCTACGGCGATATTTGGGAGCGGATTCTCAGCGGCGCGCGTTCCTCGCGCGGGCTTTGAAGCCATAGAGAAAGCCGGTGGCTCCGACGATGAACGCGATGCCGAACGCGGCACGTTCGATACGCGACATTCCCGCGGCGGAGTTGACGGGAGCGGCGGTGAACGGGTTAGGCACTTCGATGGGCACTTCGCGGCGGTGGCCCTCTTCGTCGTCAATGACAAGCTTCCAAGTGCCCGGACCGTTGGGGACGAAGCTGAAGTAGCCGTGCGGATCGGTGACGCCGGCGACGAACTCGGTTGCCGACGCTTGAGAGAAGACCTGAACCTTTGCGTAGGGAACCGGTTCGGTGCCCCCATAGGCCGCGCGGACAACGATGGCGGGAGGGGTGAAGGTGACCGTGGTGTCGAGTTCGTGAGCCAGAACGGGTGCGGCAAGGAGGAACAGAAGTTGGCGCATGAGATCTATTTGGCCGCGGAAGCCGTATCACTAAATTACCAAGCGTGCGAATTTCGGGTAAAGTAGGTAGGAAATGAAAGCAAAACTGGCAATTGGCGGACTTCTGGCGGCTTTCGTGGCCCTGGCGCATTACACGTGGATCGGTCCTGTGGATGGACCGTTTGAGGTGGGCAAGACGGCGAAGATCCAGATCTCGCACGGGCACAAGTTTCCCGCGAGTGAAGAGGCGATCAACGCGTCGCAGGTAGAGGCGTTCGTGGTGACGCCGTCGGGCGGGCGGGTGAAGTTGGACGTCGCGGCCGGGCCGAATTCGGTTGGGGCGTCCTATGCGGTGAAGGAGGCGGGGCTGCACAGGATCGCATTTGTGCAGGATCGGGGCGTGAACAGCCGGACGCCGAAGGGGTTGCGGCCGGGAGGGCGGGACAAGAACCCGGATGCGACGCAGGCGTCGAGGGCGCTGCGGACGTCGGTTGCCTATGTTGCTACGGGCGGCAGCCTGGTGAGCAAAGCGAAGCCGGTGGGATTAGAGATTGAGTTGACCGCTGAACTTGTGGGCGGCGCCTGGCACGTTCAGTTGCTGAAGCAGGGCAAGCCGGCGAGCGGCGTGGCCCTGGACGTTTTTCTGGCTGGCGCTGCGAAGGTGGAACCGGTTGGGTCAACTGGCGCCGATGGCAAATTGATTTACCGGCCGGCGGGCGGATCGAAAGGGCCGGCGATGTTTACGGCCGAGGTTCGCGAAACGCCTCCGGCGGGTGCGAAATACGATTACACGAGCTATGGCACGTCGCTCTACGTGAACTGGTAGCGCATGCATATTGCCGACGGCATTCTTCCCAACGTTTGGTGCGGGGCGGCTCATGCGGCCTCGTGGGGCGCGCTGTATGTGTTGGGACGGCGAGTCGACACCGAGGAAGTCGTGCGGTTGGGAATGCTCGCTTCGCTTAGCTTCGTGGTTTCCCTGATCCACTTTCCGCTGGGCGGGACTTCGGTGCATCTGGGGTTGTACGGGCTGACGGGGATTCTAGCCGGTCGGCGAGCGTTTCCGGTGATTTTCGCGGCATTGCTTTTCCAGACGATGCTCTTTCAACACGGCGGGTTGCTGACGCTGGGGGTGAATGCCCTCAACATGGGCGCCGGCGCGCTGGTGGCTGCCGCGCTTTGGCGGTCAGGCGTGGGACCGCAGCCGGTTCGGGCGTTCTTGAGCGGGGCGGTGGGAATTATTGTGCCGGCGTTGCTGATCGCGTCGCAGTTTGCGCTTGCCGATTATGGGAAGGGGTTCTTCTACGCGTCGGCGCTTTACCTGGGCGCGGCGGCGGCGGAGGGCGTGTTGACGGCGGTGATCATCGCCTTCCTGCGCGAGGCTAAACCGGCGTTGTTACACGTGCGGCTGTGAGCGGACTTTTCGAGCGGCTGGACCCGCGCGCGCGGCTGCTGATTGTATTAACAGTGATCGTGATCGTTTCTTCGACCCCGCGCGGGGTGTTGCTGCCGTTCGCGATGTTTGTTCCGCTTTCCTGGCTGTTGATGATGTTCAGCCGGGCGTCTGGATTTTATGTGCTTTGGCGATGTTTGGCGGCGTCGCCGTTCATCCTGCTCGCCGCCGGGTTGTTGGCTGTGCAATCCGGATTCGATCAAGCGAGCGTACTGGCGCACTGGCCTGCGGCGGCCTCGGTGGCATTGAAGGGCTACACGGCGGCTTGGCTGCTGGCGTTTCTGACGGCGACGACGCCACTTTCGGAGCTGCTTTGGGCGCTCAAGAAAATGAAGGCTCCGGAGTCGCTCAACGTGATCCTGTGCATGATGCACCGCTATACGAGCCTGCTTTCGGAGGAATACGCGCGGCAGGAGCGCGCGCGTGACAGTCGTACCGTCCGTCCCCTGGGACGCCGCCGGTTCGGCGTGTACGGACGCCAGTTGGGGACGCTGGTGATTCGCAGTTGGGATCGCGCCGAGCGCGTGCATGCGGCGATGTTGTCGCGCGGCTTTCACGGTAGCTGGCCGGAGATGCAGCCACACCGGCTGCGCGGCTACGATTTCGCTTTTGGCGGCCTTATCGCGGCGCTTTTTCTGTTGGCGCGATGGATTCCATTTTAGAGGCGAACCAGTTTTTCCGATTTGACGCCCTTTAGCGAATTACGGGTGTCCACAACCAACTTGGAGCGATCCAGAATTTCGTGGTAGGGCTGTCCCTTGTGATCGGTAATAATCACCACGCAATCGGCGGCCGCGGCGGATTGCAGGGCATCCTGAGTTTTGAGTTCCACTTCGTCGACTTTGAAAACAGGGACGAAGGGATCGCTGTAGGAAACTTTCGCGCCGGCGCGCATCAGCAAATGGGCGACGTCGATCGCAGGGGATTCGCGCATATCGTCGATGTCCCGCTTGTAGGCGACTCCCATGATGTGAACTTTGGAGCCCTTGAGCGGTTTTGCATGGTCGTTCAGCGCAGTGGCGACCTTGTCGACGACATAGTGAGGCATCTGGCCATTGACATGACCCGCCAGTTCGATAAAGCGGGCTTCGATGCCCGCCTGCTTCGATTTCCAGCTCAAATAGAACGGATCGATGGGAATGCAATGTCCGCCGAGGCCTGGACCGGGGTAGAAGGCCATGAAACCGAACGGCTTGGTGGCGGCGGCGTCGATGACTTCCCAAACGTCGATGCCCATGCGGCCGCACATGGTGGCCAGTTCGTTCACGAGTCCGATATTGATCATGCGGAAGGTGTTTTCGAGCAGCTTCACCATTTCGGCGACCTGCGTGGACGAAACCGGGACGACATGATCGAGCGCTTGAGAATAGAGAGCCTTGGCAAGATCCGTGCAGGCGGGCGTCGTGCCGCCGACGACCTTCGGAATGTTCTTGGTCTGAAAATTGGGATTGCCGGGATCGACGCGCTCCGGCGAAAAGCAGAGGAAGATTTCGTGGCCAACGCGCAAATCGTCGCGTTCGAGCAGCGGACGGACTAGCTCCTCGGTGGTTCCCGGATAGGTGGTGGATTCCAGAATGACCAGCGTTCCCGGCTTGATGTATTTGGCAATCTCGCGGCAGGCCGAGTCGATAAAGCTCATATCCGGGTCTTTGGTCTTGCGGAGGGGAGTGGGCACACAGATGTTGATGGTGTCTAAATCGCGCACGACCGAAAAGTCGGCGGTTGCCGCCAGTTTGTTGGCCTCAACCAACGGTTTGACGACGGAAGTAGGAACGTCCTGAATGTAGCTGGAGCCACGATTCAGTTCGTCCACCTTGGCGGTGTGGAGGTCTATGCCTGTGACCTGAAAGCCGACCTGCGCGAATTCAACCGCGAGGGGCAATCCGACATAACCCAAACCGACCACGCCCACGCGCGCTGTCTTGTTCCGTATCTTCTCCGCCAATGCCGAGGCAAGCTGCACCGATTCCACCTCCGAAGCCATCTGGGACATCTAAAGATCCTCTTCTTTCCAATAGTACTCGCCCCGGGCTGTGATCTCGGCCGGACCGTCCAGAAAAATCGAGCCTCTCGGTGAATTCTCCCAGCGAAAGCGCAAGATTCCAGCCTCCGTATGAACGGCAAGTGGACTCTTCGCCAACCCCAAGAGGATGGCCGCCGCGGCCGCCCCGGTAGACCCTGTACCGGAGCTCAGCGTGGGACCGGCGCCGCGCTCATAGAAACGCGCTTCGATTTCGTTCGGGCTAATCGTCCGCAGGAAGCTGACATTCGTTCTCTTCGGAAAATGCCTATGGCCTTCGATTGCCGCGCCCGATTTTTTCCAGTCGAATTCCAGGCTGGGCACTACTACGGCGCACTGCGGGTTTCCGACGTCGAGAATAGACACCTCTTGTGGTCCATCGGCCAACGGAAGCGCGAACTGTAGGTTTCCGGAGTCGACCCGGGGAACGCCCATATCCATTTCAAAACGAAAGTAGTTTCCGTTTCTTTCGAGAAGCGCCAGTTCCTTTATTCCCGCTCCGGTAGACATCCGAATCCGGGTAAGGTTTCGCGCTTCCGCAATCAACGCGGCGGCGCAGCGAGTCCCGTTGCCCGAAAGTTCGGCGGAACTTCCGTCGCTATTGAAAAGGTGCAAGGCGGCGTCGGATTCTCTCGCGTCCGCCATCAGATACCATCCATCGGCACCGGCTCCCGTGTGGCGGTTGCAGATGGCGACGGCCGCTTGCGAGAGTTCCCGATCGGTCCATTCGGATGGAAGGTCTCGCCGCCATGTGTAGAGGAAGTCGTTGCCCGCGCCGTGCGCTTTCGTAAAAGGAATGTTCATGGGACGAGGCGGAGGGCCTCTTCAAAGTCTAACGTTTCGGGGTCGTCGGCCAGTGGTAAGGGAGGTGGGGGAATGCGTGAGCTGAGCCGCCAGATCTCCAGGACCGGCGCGCCCTTTACCTCGATCCGTTTCACCCGGTCGTAGCGGAGGCCGTGGCGGGCTCCTCGCACGAGAGCGTTGGAGAGAGCGTCGCCCGATAAGGTGATCGCCCATTCTTCGCGAAGGAGCAGCTCCGGCCGGGCGATGGCGCCGTACCAGGCTGGACCGTTGCCTTCGTGCAGGACTTGGCGCAGCGGAACGCCCGCGCGCCGGAAGATGCGGGAGAGGTCGCCGAACCCGGCCGCAATGCCGCCGCCCGCATAGTTCTGCTCGACGAACCGGGCCGCTTGACCGGACCATGCCCGCCGCGCCTCGGAATTGACCTGCGATTCCTTCCAGCAAATCCAGGCCTCGGGGGAGGGATAAATCAGCCAGGGAGCGACGGCGCCGGCGATAAGCAGCGGTCCGAGGGCGGTGTGAAAGCGCGCGGCGGCGCCTAATGCGAAAGCCAGCGCGGGCAGCGCCGCCAAGCCGTAGCGGGTGTTGTAGTAGCTGTTCGGCCATCGGTCGGGGAGAAAGATCGGCGTGCCGGAGCCATGCATGCTAACGACGTAGAAAACCGCGGCCATGGAGAGGATCAGGGCGGGCATGGCCAGGCGGCGGTTCGCGCAGACGGCGAGCGCCGCGAGCCCGGCCCAGGCGAGCGGCCAACCAGCCGTGGAGCGCACGGCGGCCCAGTAATATTCGATGGCTTTCGCCCAGTCCCCATCGCCTGGATAGGGCTGCATGTTTTGAGCGAGGGCACGAAGATAGATCGCCTTAGCCGACCAGGGTCCGCGATAGAAATCAAGCGGATCGATGCAGCACCACCAGTTATGCGCAAACCAGTAGAGCGGGCCGAGAGCGGCTACCAGTACAAACAGCATGAGGGCAAGCCAGCGTTTGTTGAGAAGCAGATACAGCGAGAAGAACGGAAGGAGGAACCAGCTCTCGTAGCGCGTAAGGGTGCCCGCCACCGACGCGAACCCGGCCGCAATGGCCCAAGCCGGCGAGCCGTCGATGGCGCGAACGCAGAAGTAGAGGGTGGCAAGCGTGGCGGCCGCGCTGAGCGACTCCGTCATCGGGGTGGACTGCAAATAGAGAAGATTCGGGTTCAGGGCGATCAGCGCGGCTCCCGTCCATCCGGCGGCCACGGAATTCGTCAGACGGCGCAGAGTGAGAAACATCAGCCAGACGGCCAGCGTGTAGGCGGCAGGGGCGACGGCGACTCCCGCCATACCGCTGCGCCACAGGTCATCGGCTTGCGCGGCCAGGGCGGTGAGCGCGTGCGGCAGCGGCAGCCACGCGGTTCCGATCTGTTCGTAGCCGGGAGTGCGCGAGTCGACGATACGGCGGGCGATGTTGAGGCGCGCTTCGGCGTCCCCGTACCAGAGCGTCCAGCCTTGGCGGGCGGTGTAAAAGACGGCGCACGCGCTGAGTGTCGCGGCGGCCAGCAGCACTGCAGCGGCGGCAAGCTTAGAAGTCGGTAAAGTCCTTGAACTCCTGGAAGCGGGCATCGATTTCCGGGCGAGTGAGGGAGCGGAAGCGCTCGACTCCAAATTTCTCACAGCAGAAGCTTCCCATGACGGAGCCATAGATGGTGGCTCGGAAGAGTTCGCGGCGGTTATAGGCGGTATCGGCGATATCCACGCCTCGGCTGGCGAGGTAACCCATAAAGCCACCGGCAAAGCAATCGCCTGCGCCGGTGGGGTCGAAAACGTCCTGCAGCAGGTAGCCGGGGGCGATGAAGTGGTAGGTGGGGGTGAAGAGGATGGCTCCGTATTCGCCGCGTTTGACGACAAGAATCTTCGGCCCCATTTCCAGAATTTTGGCGGCGGCCTTCCTAAGGTTGTTCTCCTTGGCAAGCATGCGCGCTTCGCCATCGTTGATGAGGAGAAAATCCCAACCCTTGAGCGTTTCGGCGAGCTGATCGCGGGTGATCTCGATCCAGAGGTTCATTGTGTCGCCGCCGACGAGCCGGGCGCCGGTCATTTGGTCGCGAACGTCCTTTTGAAGACCGGGCTGAATGTTGCCGAGGAAGAGATAGGGCTGCTTCTTGTAAGAGGCAGGCAGCTTCGGCTGGAAGTGTTCGAAGACATTGAGATCCGTTTGCAGGGTCTCGCGGTCGTTCATGTCGTTCGAATAAACGCCCCTCCAAAAGAAGGTTTTGCCGGGAACGCGCTCCAGGCCTTCGAGATCGATGCCGCGGGAAGATAGAAGGTCGACGTCTTCGGAAGCAAAATCGTCGCCCACAACGCCGACAATGGAAATCTTGGTGAAATAGCTCGCCGAGAGGGCGATATAGGTGCAGGCGCCGCCGAGCATACGGTCGACTTTGCCATGCGGGGTTTCGACCGCGTCATATGCGACGGAGCCGACTACGACAAGAGACATCTCTCGATTGTAGCGGCGGGGTGATTTTCAGCGGGTTCGAAGTTTGATGTTGCGGAACATGACCACGCTGTATTGATCGTGAAGTTGAAGCCCGATGGGGCCGGTTTTCGGGCGTGCCGGGTCACCCGCATGCTCGGCCACGAGCTGACCGTTGACCAAAACTCGAATGCTTTCCTTGCGGGACTGAATTTCAAGCGTGTTCCACTGGTCGTCTTTTTGCGCGCCGGTTTTCGCGATGGCGAGGTTGTAGATGCTGCCAGTCGGGTTCTTATCGGGATAGTGGTTCGATATCTGGATCTCGTAGCCGAGTTTGGATGGAGTGCGGGTGAAATCGGGGGGTGTGATGACGCCGTGCTTGGCCCGGGTGGTGTCGCGGATCGAGACACCGCTATTGCCACCGTAGCGAGCCCAGTACTCCAGGCGCAGGTCGAATTCGTCATACTCCTTGACCGTGTAGAGCCATGCCTGGGTATCGCGCCAACCTTTGTTTTCCTTCTCCGAGGGCAGCCATTTGGCTTGGGTAAGATCCCGCTGGCCAACGAGCGTTCCGCCGGCCAGGATGGTCCAGACGCCGCTTCCGATTGCCTCCCATCCGTCCAAGTTCTTGCCGTTGAAAAGCGGGACCCAGGGGCCGGAGGCGGGCGCGGAGGTGAATGCGATAAGAAGTCCGAGCGCAAAAAGGCGTGTTGGCATCGTTCCGTATTGTATGGGAGTAGGGAGGCGCAGGTGTCCAGCCGATAGAATAAAGAGGGTCTTGTGCCGTTAGGAGTTCGCCAAATACCGGATGCGATCGCGATCATTGTCGCGGTTTACGTGCATTGGCGCGTGGTCGATCATTTGATCGCAACCGGATGGCGCGGGTTGGGACCACTGCTGCGGGTTTGGCGGTGGCTGGGGGCGGTTTGGATCGCGTTCGGGGTTTTGTTCGGGATAGGCCAGATTGGGTCGCTGATCGGCTATTCACCCTGGCGGGAATGGCTGCGCGGGATGGCGGTCGTTTACGGGATCTTTCTGGTGGGCGCGTATGTCGGGATGCTGGCGTTGCGCAAGGCCCCGAAGTTCGATCCGGGCCGGCGGGCGGCACTGGCGGCGTTGGCTCCCGCGGCCGTCTGCGGCTACGGCGTATTCCTGGAGCGCAATCGATTTCAGATGCGCGAAGTGGATTTGCCGGTTGCGGGCCTGCCGAAAGACTTGCATGGCTTGCGAATCGCCCAGATCACGGATATCCACTTCAGCGCCTTTCTCGGGCCGGCCGAGTTGGAGCGCGCCATTGCCATGGCGAACGAAACGCGGCCGCATGTGGCGGTGGTGACGGGGGATTTGATTTCGATTCGCAAGGACCCACTGGACGGCTGCCTAAGACTGCTGCCGAAGCTGCGCGCGGATGCTGGAGTTTTTGGATGCATGGGCAATCATGAGATCATTGCCGGATGCGAAGAGTATGCCGCGGCCGAGGCAGCGAAGAGCGGCATCCGGTTTTTGCGGCAGGAGGCGGTTCCTTTGCGGTTTGGAACGGCGAACTTGAATCTGGCCGGGGTAGACTATCAGCGCCAGCAGGGGACACAGGTTCTTTATTTGCGCGAAGCGGAAGCCATGTTGAGGAAGGATGCGGTAAACGTTCTGCTTTCGCATAACCCGGATGTGTTCCCGGTGGCCGCGAAGCAGGGCTGGGACGCCACGATTTCCGGGCACACTCATGGGGGACAGGTGAATGTCGAGTTGCTGGGCGCCCAGTACAACGTGATGCGCTTCTTCACGCCCTACGTTTACGGGCTTTACCGCGAGGGAAAGTCTTCGATTTATGTGAGCCGCGGCTTGGGGACGGTGGGCGCGCCCATACGTCTTGGAGCGCCTCCGGAAGTGAACCTGATCCGACTGTGCGCTATCTGATACTCAGCGATTCTCACGCCAACCGCGAGGCGCTCGAAGCCACGCTCGCGCGCGCCCAGGGGCTTTGGGACGAAGTTCTGTGCCTCGGCGATGTCGTTGGCTACGGGGCCGATCCGAATTTCTGCGTGGAATGGACTCAGGAGAACGCCAAGCGATGCGTGAGAGGCAATCACGACAAGGCGTGCGCCGGGTTGGACGATTTGGAGTGGTTCAACGCGGCGGCTAAAGCGAGCGCGGTGTGGACGCAAAGCGTGCTGAGCGAGCCAAACATTCAGTGGCTTCGCGGCTTGGCAAAGGGTCCGCTGATTATCGAAAATTTTCAGATTCTTCACGGATCGCCGCTCGATGAGGACGAATATCTCTTGCAAATGCACGAAGCCCGGCAGTTGCTGGGGTATCTGGAAGTGCCGCTTTCCTTCTTCGGCCATACGCATGTGCAGGGCGGTTTCCAGTTGCATCGCAACGGCGTGATCCGTATCCCTCCGGTACCACGCGATGTGGAGCGGTCGGAATGCCATCTGGAAAACGACAGCTTCTATCTGATCAACCCCGGCTCCGTGGGTCAGCCTCGCGATGGGGATCCGCGGGCGGCATTCGCCACCTACGACACGCAGGAGCGCCTGGTGACCTACTATCGCGTCGCCTACGACATCACCGCCGCGCAGAAGAGGATTCGCTCCGCGGGGCTTCCGGAATTGCTCGCTAGACGGCTCGGGCTCGGGCAGTAATCAGCGAGATCGGCAAACCGACGCAGAAGACGTGGGCGAAGAGGCCGTTCGCGATGACAGGCATGCTCAATCGCGGTGGTCCCGCCGCCGAGAGCGGCAACACGACGAAGTTCATGAACAGGTAAACCGCAAGGCCGAAGAACGCGCCACTTATGAATGGCTTCTCCCAGAGGAAGGCACTTTTGCGGCTGGCGAAGTAGAAAACCGCGGCGGCCGTCGTCGCAATGACAAAGTGCAGCAGCAAACCAAGCGCGGCGGTCTGGGTTCCGCCCTGGAAAGCATCGCGGCCCAGTAGACCGCCCGCGATGGCCTGCAAAATGCGCTGCGGCGGGATGCCGAAGAAGTTGTAGTAGAGGCAGACTTCGACAATATCGAGCGTTCCAGCGACGAGTCCCGCGGCGAGTATCGTTTTCATTTGACGGCGCTCCTCTTGGGCTTGGCCAGCCGCGAGGCGCTGCGGCGCTGGCGGTGGAACGTGACGGCAAAGCGGTGCGCTTCATCGCGTACGGTTTGCACCAGATGCAGGACGGGGTTGAAACGGTCGAGCACAATGGGCTCGTCTTCCGCCCCATAAACGTAGATGATCTCCTCGCGTTTGGCGATGGAGGCCAGCGGCTGGTTCAGAATCCCGAGAGCTTCCAGCGATTCCGCGGCGGCGTGCAATTGACCGAGGCCGCCATCGATCAGAATCATGCCGGGCATGGGCTGCCCTTCGTCGAGCACGCGCCGATAGCGGCGTGTGACCACCTCTCGCATGGAGGCGAAATCGTCGTTGCCTTCCACGGTCTTGATGATGAACTTGCGGTAGTCGCTCTTCTTCATCCGGCCCTTCTCCCAAACCACCATGCTGGCGACTTTATCCGTTCCTTGAATGTGCGAGATGTCGAAACATTCGATGCGCTCCGGAGCGGTTTCGAGCCCCAGGGCATCCTGAAGAGCGGTCGAGATCGCTTCCGAAGTAGGTTTGAGCACGCGAAAACGGGCTTCGAAGCTGTGCTGCGCGTTTGTCCCGGCGAGAGAAAGCATGGCCTTCTTCTGACCGCGCTGCGGCGTAAGAATTTCGACTTTGCGGCCGCGCTTCTCCGTTAGCCATTCTTCGAGCACCGCGCGGTCTTCGAAATCGGCCGGTACGTGTATCAGGTCCGGGACGTACGTCTGATTCAAGTAAACCTGCTTCACGAGCCCGCTCATGAATTCGCCGGGTTCAAACTCCTGAGCGTTCTCCCAGAAGAACTCGCGGCGATCCACAATGCGTCCGTTGCGGAGGTGGAACAGGTTGACGGCGACAAGGGGCGGCTCGGCGTGATAGGCGAAGATGTCCGTGTTGTCGCCGGCGGCGGCGGCCATCTTCTGACGCTCGTCCAACTCCTCGACAGTGGAAATGAGATCGCGTACAGCGGCCGCTTCTTCGAAACGCAAGTTTTCGCTTGCGTCGGCCATGCGCGCGCGAAGGCCGTGGAGCAGATCGCGATGGCGGCCTTCGAGAAAGAGCTTGGTATCGCGAGCCGCGCCGGCATAGGCCTCGGCCGTTGTAAGGCCTTCGACGCAAGGCCCCAGGCAACGGTGAATGTGATATTGCAGGCAGGGGTGGGCGTGCTTGCGGTTCAGATCCACGTAACAACTGGGGACCTTGAAACTGCGATGAATGAAATTCGTCACGCGGTAAGCGAGATTGCCCGGGAAATACGGGCCGTAGTATTGGCCGTCCTTCTTGAGGCGGCGGGTGACGTAGACACGCGGAAATTTTTCGTTGGTGATTTTGACGTAGGGATAAGTTTTGTCGTCGCGGAGGAGGACGTTGAAACGGGGTTTGTATTGTTTGATTAAGTTGTTTTCGAGAGCCAGCGCTTCCTTTTCGTTGTCGACCAGGATGTAGCCGACGTCGGTAGCGACGCTAATCAATGTGCCTGTGCGGGAATCGGCCAGGCGGTCCTCGTTGAAGTAGCTGCAGACGCGATGGCGAAGGCTTTTCGCCTTGCCGACATACAGGACTTGACCTTCCGGATCCTTGTACAAATACACGCCCGGCTGCAGAGGAAGTTGCGATGCTTTGTCGCGGAGACGAAGGACAGACTCGCTTGGCATGAGTCCTATACTTGAATTGTGACACGCAGGTTCGCCTTGCTTTTGGTTTGCGCAACGCTGTTTGCGCAAGAGAAAGAGCAGGAGCCGCCGGAAGAGGACGAGGCCCACAAGCCGAAGGAGTACGCCTACAACCCGATTCAGGCCGAGAAGGAGTTGAAGATCGGGAACTTCTACTTCAAGAAGGGCAGTTGGCGGGCGGCGGCGATGCGGTTCGACGAGGCGACCAAGTGGAATCCCGGTTTCGCCGACGCTTGGCTGAGGCTGGGCGAAGCGCGCGAGCGTATGGGTGACCGCGAAGGCACCATCGCGGCGTTCAAGCAGTTTTTGGAAGTAGCTCCCGAGCACAAGCGGGCGGGCGAAATCGACAAAAGGCTGAAGACTCTGGCCGCGCCGAAGGCCAAGAGTTAAGCGGCATCCTTGCGGCGGCGCTTTTCCTGGGCTCGTATGGCGGCCGCGATGCGGCGCACGCCGGGATCGAATTTGGGAAACAGGTCGACGTATTGAAGGTCGCGGCGGATCTCCTCCGGCACCTCGCATGGGGAAAGGCGGGCGGGGATCAGAAAGATGTCGCCGAGCGGAACTTCGCGGGCGCATTCCAGTGCGAAACGTAGCTCGGCCTGAAAACCGCCGCGCTTGTGGACGCTGCGGGAAGAAAAGCAAGCGATGAAGCAGCTCGATGTTTGAATCGCGTGCAGGATGGCGGGCTTCCAGCGCTGGCCGGGCAGGAGCTTGCGGCGGTCCATCCATGGCGCGAATCCGAGTGCTTCGAGCGCATCGTAGAGCCGCTCGACGCTTTCGCCGTCTTCGGCTGCGTACGCGAGAAAAACGCGCGGACGGGCTTCATCGAGAAACTCGAGCTCTCCCGATGCGCTCTTGCGAAAGAGGCCGACGCCCTCCAGATTCACCGTGCCGCCGCGCTCCAGAAAGAGACGGATGGCCTCGGCGATTCGCGTTGCGCTGGCTTTCACGATTTTCCTTCGCGCGGAGTTTTGAACTGAAAACGGGCGGGGGTGCCGGGTTGAAATCGTCCGAGGCCGGGTAGCAGAGCGGCGCGTCCTTGCCGTAAGCGCTTCAGAATTCGAAAAGTGACCTCATCCAACTGATCGGCGGCTTCGGCGGTCGTCAGTTGCTGATACTGGGCCAGTTGGGCCGCGAAATCGGTCTTCTTCATCCCGGCTTTAAAGTAGACTCGGGGCCGGCGCGGCGGCGCCGGTCCGTCGCGA
>Ga0187894_10004398_pt1 | contig 15151 bp, 11 predicted proteins | sample GBC1701081metaG_FD_136650 | JGI IMG/M metagenome (GOLD analysis project Ga0187894, IMG submission 136650) | White microbial mat communities from a lava cave in the Kipuka Kanohina Cave System on the Island of Hawaii, USA - GBC170108-1 metaG ...
AGCCAGTCATCCGAACCGGACGTGGTCCGGGTGCCGTTGATCGCCAGCCAGCCCCAGCCCGAGATGCCGTTGAAACCGCGGTGGCCGGCATCGTTGTCCTCGTCGCCGAAGCGGAACGTATTGCCCATTTGGACGTCGGTGAGGTTCTTCGTCCCGAGCGTCGGGTGGGAGATCGAGCCGCTGTTCGACCCGCTCGCCGCCAGCACCTGGATGTCATCATCGCCGGGGACCTGGCCGACGCCGATGTTGTAGACGAAGTGGATCGTATAGACCGCCTTGTATACGTCGTTGGCGTAGCTCGAACCCGTATCACGGCCGCACAGGCTCATGCCGGTGATCGTGATCGTGTCGGGATTGGCCGCCGTGTCGTAGATGAGCTTCATTTCCGACTGCGAGTTGTCGAAGTCGCAGGTGTAGTAGTCCAGTCCACTCGAGATGTTGAAAAGCTCGTCCAGCCGCAGGCCGTAGGAAGGCTCGCGGATGGCTCCATCCGGGTGGTTATGGAGCAGATAGACGCCCGGCGTGATGACGGCGGCCTGAATTGTCGAAGCGAAAGTGGAAACGAACATGGCGCAGCCCAAGGCTGCGATGCGAGTGCGCAGATTCACAATGACTCCTGGGAACCCCGTGCCGGCCGAGCTTGCGTTGGAGGTGGTGCAAGCGGCCTGCTTAGAACAGCTCTCCCCTGACAGGATTCAAATTATCGAAATCGATCTCCGGATGCAATAGGTGTTTTACCTAATCAGAGAAGATGGTTTCTTTTTTGTTCCCGCCGGCAACGCTTTTCTCAGAGATGGGTTATGAGTTTCAATTTGGGAAAAGAATGGGGATCGGAATAACCATGAAGGGTACGCGCGCTGACCCCAACACCGCTCGAAACAGCGCCCAAGTGCCCTGGTCTCCCCAGAAGGGCGTCGCATGGCGACCGTAAGGGCGACCCATGTCCGTTCCCTCCCCGGTGGGAGAAGGTGGAGGTGAGGGCGCTTTCTCCCTCTCACCGAGGGAGACTGAGGGTGACCGAATAAGGAGCCCAAAGGAGGTGAGGGCTACCTGCACCCCCGAGCCGCTGCTTACGGAATCACTTCGTCGATGAAGGGAGCGATGTCGTCGCCGTCGATCATCCCGTTGGTATTCATGTCACCCACGCACACGTCGCAGGGAACGGCCGTCCCCAGCAGCAGATCGACAAACGCCGGAGCATCCGAGCCATTCACCGTCAGGTCGCAGTTGGCGTCCGCGGCGGCGCAGGTCGGGACCGCCAGCACCTCGCCCATCAGCGTCACCACGCGCGACGGCTGGTCCGGCGCGTCCGAGGTGATGGTGAGCGTCCCGGACTTGATCCCGGGCGTCGATGTATCCATCGTGATGACGTGAACGTCCCCGCCGCCTCCCGCCAGGTCGCTGAATGAGCCGCCCGGCGCGGAGAACCCGGCCGATGCCAGCAACGTGTAATCCAGGTCGTCGATTCCCGTCGCCGTCCAGAGCGCCACGTTGCCGGAGTTGCTGACGTTCAGATTCAGCGTGGCCGAGCCGAACTGCGCCACCTGGCCGAAGTCCAGCAGCGTTTCGGAATCCACCTTCGCGGGAACCCGCAGATCGAGCAGCACCGGCAGATGCCCGCCGGACGAAGCCGAGGTCCGCAGCGCCGTGGCAATCGTGTTGCCCACCATGGAATTGCTGGTGTTGTTCAGTGAGAGGTTGTAGCTGGTGCCGTCGTTGCCCCAGGCGCGATAGGAATGGTTCGAATCGTTCCAGGTCGACGTACTGTAAGCCACGCTGGGATTGCCGATGTAATCGAACCCGTTGCCATCCACGAGTGCCGAACAGAGCAGAATCTGGTCGTGCCGGTCATCCATGCCGCCGCTGCCGGCCGGATCCTGCGTATGAACGAACTGGAAGATAACGTTGTTGTTCCACGATCCGGGCGTCTTGATCGGATCGAAGAGCCGGCCCGCATTGTTGACCTGCGATCCCACCATCTCCTGATAATCGGCCCCCGACGAGGTCTGGATGTTGGTGTCGCCGCCGTATAGGAAATTCCAGCCCGCCGGCAGCGTCTCCGCGTTATCGCGAATGCGCTGCGCCTCGGTCAGCCGCCGCAGATCGTCATCACCGCCGCTCTCCTGCGCCTTCATGTGCGACGGGTAGCAGGAGATCACGCAGGAAGCAGCGGTATAGCCTTTCAACCGGAAGTCGTAACGCATGATGTTGCGCGGCTGATTGGGCGACGCGCCGCCGACCGACACTGTGACAAACCCGATGTAATCCAGCTTGCTCGTGCGATAGAAGCAGATGCTGTCGGTGTCCGGCCCGTTGACGAAGTCGCAGGCCGCCCAGTCCCCCGGACTGCCCGACGGCAGGTGATTGAGGATCGCGTCGCGATAGTTATTCACGCCCGCCTGGCTGATGAATTCCTGCCCGAGGAAGAGATCGGGGCGCATGGTCAAACCGTTGGCGCCGTTGACGCCGTAGATCCCGGTGCGGAACGCATCCTCGCGGCCGGCGCTGTAGTTGGTGACGTTCCAGTTGACGACGCGAAGCTGGGCCTGCGCGGCCGTGGTGCTGACGAAGACCACGGCGCACAGGAAACCGGCACGCCTCATGGGCGAGAAAACCATCGGATGCTCCTTCGTGCAGCCTGTGCGATTGAAACCGGAGCATGCGGCGGGAACGGAAAGCCGATCGCCGACGAATGGAGAACCACCGGGCTCACCTCGTTTTGATGAGCAGTTCGTACGCACATCGCCTTTTTTTCTACTTCCAGTCTAGCAAAAAGACCCCCCGAAATCACCGGATTTTTCGGTCTGCTCCCCTCCGTTGAGCCGGTCGTTAAGATGTTATCACGGTTTGCTTGCAGGACCCAGGCTGTAAACTGACGAAGTCTTCAGACACCATGACCGAACGGGGCGGCCATCGAACAAAACCCGCACAGACGCCGCCGCGGGAATTGATTCGCGCGCGTCACGCCGACGAGGAATCGATGATCCGCGTTACCGGACATCGCAAATGGGCCGCGTCCCGCCGCGCCGGCCGCGCAGCGCGGATGGCCGCGATCGGACTCATCGCGGCGCTCTCCCACGCCCAATCGCGCGCTCATCCCGGACCGCATCATGACATCGAACGGCTGACCCGGCTCCTCGATGGGCCCACCGCTGGAACGGCCGCGTCGGCGGAGGCGCTCCAGACGCGTGCGGGCTGGCTGACCGAACGTGGCCTCTGCCGCCGACTCGACGATGATTTCATGGGATCGCTCCGCGATCTGGATGACGCGCTCGCCCTCGCCCCCGGTCTGCACGCCGCGATGCTCCAGCGCGGCATGACCCTCGCCGCGTTGCGGCGCGACGCCGAGGCGCTCGCGCAGTTCGACCGGTACATCGCCGCCGGCGGCCGCTCCGCGCAGGCTCATGTCGAACGGGCCACGATTCATGAGCGGGCCGGCCGTCCCGATGCCGCCCTCGCCGATTATGCCGCGGCGGCACACGCCGACCCCGATGTTGAAACCCTGCTCCGTCAGGTTCGGCTCTGCCGGTCGCTCGGCCGCGTGAACGACGCGGCGGCGGCCTGTCGCGATGGATTCGAACGGCTCAACCATCCGGTGGTGCTGCGGCGCGAGCTAATCCTGCTGGAACAGAAACGCGGCCGGGTCGACGCGGCGCTCGCGCTGATCGACGAACTGCTGCCGACGCTGCCGCTCAAGGCCGACTGGCGGCTCCTCCGGGCGGAGGTACTGGACGCCGCCGGCCGCGGGACCGAAGCCGCGACCGAGCGCCGCCGCGCCCTGGATGAAGCTCGCGACGCGGTGCGGCGGCGCGGGACCGCGATGAATCGCGAGATGCTGACGCGGGCCTTGTCCGCCGCCGGCGAACGAGCCGATGTCGATTCCTCAATTAAGAATAGCCCCCTTCAGGTGCACTCCCGGAGTAACCCATGACGCGATCCTTCGCACCGCTCATGGCGCCGGTCCTGATGCTTGCCATGGCGGCGCCGCGCGCCGCCGCCACCACTTATTCCTACCAGCAGGGGATCGGCGGCTATGCGGAGATGCTCGACACCTTCCTGTCGGAGAACGCACCCGCCACGCCACAGGGGGCGCAGCAGTTTCTCAAGTGGGACAACGACGACCCCAACGGGACCGGCCGCGACGCCGTCGCGCTTCTGCGATTCGACAACATCTTCGGCGCGGGGCCGCTCCAGATTCCCACCGACGCCACCGTCACCAGCGCCACGCTCTCCTACACCGTCTCGGACGTGGGTAATCCCGGCGCGCTCTACGAGGCTGCCGTCGATTGGGACGAGATGACCACCTGGAACACATTCGGCGGGTCGGTCGGCGTGCAGGCGGGCGAATATGTGAACTCCCTCGGTTCAGTCACGGGAAGCTCGCTGACCACGGTCAACCGCGACGTCGCCGCCAGCATCAGCCGCTGGGCCGCCGATCCCAACTCACACAAGGGATGGATCATCCTGCCGACCGGTAGCGACGGCGTGCAGATCCGCTCCAGCGAATACACCACGACACTGGTGCAGCGGCCCAAGCTCTCCGTCACCTTCACGATCGGCCCGGTGACACCCCTTCTCGTGCGCGCTCCTTATCTCCAGCAGGCCACCCCCAACTCCGTCAAGATCGTCTGGCGCACCGACATCGCCTGCGATACTCGCGTGCGATATGGCCCCACACCCGGTTCCACCGCGCAGAATTTTTCGGATGGCACGCTCACGCTTGATCACGTCGTCAGCATCACCGGCCTGACGCCGGGAGCGAAGTACTACTACGACGCGGGCACCACGACCCTTCCGCTGGCGGGCGGCGACGCGAGCCACTATTTCATCGCCCACCCGGCCCCCGGAACGCGCCTCCCCTTCACCGCCTGGGTGGTGGGCGACTCGGGCGACGGGTCGCCCGATCAATACCAGGTGCGCGACGCGATGCTCGCTTACACCGGCTCATCGCCGCCCGACCTCTACCTGCACATGGGCGACATCGCCTACGACAGCGGCACCGAGCAGGAATTCACCGACTGGTTCTTCGCAGCCTATGCCGGCATCCTGCGGCACACCGTCTGCTGGCCGACGCTGGGCAACCACGAAGGCGCGCTCTCCGACTCGCAGACGCAGACCGGCCCCTATTACACCTGCTACGTTCTGCCCTCCGGCGGCGAGGCCGGCGGCATGGCCTCCGGGACGGAGGCCTACTACTCGTTCGACTACGCCAACGCCCATTTCATCAGTCTCGATTCGACCGACTCGCCGCGCACCCCCGGCTCAGCCATGCTCACCTGGCTCGCGTCCGATCTCGCCGCGACGGACCAGGACTGGATTCTCGCATTCTTCCACCACCCGCCTTACAGCAAGGGCTCTCACGATTCGGATAATCCCGGCGATTCGGGCGGGCGGCTCTATGACATGCGCACCTACGTCCTGCCGATCCTCGAAGCGGGCGGCGTCGACCTCGTGCTGGCCGGCCATTCGCACTGCTACGAGCGCTCCTACCTCGTCGACGGCGCGTATGACACCCCCACCACGACGCCGGGGCACATCGTGGATGGCGGCGATGGCCGGCTCGATGGCAGCGGCGCCTATTTGAAATCCGCGGGATCGGTCGCTCATGAAGGCGCGGTCTACGTGGTGGCGGGACATGGCGGCGCGGCACTGGGCGGCGTTCTGGGACACCCCCTGATGTACTACGACGAGCTTTACAACGGATCATGCCTGCTGGCGTTTGACGGCCGGCGGATGACGCTGACCAACCTGCGCCATACCGGCGTCGTCTCCGACCATTTCACGCTGATCAAGACGCCCCCCGGCGATCTGGACGTTGATGGCGACACGGACACGGGCGACCTGGGATTCTTCATTCAGGTGCTTCTGGGACTCGATATGGACCTTCAGCACCGCGCGCGCAGCGATCTGAATTTTGACGGCTCGCCCGACGGCGAAGATGTCAGTCCCTTCGTCGCCAGCCTGCTGGAAACATGACGCTTCACATTGACGATGAGGCGATGGGGATCGTCATTCCCGCGAAAGCGGGAATCCAGCGCTTTCCCTACTTCCTCCGGAACATCGCGAAATAATTCTCGCTCAGCTCCGCGATCGGCGGCACATCCCTCATCCGCTCGAATCCCGCCGCCTCGATCTCGCGGCAGAAGGTCCCCTCGCCCGCCCGCACATGCTCCAGCACCCACTCGCGACTCTTCCCCGGTATCCGGATGAAATCGATCAAGACCAGCCGCCCCCCCGGCCGCAGCGCCGCGTGGATCGACCGAAGCGTCTCGGCCGGCTTCTCGAAGTGGTGGTAGGTATCGCAGACGAACGCCAGGTCCGCCGACGCCTGCGGCAGCCCCGTCGTCTCCTGGCTGCAGCGCACCGTCGTCACGTTCCGAAAACCTCGTTCGTCGGCGCGGCGGCGGATCAGGTCGAGAAACTGCGGCGCAATCTCAACCGCATGGACCCGCCCCGCCGGCCCCACTGCCTCGGCAAAGAGCAGCGTGAAGAATCCCGTCCCCGCGCCGATGTCCGCGACCGACTCCCCCGGACGCACGCCCGTCGCCACGACGATCGCCTGCCGCTGCTGATAGATCTCGCGGCTCTCCCCCTCGAACCGTTCGACCCATTTATTGACATCCACGGACCCGGAAAAGTCCTTATTGATCGCCGGATCGACCGACGCCCGCTCCGGCGACCCGCACGCCGGCAGGCCGAGGAGCATCGCCGCGACCAGCCATCCGCACGCCTTCCGTCGTCCGAAACATCGCCTGGCACACTGCACTGCCTGCATGAAACGACTCCTGGAGAAGGTTTCGATCGTTTATCGCCCCGGGCCGATCAGGTCCCGACACCGTTGCCTGTCGGGCGCGGGAGCGGTCGAATGCGCGATCCTCGCAACTCCCGTAACGATGACAGCGATTTCTGCATCTGTACAGAGAGTGGAGCGTAAGAGAAACAGGCGGATACAGGGACGTGCCGCGTGGGTTGCAGGGATTGCGCAGTGAAGCTTCGGATTGGGCATTTTCACCCAGCCGACGGGGGCCGATCCGCAGTATTGGCCGATTTCGGCGAGTTCGGGCGACTGGAACGGAAGTTGATGGAGGTATTGCGACCTCGCTCACCGCGACCAGACTGCTCGTCCGCTCGCCGGGGGATTTGGATTCATGTGCTGGCTTGAATGGGTTTCGCCGCGTGAAGCGACCGCGCGCAGCGCCCGCCGTTTTCTGAGCCGCTGGCAGCTTAGCGCCTCCGCCGGCGGCCCGCTGGTCGTTCGCCCGCTCTTCGAGAGCCTGACCGCCCAGGAGCTTTCCTGGATGCTGGCCCGCCTGCCGCGCCGCCTGCACGCACTGAGCGTTCCCCACATTCTCTTTGACCTGAGGAATGTCCGGCAGCTCGAGCAGCCCTGGACGCCGGTCTTCGCAGCGCTGATCGAGTTCGCGCGGGGCGCCGACGTCCCCTGCCGCATCTTCGGCCTTCAGGGACAGCCCGCCCATGCCGCGTCGCTCTATCGCCACAATCGCGAGTTGGCGGAAATGCTGAAGGGCGCCCCCCTCTCGGATGATCCCGACCGCGACCTGCGCGCCGCCGGCTGACGCCGCGCTCCTCATTCACACCTGACACAGCGCCGGTCGATCGTCGCCCGCCTGATTCTGCGTTCCGCGCGCAATGAGACGGGTCCCTGGAACATTCCCGGGACCCGCCGCCCGGCACGTCCTCGTCTACGTGCCTGGCCTGGAGCAAAGATGGATGGAATCCAGGACCGCCTCATCCGCGGGCACTCCCGCGAACGCCTAGAAGGGCAATGAAACATCACATACGCGTGTGGCCGCCGGCGACCTATCCGCCGAAATAGGGAGCGAAAAGCGGCGCACGCGCCCCGGAGCGGCTGATAATCGCCGCGCGTCGCCGGAGCCGCCGTTTGAGACCGGCGCGGGGGTCCGCTATCCTTTTTCACCCGCGGCCGGGAGGTCGCCGGCGGCGATCCCATGCAGCCCATTCCCTCCGATCTCAGTCCCGGCGCGATCGCTCAGAGTTCCACGCCCCAGCGCCCGGCGAACCCCGTTCCAGCCGCTCACCCGGCGAATGGCGCGCCGCGCCCGCGATCCCGCGACCTGACCACCCGCGTCGCCGAGATGCGCTCGCCCCGGCTGGCCCTGCTGGCCGTCGTGGCGATGATGTTCTGGCCCTCTCTGTGGCACGGTTTCCTGCTGGACGACTATCGCAACCTGCGGCTGCTGGAGGCTTACGCCCGGGGCGAGCGGCCGGAACTCGGGCTTTATCGTTTTCTGACCAGTACCGCCGAGGTTCAGGCCGAGCGCCAGCACGGCTACCTCCCCTGGTGGGTGCAGGATGATCTGCGGTTCTCCTATTTTCGCCCGCTGACCGAAGCGGTCATTCACGCGGAATTCCGGCTCTTCGGCCTCAACCCGCTGGGCTACCGGCTGACCGGCCTGCTCATTTATCTCCTGGGGACCTGGGCCGTGCTCTCGCTCTACCGCGCCTGGTGCGGCGACGAGTTGCTGGCGCGCTGGTCGGCACTGCTCTTTACCGTGGCGATCTGCAACGGCGTGCCGGTGGTTTTCATCGCCGCACAATGCGATCTGCTGGCGATGCTGCTCTCAATCACGGCGCTGCTCTGCGCAACGCGCTTCATGCGCGGCGGCTCGGCGGCGTGGCTGGCGCTGGGTACAGCGGTCTATGCCGGAGCGCTGACCTCCAAGGAGGCCTCCGTCCCCGTCGCGATGCTGCCGATCGGCTACTACCTCGTGCGGCGCGCGTCCGCGGCGGCGGCGGAGCGGCGCCCGCTCCTGCTGCGATCGGCGGCGGCGGCAGGGCTTTACCTCGCAATGGCCCTGGTGCTGATCGTCTATCACGGCTCGCACGGATATGGCAGCAACGGCGAACTGCTGCTCAATCCGCTGCGCGAGCCGGGCGAATATCTGCGCCGCATGCCCGGCCACATGCTCATGCTGCTGATCGGCTGGCTCGTGCCGGTCAATCCGCTCGTCACCTATCTCAACGGCGACGCGGGCATCTGGCTCGCGCTCTACCTGACGGTGGGCGGCGCGGCGCTGGGGGTGGTCGTGCGGCGGCTCTGGCGGCGCTGTGGCCGTGATTCGCGGCTGCGCGTCTTCGCGCTCTGGTCGCTCGTCTTCCTGCCGCTGCTGGCCTGCACCAATCCCGACAGCCGCGTGATGATGCTGCCGACGGTCGGACTCTCGGTCGTGGCGGCGGTCTGGCTGCTGGATCGCTCCGATGCTCCCGCCGACGCGGCTGCCGCGGCGCATGCCGTGCGGCGCGGCCCGCTGATGCTCTTCCTGTTCATTCCCTTCATCGCCAACACGGCGGTGGTCGGCGCGCTGGGGACCATTCAGCGCACGCAGCGCGACGCACTACTCGCGGTCGCGGATGGATTCGGACGTCCCGCCGGTCGCGACGACTGCGCCTTCGTGCTCAATTCGATCTGGCAGTTCGACATGCTCTGGTGCCAGGACCAGCTCGAATATCTTCGCGGACGCGACGCGCCGCTGATCTCCTATCTCGGCCACGTCATGCACGTGCGGCCGGAGCGGATCGACGCGCGGACGCTGCGGCTGACCGCCACCGAACAGCCCTTCTTCAGCACCTTTCTCTCGCGGATGGGGGTGACGCGGACCGGGGTCGCGCCCGGATCGGTCTTCCGGACCGGGGAATATGACGCGACCGTGCTGGCCGACGAGCGCGGCGCGCTGCGGACGGTCGAATTCCGCTTTCGCGATTCGATCGACGCCGAGCGCTATCGGTTCTATACGCTGGATTGGCGCGGCCGGCCGCTGCGCTGGATGCCGCCCGCACCGGCCGCCGCGGCGACCGGCGGCGATTCCGCTACGCCGACTCTTTCCGCAGAGCCTGTCCGGCCTGCATCGGGGTGATGTCCCCGCGGATCACGCGATCGTCGAAGACGAATCGCATCGGCTCGCGCAGGTCGGGAAGCTGGAACATGATGTCGAGCATCAGTTCCTCGAGCACGGCCCGCAGCGCCCGCGCGCCGGTCTCGCGCTCCAGCGCCTTGCGCGACAAGGCCATCAGCGCGGCGGGAGTGAACTCCAGTTCGCAGCCGGACAGCTCGAACATCTTCTGATACTGCCGGCAGAGCGAATTTTTCGGCTCCGTCAGCACGCGGCTCAGCGCGGTCTCGTCCAGCGGCGACAGCGGCGCGAGCAGCGGCAGGCGACCGACGAATTCGGGAATCATGCCGAACTCGATCAGGTCGTCGGGCGTCGCCTGGTTCAGCAGCGCCGTCAGTTCGTCGGTCCCGGTCAGCACGCCGTCCGCTTCGGTGGCGAATCCGATCGTGCGCTTGCCGATTCGGCGGCGGATGATGTCATCCAGTCCGTCGAAGGTTCCGCCGCAGATGAAGAGAATCTGCGACGTGTCCATCTGGATGTACTGCTGTTCCGGATGCTTGCGGCCGCCCTGCGGCGGAATGTTGCTGATCGTCCCTTCGAGGATCTTGAGCAGCGCCTGCTGCACCCCCTCGCCGCTCACGTCGCGCGTGATGCTCACGTTGCCCGCGGTCCGCGCGATTTTGTCGATTTCGTCGATGTACAGGATGCCGCGCTGGGCCGAATCGAGGTCGTAGTCCGCGGCCTGAAGCAGCCGCAGCAGGCAGTTCTCGACATCCTCGCCGACGTAGCCCGCCTCGGTCAGCGTGGTCGCGTCGGCGATGGCGAAGGGCACGTTGAGCACCCGCGCCAGCGTTCGCGCCAGTAGCGTCTTGCCCGAGCCGGTCGGGCCGATCAGCAGAATGTTGGTCTTTTCGAGTTCGACGTCGTCGCCTTCGCACTGGTCCCAGTGGTTCAGGCGCTTGTAGTGGTTGTGCACCGCGACGCTCAGGGCCTTCTTGGCGAAGTCCTGGCCGACCACGTATTTGTCGAGGAAGCCGCGAATCTCGCTGGGGGCGGGAATCTTCTCGAACAGCGTCTTGAGCGAACCGCTCTTGCGCTTCTCCTGCCGGATGATGTTGTGGCAGAGTTCGACACAGGCCGAACAGATGTAGACGCCGTTGGCGCCTTCGACCATCGGGCCTGCTTCGCGGTGGCTCTTGCCGCAGAAGCTGCACGCGCTGGGCCGCCGTCGCGATCCGCCCGTGCCGCTTCCGCCGCTGCCCGTAGTTCCGCCGCCGGTTCGATTCGAATTGCTCAAAGGGGAATCCTGTGATTTCGAGTCAGGGATCGCAGCCGCCGCTGTTCGGCCGCGCCGGATGCCGGGCGATCCGCCGCCCGCAGTTCAGATGGGGCCACCGCTGTTGTATCGACCCTTCCCAAACCTCCGCTTGACGAGAATCCGCGACGGCGCATCGGTCACGATTCCTGAATCATCGGCCCGACGCGACCCACGCGCCAGCCCTCATTGTACCGTTCGCCCCCCGCGAACGATGCGGGATTACAGAGTCGGTACGCCGTTAGTCTAGGCGCTCTGAATCGCCTTTTTCGACCGAATGCGAGAAAGCAGCGGAGGGAGCAGCGGACCGGAGCGAATCGATCAGGCGGGTTCGCATGCGCTCATATTCGTCATCGGTGAGGTCGCCGCGCGCGTGCATGTCGCGCAGGTCTTGCAGGGTAAAGACTTGCGCCGATCCGGCCGAGTTGGTGTTCAGGAAGCGCCGCCGCAGCGACATCACCAGCGCGGAGAGCGCGACGATGGTGACGATCGCCGCCCCGCCCCAGAAGAATATGACGAGCATCGGGGAATTCACGGGCGGTCCGAATTCCTGCCGCGGTGCGGTCGATCAGCGCCGCGCCGCGCGCCGTCGCCGGCGGCCGGAGCAGAGTGCTCCGAATGCCGCGGCCAGTCCCAGCATCGCCGCCGCCTCCAGCCCCAGCGCGCCGCACAATCCGCCGGAACCGAACAGACCGACCGGCGTGACCGTGCCGCCATTGGGCTGAACCTGCGAGCCGGTCGTGTCCACCAGCGAGTTGATCACATCCTCCACCTGCGCGCCGGTGTCGGAGTTCTGCACGCGCGCGAACACCTCGGTCAGGTTGACCGGCGGAATCCCGAAGATCGCCGAGCCGGCCACGCCGTTCGGCGGCAGGATCAGTTCGCTCGTGAACTGAAGCTCCAGCTCAAAGGGCTCGCCCGTCACGGCATCATATTCATACGCATACTGATCCGCGATCAGCGGATTGAAGACCACGAGGTGAAGCACGGGCAGATCGGCCACCACCCCGCCCAGCGTCGTCGGAGCGTGGAGCAGGCCGTTCATGGCGCCGGTGGTTTCGATGCCGACCGTCGCGTTCGGGCCGCCGCGCAGGGTCAGTCCGCCGTCGAGCAACACCGTCTGAACGTCGCTGTTCTGGCGCTTCTGAATGATCTGAAACTTCATCCGCGCCTCGGCGCCGGTCAGGTCCTGGTTCGCATCGAAGGCGGCCAGCGCCAGCGCTCCGGCGACGTAGAGCGTGCTCGTCGCATGCACCGTCTGACCCGGGAAGGAACCGACGTCGATCGGATTGAAAACGATGCGGCGGCGCTCCGACGCGAAACCCGAGAGCGTCCATTCGCTGTCGTGCGTCCTCGTGAAGCCCGCGAGATCCATTCCGAAATCGTTGGTAATCGGAATCCCGTTGATCGTCGGCAGGCCGAAAATCGTCAGCCCCTGCGCGCCGGAGATGGGATTGCCGGCATTGTCTTCGCGCGTCAGTTGCGTGACCGCCGCGGGCGTCGCCTGGTTGTCGGGCGTGGGAAAGTCGAAGCCGGCGAAGTCAGACTGCACGACCGCGCCGCCGCTGCGCTCCTCGACCTTCGATTCGATCCGGCCGGTGATTTCCAGGATCTCGGCGCGCGCGGAGAGAGAGACACAGAGCAACAGACCGGCCGGTAATCCGATCGGGATTCGTAAACGCATGGGTCGAATCCTCATAGCAAGGCGAGGCCGCGGGCCGCGCCACACCGGACGTGCCGGTGCGCAACCCAGCCGACCCCAATTGTATTCCCAACCCGACGATCGGGCGATGATTGATTCACCGCAAGCCCTGTGCCGAAATCCACCAGAATGCACCAAAACGAGGTTGCTCGACCGCACTTCCACTACCCCCAACTCCGGTCAAATCAAGAGTTAAGAGGAATCGACTGTAACGGTGGCTGATCGCCGGTTCCCGGCGGCAATGAACTCTCAGTCGTAACAATTGGGTAATTCTACCCATTCTCGGATTGGGATCGTCCGCCGATCATTCTCCCAGCTAACGTCCGGCTCTGAGGCGGTCGAGTAGGATGATCGCCGTGGGTGCGCATCCCCCGATACAGGTCATGCTGCTGGGAACGGGAACCTCCCACGGCGTCCCGATGATTGCCTGCGATTGCGCCGTCTGCACCTCCCCCGATCCCCGCGACCGCCGATATCGCCCCTGCGCCTATGTGCGGACCGAGGCGGGCGCACTGCTGATCGACACGCCGCCCGAGCTTCGCCTAGCCTGCCTGGCGAACGACGTGAGACGCTGCGACGCGGTGCTCTTCACCCACCATCACATCGATCATGTCGCCGGCCTGGACGATCTGCGACGGTTCAACTGGCTGCAGAAGCGCGCGATTCCCTGCTTTGCACAACGCGCCACGATCGACCACCTCATCCGCATGTTCCCCTACGCGACGTCGGAGGCGGATGATGCGATCTCGGCCGTGCCGCAGCTCAGCTTTCAGACGGTCAGCGGTCCCTTCCGCGCGATCGAGCGGGAAATTCTGCCGATCCCGCTACTTCATGGTCCGCTCCCGGTGCTGGGCTTCCGCATCGGCGGGTTCGCCTATTGCACCGACGTGAGCACCATCCCGGACGAGTCCTGGTCACTGCTGAGGAATCTGGACGTGCTGGTGCTCGACGCCCTGCGGCGGCGTCCCCATCCGACGCACTTCAACCTTGATCAGGCAGTGGAAACGGCCCGGCGGATTGGCGCGGAGCGGACCTATTTCACCCATATCGCCCATGAACTGGGCCACGCGCAGACCAACGCGGAACTGCCGGCGGGAATGCAGCTCGCATACGACGGGCTGGTGCTGACGGTCGAATAGCGCAGCGCGGATCGCTCAGAGCAGGTTCTGCATCAGCAGGCCGATGAATTCGTCAATATCTTCGGGCGTGATGGACAGGTCGTTGTTGCAGTCGCACCGGCAGAAGTCGACCGGGCTGAGAATCGCGGGATTGCTGTAGGCGTTGAGCATCGGGTCGATGTCGTCGCCGTCCACGCGGCCGTCGTTGTTGAAGTCGCCTTTTTTACAGAGCGTTTCGCCGAGCAGGTCGACCAGGAATGCAAGCTTGTCGAGCGGGTCCTGCATGCCGTTGGTGTTGTAATCGTTGGCGCACTCCGCCTCGGGCGTCAGCCACGCCCCCACATAAAACTGGGTCGCCCAATGAATGTCGTCGCCATCCACCACGCCATCGGTGTTGAAGTCGCCCAGCAGGCAACCCTCGCAGGGAACAAATGAGGGAGCCGGCAGCGTGCTGTAGGCGGCCCAGTTGGCGAGGAACTGAGTCCAGTCGATGCAGTCGACGTTGCTGTTCGCATCGGCGTCCGCCTTGAGGCAGGGCGGCGAACCGATCGGTTGCATGAAGCAGCCGCCGAAGACCGTGGCGTCGTTATTGTCAATGTCGAAATCATCATCGAGATCACCCGGCATGACGTTGCGCCGACCGGGCGTGGACGGAGCGAGAAAGTAGTCGTTGGGATCGTTGCCGTTGTAGCCGTTGTAATTGATGCTGAGATTGCTGTTGGGGGCCATGCCGGTCGTGACGAACGCGACCGACGTAACCGGCTCGACAATGAGGGGAAAACATTCACCCCCCAGCGGCGCGGGCCAGAGGCCGTTACCGAAGGCGTTGCAGCCGCGGCGAAAACCGGGGTAGACGCCGTCGCTGGCCCATGCCACATAGTCGCGAATCTGACTGACCTGGTTGAAATCCGGCGCGTCCGGACTGGTGGTCCAGTCCCACATGGAAAAGTTGTCGTCATCCACGGCAAGGCCGCTCGTGCCGTTGTTCACAAAATGTGTGAAGGTGCCTTCCGTGTTGGACTGCATCATGTATTGGCCGGTCGGGCTGGAAGACTTGATCACGACGTAGTCGCCCGGGCCGATCATGATTCCGCCCGAACCATTGTCCGGTCCGCTGCTGGGAATCTTGAGCAGGCGGCGATAG
>Ga0187894_10004399_pt1 | contig 15150 bp, 20 predicted proteins | sample GBC1701081metaG_FD_136650 | JGI IMG/M metagenome (GOLD analysis project Ga0187894, IMG submission 136650) | White microbial mat communities from a lava cave in the Kipuka Kanohina Cave System on the Island of Hawaii, USA - GBC170108-1 metaG ...
AACGCAAGAACCCCGTCCAAGGACATTGCCACTGAGCTGCGAAAATCTGGCCATGACGTCTCAGACAGGACGATTAGAAAAAGAATAGAAAGGCTGGAAAAAATTGGCATAATCAAGGGCTACAAGGCAGTCCTGTCCGACGTCTCAGAATCAAACGAACACGAAGTGCTTTTCCTGAAATTCAAGGTGACAAAGTCACTTGACACGCTAAAAGAATCAGTCCGGGAATACATCTTGTCATTGCCATACTATCTTTTTGTCGCAAACACAGAAGGTGATTGGAGCATGCTAGTCGTACTGCGAATAGAGCGTGGACTGAAAAACCCGGCATCTAGAATAATCGAGCGCTTCTCAGACGATATAGTTGACTACAAGACTACAAAGATTGATTTCAAAAACGTAAACATCGTCAACATGTCATTATTACTTTTGTGATATGGAATATTCTGATTCGGCAGTTGACAGCGCGTCTTTTAGCTCCCGTATGGTGAATGGTTTTTGAATAAACGCGATTGCACCTGAGCTTATCGTGTTCTTTACACGCTTTGTCGTCTTTGCGTCAGCAGTAATGAGAATGATCTGGGTGTCTGGTTTTTGCGCGAGAATTTTTGCCGCTACAACATCCCCATTGATGTCGGGCAGCCCCATGTCCAAAAGGATGACTGGGTTTGACCTGAGCAGCTTTTTGCATCCGGCAAGTGCGGAATTGCCAGTTGAGAACGAGTGAGTGTTGTGGTATCCTAGGTTGGCAAGATGGCCCTCGATTTTCATGACTATGGACTTGCTATCGTCAACTATGACTATGGGCCTGCTTTCTTCTGTCTGAGTTATGGTGAATACTTTTGACTTTTCAAATGCACCCTTTGCGGAATCGTATTTTCCTGCCTTCAAAAAACACTTGGCGGCGCACAAAAACGCGGATTTGGCAGAATAATCACTTCTTGCATTTGCGTATGCTAAAAACAGATTTCCCGCCTCGGCTGTCTCGCTGGATGGGTCCTTGTTCTGCCTGTTCTTGCATTCTGATGCCAGGATTAAAGACAGCGCGGCCTTTAGTGGGTCGGACTTTGTTATCGATGCTGCGATGTCTTTGAACATGTTGTACGCTGACAAGTTCTGGCTGTTTCTAAGGTTTGTAAGTGCAAGGTCAAAGTCGGGCTTTTTCGTGACCATGTTTTTTGTAGCCGATTTAATCTATTATAGTGTACGCTACATCAAAAAACACGGTCAGACAAAAAGTTTTATCAACGACATGGACAAATATGCCACGCCGGCGCTTGCCGGAATTGTTATGATCCAGGCCCAGACTATTCTCTTTCCTATCCCCCATCTTACCGCAGAAAGCCTCCTGACAGCACCCGCGCCCATTATGGCGCCAGATATGCCGTGAGTGGTGCTTGCCGGAATGCCAGACCATGCAAGTATTGCCAGTATCGTGGCCCCGCCAGTCTCAGCAGAAAACCCCTGGTATGGCTTTAGCTGCGTTATCTTGACTGCCATAGTCTTGACTATTCTCCACCCGCCAAAGAACGTCCCAAGGCCTATCGCAGCAGCCGATACAAGTATGACGTAAAATGGAACATCAAATTTTGTAATCACTCCCTCGCTTAGCAAAATGAGCGCGATTATGCCCATGGTTTTTTGTCCGTCATTTGCGCCATGGGTGAGCGAAAAATATGTGGATGATACCAGCTGGAGCTTGCCAAAAACAGAATTGACCTTTCCTGGATGCTTTTTTGCAAACGCTGTAATTATCGCGGTGGCTACTACAGCTGACACCAAAAACCCGACAATCGGTGAGACGACGATTCCTATTGCGACTTTTTGTAACCCGTCAATGATAATCGCATGCGTTCCGGCGCCTGCCATTCCTGCGCCGATTAGGCCTCCAATCAATGCATGACTGCTAGAAGATGGGAGCCCCCAGAGCCACGTTATGATGTTCCACACGATTGCACCTGCCAACGCCCCGATTATGATGTGAATTGTGACAAAGTCCGGGCTGATTATCCCCTTTCCAACGGTGGTTGCCACTGCCACGCCAAAAAGAAACGGCCCGATAAAATTGGCAGACGCTGCCAAGCTTACTGCTTGGATTGGCTTTAGTATCCTCGTGCCGACCACCGTTGCAATCGAGTTAGCTGCATCATGGAATCCGTTGATAAAGTCAAAAAACAGTGCTACGAGTATTGCTACTACTGCCAGCTCGTACATTTTTTCTTACGTGTACTTGAGAACGATGTCTTCTATTACATCTGCAACGTCAAGGCATCTGTCAGATGCGGTCTCTATTGCTTCGTAAATGTCTTTTAGCTTGATTATTGTAACTGCGTCGTTTGTCTCGAACAGTTTTCCAACCGCATCGCGGTACAAGTCATCAATAGAGTGCTCGATATCTGAAATGGTTCTGCAGTGGTCTATTAGCGACTTGTCAACTTTTACATCCTTTAACTTTGATACTAGAAACTCGACTTCCTTGATTGCGTTTAGGAGCTCTTTTGCAATGTCTAGCATGTATGGCGGGGCAGATGTAACATGATAGCTCTTTATTCTGCCGGCGATTCCCTCCATGTAGTCTATTACGTCGTCAGTCTTTGACGCAATTCTCTGAATGTCCTCTCTGTCAAGAGGCGTGATGAAAGTCTTGTTGAGCTCTGCAAATATTGAGCGGGTAAGCTCGTCTGCCTCGCGTTCGAGCTTTTTAATCTGGGCCTGGCACTCTGATGACCTGTCCATATTTGAGAAAAGAAGCACCAGCTGCTCGCCTGCATCTTTTGCCTTTATTGCCAAATTGTCCAAAATAGTTAGAATTTCCTTGTCGTTTGATTTTATCCATGACATCCACTGACCCATGATTTCAGCTCAAGAGTCACGTAATTAAAGCGTGTTCTCCATATTCTATATAGTGAAGATCTGATCTGCGATCAATGACTCAAAGTTTTGAAGATAGGTTCACGGATTGATTACGGCCCGTCCCATGATCTTACGTGCCTTCAAGTCTTCAAGTGCATTGTTTGCCTCGGAGAGCTTGTACCTTTTTGACACTATCGGGTTTATTACGCCTCTTTTTGCAAGGTTTAGCAGTTCAAGCATCTCGTTGTAGTTGCCAGTGTATGCACCCTGAATTGTGATTGATTTTAGCGGAACTGTGACAAGCGGAAGATCGATTGATCCTCCGAATAGACCTACTAGCGTCATGGTCCCTCTCTTCCTAATTACTGCAAGTCCCATCTTTACTGTCGGGGGTGCATTTACAAAATCAATCACACAGTCTGCGCCCTTGCCGCCGCAGAGTGCCATTATCTTTTGTATGGCATCGGGATCCTTTGAGTTTACGCCGTGATCTGATCCGAGCTCCTTTGCTGTCTGGAGCTTTGCCTCGTCGATATCTACTACTATGATGTTTGCGTTTGTAATTGCGCGTGCAATCTGCACTCCCATGAGCCCGAGGCCGCCCGCGCCAAAAATGACCATGTTGCTTTGCGAGTTTGCCCCTGACTTTTTGACCGCGTTGTAGGCCGTAAGGCCAGAACACGCCAAAGATGCCACGCCATCAAGATCAATCCCATCAACTTTGGCTAAAAACTTGAAGTGTGGAACCAAGACATATTCAGCGTACCCGCCGTTTTGAAACACTCCAAGGGAGCGCGGTACATCGCAGAGGTTGTCGTTTCCTACTCTACACGCAACGCAGACCCCGCAGCCAATCCATGGGTATACTAGGGCGTTATCGCCCACGGAGATGCCCTGCACTGACTTGCCGATTTCGGTGACAGTGCCGACGATTTCGTGGCCTGGGATGACTGGGAACTTGACCCCGCGGTCTGTTACCTTCATGAACCCGTCTCCGGTGTCGTACCCGCCTTCCCAGAGGTGCAAGTCGCTATGGCACACGCCGGTAGCCTTGACTTTTACTAGAACCTGGACGTCAAGCGGCTTTGGAATGGCAACTTCGGCAATCTCTAAAGGCTTGTTGGGCTCGGTGATTCTTGCCGCTTTCATACGGGTTTTACAATGCAATTACAATATAACAGTTGACGAAACGAGGCAAAAAAGTAGAGCCCTCAAGTATTATTAGACAAAACTCGACTTGATACCATTGAGCGAGGCGGAAAACATCTCACAGGCCCCGGTAAATGTCCTGTTCAACCCAAACACGATAGCAAAAAAGGACGTCTGGGAAATAAACATAGTTCAGATTCTTGAAATTCTTATTCTCATCCTAAAGAAAGCTGACAAGAAGGACCTGAGGGTTGCAGGAATGGCCGCACTTTCATCCTCCCTAATCCACAGGATGAAAGTCGAGCGCATATTTGCCATGCAAAAGCTGGCAATGGAGAAAAAACAGATGCGGCAGAGAACAGACGTTGACATACAGCTGCTCAACATTCCGTACCGACACGAGTCGACATACCCTGTTACACTTGATGAGCTCATGAACCTCTTGGAGAATCTCATAGGAACTATTGCAAACCCGAGGTCCAGGAGGGGCGGACTCAAGTTCGAGCCAGTTGAGGTTCCGGACTTTAAGGATTATTTCGTGTCGCTTGAAAACATAATTGGAAAATACGAGGATCTTATAATACGAAAGATAGGGGCACAAGGGTTTGGCTCACTTCACCATATCATTGCTGACTTGGACACCACCGACTCAATTAGGTGCTTTTTTGCAATCCTGTTCTTGGCAAGGGACGCAAAGGTAGACCTTGAACAGGAAGGCGATGACATCAAGATAATTCTAAAGGAGACAAAATGAGAATAGAGGACGACTCTGAGGCAACCGCGAGGCTTGAGGCAGCACTGTATTCGGCAGGCCGCCCACTATCCATTGAGGAGCTCATAAAGGCGTCAGGCACGGAGTCCAGGACAAAAACACTGGCGCTGCTTGGCGCGATAGAAAAAAAGACCAAGGCTGCCTTTAAGGCAATTGAGGTCTCGACCCTACACGACGGCTCGTACGTATTCCAGCTAAAGCCAGAGTTCAACGAAGTCGTCAGAAGATATGCATCAAGGCCAATCCTTCCAAAGGCCACGATAAAGACCCTGTCATATATCGCATACATGCAGCCAATATCGTCAAAGCAGCTAGTCGAGACGAGGGGCTCTGGAGTTTACATCCATCTAAAGGAACTATCACAACTTGATTTTATCTCGCACCAAAATGTCGGCAGACTCAAAATCTACACTACGACTTCAAAGTTCCAGAAATACTTTGGAATCAGCGGGGACTCGGACATTCTAAAACAGATTCTCTTCAAAAAAATGCGCAAGACTGCACACCAAGCTCACCAAGCGACAGAGCAAATGCCGCAACAAGCATAATTTCATTCAAAAAATGCGTTATCTATAAAATAGAGTGCCCCAAACCAAACTCATGAAACGTGCAACTGAAAACCTTGCAACAAGCAAGATAACCGGCGGAAGACGTGTACCACTTAAGACCAGAAGGAAATACGACATGGACAGATATCCAAACGAGGCAGTGACCGGACAGCAGGTAACCGTCATCAGAAGCGTCCGTGCAAACCTTGTCAAGACCGCACTAAAAACTGCGGATCACGTGAACCTTGCAATGTCTGGCGGCAAAGTGAAAAAATCAAAGATCCTAAAAGTTTTGGAAAATTCCACAAACAGCGACTACCAAAGACGTGGTGTAATATCAAAGGGCGCAATCCTGGAAACCGAGGACGGAAAATGCCGAGTAGTGTCAAGGCCTGGACAGCACGGAATAGTAAACGCAATTTTGATAAAGTGATTTTATGAAAGATTACGAACATGTCGTAATCTGGCTGGATTATTTCAACAAGACCCTGACAAAAAAAATGGGCCGTAGACTGCCAAAAGACAAATGTGTTTTCGATCCTTCACTAAAGGAGCTCATCGATGCGACAGTGGAAGCCGGGTTTTCTCCAAAAGAATCTGACGACAAGGTAAGGTTTCCGCGGAGGGCCTTTGTCCGTTCCGGATATGTTATCATAACAAAAAGCACTCCAAAGGCAAAAATTCTTTACAGGATTTCAGAAAAGCTCGTGGCAAAAAGGGCAAAGCAGTCAAAATAAGATCGGTTCTAGCTTGCAGCTAAAGTAAAGTTGACAGAAGTCTATGATTAGTTCTAGTCTGGTTTAGAAAATAATTGCAGGAGGTAGGGGAAATTATGCACCTGGCCGGTAGTGGCCGAGTCATCATACGACTCAAAAAGCTACTCGATGAAGGTGACTTTGTTTGTGACGAGACTGGGAGAAAAATTGCCAAAGTTACAGAGCTCATAGGGCCCGTCTCAAGTCCACACGCGTCTGCCATATCGATGACAAACAACATCCGACATCTCGCCGGCAAAAAAGTATACTTCTCAGACATGCCTGCAATGAAATACGAAAAAACAAGGAAGAGAAAAAGATGAACGTCACAGAATTAGAAACATGCTGCCCAGAATGCAAATCATCACTAGTTGATGATGTTCAGAGTGGCGAAAGAATTTGTTCCATGTGTGGCATAGTCGTACTGGAACAACTGGCAGATTACGGCCCAGAATCGAAAAGCTCAAGCCTTGAAGAAAGAATGAAGCTCACAAGAGCAAGCGGTCAAACCACGTTCTCACAGCATGACTTGGGAATCGCGACAGAAATATCCATCTCAACAAAGGATTATTCTGGAAAAACGATAAACTACCAAGTGGCAAATCAGATGAACAGTCTGCGAAAGTGGCAGCAAAGGGTCAGGGTCTCGTCCCCTAGGGAGCGAAGACTCGCAAATGTCCTGTCAATGATTGGCTCGACATGCCAGAACCTTACCCTGTCAGACAATGTTTTGGAGACTGCGTCGATGATTTACCGAAACCTTGACAACTATATCGAAGTCAAGGGAAAATCCGTGGCATGCATCGCAGCTGCAGTCATCTACATGGCATGCAAGCAGTGCGATGTGGTACGATCACTTGAGGAAGTGTGTGGGGGAGTCGGCTCTAACAAAGATCTCAAAATGAGAACAAAACTCGCAGCCAAATACTACCGCATGCTAGTCATGGAGCTTGGTTCCGTAACAGCACCTGTCATAACCATGGACAAGTACATCTCCAAGATCTCAAACCTAACAGGCACAGACGTCAAAGTCGAAAGACTTGCCTTGGAGATTGCAAGCAAGACAAAGGACATGAACGTGTCTGACGGAAAGGCGCCAAACGGGATTGCCTCTGCGTACTTGTACATAGCCTCGCTTTTGTTGGGGCAAAACGTGCTCCAGCGTGACGTCTCAAGCGTAGCGGGAGTCACAGAAGTGACCATTCGAAACAGGTGCAAGGAAATTCTTTCAGGCTATAAAATGAGCGTAACGCTTCGACCTAGTTTTGCCAAAAACTAACCCCCTTTCTTTTTGTTTTATTCACCAATCAAGTGCGGCCTGGTGCGCGTCAGAATCATGACTTTGGCAACCTGACTGTGAAAACTGTGCCCTTGTTGAGAATGCTTGAGCATTCTATCGTGCCACCATGCGCTTCTATTATTGATTTGCAGCTTGCAAGGCCTAAACCAGTGCCATGCTGCTTTGTTGTAAACAACGGCTCAAATATCTTGGGTATGGTTTCCTTTTCGATTCCATGGCCGTTGTCTATTATGTCAATTACAGTTTCGTCATCTATTTCTGCTGCCTGGATCATTATCCTCCCGTTTCCGCTTATTGCCTGGGATGCGTTTAGGATCAAATTCGAAAACACTGTCTCTAGCTGTTTTACGTCGCCATAAACATCGACGTCCTCTACAGGGAAGATGATCTTGATTCTGCTTGGTATGTCTAATCCGCTTGAAACATTCTTGAGCAAGTCTGTAAGCGATGTTTTTTCCATCATGAGGTCGCTTGTCCTGACATAATCGAGCACCTCTCGGATTATCTGGGACATTCTTGATGCCGCACGATCAATTCTCTCGTGGCCCTCAATTATTTTTTCGTCCGCATTTGGTTGGTTTAATCTTAGAAGATCGACGGTGTTTTTTATTATTGTCAGCGGGTTCTGCAAATCATGTGCAAGCCTAGCTGACATCTCACCTATCGTGTATATCTTGTCTTTTTTTAATGCGGCCTTTCCATTTAGCTGCACGGGGGCCTCGTCGTCTTGCTCATGTTCATTTTCATCTGGCGCATTTCTGACAAGTCGCGCGGCGTCGTCCTGCGCATTTCTGACAAGTCGCGCGGCGTCGTCCTGCGCATTTCTGACAAGTCGCGCGGCGTCGTCCTGCGCATTTCTGACAAGTCGCGCGGCGTCGTCCTGCGCATCCGAATTTTTATTCCGCCTTGACTGCATCTGTAAATATGAAATTTATGATGTATATGAGTAATTTGCTTCCTACCAATAATGGATACATCGTGGTTTTTGCAGAGGTTTGTTACACAATTTTATATGTCAGTTGTTGATATATCCAGAGATGGAAACGACTGACACCCAGATAAAAAAAGCGCTCGTCGCATTTGCAATAGAAAAAGCGCTTTTGGACATGGGAACGCCTGTTTTTGAAAAGGTTACAAAAATACTCAAAGACGATTACAAGTGCTACATCCCAGACTGCTACGAAAACCCGGAATATCTAAAAAGAATACTCACTGATCTTTATGGGAATGCATACGCCGCAATACTGAACTCAATTAAAACGAGCCTTCAGGATTTTTCGCGCCAGACGCCAATTCAAAGATTCGTCTGTGCGCTGGAATGACATGCAAACTCATCTGGACTCACTGCTGACAAAAAAATACCTGATAGCAGCACTTGCAGCCAGCGCATCTGTCAACCTAGTCTCAAACCTTCTTGGCAAAGACGCCACAATACTTGTTGGTAACTACTCATACATTCCAATCACAGGCTCGCTGATGGTTCTGTCGTTGATGATGATTGTAAGATATGGCATGTCAGGACAGCACGCTCTTGCCTGGTTTGCGTTTGGGAGCTATGCAGTCTGTTCATTTATAGCGGAAACGCTTTGGCTGGTTCAAGAACTGTACCTAAAAGTAGAGACTTTTCCCTCGACACCTGACATTTTCTACCTTGTAAGCTACCCATTTCTGCTAATGTTTTTTGTTGCGTATTTCCAGCCTGTACGGAGCGCAATAACGAAAAAAATGCTTACGGCGCCAATCCTATTCTCAATTGCGATCCTGGCCGTCGGCATTGCGTTTACGACTGGCGCGGGTTCGGACCTGACGCTGTTTAAGACAGCTCTTGGAACAAGCTACCAAATTTTTGATGCGATCGTAATAATTCCTGCACTTGTAGGGGTCTCGCTCTTTTTCAAGGGCAAAGTAAATCTCATGTGGACGCTGTTTTGCTTTGGTATGGTCTTGGTTTTTGTAGCTGATACTGCATTCTTGTTCGCTCAAAATGATGGCTCGTACTATACTGGAAATCCAATGGAAGTGTTATTCTCTTGGAACTACATCCTGATGGCATTTGGGGTCTACAGCCATCTGTCCATGTTTGGCAAACCAAAAGCAAACAAATTCGAAGATTTGAGATAGTACTTAGGCCTTCATACTGACAAGTATTCCCTTTTTTATGGTTCCAACACAGTTCTGGTTACCGCATCTGCAATCAAAGACAAGATAGGGATTCATGTACGGCAGATAATCCCAAGTTATCTCTTCATCTTTTTGTATTTGGCGCGTGGCTACAAGAATATCACGCAAGTCTACCACATTTGGACTGCAGCTGTGATTCATGAACCTGGTGTCGTCAGTATCTTTGTAGAGTGTATCGCCTATTTGGTATGAGTGTTTTATCCAATCATGTTTTTCGCTCTCCGACAACACGTGTAAATCATCAATGTGTATTTTTTCCATCAGCTCCAACGTCGGAGACCAGACGGTCTCGCCTTTTTCTATGACCTGACTTGCAAAAAGACCAATCCCGCTAATGCTGGACATGCGTTTTTCTATTTTGGAGTTTAACAACTAGTCCCCTGCCTATTGGTATCAATAATGTGATCAGAATTTATCCATTTCCAATTATGGCCACGCCTGACTAGCCATGGCTATAAAAAATCTCGTGACACTGGCAAAACCGATGAGAAACTTCCGTGCATACATGGCCAGATTTTTGTAATGGGCAGTCGAGCTCATAGCATCACTTATCGGATACCAAAAATCAGACCTACAAATACATGATATCGTGATAAATCGAGCGAATCAGCTACGAACCTTTCTTACGACTGTATGATGTTGTCGACATTTGCAAGACGATAAAAAACACATTGGTCTTGAGATTGACAATCTTTTCTTATGTCTGCGGCTTCGATAATTGTTGCCGATGGGCTTAGGCTCAGGATGTTTTCAATTGCATAAAATCCGCCACATTCTGGCATTAGATCTAAAAGGACCAACAGTCCGCGTCTTTGGTAAGTACTTGGTGTTGTGGCCAAAGATATCGGGCTTTGACTAGCAGAAAAAAACATCAGTCGTGTCTACACTGATTGCGATCGTAGTCGTCGTCTTAGATTATGTTTGATGGTTTGTACATGCCTGCCAGTTCCATGCGTTTTAGCCGCTTTATGACAAAAGCCGCAGTCTCTCTGACGTCCTCAAGTGGATCGTTTAGGGCATCCTTTATCAAATCTGTGGCCTCTATTGCCCTCATGAGCCCGAGGGATTCAAGTGCCTCGTGTTTTGTCAGGCCGCTCTTGTCTGTGAGTGCTGCCTTTACGAGATTTGGAATCTTGTCTCGCATGTTTCTGGCCGCAATCTGGTAGCATGCCTCGTGCTTTACCACGCTGTTGTTGTCGTTTTCAAGCACCCAGGCCATCAAATCTGCAACCTCATTAAAAACCGGGTCGCTCGAATCTTTGTTTTCGGCAATCTCGCCTGCAAGCCATACGGCGTCCCACCTTTTTGACTCATCTTTTTCGGATTGTATGATCTTCCTACAGTGCTCAAGTCGCTTTGGAACAGGAAGATCCTTGATCTTCTCGTCATCTAGGATTAGTAGTGGCAATTCCAAGATTGGAAATGACAGTTTGCTATTAAATTGTTGTGTATGAACAAAGTAATAGTAATATACCACGCATGGGAATCATACGCATGGCAGGCCTCGATAGGCTATTGGCAAAGTCCCTAGACTCGACTATAAGAGAAAATCTAGGCGACAGGACAGTACAAAAAATTGAGGAGAGGCTATTTGAAAAATACGGCTTGTCACTAACACAATCAATCGAACAATTCCAAAAACTCGACGCAGTACTGCGAGAATTTTTCGGAGCAGGGGCGGATGGGCTAGAACAACGATTCCTCAAGGACGTCTGTGAGATAAAAGCATCAAACAATGAGGTTTGGGCCCACATTGAAAACCAGGATTTGACAAAAATAATCCTGGAATCGTTTGGTGACGACGACAAAAAGAAGATTCTAGGGACAATAAACGACGAAGCAATGCTAATCTCGCAAATAATCGAAACATGCAACATTCCGCAGACATCTGGGTATAGAAAGATAAACGCGTTAATCGACGGCGGGCTGTTGATACCTGCTGGATACACAATAACATCTGACGGCAAGAGAGTCACAAAATACAAATCGATTTTCGATAACATCAAAATTGACATTGTTAAAAACAAGATTAGTGTCGCACTGCACCTGCAAAAAGACCTTGGAACAAGCTCTGTTCTGACAGTCTGCGCACAACTTTAGACCCGCCACTCTAGTTTTCTGCGATCAGGATATTAAGGACATTGTTGTTCCCATAAGTGGGAATGGCAAGGGTAATGGCAAGGGTACTGTATAGCTATATTTCCAAAAATGGCAAGTTCCGACTAGGCTATGTTCTGATATTGGTATCTGCAATACTCGCTGCACTAGTACACGTTTTGGCAAAACCTCTGCTTGATAATCAAACTGGAATTGAGATAAACCCTGTAGTGCTTGCAGCATGTGTCTACATGATAAACGCGGCATTTTTCACACCACTGACAAAAAAATCCGCACCAGTTTCCACACTTGGAAAAAGAAATCTCGCGCTCTTGGCAATAATCGGCATCTCTGAAGTAATAGCACTGGTAACGTATTTCTTTGGTCTAAAAGAGTCCACGGCGACTAACGCATCGATTTTCAGCAACGGGGAGATCGTCTTTTCATTATTGATCGCAATGACTATCTTTAAGGAAAATCTGCAAAAAAGGGAGTTAGGCCCGTTCATGATGATACTTGTAGGGATGATGATCCTGCCGGTGGCATACGACATCTATGCGCACGGAATGTTCCTATCAGACCTAGTGATGGGTGACTTTCTGATAATCCTATCTGGTGTGTTTTTCGCAGTCGATGTCACACTTTGCCAATATTTGAGCAAAAAAGTTGATTCAAAGAGGTTGGTGCAAATGGTATCGCTAGTTTCTGGCGCTTTTGCAGTGGCAGCACTTGTCGCGTTTAACATTCCGGTGAACCTCGATCCTGTAAGCCTTGGCCCGATCGCACTCTTTGCCATAGGTGGAACCGGATTCTCCACAATGCTCTTTGTGGTGTCGCTTCGGTTGATCGGCGGAATGAGAACGATGCTTTTGTTCTCGACAAACTCTGTCATAGGTGTGATACTTGCAGCTACACTGCTTGGCGAGTCGATAACTGCCGTCACGATGGCATCTGTAGCCCTTACGTTTGGAGGGGTGGTTCTTCTAAGGAATAGGCTTGGAAGCAGGCACGAAGAGACGCCAAAAGAAAAACCCAGTATCTTGCTGCCAGCCAAGCATCAGATTCCAGCCTAGGTTTCGTTTTTCTGAATCACAATTCTTGGTTGGTTAGTCAACATATGGCCAAACCCGAAACTTAAATCGGATACTCATTTTGCATGCTGTGTCTTGCCAAAGATCCACATGACAAAAAATGGTATAGTCTGCCGCGTTGACGGAAAGACGGTCAATCTTGATCCGAAATCCGCAGTGCTTGGGTGTGTCAACTTTGTCTCGCACGCACACTCGGATCACCTGCCAAGCAGCAAGAGCGGGCTTATCCTGACGACCAAGGAAACAAAAGAAATAGCAACTCTACGTGGTAGGGATCTGTCAAACCACGTCGAGTCAATGGAGAATTTTCGCCTCTATGACAGCGGACACATCCTTGGGGCAAGGGGGGTGCTCTTTGATGACGTGTTCTATACTGGAGACGTTTGCAGCAGACAGCGAGGCTTTCTAAATGGCGCAAACATTCCAAAATGCAAAGTGCTCATAACTGAGTGCACGTTTGGTAGGCCGGAGTTTGTTTTTCCAGATGTGTCTGAAACAGTAAAAAAAGTAAACGAGATAATCTCTGAAATGTATCACAAGGGCAGGCCAGTCCTTTTGCTTGGATACCAGTTAGGAAAGGCCCAGACACTATCACATCTTTTCGGGCACTGGGATCCATTGTATTATCATGACTCTGTTAAGGAAATGAATGACCTGCACCGAAGGTTGGGTGTCCAGATAAAAGACGGCCTTGGACATTCCGCAGCAGACTCGATGGGGCTCTTGAGCAAAAAACCATGGGTGATGGTGTGTCCAATGATGTCTGAGACCAACCCGTTCATAAAACAAATGAAGGCAAAATACGGCGCAGTCACGATTGGGTTTTCCGGCTGGGCAAAATCCACCACGGTGTTTGCGAGAAAAAACGATTACTCAGTACCACTCAGTGATCATTGTGATTATGACGAGCTTTTAGAGCTTGTAAGGAAAACGGGGGCAGAAAAAGTCTACACGGTTCATGGATTTGTAGACGAGTTTGCCGCAGACCTTGTCAGAATGGGCTTTGACGCACAACCGCTGAGCGAAAACCCCCTTGACGAGTTTTTCTAATCTGTATTACATGTCGATGATACAGGACACTAGAATAACTGTCCGGAATCTCCACTAGTTTTAATTTTGACAGGATGGATTGTGATGCATGTCGCAATCAATTCAGGAAATAGCAAAAAAAGAACTCTGGGTTCTAGTAAGTCAGCTAAAGGAAAACATAGACGTTGCAGAGCTTGAAAAAATTGTACCATCTGTGCTTGACCTAATCGATAGTTGGACAAAAAGCGGGAAATTCATCTGGTCTGGGCCATTTGGAAACGAGACTGGCGGCATGGCCGTCTTTGAAGGGACTCAAAAGGACGCAGACGAGTTCGCGCAAAACTATGGGCAAATCTGCTCTGGGTTTCTAAACTATTACGTCTACAAGTGGGACGTTCTTTGGGGAACAAAATAGCTAGAAAGCCAAAATTAGCTTTAAATGAGATTCAAAATCCGACCCAATCATGGCTACAGAATCGCTTCGAAAGGATCATGACCTAATAGAGAAGGTAATCAAGTCGATGCAGGTTACAATGGATCTGCTAAAATCGGGGAAAAAAATTCCCGAGTCCATTCTGATGCCTGTGGTGGATTTTTCAAAGAACTTTACTGATGTATGTCATCACGGAAAAGAAGAAGAGTCCCTGTTCCCGGCACTTGAAAAGACAGGCATGCCACGCAACATGGGGCCAATCGCAGTCATGCTTATGGAACACCAAATCACAAAGCAGATGGCCACAGAGATAGAGCAATCGGCCAAAGAATACCTGATATCTGGATCCTCAGAACGTCTCGTATCTGATATTTCTAGATACATTGAGCACGTTTCTGCGCATTTGTGGAAGGAAAACAACAGATTATTCATGATGGCCGAAATGAGGCTGCAAGGAATATCGGATCAAATCAACGCAAGCCTAGGAGAAACGGAAAAACAAAAGCTCGAGCAGCTTGGCAAAAACAGAAACGACTATGAAAATTTGGTTCAGGATTTGGAGAAAAACCTTGCAAGAATAGTCTAGAAAAATTAAAAGAAATAAGTTGTGGATTTATTCCACTATTACTTTTCCTGCCATCCAGGGGTGGACTATACAGAAATAGTCGTATTCGCCTGCCTCATCAAAGGTATGCTTGAAGGTCTTTCCTGCCATGAATATGCTGCTGTCAAATATTCCGTCTGGACCATCAGCTTCCAAAGATCCACTTGTCACAGTATGTGCAGCTGTATCGTCATTTGTCCATGTTACCGTGCCGCCAACTCCTATCTCTACGGTGCTTGGAGAGAAACACTCATCAAACTCTTCGCATCCAGGTGTCGAAGAACCACTTGGAATGGACACGTCAGCTGACATTGCAACCTCGTGATCTTCCATGGCTT
>Ga0187894_10004400_pt1 | contig 15145 bp, 12 predicted proteins | sample GBC1701081metaG_FD_136650 | JGI IMG/M metagenome (GOLD analysis project Ga0187894, IMG submission 136650) | White microbial mat communities from a lava cave in the Kipuka Kanohina Cave System on the Island of Hawaii, USA - GBC170108-1 metaG ...
CAACCTGAAGAAGGGCGAGGTGGTCACCGCCATCGTCGCCGGCATCCAGGAGAACGGTCTCGACGTCACGGTGACCGACGGCATCCCGGGCTTCATCCGCAAGACCGAGCTCAGCCGCGAGCGGTCCGAGCAGCGGCCCGACCGCTTCGCCATCGGCGACAAGATCGACGCCAAGATCACCAACATCGACCGCGCCTCGCGCCGCGTCGTGCTGTCGGTCAAGGCGCGCGAAGCCGACGAGGAGAAGCAGGCGATGGCCGACTACGGCTCGTCCGACTCGGGCGCCAGCCTCGGCGACATCCTGGGCGCCGCCCTGCGCCGCGCCAAGGACAACGGCGAGAAGTAAGACTTTCCTTCGTTGGAACAACGATAGAAGACCGGCCCGCTCGCAAGAGCGGGCCGGTTTCATTTGGTCGAAGGTATCGCCAGCCCACGCTCGGGGAAGAGATCGCGTTTGGGCCAGGCGGTGATCCGCGGCGGCAGCGCCGCCATCCGCTCCAGCAGCGCGTCGGTGGCGTCCTTGCTCGGGCGCGGCGAGTACCAGACGAACCATGACGCGCCGCTAGCGTGCTGTACCGCCTGCATGCCGACGGTATCGGGCGCGACGCCCCAGCTGCCGGTGTGCCAGGTGATGCGGGCGCCGGGCGCGAGGTTCGCCGTGAACTGACCCAACGCGTACCAGGTTGGCGTCAATGCAGCCGGCGCGCCGGTCGCGGCGCGCGTGGGCCGCCCGTCCGACAGCAGGGTGCTGGGCGTGCGGGCGAGGAAGGCGAGGTACTCTACGCCGTTGAGCCGCCAGCCGCCGAACGATGAGAACGAGCGCCACTGCGTGTCGAGCTGAGGCGCCTTGATGCCGGCGGCTTCGAGGACCTGGCGGCCGCAGAAGCGCTCGTAGCCTTCGCCGGTGATAGTCTCGATCATCACGCCGAGCACGAGGTAGCCGATGTTGGAGTAGGCAAAGGCCTCGCCCGGCGCGGTGGCGAGCGGTGCCGTCAACGTGGCGGCGAGCAGTTCGGCGGGCGCGGTCGCACCGGGCGTCTTCTTCTCCAGCAGGGCGACGGCAGGCGGTGTCATCAGATCGCGCGGTGCCGCCGCGAAGCCGCCGCGATGCGCCAGCAGTTGCTCGACCGTCACCACCTTGAGACGTGCATCGGCAGGCTCGCCATGCTGGCGGAAGAACGGCGCCAGCACGTCGCCGACCGTGCTGTCCAGCCGCAGCCTGCCGTTGGCGACCAGCAGGCTGACGCAGCGGCCGGTGATCGCCTTGCTCAGGCTGGCCAGCAGCACGCGCTCGTTGGGATCCCGCCCACCATAGCTGCGCTCGAGCACCAATCGTCCTTGGTGCGCGACGGCCAGCATGCCCTTGTCGATGCCGTTCTCCTTCAGCCAGGCGCCGAACGTGGTCTCGAAGGCATCGGCGCTGGCCGGCGGCTGTGCCTGCGCCGTCCAATCGGCTGAGCTGGCTCCCAGCACAAGGCACAACAGGTGGATGGCGAAACGGATCATCGGCTTCTCGGTTCCGGACGCATGCAATGTGCGATAGTATCTCCACCGATCGGCGTACTGCGACAGAAGACTGCAAGAGACGTAAACGCAAGCAGTGACGCGATATGGGCATGGGGGGAGAAAGCCATGGCCAACGGTCAAAACGGGGCGGGCCCGCAATCGGGCTGGTTCGCCCGGCTCGTCGGCTGGGTTTCGACTGAGCTCTGGGCAGGCATCACCTGGGTCGCACGCCACATCGCCGGGCCCTGGTGGGCCATCCGTGACGTGCTGCGCGTCTTCTGGGCGTGCCGTGCGCCGATGCTTTCGGTCGTCATCGGCGGCGCGCTGATCGCCCTGACCGACCAGGCCCGCGACATCGTCATGGCGAGCGCCGTCGCCAAAGGCGGCTTTTGGAGTGGGCTGGGCCTGATCGCAACGATGATCGCGTGGGCCGGCATGAGCTGGTACTGGGCGCGCGTTACGCTCAACTTCTCCTTTTCCCTGCCGGAGATCGAGCCCGACGCGGCGGCCTGGTGCGTATCGGACAGCGGCCCATTGGCGCGGTGGCGCCGGCTGACGCCATACGTCGTCTGTCCGTTGGCGCTACTGCTCGTGGTCGCGGCGATCGTCACGGAGCGCAGCATCCCGGCCGCTGTGGCGGCGGCGATCATTGCCGTGATCCTGGCGTTCTGGATCATGCGTGGCGCCGAGGGTGGTCGCCCCGTGCGCTGGCGGCGCTGGTGGCGGCGTCAGGCACCGCGCATCATCGGCGCGGTCGCAATCCTGTCGGTGGCCGCCGCGTTCTGGAAGGCGCACAACGTCTACGGCGACGCTGGCGATAAGGACTATGCGGCGCACTTCAAGTGGTGGAGCTGGGGTTTCATCGGCCTGGCCGTCCTCTTCTATGTCGCGGTCGCCGAACGCACTAAGGCGGCTCGGTTGCTGGGTGCCGGTGGTCCGCGGACTCGCTATCTCGTCCCCACGCCGGACGCCGTCCATGACCGGTTGCGCGACTACGCCAATCCTGTCGCCTTCGCCGTCCTTGCGTTCAGCGTGCTGCTGTCACCGGCGTTGTTCATCTGGTTCGTGGTCGATCCGGTGGGGGCGGCGGACTCCTTCGGCGGCGCGGTGCGCGCCATCCTGTTCGGGCTGGCGACGATGGTACCGGTCATCAGCCTGCTGGCGCTGCTCGCCCGGCGCCTGCGCCTGCCGCTGTTCGGCGCTACCTTCTTGTGGCTGGCGGTGGCGCCGGCGTTGTTCGGCGACAACCATGACATCCGGTTCCTCAACGCCGGTGCCGATCCGTCACCGCTCGCCAGCCGGCAGAAGCTGGGTGACGTCTTCCAGCGCTGGTGGTCTTTCAATGCGCGGCCCGAGATGACCCGGCCGCTGGCGGTGTCGGCCGACGGCGAGGATCAGGTCGTGGCGCCGCCGTTTGTCGTGGTGGCGACAGCCGGCGGGGCCAGTCGGGCCGCGTTCTGGACGTCGCAGGTTCTGGGCGAGATCTCGGCGCGGGAACCCGGCTTCGCCGATCGCCTGTTCATGGTGAGCGGCGTGTCGGGTGGTTCGCTGGGCGCCGTAGCGTACCGTTCGATCGTCGAAGCGGACCGCCGCGCCGTCGTTGGCGACAAGCCGCTCGTGCAAGACGATCCCGCCAGGCGCGCGCGCGTGTTCCTCGAACGCGACTTCCTGACGCCGGCCATGGCGGCAGGCCTCTATGTCGACCTGCCCTGGCGCACCTTCTCCTTCCTGCCGCGGTCCTGGCAGCCCGATGATCGAGCGGCGGCGCTCGAAAAGGCCTGGGAGGCGGCGTGGCGGGAGAGCACGGGCAGCCACAGCAAGCCACTCTTCGACTGGAGCCAGGGGTTCGTCTCGACATTCGCCGGCGTCGGCCAAGGCGATGCCTATCGGCCATGGCCGATCCTGGCGCTCAACGGCACGTCGGTCGAGAAGGGCAAGCGCATCGTCACGTCCAATGCGTCGTTCGGTGGCGGCCAGATCTCGGGCGACGTCAATCGCTACGATGCCTTCGATATGGCGGGCCGCGATATGCCGATCAGTACGGCGGTGACCATGAGCGCGCGCTTCCCGCTGATCTCTCCCGCAGGTGGCCTGCGCGACGGCCATGGCCGCATGATCACGCGTGTGATCGACGGCGGCCTGTTCGAGAACTTCGGCGCCGCCACCGCCGAGGAGATACTGCGCTATGTCGTCGAGCGTCGCGCCGATGTGCAGACCGGGCGCCGGCCTGTGGTGCCGATCGCGATTTTGATCAGCAGCGATCCGTCGCTGGATCACCTCGATCGTCAGACCAGCACCGGCTACCGCGAGCAGCCGATCGACAATCTGCCCCCGACGCCCGACTGTGCCGCGGTCGCTGGCATGCCGCGCGGCAGCGTGGCGACACCGGTGCCGCACCCCGGCAATCGCTGGCCCGAGTGTCCCGTCGTCGGGCGCGAGAGTGGTTCGCTGATCGGCGATCCGATATTTGCGCTCTATGATGGTCGCGTCGCGCGCGGTGAGCAGGCGGCGACGGCGATGCTGGATCGCATCGATGAGAACCGCGCTGGCGTGCGCCGCCAGATCGCGGGCGGCTTGGCGCGGATTGCGCGCCATGACGCCGATCAGTCCGACAAGACCACCGGCGCCAATGCCGCCGTCGGCGGTGCCGACGACAAGGTAAATGCCCGCGTCGGGACATCGGATCACGTGGATTTCTTTCACTTCCGGCAATGCCGCGTGCCCGGCCAGAAGGGACCGACCATGAGCTGGCACGACTCGCAGGAGGCATGGCGCGTGATGCGCGCCATGACCGGCTTGGAGCCGGGTGCCGGTGATCCTTGTGGTAATGCCGTGGAATTCTTTCGGCTATGTGTGCGGCTGGCACGCCTGTCCGGCGTGGCCGATAACGACAAGGCCGCCTCCGCCTTCTGCGAGACGGATCGCAAGTGGCCGCGGCCGAAGGCGTGGCAGTGTGATGAGTTCGGTGACGGAACGCATCGGCGCTGGTGGTGCCGGATGGCGAAGTCGTGATCAGCTGCCCGCCACCCGCCTGGTGTGTCCGGCCCAGAAGGGCTCGCGCAGCTCCTTGCGCTTGATCTTGCCGACCGGTGTCTTGGGCAACGGCTCGTCGCGCAGCACGACCTTGCCCGGCCGCTTGTAGTTGCCCAGCCGGTCCTCGCAGAGCTGGACCAGCGCGGCTTCGGTGACGGTGGCGCCGGGCTTGACGGTGCACACGGCGCACGGCGTCTCGCCCCAGCGCTCGTGCGGGACGCCGAACACCGCCACCTCGATCACGTCGGGGTGGCTCGCGATCGCGTTCTCGAGCTCAGCCGGATAGATGTTGAAGCCGCCCGATACGATCATGTCGCCGACGCGGTCGATCATGTAGAGATAGCCGTTGGCATCGAGATAGCCGACATCGCCGGTCTTGACCCAGCCGTCGACCATGCGCTCGGCCGTGGCCTTGGGGTCGTTCCAGAAGCCCGACATCTGGCCATCGGTCTTGGCCACGATCTCGCCCGGCGTGCCTGCAGGCACCGGCTTGTTGTCCTCGTCCCAGATCTGCAACTGCGCAAACGGCAGCGGCAGGCCGCAGGCGCGCAATGGCGTCGAGCCCGGGATGTCCGTCGCGAACCATTGCGCCGGGCCCATCATCGCCACCGGCAGCACCTCGGTCTGGCCGTAGCCCTGGTACATCGCCTTGCCGAAGATCTCGTACGCCTTCAGCGCCGTGTCGTCGGCAATCGGCGCCGCGGCCACCATCATGCATTTCAGGTGGGGGAACCTGCGCTGCGCGATGCCGGGGATGCGGTTGATGGCATTGAGCATGGTCGGCACCATGAACAGGTAGGCGATGCGCTCGTGTTCGAACGTGTCGAGCACAGCCACCGGATCGAACCGGTCCATCATCACGTTGCAGCCGCCGGCCAGCCAGATCGGCAGGAAGAGGTAGCCCGAGCCGTGGCTGATCGGACCTAGATGCAGGCAGGTATCGCCCGGTTCGACCGGCGGATAGAGGTAGAACCAGTCCCGGCCGGCGGCGAGCCAGGCGCGGTGCGAATAGGCGACGCCCTTGCTCTTGCCCGTGGTACCGCCGGTATGGCGCAGGATGAAATTGTCCTCGGGTGCGATGGCCGGATCGGGATCGATAGTGGACTGATTGGCGAGCCAGCCGTCATAGGCCGCATCGCGCACGATCACGTGCTGCAGGTCAGGCAGCTCGGCCTGCAGGCCGTCGATCTCGGGCAGGTACTTTTCATCGACGATCACGGCGCGGCAGCCGGTATGGCCCATCATGTGCAGATGGCTGTCGCGGGCGTTGCGCGGATAGAGTGGCACCCGTACCAGGTTGGCGATGGCGGCACCCAGGAAGACATCGGCTGATTCCAACCGGTTGTCTTCCAGCACCGCGACCCGGTCCTGCGGGCGCAACCCCAGCGCCAGCAGGCCGTTGGCGAGACGGATGCCGCGCTGCCAGGCCTGCGCAAAGGTGAGGCGGCGGCCGCCGGCGACGATCGCCTCGCGCTGCGCGTAATAGCCGGCGGCGCTGCGCATCTGCGTGCGGACATCCATGGCGTGCCTCCCGTGACTTATTGCCCGAGTGTCGATGCCGCACCGGTCAAGTCAAGCAGTCCCGTGGTGTTGGCGCGGTCATCGTGGCACCCTGCGAATCATGCCTGGAGGAACGCGACCATGGACGACATCCTGCTGCTGACGCGGGCCTTCGCTTTCGCCGCCGAGAAGCACGCCCATCAGCGTCGCAAGGGCGAGAACGCCGAGCCGTACGTCAATCACCTGGCCGAGGTCGCTCATCTCCTGGCGGTGGCCGTGCACGGGCGCGACGCCAACCTGATCGCCGCAGGCCTGCTGCACGATACCTTGGAGGATACCGAGACGACCCGTGACGAACTGGTCAGCACGTTCAATGAAGACATCGCTTCCCTGGTCAGCGAGGTCACTGACGACAAGTCGTTGCCCAAGCAGGAGCGCAAGCGCCTGCAGGTCACGCATGCACCCGATAAGACAGCACGCGCCAAGATGCTGAAACTGGCCGACAAGACGTCCAACCTGCGCGGCATCGTCGCCAGCCCGCCGGCCGGCTGGTCGATCGAGCGGCGCGTGGAATACGTGCGCTGGGGGCGCGATGTCGCGGCCGGCCTGCGCGGTGTGCATCCGTGGCTGGAAGAGCAGTTCGATGCTGCAGCAACAACTGCCGAGACGGTGCTTTCGGGCAAATGACCGCGCGGCCATACCGCGTCTTGCATAACAGTCTATAAGAATATATAACACTGTTATCTATGCAGCGGGATGAGGAAGCCATGGCCAAGGTTCTTTATGAAAAGGATGGCCGGATCGGGCGGATCACGTTGAATCGACCCGAGGTGTTCAACGCCATCGACGATGATGTGCCGGCCGAACTCGCCGACTGCGTGGCGCGCGCCAACGACGACTCTGGCGTGCATGTGATCGTGCTCTCGGGCAGCGGCAAGGCATTCTGCGCCGGCTACGACCTGACCCACTACGCGCAGACGAAGGGCGTCAACGCCGCCACCCAGGACATACCGTGGGATCCCATGAAGGACTATGCCTTCATGATGCGCAACACGGAGCTGTTCATGAGCCTGTGGCGGTCCTACCGCCCGGTGATCTGCAAGGTGCACGGCTATGCGATCGCGGGCGGCTCCGACATCGCGCTGTGCGCCGACGTGATCGTCATGGCCGAGGATGCCCGCATCGGCTACATGCCGGTGCGCGTCTGGGGATGCCCGACCACGGCGATGTGGGTCTACCGGCTGGGGCCGGAACGGGCCAAGCGCATGCTGTTCACCGGCGACAAGGTTGACGGACGCGAGGCGGAGAAGCTCGGCCTGGTGCTCAAGGCGGTGCCCACCGCGCAGTTGGATGCCGAGGTCGAGGCGCTCGCCGAACGCATGGCGACGGTCCCCATCAATCAGCTCATGATGCAGAAGCTGATGGTCAACCAGGCCATCGAGGCCATGGGTCTGAAGCAGACGCAGATGTTCGCCACCATCTTCGATGGCATCACGCGCCATTCGCCGGAAGGGTTGAACTTCAAGAAGCGGGCGGAGACGGTGGGCTGGAAGGAGGCGGTGCGCAACCGCGACCAGGGTACCTGGGACTGGACTGCCGATCGTCCGATCAATCCCGCGGGCTAAGCGGCGCGCACATGGCAGCGCCGACCCGCGCCCGGGGCAAGTCCGACGATCCGAGGGTTCGTGACCGGATCGACGCCATCCGGGACACCAAGCGCCAGGTGGTGATCGATGCCGCGCGGCGGGTGTTCGAAACGCATGGCCTTGAAGGCGCATCGATCCGCCTGATCGCCGTTGAGGCCGGCTGTACGACGGGTGCCATCTATCCCTATTTCAGCGGCAAGGAGGAGATCTATGCCGCGATCCTGGGCGAGTCGTTGGCGACGCTGAAGCGGTTCATCGAGCAGTCTGTGAACAAGCACGGTCTGCCGGTCGATCGTGCCCGCGCCGCCGTCGAAGCTTTCTACGCGCACTACAAGGAGCGCCCGACCGAGCTGTCGCTGGGGCTCTATCTCTTCCGCGCGCCGGGCGTGCGCCCGATCGGGCTGAAGCCGGACCTGGATCGCGATCTCAATGCCCAGCTGCGGGCTGCAGTGGACGTCATCACCGCGACCGTCGCGAACGCCGGTTTCGACCGCGCGACCGCGCTTGCCGCCGATGGCGTGTCGCATGCCATCGGCCTGCTGATCATGGAAGGCACGGGCAGGCTCAGGCTTTTCCGTGAACGCGCCGAAGGTCTCATGGCGGGATACCTGGAGCGACTCCTGCCCGACGGCTGAACGTCATCCAGAAAGGCGATCGTCATGGCAGTTCGTATTGAGAAAGCCGGGTCCGTTTGGACGGTCATCCACGCGCGCCCACAGGCACGCAACGCGATGGATCCTGACAGCGCGGACGCGCTCCATGAGGCGATGCTTTCATTCGAGCGTGATTCATCGGCGCATGTCGCGGTGCTGTGGGGTGAAGGCGACGCCTTCTGCGCTGGCTGGGACCTGAAGTACGCCGCCGCGCTGGCGGATCGGACGCGCTTCCAAAACGAGATCGCCGAGGGGCTTGCTTTCCCCACCGGGGCCAATCCGGCACCCCGCGGTCCGCTCGGGCCGACGCGCCTCGAACTGTCGAAGCCGGTCATCGCCGCCGTTGAGGGGCCAGCCGTCGCCGGCGGCATGGAGCTCGCGCTGTGGGCCGATATCCGTATCCTCGGACGGTCGGCGTATTTCGGCGTCTACTGCCGGCGCTGGGGGATCCCGTTGCTCGATGGCGGCACGGTCCGCCTGCCGCGTCTCGTGGGGCTGGGCCGGGCCCAGGAAATCATTCTGACGGGGCGCAAAGTGCCTGCCGAAGAGGCGCTCCGCATCGGCCTGTGCGAAAAGGTTGTCGCGGACGGGGAAACCCGTACCGCGGCGGCGGCGATGGCCGATGAGATCGCTCGCTTCCCGCAAGCAGCAGTGCGCGCCGATCGTCGCAGTGCGTATGAAAACCACGGCTTGTCCGTGCGCGATGCGTTGCGACGCGAATGGGCGAACGGTCTGGAGGCGCACGCCAAAGAGGGCGCCGCCGGTGCCGGTCGTTTCGCCGCCGGCAAGGGGCGTCACGGCGACTTCACGAACATCGCCTAGGCGTCGTCAGCCAGCCCACGGTCGACAGGGTCTGCGCCGAACTCTATGGTCCATCGCATATCCCTGACCCGCCACGTTTTCCGTGCTGTCCCTCGACCTGCTGTCGCAAATCTTTTCCATCGTCGCGCCGGTGCTGTTGTGCACTGGTGTTGGCTATGTCTGGGGCCTGCTCAAGCGGCCGTTTGACCCCGGCATCACCACGGCACTGGTGTCGGCTATCGCCGCGCCCTGTCTGGTCTTCAGCGCGCTGACGCGGCTCGAGGTATCGGCCTCGGCACTGGGGCAACTCGCCGCCGCGACGTTCGCCTGCTACGTCTCGATGGGGCTGCTGGGCTGGATGACACTGCGGTTGGTCGGACTGCCGGCACACTCCTATCTGCCGGCGCTGATGTTTCCCAATGGTGGCAATGTCGGCCTGCCCTTGTGCTTTCTCGCTTTCGGGGCGGAGGGCCTGGCACTGGGCATCGCCTGGTTCGCGGTGGGCGCCGTTGGTCAGTTCACGGTCGGCATCAACATCGCCGCCGGCAGCTTTGCAATCGGCAAACTGGTACGCCAGCCGATCCTCTACGCCATCGCGCTGGCCTTCGTCTTCATCCTGCTGGGGCAGAGGCCGCCGGTCTGGCTCAGTCGCTCGACCGAAATCCTCGGCAACATGCTGATCCCGCTGATGCTGCTGTCGCTGGGCGTGTCGCTGGCGACGCTGAAGGTGACGCGGCCAGGCCGTGCCGCGGCGTTGTCGGCACTCAGGCTCGTGGGCGGCTTTTCGGTCGGGCTGACGGTCGCCTGGGCGTTCGGGTTGACCGGTGCCGCGCGCGGCGTGCTGATCATCCAGTCGGCGATGCCGGTGGCGATCTTCAACTATCTCTTCGCCCTGCAATACAAGCGCGAGCCGGCCGATGTTGCCGGCATGATCGTGATCACCACGGTGGTATCCTTCGTCAGCCTGCCAGCCCTGCTGCTTTACGTATTGCCGTAGAGGGTGCGCCCGGAAGAGCTGCGTTGCATGCCCTCGCATGGCACCGGTGCTGGAATCGCGCCATGCTGCGTGCAGCACACGGAGGAAACGCATGCTGCCGTTGGAAGGCATCAAGGTCGTCGAATTGGCGCAGAACCTTGCCGGACCGTTCTGTGCCCAGATCCTGGCGCACCTCGGCGCCGACGTGATCAAGATCGAGAAGCCCAACGGCGGTGATGACGCGCGCGGCTGGGGCCGGCTGCTGTCGCCCGACGCCAGTTCCTCGTTCAACGCGGTCAACCTCAGCAAGAAGTCGGTGGCTGCCGACCTGAAGGATCCGGCGGATGTCGAGAAGGTACGCCGGCTGATCGATACGGCCGATGTCGTCGTGCAGAACATGCGTCCCGGGACGCTGGAGGCCATGGGGCTGGGCGCCGAGGCGCTGATGGCACGCAATCCGCGGCTGATCTATTGCTCGGTCAACGCCTACGGCACGACGGGTCCCAAGAAGATGGATCCGGGCTACGAGCCGATCGTGCAAGCCTTCTCCGGCATGATGATGATGTCCGGCATGCCGGGCGGTCCGCCGGTGCGCATGGGCACGCAGGTGCTGGACCACGGCAGCGCCATGTGGGCTGCGATCGGCGTGCTGGCGGCGATTGCCGAGCGGCATCGGACGGGCCGCGGCCGCAAGGTCGATACCTCGCTGCTGGAGACCGCGATCGGTTGGTGGACCAATCCGTATGCGGCTTACGCAGCCACCGGTGAGGTCCCCGAGCGGCATCCGACAGGCAGCCGGGGCGTCGTGATCTTTGAAGGCCTCGAGACTGCGGATGGTCCCATCATCATCGCGGCCGGCAACGATGCACTGTTCCGCAAGCTCTGTCCCGTGATCGGCAAGCCGGAATGGGCCAGTGATCCGGGTCTGGCGACCAACCGCCAGCGGGTGGAGCGTCGCGACGAGATCGTCCAGGAAATGGAGCGCATCCTGCGTACCAAGCCGCGCGCCCACTGGCTGAACGTCATTGCCGCCGCCGGTATCCCCTGTACGCCGATCAATTCGCTGCCGGAGATGCTCGCCGAGCCGCAGACCGAGGCCATCGGCCTGCTGCAGGCGGTGCCGAATCTGGAGCGCGATGTTCGGTTGATCGCGCTGCCCGTGCAGTTCGACGGAAAGCGCCCCCCGATCCGCAACCGTGCGCCCCGGATTGGCGAGCATACCAAGGAAGTGTTCGGGGAGTAGTTTTCCTCCCCAACGCAGTTGGGGAGGTGCGCCCGAAGGGGGCGGAGGGGAGCCGACGTGGTGCTTGTAATGAAGACCACGTCGCGTCCCCATCCGGCCTTCGGCTACCTTCCCCACGTCGTGGGGGAGAGAATACTACGCCGCTACCGGCAATCTCAGCGTAAACCGTGCGCCCTGGATCTGGCCGTCGGGGGATCGTACGTTGCCGGCGGCGATCGAACCGCCGTAGGCGTCGACGATCTGGCGACAGATCGACAGGCCAAGGCCGGAATGCTTGCCGAACTGCTCGGCGTTGGGCCGTTCCGAGTAGAAGCGGCGGAAGATCGACTCGAGATTGGCGTCGGGAATGCCCGGTCCCTGGTCGTCGATCGTGACCACGATCTGGTCGCGTTCGCGCATAACCCCGATGGCGATCGTGCCGCTCCTGGGACTGAAGGAGATGGCGTTGTCGATGATGTTGCGCAGCACCTGCCCGTAGCGGCCCTCGTGCCCCAGCGCGACGAACGGTTTGCCGCCCAGCACGTTGAGCTGGACGCGTACGCCGACTTCGGCGGCGGCCGTGGCGTTGTAGGCCTCGGCCATGGACGACAGCAGCCGGCCGACATCGACGATCTGCGGATCGCTGCGCTGAAGTTCGGCGTCGAGCCGCGATGAGTCGGCAATATCGCTGATCAGCCGGTCCAGCCGCTTCACGTCATCCAGCACGATCGACATCAGCTTGGCCCGCTTCTCCTTGTCGTCGATGCGGGCGGCGACCTCGACGGCCGAGCGCAGCGACGTCAGCGGGTTCTTCAGTTCGTGCGCCACGTCGGCGGCAAACGTGTCGATGGCATCGATGCGCTGCCACAGGGCGTCGGTCATGGCGCGCAGCGATTCACCGAGGTCGCCGATCTCGTCGTTGCGGGCGCCGAAGTCCGGCATGCGCGGCGTGCCCTCGCGCGCAAAGCGGATCTGGTCGGCCGCGCGCGCCAGTCGCTGGATCGGCCGTGCGATGGTGCTGGCCAGGAACAGCGACAGCAGCACCGTGGCCGCCAGCGCCACCGCGGCGATGCGAAACACGTCCAGACGCACCTGGCGGATGCGAGCGGCGATCGCGGCGTCGTCATGCGTCAGCATCAGGGCGCCCAGCACCTGCTTGTAGCGCTGCACCGGCACCGCCACCGACAGCATCAGCCGTCCCTCGGGCGTGCGTCGGGCGGTGCGCGTGTTGATACCGCGCAATGCCTGTTCCACCCATGGATAGTCGCGCGCCACGGGGTCGGGCAGTTCGACGTACTCTCCGTCGGAGCGCGCCACGCGCAGCCGTGCATCGATCCAGTCGCTGACACGGGTGATGGCATCGCGTTGCGCCGGCTCGGCGTTCGGCGGCGGCAGCGCCTGCGACGTGATGCGCCCGGCGCGGTCGCGCAGCAGGCGGGTGTCGCCCAGCATCTCGCCGGTCTCCGAGAACAGCCGGCCGCGGATGCCGATCGGCGCCGTCAGGCGCGCCATGAGCTGGTTGGCCAGGTCGCGGTCGAGCCGGTTGATCGTGGTCTCGCCGCCGCGCACGGCACCCTCGCCCAGACCGGTGGCGACGATCTCGCCGTGCACGGTGAGCGCCGCCAATTCAGCTTCGATCAGCGTATCTTCATAGTCGCCGAGGAAGACAACGCCAGCCGCCAGCAACGCGATGGGCAGCATGTTGAGCAGCAGCACGCGGCGCGTCAGCGGCGAGAAGCGCCGCCCCGGCCGGCGGCGCCGCAACAGCGATGAGGTCGAGCTCGCCGGCGACTCGAAAACAGGGGACCGCCGCTGAGCCGGAAACAGCCAGCCGGTTCCCCAGCGCCGCCACCAGGGCCGGCGCCGGCTTGCCGAGTCGACGTCGACCGGCGATGCCGGCGCGTCCTCGGCGCGGGACTTATTGCCCGTCGCGGTACCGGTATCCGATTCCATACAGGGTTTCGATCTGGGCGAACCCTTCATCGATTTCGCGGAACTTCTTGCGCAGGCGCTTGATGTGACTGTCGATCGTCCGGTCGTCGACGTAGATCGTTTCGCCGTACGCCGCATCCATCAGCTGGTCACGGTTCTTGACGTGACCCGGACGCTCGGCCAGCGACTTCAACAGCAGGAACTCGGTGACCGTCAAGTTCACCTGCTTGTTCCGCCAGACGCAGAGGTGGCGTGACGGGTCGAGCACCAGATCGCCGCGCACGATGCGCTCGCCGGCATCCTTGGCGTCGGGGCCAGCCTTGTCACCACGCCGCAACAGGGCCCGGATGCGCTCCAGCAGCAGGCGCTGCGAGAAGGGTTTCTTGATGTAGTCGTCGGCACCCATGCGCAGGCCGAGCACCTCGTCGATCTCCTCGTCCTTCGACGTGAGGAAGATCACCGGCATGGTCAGGGTCTTGCGCAGGCGGTTCAGCAGTTCCATGCCGTCCATGCGCGGCATCTTGATGTCCAGGATGGCGAGATCGGGCGGGCTGGCGTTGAGGCCTTCCAGGGCGCCCACGCCGTCATTGTAGGTCTTGACGGTGAAGCCCTCGGCCTCCAGCAGCATGGACACCGATGTCAGAATGTTCCGGTCGTCATCGACCAGGGCGATCGTCTTTTTCACGTGGGGCCTCCAGGGGGTGGACCCGGTCGGGGTATGCGCTGTCTTTGAGCATACACAAGCCGATGGGGAAAGGGGCGATGCCGACATTGACCCGCCGGCCGACCGGCGGCACCGTCGCCGGCATGAATCCGCCGACCGACCTGGAACCCGCAGCACAGGCGCGTGCCTTGATGCGCGGCCGTGACCGCGCCACCCTGGCCAGCGCCCTTCCGGGCGCACTGGCGGTGCCGCAGGGCAATTTCGCTCCGTGGCCCTATGCATCATTGGTATTGGCTGCGGTCGATCACGACCTGGCACCCATCCTGCTGCTCAGTACGCTGGCCGAGCACAGCAAGGCCATCGCCGCCGATCCGCGCGTATCGCTGCTTTTCGATGGTACCGGTGACCTGGCACAGCCGCTGACCGGCCCGCGGTTGACGGTGCTGGGCCATGCGGAACGGACCAGCGATCCGCGGCTGCGGCAGCGCTTCTTGGCGCGCCATCCGGACGCAGCCATGTATGCCGATTTCGGCGATTTTCACTTCTACAGGATCGATATCGCGCGGGCCCACCTGGTGGCCGGCTTCGGTCGCATCCGCTGGATCGAGCGCACCGATTTGGTCACCGATCCGGTGTCGGCGGCGCTGATCGAGCGTGAGGCCGACATTGTCAGTCACATGAACAATGATCACGCCGACGCTATCGATCTATACGCAACGCGATTGCTGGGGCGCACTGGCACGGGATGGCAGATGACCGGCATCGACGCTGGCGGCTGTGACTTGCGTCGTGCCGGTGCCGTGGCGCGTCTTGAATTTGCCGAGCCAGTGCATGATGCTGCGCAAGCCCGCGCAATGCTGGTGGCGCTGGTCAAACAAGCCCGTACGGTGACCTGAACATATTCGACCGGGTACGAACGAAAAGAACAAAACGTGACTATCGGCCGCTATCTTTACTTCTTGCCGAGGGGCGGAACCTTCCACAGATTCGTCACGTTTTGCTAGCAAGTCGCATGTTGCCGGGCAGGGGGACGCGTCCGTAAGGTGTGCGCTCGCTTCCCGGCGTTGTTCATTTGCTTCCCTTGCGACACATAAAGTGTAGGGACACAGGAGACCAAGACGTGCAGCAGGCAGAAATGGCCATCAGCAAACATGGCCTTGACGCACTGGGATTGAAAAATCTCGGGAACGTTCATTGGAACCTTTCCGTCTC
>Ga0187894_10004401_pt1 | contig 15140 bp, 10 predicted proteins | sample GBC1701081metaG_FD_136650 | JGI IMG/M metagenome (GOLD analysis project Ga0187894, IMG submission 136650) | White microbial mat communities from a lava cave in the Kipuka Kanohina Cave System on the Island of Hawaii, USA - GBC170108-1 metaG ...
AATCAAACCGAGGTTCAACTAAAGCCCGACGATCTCTGTTGCCAGTTGCTGGTCTTTTTCCGCAATGCCAAACTTCTTTCCCTGACGTTTAGCTTCGACCAGCACTTCCATCAGGGCAATTGCCTTGCGGAGAACTTCGCTTTTGGTTCCGCCTGTTTTTTCAGCAAGCTGCTCCAAGAGCGCATACAATTCAGGCGAGATGTCGAGGCTCAGTCGAACCTTCGTCCTTTCCTGATTCTGTGAATCTCTGGTTTTCTGTCTGTCGGACATAGCACAACTCCCCATGTGAATGTGATGATGGCGCCATAATTTATACAGCGTATTCTTTGCTTTCCGCACCGAACTCTGATCCAGACAGGAGCATTCGATAGGCGCAAAGCAGAAACACCGTATATGGCTTACGCTGAATCTGCGTGGATAGTACGTAAATTTTACTGAAAATTCAAACTAATAATACTGATCATAGTATAGTTATGAAGACAAAGATTGTTCGGAAGGAGCAAAGAACACTTTCCAGGCGTAAATTCATCTCTGAGTCATTGACAGGTGTTATAGCTATTCCAGTTTCTGCGCGCTTACCTTCAATCGCTCAATCACAGGCTCCAGCCGTTGTCACCTCCGACACATTCCGTCCACAAATCTCTTTTGACGTACAATGCGGCGACGTCGCCGCTAATCGCGCGGTGATCTGGAGCCGCAGCGACAGGACTGCGCGAATGATCGTCGAATATTCGACGACGGAATCTCTTCAAAACGCTCGACGCATCATCGGCCCTACGGCGATTGAACCCACCGATTTTACCGCCCGCGTCGATCTCGCCGACCTGCCCTCCGGACAGAAGATTTTCTACCGCGTCACGTTTCAATCGCTCGATGACGCGAAAGTCTTCAGCGAACCCGTAGCGGGCAGTTTCCTCACAGCTCCGAACACAAAACGCGATGTGAGCTTCGTCTGGGGCGGCGACGTGTGCGGACAAGGTTGGGGCGTCAATCCGGAATTCGGCGGAATGAAGATTTACGAAGCGATGCGGAGCATGCGGCCTGATCTCTTCATTCATTCGGGAGATTCGATATACGCGGACGGCGTTATTCCCGCCGAGGTCAAACTCGATGACGGCTCGATCTGGAAGAACATCACGACACCGGAAAAATCGAAGGTCGCCGAGACGCTCGATGAGTTTCGCGGTAATTATCGCTACAACCTGATGGACGAAAACCTGCGTCGCTTCAACTCGGAGGTCCCGATGCTGGCGCAATGGGACGACCACGAAGTCCGCAATAACTGGTATCCGGGACAGATTCTGGAGGACGACCGGTACGTGGTGAAAAGCGTTGACCTGCTTTCGGCGCGGGCGCGGCGGGCGTTCCTGGATTACATGCCGATCCGTTTCAACACCGACGATCCTGAGCGAATCTATCGCGCCTTCAGCTACGGCCCTTTGCTCGATATCTTCATGCTCGACGAGCGCAGCTATCGCGGCCCGAATACGCCGAACCGCCAGACGGCAGAGAGCGACGAAACGGTCTTTCTGGGCGGCGCGCAAATGGCCTGGATCAAACAACGCTTGCTTGCGTCGAAGGCAAAATGGAAAGTGATCGCGAGCGATATGCCCATCGGGGTTGTCGTCAAAGACGGCAAGACCAACAATTTTGAAGCTTTCGCCAATGGCGACGGCCCGGCGCTCGGGCGCGAGCTTGAGCTGGCCGAACTGCTGCGATTCATCAAACGAAACAAGATCAAAAACGTCATGTGGATCACAACCGATGTACATTATTGCGCGGCCCATTATTACGACCCGGTGAGAGCGAGGTTCACTGACTTCGACCCATTCTGGGAATTCGTCGCCGGACCGCTCAACGCCGGAGCGTTTCCTCCCGGCGAGATGGACGACACTTTCGGCCCGCAGGTGAAATTCACTGGAACTCAAAAGGGGATGAAAGACAACCGTTCCCCGAAAGAAGGCTTTCAGTTTTTCGGCGCGGTTAAGATTGACGGCAAGACCGAGGCGATGACCGTTGGTTTGCACGACATCAATGGCAAAAAGCTTTTCAGCGTTGATCTCCCGCCACGGAAGTGACCGGTAATTTTCAATTTGAGAGTTGAGATGAAAGAGAAAAGGACAAACCTAATCGCAAGACTCCTGCTCTGTTCGCTGGTTATCGCGGCGGCGCTGATTACGCCGGCGCCGAATGCGCATGGCTGGGGGCTGAAAGGCCACGAAATGGCCGGACGCGCGGCGGCCATGAAACTTCCAGAACAAATGCCGAAGTTTTTCCGCAAAGCGGTCGATCAGCTCAGTTACCTCAATCCCGAACCCGACCGCTGGCGTGATCGCGTGGAATCCGATTTGGATAAAACCATGGATTCGGCCGCCGCCCCTGACCATTACCTCGATCTGGAGTTGGTTCCAGCGCCGGCCTTCAACGCGGCCAATCGTTACGAATTCGTGGCCGAGTTGGTCAAAGCTGGACAAAAACCGACCACCGCCGGTTTCGTCCCTTTTCGCATTCTCGAACTCTTCCAGCGCATCCGCATTGATTTCCGTTTGTGGCGCGCCGAGACCGACCCGAACAGGCGCAAATGGATCGAGCAGCGCATCATCAACGACGCGGGGATTCTAGGCCATTACGTCGCCGATACTTCAAATCCGCACCACACGACGATCCACTTCAACGGATGGTCGGGCGACAATCCGAAGGGCTACACCGTCTTCACGCGCGAACCCAATCAGGGAATCCATCACCGTTTTGAAGAAGAATACGTAAAGACGCACATTCAGTTGAACGATCTGCCGTCGCTCATCGGCAAGGAGCGCGTAATCGCCAAACCGCGCGAAGAGATCTGGAACTACCTACGAAGCTCGAACGCGCTGGTCGAGCAGCTCTACATCCTGGACAAGCAGGAGAAGTTCAACGCCGAAACCAAATCGCCGGAGCACAAGAAGTTCGTGAGCGAGCGATTAGCCGCGGGAGCGCAGATGCTGCGCGATCTGTGGTGGACGGCGTGGGTGACGAGCGGGCAACCGGCGACAGTGCAGACGCGGAATCAATAATAGGGTTACGTCCCAACCCCGGGGCTTTTGCAAAGTCGGTTGTGGCCTTTGCTGATAAACTAAAACCCAAGACCTACAACCTACAATCTATAAACTTTTCCTTCGAACCATCACTTGTGAGCTATCGAAGGAAAAGTTTATAGATTGTAGGTTGTAGGTCTTGGGTTTTAGGTCCTCCTTGACGACTTTGCAAAAGCCCTGCGTCCCACCCCCCATCGCCTTGCGCCGCTTTACAGTGATCGTGTATAAGTAAGCGCTTACTTACATCAGTCATCAAAAGCGGTCATTGGCCGATCCGCCTAATCTGGCTGGCTCCGCCAATACTGGAGGGTTCATCGATGCGGAGACTCGTCAAAAGGAGTTTGATGAAATGGGTTTCGTTGCTGGCGCTCCTTTGCGCCGTCGTCTCTTATGGAAGCTGCGCGAACGGCGGCTTTGGGTTCAAGAAAGAGGAGCCGCTGCTCTTCTCCGGCACAATCGAGACGCGCGAAATCCGCGTCGGATCGAAAGTCGGCGGAAGAGTCACGGATGTGCTCGTCCAGGAAGGTCAAGAGGCGCAAGCCGGACAGCCGATTGTCCGTTTCGACGTCGCCGAGGTGGAGGCGCAACGATTGCAGGCCGAGGCTAAGGTTGAGCAGCAGCAGGCCAGGCTCGAAAGGCTGGAGCGCGGGGCGCGGCCCGAAGAGAAAGCTCAGGCTCACGCCGCGACTGAAACCGCCCGCGCCAATCTGGAAGCGGTTCGCAACTGGCCGCGGCCTGAAGAAATTGAACAGGCCCGCGCCGCGTTGACTGCGGCGGAAGCCGAAGTCAACAGCGCCGAGGCGGCCTTCCAGCGCATTCGAAAATTATTCTCGACCGGCGACCTCTCGAAGCAAGAATTCGACGCGGCGAAGTTTCGATTGGACAACACACGGGCGAGGCGCGACGCCGAGAAGAAACGCCTGGACCTCTTGCTCAACGGCAGCCGCAAGGAAGATATTCTCGCGGCGGAGCAACGTTACCGGGAGGCGCAGGAGGCTGAACGGCTCGTCATCGCAGGCCCGCGCGCCGAAGAGATCGCCGACGCCCGCGCCCAATTGGCTGAGGCGAAAGCGAGGCTCGACCAGATCAAGGTCCAGGTCGCCGAAGGCGAAGTGAAATCGCCCGCAAACGCCATCGTGGAAGTCCTGCCGGTTCGCCCCGGCGATCTGATTACGCCGAACCAGACCATCGCGCGGCTGCTCGAAAAAGATCAAATCTACATTCGCGTCTACGTCCCCGAACCGCAGCTCGGCCTGATCAAAGTCGGCCAGAAGGCCAGGATCAAAGTTGACACCTTCACCGACCGCGCGTTCGACGGCGTGATCGAACAAATCAACTCGCAAGGTGAATTCACTCCCCGCAACGTGCAGAGCCGCAGTGAACGCAACCACTTGGTCTTCGGCGTCAAGGTCCGCATTGACAACCGCGAAGGATTGCTGAAGCCCGGGATGGCCGCCGACGTGACACTCGAAAAATAGAACCTGATGCAAGCCATTTCCACACAAGACCTGACAATCAAGTTCGGTAATTTCACCGCCGTTGATCGCGTCACTTTGTTTGTCGAGGAAGGCGAGATCTTCGGCTTTCTCGGCCCGAACGGCTCCGGAAAGACGACGCTGATCAAAGCTCTGTGCGGATTGCTCACCCCGGCCGAAGGCAGAGGCCAGGTGCTCGGCTTCGATTGCGTGACGGAGGCCGATCAGATTCGCCAACGCGTCGGGTATATGTCGCAGAAGTTCAGCCTCTACGAAGACCTGACCGTGATGGAGAACATCGAATTTTACGCCGGCGTTTACGGGCTGCGCGGCGATTACCTGCGGCGGCGGAAAGACGACGCGATTCAGCTTACACATCTCGAACCCTATCTCGACCGCCGCGCCGGAAAACTGTCGGGCGGATGGAAACAGCGACTGGCGCTGGCCTGCGCGTTCATCCACGAGCCGCGATTGATGTTCCTGGACGAGCCTACGGCGGGCATTGATCCCGTGGCGCGGCGCGACCTGTGGGACTTGCTCTTCCAGCTTTCCGGACAGGGCGTGACATTTTTCGTCACGACGCATTATATGGACGAGGCCGAGCGTTGCGGGCGCGTCGGATACATCTACCTTTCAAAATTGATCGCTTACGGCACACCGGACGAATTGAAGGAGATTCCTGAAGTCAATCCGCCCGGCGCGCGCCGCATCGAAATTGACACCAAACACACATCGAACGCGCTGGCCGCGATCAAGCGCAAGCCTTACGTCCACGGCGCGACGATCTTCGGCCAGTCAATCCACCTGCTGATGGATGAGGCCGTAACGCCCGATCAGGTCAAATCCGATCTGGCGCGCGACGGATTCCCAGACGCCGAACTGAGGACAATCACACCGTCGCTCGAAGATGTTTTCGTCACGCTGACGCATTCGTTAAGGGAGTGAGTATGAAATCTCGACTCGCAATCACCGTTGCATTGATGTTTACGGCTACGCCGTCGCTGGCTCAATCAGCGCGACTCGATGAGCTAATTGATGTGGGCGGTTATCGCATGCGCATCATTTGCGAAGGTCAGGCGGTCAAGGGCGCCCCAACCGTCATTTTGGACTCTGGCGGAGGCAGTTCATCATCCAGTTGGAGACTGGTTCAACCTGAAGTCGCCAAATTCGCTCGCGTGTGCGGTTATGATCGTCCGGGGCTTGGCCGCAGCGAGCGGAAACCGAAGCCTTATACCAGTCCGGATGTGATGAAGGATTTGCACACACTGCTGGCGGAGGCCAAGATCAGCAAGCCATACGTGATGGCTGGGCATTCTTTGGGCGGGATGCACATTCGCCTGTTCGCCAAGCTCTATCCCAAAGAGGTCGCCGGAATGGTCTTCGTGGATTCCTTCAACGAAGACGAACTCGCGCCCGAACGATCAACCATCCCGCCTGAAGTGAAGAAACAGTATCCGCCTGAATATTTCAAACCATTCATCGCCGAGGACATGGACCTTGAAACCATTGCGGCTCAGGCGCGCGCCAACAAATGGTGCGGACATAACATTCAACTCGACCAGCCTGAAATAGTCGTCGAAAGCATTCGCCAGGTCATCGCCGCCACTGGGCGCAAAGACAGAAAGCTGAGCCAGCAATGACTAACAAACGGACCAATCCGTTCACCGGCCTGCTCCCGGTGTTGCGCAAAGAGGCGATTCACATCCGTCGCGATCCAATGGCGCTCTTCTTCACCATCCTCATCCCGACGATGCAACTTTTCATGATCGGCTTTGCCATCAACACCAACGTGCGCGACATCCCAACGGTCGTTTACGACGCGGCCCGGACGCAGGAGAGCCGCCGGCTGCTCGATCGCTTCGTCAATTCGGATGATTTCGAGATTGTCAGGAGCGTCACGTCGGACGACGACCTCAACCGGGAGATCATCTCCGGGCGCGCGCGCGTCGGCGTCAAAATTCCGCCCGATTATTCGCGCAGGCTGCTGGCGGGCGAGACGGCCAGCGCGCTGGTCCTGATTGACGGCTCGGAGTCTTCGGTCGCCGGCGAAGCGATGAACGTCGCCAACGCCATCGCGCTGAGCGAGTCGTTGGAGCGCGCGCTGAGCGTGTCGGTCGTCAGGCGGACGCTCCCCGTCGAAGCCCGGCCCAAAGTGCTTTTCAATCCTGACATGCGCTCGGCCAATTTCCTGATCCCGGGGATGATCGCCGTGTTGATGCAGATGATGACCGTGTTGTTGACGGCCATCGCCATCGTCCGCGAACGCGAAAAGGGGACGCTCGAACAACTCTACATGACGCCGATCAAGCCGTTGGGGTTGATGATCGGCAAGATCGCGCCATATGCGGTTGTGGCTTACACCGAGCTTTTTCTGCTGATGTTTTTCATGCGCTGGGCGTTCGGCGTGCCCATCGCCGGCGATCTTTTCCTGCTGCTTTTGCTGGTCACGCCGTTCATTCTGACAATGCTCGGCTTCGGGTTGTTGATCTCGACTCGGGCGCAATCCTACCAGGAAGCCACGCAGGCCGCGTTTGGCACGATGATGCCTTCGATCTTTCTTTCGGGCTACATCTTCCCGATTGACACGATGCCGCAATTTTTTCAGTGGGTGAGCAAGATCATCCCGACGACCTACCTGATTCAAATCTTTCGTGGCATTATCCTGCGCGGCGCTGAACTGGGCGACCTGTGGAAACAAGGGCTGATCCTGACAGCGATGAGTGTTGCGATGATCACAATTGCGGCGGCGCGGTTCAGGAAGAAGACAGGATAGTTCGTAGTCCCGGCTTGCGGCCAGAGTGGCTTGGCTACTAATCCACTCCGGCCGCAAGCCGGGACTACGAACTAGGATGAATCTGAAACCCGGCGATTACGCGTAAAAGAGACGTATGGCGTTCGCCGCTCGTTCATCTGATTCGGCAACCAGACTTAATGGAGAAGAGACAATGACCGAGGTGTTTGACGGTAATCTCAACCCGCCGGCGCCGGAAAGTTGGTACGGAATGCAATCCGGCGCGGTGTTAGCGGGACGTTACCGCATCGAGCGGCTGATCAGCCGCGGTGGAATGGGCGCGGTGTTCGAGGCCATGCAACTCGGTCTGGATCGCGCGGTCGCCATCAAACTCCTGCTTCCTGCCTTGAGCCGCGACGAAAAAATGCGCGAGAGGTTTCGCCGCGAGGCCCGTTCAGCCGCTTCGCTGCGCCATCAGAACATCATTCAGATTTACGATTATGGCATCAGCGATCACGGCCCGTACATCGTGATGGAATTGGCGCGCGGTAAGAGTCTGCGCCAACTGCTCAGTCAAGGCCCATTGCCGATCGAGCTGGCCATTGATCTAATGGGGCAAATCTGTTCCGCGCTCGCCGCCGCTCATTCGGCCAAAATCATTCATCGCGACCTGAAACCCGACAACATCATGATCGAGGAACAACCCGATGGGCAGGTCACAGCCAAGGTCCTCGATTTCGGCATCGCCAAGCTGCGCGAAGCCCAGGCGGAAGATGGAGACTTAAATCTGACCGGCGCCAACATCGTCGGCTCACCGGCTTATATGTCGCCAGAACAGAGCCTGGGAGCGGAGCTTGACGCGCGATCCGATCTCTACAGCCTAGGCGTTGTGCTTTACGAGATGCTCACGGGTTCGACGCCGTTCGGACGCCTGCCACCCGCGACCTTGTTGATGCATCAGGTCAACACGCGCCCGCCAAATTTGACTGGGACGCGTCCCGGGATTTCCAGCGCCATTGAATTGGTCGTGATGAAAGCCCTGGCGAAAGACCGTGAGGCGCGTTTCGCGTCGGTCACGCAATTTGCCCAAACGTTGCGGAAGGCATTCGATGATCCCGCGTTGTTCGATACCGAAATCGGAATCGCAAGCGAGCTTGGCGGGAACGAGTTTGCGACCGCAAATCTCCCGAATACCTCAACCCTCGCAATGACTGGTTCACTAACGGGAACGCATCGCCGGCGCCTGGCGATCTTGCCGCTTCGCAATCTGGCCGGCGACTCCGAGATAGAGTTTCTCGGATTTGCGCTCGCCGACAGCGTGATCACGCAACTCGCCCCGCTCAAATCCCTGATTGTCCGCCCATCGTCGGCGGTCGAGAAATACCGCAACCAGATGGTTGACCTTCGCGCCGTTGGCCGCGAGCTACAGGTTGATACGATCCTCTCAGGCAGCTATCTGAAAGCCGCCGAGATGTTCCGCGTCAATGTTCAACTGGTGGACGTGGCGTCGAACGAAATCCTCTGGCAGGAGCGGATCGATCTGAAATTCGACAACGTCATCGCGCTGCAGGACAAAATCTGCGAGGAACTGATCCGCGGCCTGCGGCTCAAAGTCACCACCGGCGAGCAGGAAGCGATCAAACGCGACGAGGCGCGCAATCCGATGGCTTACGAGTTTTACCTGCGCGGCCTCGCCTTCGGCAATACCGCCGTAGAGCACAGGCAAGCGGTTGAAATGCTCGAAGCTTCGGTAGGACTTGATCCGTCTTACGCTCCGGCATGGGCCGCATTGGCGGGCAGGTACATCAACGCCCGCGTCTATCTGCGAGACGAAACGATGTTCGGCAAGGCGGAGGCGGCGGCGCGCAAAGCCATCGAGATCAACCCGCAACTGCCTTCCGCTTTCTTCTGGCTGGCGGTCTATTACGGCGAGAAGGGCGATCTGAAGAACGCGCTCGCGATCTGCAAACAATTGCTGCAAGCCGCCCCGAACAGCGAATACGCTTATCAGGCGATGGGGCACGCCTACGATTACGCCGGATTGCCCGACATCGCGTTGACGCTGTTTCGTAAAGCCGCCGAGATCAACCCGGTGGCGTATCCGTATATGCTCGGCTTCATTCAGTACCAGAAAGGAGATTACGCCGAAGCGCGGCGCGAACTGAACGCCTGCCCCGACACTCTGACCGAAAAACATTTCTGGTTGGCGGCGACTGATTTCGGCGAGGGCAATCGCGAAGAAGCCATTCATCGGCTCGAAACATTGGTCGCGAGCGGAAGCGCGGGGTTGTTTTATTCGCAGGCGCGCGCGTTGATGCTCGCGCTCAAGGGCGAGAAAGACGCCGGGAAGCGGGTCATCATCGAAGCCCTCTCCGCGCCGCTCCAGTTGAGCAGTTACCACTACTACATCACCGCGCAAATTTACGCGCAGTTGGGAGAGACCGAATCTTGCCTGGAGATGCTGCGGGGCGCAGTCGAGATCGGATACGCCAACCACCCGTTTCTGATCTCCGATCCGCTGCTGGCGCCAGCGCGTGACGCGGAAGGTTTCGTGGAGGTTGCAAAGGCGATGCAGAAGCTGCAAACTCAGTTGCAGCTGATGCTGGTTACTGGTTAGCCTTGCGCTACTGTCAATAAACTGTGGTGAGCGCTATGGATAAAGTTATTTTTGGGGTCACGATGGAGAAGCTGGCGCGATTCGGCCAGCGATGGCGCATTCGAGAGATCGCGCTGTTTGGCTCAGTCCTACGCGATGACTTTCGACCTGAGAGCGATATTGACGTGCTAGTCACGTTTGATGAGGCTGCCGATTGGGGGCTGTTCGCTCATGTCCAAATGCAGCGTGAATTGGAAGCGATATTTGGACGCCCCGTTGATCTGGTCAGTCGAAAGGCGCTTGAAGGTAGTTCAAATTGGTTGCGCCGGGACAATATACTCAAGAGCGCGCGAGTTGTTTATTCAGCAGATCCCTCCAGTGAGGCCCGCCATGCAGCGTGATGAGGTGACTTTGCTCGATATTGCGCGCGCCGCTTCACGGATATGATGCGGTTGATCTCGACGAGGTCTGGAATACGGTTACGCGTGATGTGCCGGACGTCATAGCAAAGATCACACCATTGGTCCCACAGGATCCGGCGGCGCCATCTCAAAATTGAGATCGCTCAAAATATGAATGGCCGGCCACCTACCGTGACCGGCCATTAAAGCAGCGTTTTCGTAAAGCCTACCACTCCACTTCTATCTCATATCGATCCGCCCCGCCGTCACGATCCTCAATCAAAATCGCGGCGGTGTAGTTGTTGTTGCGCGAAGGTTGTTCGATGACTCGAACCGACCCGCGCCCTTCGATCTTCCGCACGGTGATGAATTCTCCGCCGTTCGGCAGTGGTTGAAAGAAGCGATGCCCTTCGTCATAGATCGGCTGGCCGCTGCGGTGATCAACCCAGAGCCGATTGCCTTGAATGAAGATGACGTCGCTGCCGTCAACGCGGCCCGCCCATCGCAGTCCGCGCGAGCGGGAATCATCCGGCCTCTCATCGCCGTAATCATCATCACGTCTGCGCGGGCGGGGATTGCCTGGCCTCCCGTCTCCGTGATCATCATCGTGGAAGCGAGCGTTCTCCCAGGTCAGGGTGAAAGCATAATTGCCCGCGCCACCTTGTCTGTCGCGCACCACAACCGCGGCGGTGTAATCGTTGCCTCGGTTGGGCTGTTCTACGATCAATACCTCTCCGCGCCCTTCCGAATTGATCAGGTTGACGCTGAGCGGATGCCTGGGCAACACCGCGCTGAAGTTGTAGCGAGCGTTCGACACGCCGTAACCGTTAACCGTTTCGTCCCACGCCCGGTCGCCGCGGAAACGGATAGTTGATTCGCCGTCCACGCGCCCGCGCCAGACCACGCTGTCAGTGTTGCGCGGGTTGTTTCCGCCCCATCCGCCGCGATCATCACGCCTAGTGCGGTCGTACCACTGCAGTTCGAATCCATAAACGTCACGCCCGCCGCTGTTGTCGTCAATCCTGACCACGGCGGTGAAATCATTATTCGCTCGCGGGTATTGGACCAATCGCACACGGCCACGGCCATTGAATGCATCCAGACCGAGTTCGACCGAAGCGCGCGGCAGCGGATCGCTGAAATTGTAACGCTGGCGCTGAACCGGCAATCCCGAACGCGTCTCGACCTGAACGTGACGGCCTTGGATGCGGACGAAGCTTGTGCCGTCAACTATGCCTTCCCATCTGAAACGCGAGATACCCGAATTGGGGTGCTGATTGCCGTACCATTGCGCGTTCGCGGCGCCGGAAAAGAACGGAATCATTATCAACGAAGCCAACAATCCGACTTTCAATGCGCTGTTTTTCATTTGTTTATCTCCCTTTTTCTCGTCAACTTTGGGCCAGTGGCCCGCGCTCCTGCTTTCAAATTGCCAACGACCAGCTCAGCTTAATCAATTCGCGTGCCGCCACTAGTCTTTGACCTTTCGATGCTTTCTCGTAAACTGAAACACTACAAGCCAAATTAATTGGGTGTAGCTCTTTTGGAGCGACGAGATGAGAAAGCAACAGGAGAACGCGGAACACGCGGAAATAACGGAATACGCGGAACAGCTACGGAAATCTTCCGCGTATTCCGTTATTTCCGCGTGTTCCGCGTTCTCCCCATCGCTCTAAAAGAGCCACACCCGAATCAATTCAGGAGACCGCTGTGCAGGAACAATCATTGAAGAAAATCACCAGAGCGTTGATCAGCGTTTCAGACAAGAGAGGATTGGTTGAATTTGCGCGGAAACTCTCCGAGCGCGGCATCGAGATCATTTCGACCGGCGGCACGGCGAAGCTGCTGCGCGAGAACGGACTCAAAGTGCGCGACGTTTCCGACCTCACCGGCTTTCCCGAAATGCTCGACGGCCGCGTCAAGACTTTACACCCGAAAGTTCATGGCGGCATTCTTGGCGTCCGCTCCGACAAAGGGCATCACGCGAAGATGCGTGAGCACGGCATAGAGCCGATTGATTTGGTCGTCGTCAATCTTTATCCGTTCCACCAGACGATTCAAAAGCCAGATGTGACGATGGATGAGGCGATCGAAAACATTGACATCGGCGGCCCGGCAATGATCCGTTCGGCGGCGAAGAATCACAATGACGTCGCGGTGGTCGTTGACCCCAGTGATTATTCCGTGGTCGCCTCGGAACTCGATCAACTCGATGGCGGACTGACGTTCGAGTTTCGCTACCAGCTCGCCGCCGCGGCTTTTAAACATACCGCCGATTACGACCAGGAGATCGCGCGGTTCCTGGCGTCGAAACAGTCAACACAGACCGACATTCTGGGGCTGCCCGACGCAATCGAGATCAATCTGCGCAAGATCACAGGACTGCGGTACGGCGAGAACCCTCACCAGCGCGCCGCGCTTTATAACATCGCCGGCGCCGAAGAACGCGGTGTCGCGACCGCCGAACAACTGCAGGGTAGAGAGCTTTCATACAACAACCTGATTGACAGCGATGCCGCGTGGGAACTGGTGGCGGAAATTCATCGAATGCATCTGCTCGACGCGCGAGCCAGGGGCGCAACCCGCGCCGTCGGCGACATTCCGCACACCTGCGCGATCATCAAACACACCAATCCTTGCGGCGTCGGCGTCGCGGGCGCCCCGGCAGAGGCCTTCGCCAGGGCTAAGGACGCCGACCCGGTCTCGGCCTTCGGCGGCATCATCGCTTTTTCGGGATTAGTGGATGAGACAGCGGCGAAAGAGATCGCGGAAATGTTCGCCGAAGTGATCATCGCGCCGGATTTCACCGAAGACGCAAAGCAGGTCCTATCGGCGAAAAAGAATCTGCGCGTGTTGCGTATGGGCGACCTGATTGCGGATCGCGGATTGCGGATTGCGGACTTAGAGTTGCGTAAAATCAGCGGTGGCGTGCTGGTTCAGGATCGCGACGCCGAGTTGCTCGATGAAGAGAAATTCAAGATCGTCAGCGACCGCAAACCGACGCAGGCGGAATTGCGCGCGTTGCGTTTCGCCTGGGTCATCTGCAAGCACGTCAAATCGAACGCGATTGTCTACGCGGCTGAAAATCAGTTGATCGGCGTGGGCGCGGGCCAGATGTCTCGCGTGGATTCAGTCAGGATCGGCGCAATGAAAGCTCAACTGCCGCTCGCGGGCAGCGCGCTGGCGTCCGACGCCTTCTTCCCTTTCCGCGACGGAGTTGACGAAGCGGCCAAACACGGCGTCACGGCCGTCATTCAACCCGGCGGTTCCGTGCGCGACAAAGAGGTGATCGAAGCCGCGAACGAGCGCAACCTGGCGATGGTCTTCACGGGAATGCGCCATTTCAAACACTAAATCAGAGCGGGCGAGATTAGACAGAAGCAACCGCGGATTTACACGGATGCGACGGATTGTCCGCGGATAATCCGTGTTGATCCGTCGCATCCGTGTAAATCCGCGGTTGCTTCTGTCCCTATCTCCGATGTTTCGATTTAGATCGGTTTGCGAATCAGTTGCGGGAGCAGGCGAAAGCGCAACGCGCTCGGTCGCTGCGCATCGTGGTAAATGGTCTGATGCGCGGCGACCATCCGAGTGGCGTTCCTGATCGGTTCACCGGTGTTCAGGTTGCGCGCGTAGCCGGGGAACATCTGACTGGTGATGACGACGCCGAGCCGATGTCCCTTCTTCACCTGATGCGCCGTGTCCCAAAGCGCGATAGCGCCCTTATACACCTTGCCAGGCTGAAGCGACGTGGGCTTCTCCCAACCGCTCAAATAGCGGGCGCGAATCTTGCCCGGAAGCCCGATGATCCGCATCACTCCCTTCTCATCAATGTCAACCACTGAAGCGAAAAAGTCGGTGTCCTTTGCGCTTGTCGAGAAGTACAGGTCCAGATCAATCGGGCCACTGATCTCGATCGGGTCATTCATTGGCGGCGTCTTGTACACGAGCACGCCATTCTCGTTAGGCTCGATTTTCACAACGGTTGAAGCCCCCGCCAGAAGATCGAGGAAGCTCTTGACCTCTTTAAGCTCTTTCGGGATTTGAGCGCCGGCCGGATTGTAAGTGTAGCGATCCGGCTCCTGATCTCCGGGCGCCGTCGCGATCAACTCGCCCACACTCGCGGCGCCGTTCGCAGGCCCTCCGGAACTCAGGTAAAGCGTCATCTCCCGTGAGTGTGGATCAGGCCAATCCCCAAGCTCGCGCCACTCATTGGCGCCGGTCACGAATACACGGACTTTCGGCTGCTTGTCCCATTGCGCCGGCTTGTTTTTCAGCCAAGTGTCAAACCACCGTAGGTAGACCAAATCAAGGTCTGTAATCGCGTCAGGGCCGTAATCCACGTCTCCGAACCGCGAGCTGGAGTTGAAGGCATGAGACCAGGGGCCGTAAACAAGCCATTGGTCTTTGTGCCCGAGGGCGCGCATCTTCGCCCAGTTGAGTTTCGTTCCGATGCCGTCGCCGTCCCACCATCCGCTGATATGCAAGATGGGAATCTTGACCTTGTTCATGTCGGCCATGAAGTTCGCGCCGGCAAATGAAGCCGGCGTCTCCTTTCCGAGCCACTCGTCATAGAATGGAATATCACGCCCCAACACTTCGTCATCCACCTTCGACAATGGCAGGGTCTTGAGTTTCTCCAAATCCTTGGGTATCTCCGGAATGCCGGGCGTTTTCTTTTCCTTCACGAAGTTCGACCACCAGATCGCGCCAAAGAGCATCGGCACGCCATGGTCAACTGGGAAGTTGAAGAACGGGTCCGGAGGCGAGACCTGCGGTACGATGCACTTGAGCGCGGGGTGCGCCTCGACAGCGGCGGCCCACTGGACCCAACCGCCGTAACTACCGCCGATCATGCCGACC
>Ga0187894_10004402_pt1 | contig 15137 bp, 12 predicted proteins | sample GBC1701081metaG_FD_136650 | JGI IMG/M metagenome (GOLD analysis project Ga0187894, IMG submission 136650) | White microbial mat communities from a lava cave in the Kipuka Kanohina Cave System on the Island of Hawaii, USA - GBC170108-1 metaG ...
GTCGTCGGTCATCCTGTCGGGTGTGATGATGCTGGAGCACATGGGCTGGCAAGAGGCCGGAGATTTGATTATCAACGGCATCGTCAAAACCATCGCGCAGAAGCGGGTCACCTACGACCTGGAACGCCAGATGGAGGGCGCGACGAAGGTCAAGACCAGCGAATACGCGAGCGCGATTATCGAAAATATGTAATTTTAGTGGGGAGTGGGAGCGGGGAGTGGGGAGTGGGGAATAAACATTATTCTCCACTCCCCACTCCCCGCTCCCACTCCCCACTCCCTATCGGAGGAAAAATGGGTAGAAAGAAAATCACAGTCGTCGGCGCGGGCAATGTAGGCGCGACGACGGCGCATTGGTTAGTGTCAAAAGAGCTCGGTGATGTGGTTCTGGTTGATATCATCGAGGGGATGCCGCAAGGCAAGGCTCTGGATCTGGCGCAGGCGGGGCCGGTTGAAGGGTACGACAGCCGGCTGGTCGGCACGAACGGCTACAAGGAGACGGCCAACTCCGATGTGGTTGTGATCACTTCGGGCATTGCGCGCAAGCCCGGAATGAGCCGCGACGACCTGCTCAACACCAACGCCGGGATCGTCTCCAGCGTGACCGAAGAGATCGTTAAACATTCGCCGAACTGCATCATCATCGTTGTGTCGAACCCGCTCGACGCGATGACCCAGGTGGCGTGGAAGAAGTCGGGATTCCCGAAACACCGCGTGGTGGGAATGGCGGGCATTCTCGATTCGGCGCGTATGCGGTGCTTTCTGGCCGAAGCTTTGAACGTTTCGGTCGAAAACGTTTCGGCGTTCGTGCTCGGCGGCCACGGTGACACAATGGTTCCGTTGCCGCGCTATTCGACTTGCGGCGGCATCCCGATCACCGAGCTTTTGCCGAAAGAGGTGGTTGACCAGATCGTCGCGCGCACGGCCAACGGCGGCGCCGAGATCGTCAGCCTGCTCAAGACCGGGTCGGCCTACTACGCGCCCTCAGCAGCCGCGGTCGAAATGGTCGAATCAATTTTGAAGGACAAGAAGAAGATTCTCCCCTGCGCCGCTTATCTGGAAGGCGAATACGGTATCAATGGCCTATTCGTCGGAGTCCCGGTCAAACTTGGCGCGAACGGCATCGAAGAGATCATCCAGATTAACCTGACCACTGAAGAGCGCGCGGCTTTGCAGAAATCGGCCGCCGCCGTGCAGGAACTGGTGGATAAGCTGAACCTTTGAACGCGCGATAAATCGCCCCTCCGGGCGCCGATTGAAGCGCGCCAGGAAGTGTGATAGCTTGCGATCCGGCTGCCGCTAGCGCGATCCACTCTTAAAGAGAGGGTGGTGAGAGCTTGCGGCAGCCGTATTTTTGAGTTTGGCTTCCGGATGTCAGATGCTAGATGGATGTTAGATGTCAGCCGGTCGCGGACCGGCTGACATCTAACATCTAGCATCTGACATACTGGAAGCTGAAAGGAAGAACGTCTGTGAATGAACAGAAAGAATTGACCGGTAAAGACAAGATTATCGCTGAGCTGAGGACACTCGAATACGAGTTGACTGTGGAACTGCCGAAGGCGCTCAGAACCGCCGCGGCGCTGGGCGATCTGTCGGAGAACTCCGAATATAAATACGCGCGCGAGCGGCAGGATTATGTGCGCGCGCGCGTTCGCCAACTGCAACAGCAACTTGCCAAACTTTCGAGCATTGACGTGAGCAGATTGCCGCGTGATCGCGCCTCTTACGGCTCGACGCTAAGCTTGCGCGATCTGAACCGTGACGAAGAGATCACCTACCGCTTGGTCACACCCGAAGAGGCCGATTACGAAAAGGGCCTGATCTCAACGGCGTCGCCGGTCGGAAAGAGCCTGTTGAACAAAGAAGAAGGCGATGAAGTAAAAGTCCAGACGCCCAATGGCGTGCGATTGTTTGAGATCGTCAGGCTGACGACGATTCATGACGAAGAGTAGAGATGAAAAGAAGATGTGGAATGAGAGACGTTTAGAGTTTTATGAAGCCCACGGCCCGGCGGCCATAGTTCGGCGTGGCGCCGGCGTTGAAAGCCCAACGTTAAAGATGCTACACTCCGGCCCTGATCAATAGCGCCCTAAACAATCTTGAAGGAGATCGCGTTTGCTTCCTCGACACGGTTCGAGCAATATCTTCAAACGTTTGCTGACGGGCGCGCTGTTAGCGGGCGTTTTTTTTGTGAGCGCGGGAACAGTCACCTATCTTGCCGTGCGTGGTCGCACGGTTGAAGTCCCCAACGTAGTGGGTAAATCGAAAGAGGCGGCCAGAAAAGAACTTGACGACGTCGGTCTCAGGATGGATGTCAAAAGCTGGGCGCATAATACTCAGGCGCCCGCCGACACCGTCAGCGATCAATCGCCCGCAGCAGGGACGGTTGTTAAGACCGGCCAGATCGTGCGCGTCAGCATAAACCTTGGCGCGGCTCCGATCGGGCAAAATGCGCAAAAGTAGCCGCTGGCTTCGTTCTTGCATTTAGGCCCCAATTAAGTAAAGAGTCAGTAGCCCCGGTTGTCAGCGAGAGTTCGATTATCCGGTCTTTCCTCACGGTCGGATTTCGGAGATGGTTCAAAGAGTTTATGGTCGAAATCGCGCCATCAATCCTATCGGCAGATTTCACGCGGTTGGGTGAACAGATCGCGATGGTCGAACGCGCCGGAGCTTCCTACATCCACGTTGACGTGATGGACGGCCATTTCGCGCCGAACCTGACGGTCGGCCCGTTCATCGTCGAATGGGTGAGAAAGGCCACCCGGCTGCCGATAGACGCGCACCTGATGATTGAAAACCCCGACAATTTCATCGGCGTGTTCGCCCGCAGCGGCGCGAATATGATTTCGGTTCATCCCGAAGCGACCTATCACTTGCATCGCACGCTCAATTACATCCGGCAGGCGGGCTGTCAGGCCGGAGTGGTTCTCAACCCGGCGACGCCGCTGGCGGCGATCGAAGAGATCATCGCCGATGTGGATTACGTGCTGCTGATGTCGGTCAATCCCGGATTCGGCGGGCAGCGGTTCATTCCGTCATCACTGGACAAATTACGCCGGCTGCGGGACCTGATTCGTTTGAAATCCTCGCGCGCCCGAATAGAGATTGACGGCGGCATAGGCGTTAATAACGTCGCCGAGGTCGTCGCCGCCGGAGCGGAGATTCTGGTCGCGGGGTCGGCTGTCTTCGGCGCGGAAGATCCCGCAGAAGCTTTGAAGAAATTGTTGCGCGCCGCTGAATCCAGCGGAAGAGTCACGGCCTGATGGCCGCAAATCGAAGGATCAAGCAGCGTCAAGAAAATTGCTGCGCATTACTGGGAGTGCCATTATGAAACTTAGAAGTACTGACATCATCGTGGTTGTATCCGTCATGACTCTGAGCCTTGCTCTAACGGGGTGCGGGCCGAAGGACAAGGTCAAAAACGAGAACGCGGCGACGCCCGGACGCGACAAGGAGCTATACGAACAGGCGTCGAATAAGGCCGAGAAAGGCCGCTACGACGAGTCGCGGCTGCTTTACAACGTGGTGATCACGACCTATCCCGACAGCCCCTTCCTGCCGCTTTCGAAACTGGCCATCGCTGATACGTTCTACCTCGAAGGCGGAACGAGCAGTCTTCAACAGGCCATCGGCGGGTACAAAGAATTCGCTCAATACTTCCCGACGCATCCGCAGATCTGCGCAGTCAAACATAGGATCGCGCAGGCTTATATGCGCCAGATGGGCGCTTATAACCGCGACGTGTCAAACGCCAAACAGGCCGAGCATCAACTGAAGGCCGCCGAGCAGGCTTGCCGCAACTCGGATATGCTGCCGAGAATTCAAACCGACCTCAGACTCGTGCAACAGAACCTGGCGTTGCACGAACTCGACATCGCGCGCTTTTACACAGACAACCGCCAGGCGTACAAGGCCGGTGAAAGCCGTCTGCGCGACATCGTCAACAACTATCCTTTCTTCAGCTACTACGACGAATCGCTTTACCGCCTGGGCGTGGCGTTGATCGAACAGGAGCAGCCGGAGGAGGCTTCGGAATATTTCACGCGGCTGGTGCGCGATTACTCGAAGAGCGAATTCGCGGGGAAAGGCAAAGAGTATCTGGAAAAGCTCGGCAAACCTATCCCTGAGCCGAGCAACGACAATCCCGCGCCGGAACGCCCAAATGTGATGGGCAGGCTCGGATTGATTCTCGGACGCAACGGCCTGGAAATTTCCGAAGATGGAGTTTTGCTGAGCAAGAAGGGGCAGGAGAAAGAGGATGTGAAGGCGTCAGTGAAGCCTTCCGAGGCCAGCAACCAGCCAGGCACGCGCGCGGTTCGCGCCTCCACGAAGGGCGCGGTCGCGACCGATCAACCTGCCGCCACTTCAACGCCCGCCGCCGGACAGGCGCCCAATGGGGCAGTGGAGGGGGCGAGCGTCAAGCAAACAGTAATCCCCGAAGCGAAGAGCGGCGAATCGAAGAAGGATGACAAAAAAGATTCAAAGAAGAAGAAAGAGAAAAAAGGTTTTCTCGGCGGCATCTTCAAATAATGTCCGGCAAACTGCAGTTTGCCGTTGACTCCGCAATGGGCGCGCTCCGGGAGCCACGACAAACTGAAGTTTGTCGGACATCGCGCGCCGCAGCGACACAAACGACTTCTCCGAAAATCGGTAGGACAGGCCGCCAACCTGTCTTACCGATTTTCATCGTTTCAGGCCGCCGTAGCGACATGAATGGCTCCTTTTCTCTGTCTTTCTGTATAATGGGGCTTGATTGACTCGGCGATAAAAATCATCTTCGTGGGATAAAATTCGTGAGCGCCCCCCAAACGCTCTATCGCCTGATTGACTCGGCGATAAAAATCATCTTCGGAGGTTCTTGTGGGCTATAAAATTTTGCTCGCTGATGACAGTGTGACGGTGCAGAAGATAATTACGCTGACATTTTCGGACGAGGGCGTTGATGTCATAACGGTGAACAATGGCGACGAGGCGATCAGCCGGTTGCAGTATATGAGGCCTGCCCTGGTGATGGCCGACGTATCCATTCCGGGGAGAAACGGCTATGAGATTTGCGAGTTCGTCAAACGCCACCCGGAGATGGAAGACACGCCAGTGATTCTGCTGGTGCCCGCCTTCGAACCTTTCGACGAAGAGCGCGCGCGCCGCATCGGCGCTGACTACCACCTGACGAAACCGTTTCAATCCATTCGCACGCTGATTTCCACCGTGAAAAATCTGATGGAGCGCAAAGCCGATGGTCAGTTTTCGGTCGCCGGCAGCGGGTTAACCTCGGTTCGCGAACCCAATCAGAACCATTCGGCGCCAGCCGAGGTGGACTCGAAGAAAGCGAAGCTGGAAGAGTTGCTCAGGTTGTCGACTCAGACGCCCTCAGGCAATGGCGCTGAAGATGACGCCCTGCTGGAAGTCGATCTGACGCAAGGCAACGACCGTTATTCGGATTCGTTGGCCGTCGCAAGCGCGCCCGATTTAGTCGAAGTGGATTTAGTCGAAGTGATGGGCGCCGGTATCGAAGATTATCCCGCGCAAACGACGATAGCCGCCGCTCAGGATTCGCGCATCTCAACCGAAGTCTTGGATGTAAATATGGACGACATCTTGGAATTGGAAGACGTTCTGCCTGATATCACATCCGCGCGCGCCATCATTGTTAACCAAGCGGCCGGCGCTCAATCTCAGCCGCCCGCAAGCGGGAGACTATCTGAAAAGCAGGAAGTCATGATCATTCCGCAGGACGCCATCGATGAAATAGTGAATCGAGTCTCCGCCCAATTGTCTGAAAAACTGTGCGGCGAAATTGCCCGCCGGATCGCGCCCGAAGTCGCCGAACTGGTCAGACATCAGCTGCTCGCCGAACCCGCCGCCTACCGCAACTCAGAAAATCTCCTCGACCTTGACTGAAGTAGTTATGGAAATTCCGAAAGCATACGATCCGAAAGAGGTTGAAGGACGGTGGTATCCGTTCTGGGAAAGCCACCGGTATTTCACACCCGAAACGAACACCGATCCGAAAGCCCCGATCTTTTCAATGGTCATCCCGCCGCCGAATGTGACTGGCTATCTGCACATGGGCCACGCGCTCAATCACACGCTGCAAGATGTGCTGGCGCGGTGGCGTCGAATGTCGGGCGCCCGCGTGTTGTGGCTGCCCGGGACCGATCACGCCGGGATCGCCACGCAGATGGTCGTCGAAAAACAACTCGCTCAAGAGGGAGTGAACCGGCGCAACCTGGGCCGCGAGAAATTTGTCGAGCGCGTATGGCAATGGAAGGCTCATTCCGGCGGCGCGATTCTGAAACAGATGCGCATCCTCGGCGATTCGGTGGATTGGTCGCGCGAACGCTTTACGATGGACGAAGGGCTGTCGAACGCAGTCAAGGAAGTCTTCGTGCGGTTATACGACGAAGGGCTGATCTATCGCGGCGAATATATGGTCAACTGGTCGCCCGGTTTGCAGACCGCCATCTCAGACCTCGAAGTCGAGATGAAGCAGGTCAAGGGCAAGCTCTATCACATCGCTTATCCGGTCGGCCGCACAGTCACGAGCCGCGTCGAAGGTCTGGCCGAAGCTTACGTCGCGGCGAATGCGGACGAGAAGAAGTCAGGATGGCTTGAAACGCCGGACGGCGGCTTCATCGTCGTCGCGACGACACGACCCGAAACGATGCTCGGCGATACGGCCATCGCGTTCAATCCCGAAGACGAACGCTACCGCAGTCTCGCCAGCAAGAGCGCGACGCTGCCGCTGGTCGGACGCGAACTGCCTTTCATCCAGGACGAAATCGTCGAGAAAGATTTCGGCACCGGCTTTGTCAAAGTCACGCCCGCGCACGATCCGAACGATTTCGCGATGGGCCGCCGCCACAACCTCGAATTCATTCAGGTCATCGGTAAGGATGCGCGTATCACGGGCGTCGCGCCCGAAAAATATCACGGCCTGGATCGTTACGAAGCGCGCAAACAGGTCGTCGCCGATCTCGAAGAGTTCGGGCTGATGCTGAAGATCGAGGATTACACGCACAACGTCGGCCATTGCCAGCGCAGCGGCGTCGCCATCGAGCCGTTGATATCCATGCAATGGTTTATGCGCATGAAATCGCTCGCCGAGCCCGCGATTGCGGCGGTGCGCGAAGGCCGAACGAAATTCGTGCCCGAGAGCACGGCGAAGATTTATTTCAACTGGCTCGAAAACATCCAGGACTGGTGCGTCTCCCGCCAGTTGTGGTGGGGCCATCGCATTCCCGCGTGGCACACGCTTGACGGCGAGATTGTCGTTGCGCGCGATGAGAACGAAGCGCGACAGCGTCTGGCCGAGCGTGGTCTTGATCCGAACGCCGTCTTGCGCGAAGAGGAGGACGTGCTCGACACATGGTTTTCGTCGCAGCTCTGGCCCTTCTCGACCCTCGGCTGGCCAGCCGAGACCGAGGATTTGAAGAAATATTACCCGACCGACGTGTTGGTCACGGCCTTCGACATCATCTTCTTCTGGGTCGCGCGAATGATGATGATGGGGTTGAAATTTATGGGCGAAGTCCCATTCCGCACCGTCTACATCAACGCGCTCGTGCTCGATCCCGAAGGCCAGAAGATGTCGAAGTCGAAAGGCAACGTGATCGACCCGCTCGAAGTCTTCGACAGATACGGCACCGACGCGGCGCGGTTCGCTTTGACCGCCGCTTCGACCGCCGGGTTGACGCTCTCATTGCAGGAATCGAAGCTGGAATCGGCGCGCAACTTCGCGAACAAGATTTGGAACGCCACGCGATTCGTGCTGCTCAATTGCGACGACGTGCTCGACAGCCAGGGCGGCGAACCACTCGATTGGGAGACGGAGCTTGCGCCGCCGGAACTGGCCGATCTGTGGATTCTGAGCCGGTTCAACCGCGTCGCGCTCGAAGTCCACAACGCGCTGGCCGAGTTCCGTTTTCATGAAGCGGCGTCGACGCTCTATCACTTCTTCTGGGATGATTTTTGCGACTGGTACATCGAACTGTCGAAGCCGTTCGTGACGTCGAAAGAACCGACGCCGCAATCCACAGCGGTCAAGCGCAGAATCGTCTACGTGCTCGAACGCAGCCTGCGCTTGCTGCATCCGATCATGCCGTTCATCACCGAAGAGCTCTGGCAGCGCCTGCCGCACAAAGGCGAGACGATCTGCGTATCCGAATTCATCTCGCACAATTCGGCGCAGCTCGACGGGCGCGCCGAGCGCGAAATGGCGCTGGTGATCGAGACGATCACCAGGCTGCGCAACATCCGTTCGACATTCAACATCGCGCCTTCGATTCCGTTGAAAGCCCAGATCGCGCCCGCCGACGCCGCCACACGCGACGTGATCACGCGGATGGAAGACCACATCAAACGGCTCGCGCGAATCGAGGAGTTGCAACTCGTTGATAAGCTCGAAGCGCGGAAAGGTTCGGCCCGCGCCGTAGTGGGCGCCTCCGAAATCGCGATCCCGCTCGAAGGGCTGATTGATTTCGACAAGGAGCGCGCGCGGCTCGAAAAAGAGCTGGGCAAGTTGATCGGCGAACGCGAAGGTCTGGAAAAACGACTCTCCAATCAGGACTTCATCAGCCGCGCAGCCGCCGACGTGGTGGAGACAACGCGCGCGCGCGCCGAAGAGTTGGCCGATCAGGTCACGAAGCTTCGCGCGGTGATCGAAGCCCTATAAAAGATGTCAGATGTCAGATGTCAGATGTCAGTCGCATCTGATACTGATATCTGACATCTGACATCTGACATCTTCCCACTATGATCAATCCACTCGATCTGTTTGTCGCTGGTGAAATCGTCAACCGCGCGCTCGACGAAGATTTAGGGCGCGGCGACATCACCTCTCGCTCGATCGTGCGCTTTGGCCTGAGCGCGCGCGGCAGCTTCATCGCAAAACAGGATTTGGTTCTCGCCGGACTTGAAATCGCGGACCTGGTCTTCGGCTGGTTCGACGAATTCATCCAGATCGAATCGACCGTGGCGGATGGCGACGAAATCAAATCGGGCAAAATCTTCGCGCGCGTGATCGGCGACGCCCAGATGCTGCTCTCGGCCGAGCGCACCGCGTTGAATTTTCTTCAACACCTTTCCGGCGTCGCCACCGTGACGCGCCAGTACGTTCAGGAGATCGTTGGCACGAAAGCGAAGATCGTGGATACGCGCAAGACGACGCCCGGATTGCGCATGCTGGAGAAATACGCGGTGAATGTCGGCGGCGGCGCCAATCACCGCCTGGGGCTGGATGATGGCGTGTTGATCAAAGACAACCACCTGGCGATGGCCGGCAGCGTCGCCGACGCCGTCCGCCGCGCGCGCGAGGTCGCCGGCCATCTGCATAAGATCGAAGTCGAAGTCGCCACACTAGAGCAGATCAAAGAGGCGCTCGACGCGCAAGCCGACATCCTGCTGCTTGACAATATGACTCCTGAGATGGTTCGGCAGGCTGTTCAGATTGTGAGCGAACGCGAAGGAGAGGATCGCCGCACGTTGCTCGAAGCTTCGGGGGGAATCAATCTCTCAAACGTGCGCCAGTACGCCGAAGCGGGAGTCGATCTGATCTCGATCGGCGCTTTGACCCATTCCGCGCCTTCGGTTGACATCAGCTTCAAAATTCGGCCGGCGTAAATCCGAGGGCGCGGGCTCCCGGTTTCGGGATATGATCATTCATCATCCACCATTCATCATCCACCATTTCACCTCACTCGGTTCCACCAATGATCACTTGAAAGAGATGATCGCCGCGCCGGAATTCACATGCGTTGTCGCCGACCAGCAGACCGCGGGCCGGGGACGCCGCGAGCGGACGTGGCTTTCGTCGCCCGGCGCCGGCCTATATCTTTCCATTCTGTTTCTTCCTAAAACCGACTCCTTATCAAAGATTCCGCTGATCAGCCTGTTGGCGGCGGTCGCCGTCGCCGAGACGCTGATCGAACGCGGCGTCCCGGGCGTTGACATCAAATGGCCCAACGACGTGCTGGCGGGCGAGCGCAAAATCAGCGGCATTCTCGCCGAAGCCGCGAGCGCGGGTTCGGAATCGTTGCGGCTCATCCTCGGCGTCGGAGTCAATCTGAATCACCAATCCTTCCCGCCCGAACTGAGCGAGACAGCGACATCGGTCGCAATCGAAACCGGCGGGAGAGTCGTGGTTGAAGCGTTTCGCGACCAACTGCTCGAAAAGATCGCGCGTTGGTACGAGCCCTGGCGCCATGACAAATTCGCATCGATCATCAATCGCTGGCAGCAACTTTCAACATATGCGCGCGATCAGCAAGTGAGCGTCACGCTCGACGACGAAAAGATCACAGGCGTGACCGCCGGGCTGACCGAAACAGGAGCGCTGCGACTGGTCGTCGATGGCGGCGAAGTAAAAATAATTCTTGCCGGCGAGGTGACGAGACTTCGTAAAACCGCCGAATAATCTCTTCTCACAACAAAGCGCAACAAAATTTTCTTCATCGTCATTCAATCACACACTCATAAGTTGTACAGAGATGATGTGAGAGTTAAGATGTGATTGCTGACCTCCCCACGGACGAAGACACACGAATGATCGAGATTGAATTGAGAGAGTGTGAGGCTTCGCATCTTCGACGATGAACCACTTCAACTATTTCACTGAAATCGAAGAAGAGTTTGTTAAGCGGCGCGGCAGCCACATGCTGGTCTCGCCGCTCGACTGGACGTTGATTGAAACGTGGAAGCAGCGCGGCATTCCATTGTACATCGTATTGCGCGGCATCAACTCTTCGTTCGACGGATACGATCAGCGTCTGCACCGCGGACGCAAGGTCAATTCACTCTTCTTCTGCCAACAGGAAGTCGAAGCGCTGTTTCAGGAACACATCGAATCGCGCGTGGGAGCGGTTCAGAGCGCCGGGAACGGAGCGTCGCAAAACGGCAATGGCGCCTCACAATTTACTCCGTCCGCAATCATAGATTTTTTAAAGGGGCAGCGAGAAACCTTGTGGCGGTTGGAGGCGAAAGCCGCCAACGCGACGCTCAAAGAGACTTTCGCCCGCACTTCGGAACGTCTCTTACAAATCATCGAAGACTTGACGCAGGCCGGCGTCATAGCGCCCGAACCGCTCGAAATGGATTTGATGATGATCGAAGAGGTAATACTCGATGGGTTGAGAGAAGACGCAGGCGAAGAGAAGATCAAACAGTTACGAAAAGAAGGTAAAGACAGGCTGCGCGGTTACAAACAGAGCATGGAACGGGAAGTTTACGAACAAACGATCAGCAACTTCGTCGCGCAACGATTGCGGGAAAACTATCAGATTCCACGATTGAGTCTGTTCTATCTATGAAGTGGGGAGTGGGGAGTGGGGAATAGGGATGGGGAACGCTAGTTGGTAGCGCGTCCCCACTCCCCACTCCCTATTCCCCACTCCCTACTCCTCAAAGGGTGACAAGTATGGCGACATCCGCGGAACTCATTGCCTCACATAAAGACGCTGGCAGATCGGTGGCGGTCGGCGAAATCTATGAAGTCGCAATCGAGAAGCTGGTATATGGCGGCGACGGATTGGCGCACGTCGGCACGCAGGCCGTCTTTGTGCCTTTGGCCGCGGCCGGCGATTTCGTGCGGGTGCGGATTGTCGAATGCGAGCGCAATTACGCCCGCGGCGTGATCGAAGAGATGCTGGACCCGTCGCCGCTGCGCCGCACGCCGCCCTGTCCCTACTTCGGCGCCTGCGGCGGTTGTCAATTGCAACATCTTGATTATCAGGCTCAACTCGAAGCGAAAGTCTCTTTTGTTCGCGAATCGCTGCGCCGAATCGGAAACATCGAATGGAATGAAGAGATCGGCGCGCGCTCGGCCGAAGAGTTCGCCTACCGCTCGCGCGCCGAGATCAAAGTCGCGCGCGATGAGGAGGGACGCGCGCGCATCGGGTATTTCCGCTCCGGCACGCAAGAGGTTTGCGATGTCGAAAGCTGCCTGATCCTGCTGCCCGCCGCCAATCGCGAGCTGCAGCGGTTGCGCGCCGAGAGTTCGCTGATCCCGAACGACGCGACGCGCGTCTACCTGACCGTCGGCGACGACGAAGTGATTGTCGCGCCGGCCAATGGCGAACAGGGGCGCGCCGCCGAATTCGATTCGATGGGCACAGCGCATCAGCGCATCGCCGGAATCAATTACGGCTTCGGCGTGCGGTCCTTCTTCCAGGGTAACCGGCTGCTGGCCGAAGAGCTGATTAAAGAAGCGATCGGGAACGCAGCCGGCAAATTCGCGGTTGATCTTTACGCCGGGGTCGGACTGTTTTCATTGCAGTTGGCGAAAACCTTCGAGCAGGTTTGCGCGGTCGAAGGAAACAAGACGGCGGCCAATCACGGCGTCGAGAACGCGCGGATCAACGGGTTGAACAACGTGCGCTACGAACCGATCTCGGTCGAGGCATGGCTGAAATACAAATCGGCGGAATTCCCCCGGCCCGATTTTGCGTTGCTCGATCCGCCTCGCGCGGGCGCCGGAGTCAACGTCATCGAGCGGTTGGCCGCGATGGCTCCGCCCGCGTTGACTTATGTCTCATGTGATCCGGCGACGCTGGCGCGCGACCTGAGGCTGCTCATTGATTACGGTTACTACATTGATTCGATCACCGCGCTCGATATGTTCCCACAGACATTCCACGTCGAAACAGTTGTTCGATTGAAGTTCGAAGACTGAAGATCGATGCTAAGAAGCCAGTGGAAATGTGGCATTCTCTATTCTCCATTCCACATTTTTCATTCTCTGTCAGGATAAAACTCTTCCGGATCGCGCCCTTTGAAAACAAGGGCCAGGGCAAGAAGGGAGTTCCGTCTGCCTGAAATTTGAGAATGTGAAATGGAAAATTGAGAATGAATCTTCGTGTCCTATTGATTCTCGGCAACCTCGATTTTGTGAACGGCAAGTAGAGTGAGGGTCGTCGCAACGTTGTTATCGACGCCGGCTTTCAGCAGTATCTGGTAGTAGTGAGGAAGTCCATTCGCCCCCGCCAACCGCCGCAGGCGTTGATTGACCTCAGCGAGATAAATTTTGTTGGTGATCAACTCCGCGGCGGCGCCCGTGCCCACTCCTCGAAGCCCTTCCAGAGCCATAATCGTGTTTTTACTCTGAGCGGAAGGTTTGACGGTGATCAGCGCGTAATCTTCCAGAATCTGTCCGGTCTGTTCATCGAATTTCGTCCGGTATTCCGTCTGTTCTGCCGGCTGCGGGTTGCGGTTGGCGATTGATATTTGCGGAGTGAAGTAGAAGTCCTCTTTGACTGGCAACTTCCCTGCCCAGGCGTTAGACCACCTTCCGCCCAGCATGATCAGATTTCGATCCTTCAGATCCTCGCCCGTAAGATTTCGGCTTTGTTTCAACGTAATTCCCAAACCTCGGCTGCGAAAAAGGCTGGTGATGCAGTGCGCCCCGATTGTTTCACCGACTCCGGTATAGGCTACCGGCGACAGATAGAGCCTCGGCGGCTTAAGGTATTCCGGCTCGTCCTGGCTGGGCTGGTTGAGCAGGTCAAACAGCTCCTTTGATCCTTCCTTGGGCAGCTCAATGGATTTTTTGCGAATAACCTCAGGGTCGGCGGCATTGACCAGCACATAAACGGGAGGATTGCTCAGCACCTGAATGGTTGGGTCCTCGCTCGTAAAGAAAGTTCCCCAGACTGGGTTGTAGACGGCCTGTTCCGCCGCTAAACCGGACTCCTGAGACTTCCGCCGGGCATTGATCGCGAAAAAAATTATTGCGGCGCCTATCGCGACGACGGCAAGACCGCCGATCGCCCACGCTCGCCAACCTCTCCGGCCTCTATCCCGTGATTGCGCGGGCAGCGGAATCGCGGCGAGCGCCTGCATGCCGGTGGAGAGCGTTTCAGTCTCGGCCGGGATGTTAGACACGTGTCTGAAGACGGGCTCATAACTCCCTACTGGAATCTCCAGGCGCACATCATCGTTCCTGCCTTCATGCAGATAATATTGCTCCAGCCTTTTGCGGATGTCGTGCGCGGCGACGCGGACGACCGGGTCCTCCGCGGAGCTGTAGCGGTCATTGCGCTCATAAACCTCTAGCCCGATGAGATGCTCGTTTATCTCTTTCGCTCTACCAGCCAGGTGATAGTCGCAGATCAATTCCACAAATTTCCGCTTCTTGGGGGCCTGGGAAAAATGCTTGCTGCTTAGTATCCGATCCAGCGTCTGCTTGATCTCTTCAGGAGAAACGGAAACGCCGGCCTCTGTCGAAGTCTGATGTTCAATAATGGATTTTCGCTCCATAGAGCTTCCTTGCTGAAATGCCCGGAGATTGCGGCATCAGGCGCCGCCTTTTCAGACATTGCCCGAAGACAGGAGTGTTTTGCGCCGAGGGCAATTAGAGCACTGAATTTTGGGAATGTTAAGTGTTAACTCAACCTGTTAAGTAACGGAAAACGAACTTGGCGATGGCCGGCCAGGAGCGTAGAACCCCTAACATTCCTCGCAACAGAAGTTTTTCGCGATTACTGGGATCAACCATGAAAATACTGATTCACGCATTGTCCATTTCAATTTCAATTCTGATGACGTGGTCGGCGCCCGGCGCTGACGCGCAGGAGCCCGGGCATAACCTGATGCCGACGCCGGCGGAGGTCCGCTTTCAACCTGGAAAGCTGGCGATAGGAAAGTCGTTCTCGGTCGCCGTTAAGGGCCACAACGACCATCGGCTGGAAGCGGGAATCAACCGCGCCGTCAGGCGGTTGGAAGGGCGAATCGGGCTGGAATTGAAACGCGGACTGGCGGCTGACGCCGAAACCGCAATGCTCACGATTGAATGCCGGGAAGCCGGTCAGGCTATCCCGTCACTCAACGAGGACGAGTCTTACTCGCTCGAAGTCTCAGACAAGCAGGCCGTCCTGAAAGCGGCGACCGTGATCGGCGCGCTGCGCGGACTGGAGACGTTCTTGCAACTGCTGCGGAGCGACCGCGGCGGAGATTACATTTCGTGCGTGAAGATTCAGGACAACCCGCGCTTCCGCTGGCGCGGGTTGATGTTCGACTCCAGCCGTCACTTTCAGCCGATCGAAGTCATCAAGCGCAATCTGGATGGGATGGCCGCGGTCAAGCTCAACGTCTTTCACTGGCACCTGACCGACGACCAGGGCTTCCGCATCGAGAGCAAAAAA
>Ga0187894_10004403_pt1 | contig 15132 bp, 12 predicted proteins | sample GBC1701081metaG_FD_136650 | JGI IMG/M metagenome (GOLD analysis project Ga0187894, IMG submission 136650) | White microbial mat communities from a lava cave in the Kipuka Kanohina Cave System on the Island of Hawaii, USA - GBC170108-1 metaG ...
CGCAGCGCGCGCATGAAGTCCGCGTACGGGAGCGGATTCGGCGACGCGAGGTTGACGGGGCCCGAGAAGTCTTCGCGCGCGATCAGGAAACGCAGCGCGGCGAGGAAGTCGTCTCGATGGATCCAGCTGACGAACTGCGCTCCGCCGCCGACCGGCCCGCCGAGCCCGAGACGCGCGAGCCGCGAGAGCGTCGCGAACACGCTGCCGGGCGTCGGCGACATCGTCATCGCGCTGCGCAGCGCGAGCTTGCGCGTGCGCGGCGTCTCCGCGTCCGCGAGCGCGCGCTCCCAGCGCGTGGCCACCTCGATGCTGAAGCGCCAGGTGTCGGGCGCGCCGGGCTCGGAGCCGCCGAGCGCGCCGCCCTCGTCATGGGCCGCTCCGAACGTGTGCGCGTAGATCGTCGCGGTGCTCGCCTGCAGCCAGACGCGCGGCGGCCGCGCGCACTGCGCGATCGCCGCTCCGACGACGCGCGTGGAGGCGAGGCGTGAATCGAGGATGCGGGCGCGATTCGCCGGCGAGTAGCGGCAGTCGACCGTGTAGCCGGCGAGGTTCAGGACCGTGTCCGCGCCTTCGAGCTCGCGTGCCCAGTCGCCGAGCGAGGCGCCGTCCCACGCCACGCTGCGCCACTTCCCCACGCGCGGTGCGCGGCTCAGCACGACGACTTCGTGCCCCTCGCGCTCGAACGAATCTGCGACCACTTCGCCGACATGCCCCGAGCCGCCCGGAATCACGAGCTTCATCGGCCCAGCACTCCGAGGCGCGTGCTCAGCGGAACATCGCGTACGAGTTGGTCTGAATGAGCTCCACGCTCAGCCAGAGCGCCCAGAGCGGCACGACGAACCAGAGCCCGTTGGTCGCGCCGACGATCACGGCGACCGCCGCGCGCGAGTGGCCGACGTGGTTCCCGTTGTTGAAGAACTGGAAGAAGTAGACCGCGGTCCCGTAGAACATCTGCCAGAAGACCGCGATGCCGAGCGCACCGAGCATCCGCGCGGGCATCCACTCGAACGTCATGCCCCACGCGAACACCATGGCCGGGATCGCCGTCGACCACGCGTTGCCGACGTCGATGTTCCAGCCGTACGAGCGCTTGTCGGCGTAGCCAGGGTCGTAGAGCGCGTAGCTGGACCAGACGCCGGTCCACGCGCGCGGCGAGAGCAGCTCCGAGAAGCGAAGGCTCGACGTGAAGTACTCGCGCGCGCGCTCGGCCTCGCGTCCCTTGTACGGAAGCTGCGTCTCCTCCCACTCGCGGCGCACCGTCGCGGCCTCCTTGTGCAGCGCGAATTCCCACAAGTTGATCATCAAGTTGATCACGAGGAACGCCGCGAGGCCGGCCTGCGTGAAGTTCACGACGCCGTGCACGTGATGGTGCACGCCGACATGGAGCGCGCTGAGGCCGACGACGAACGAAACGATGGCGACGGGGATCGGGACCAAGGCGGAGCTCCGGGCAGAGCGAACGGCGCGAGAGGGTCGGAGGCGGAATCACCGATGTAAAGGGGAGCCGCCGGCGCGGACCGCCAGGCTCGAAATTGTTCGATTAGGGCGAGCTCGAGGGTCGGCTCCGTGGGTCGCTAGCCCAGCGTTCCGCGCGCGCATAATCTCCAGCGCATGAAGCTTCGAGCGACGCTGCTGCCGCTTGCCCTCGCGATCTCGCTGCTCACCGCGCAGACCTCGGCGGCTCAGAACTGCGCCGTCACTTCGGTCGGCTTCGAGCCTCTGAACGACCTCGGCACGGATCTCTATCTCAGCCGGTATCAGGGAGGCCTCTACCCGAACGGCTCCAACGCCGTGCCCGCCGCTCACTCCCAGGAGGGCCGCGCGCGCGCCGCCGCGATCCAGCCGCTCGACACGAACGGAAACCCGAACGCCGGCGGCAAGGTGGTGTTGCTCTCGATCGGCATGTCGAACACGACCCAGTCGTTTTGCAACGGCACGCCGCCGGCGTGCGGCTCGTCCTCGTTCATCGGACTCGCCGCCGCGAGCCCGGACGTCGAGCACGAACACCTCGTGATCGCGAACGGCGCGGCGGCCGGACAGATCGCGCAGACCTGGGACGACCCGAGCGAATCGAACTACGACCGGGTGCGCGACGAAATCCTGGCGCCGCTGGGCGTGAGCGAAGCGCAGGTTCGGGTCGTCTGGATCAAGCTCGCGGACAGCTCTCCGACCGTCTCCCTGCCGGATGCCGCGGCCGACGCGTTCGCGCTCGAGTCGCACCTCGCGGACACCGTGCGCGCGGCGCGCGTGCGCTACCCGAACCTGGAGCTCGCGCTGTTGTCGAGCCGGATCTACGCGGGCTACGCGACCAGCGCGCTGAACCCCGAGCCGTACGCGTACGAGAGCGGCTTCGCGGTGAAGTGGTTGATCGAAGCGCAGATCCAGCAGATGGCCTCGGGCGTCCAGGATTCGATCGCCGGCAATCTCGACCACCGCAGCGTCGCGCCGTGGCTCGGCTGGGCGGCGTACTTCTGGGCGGACGGAACGCGGCCGCGCTCCGACGGCCTGGTCTGGAACTGCTCGGACGTCGGTCCCGACGGAACGCATCCCTCGAGCTCCGGCAAGGCAAAGACCGCCGGGCTGCTCTTCGACTTCATGCTCACCTCGCCGTTCACGACGCCGTGGTTTCGCGCGGACGGCATGCCGGAGCCCGAGCCGTGGTCGGAGGACGAAGCGAAGTGCTTCACGAAGCTCTCGCGCAGACTGGCGAGCGTCACGCGCGCGCAGCTCACCGCGCTGCGCAGCTGCGTCAAGCGCGGCGCCCGCGCGAAGCTGGCAGGCTCGATCGAGGACTGCGTCGCGAACGTTGGCGGCCGCGTCGCGAAGGCGCGCGCGAGAGCTCTCGCGAGCGAAGCGAAGCGCTGCACCGATCCGCCGCCGCTCGGCTACGTACCCGCGAGCGGCGCGAGCGACGTCGCCGCCAGCGAGGCGCGGGCGCTGGCCCACGACGTCTTCGGCGACGATCTCGATGCGGCCCTCGTGCTCCGCACAGCCGATCGAGACGCCGCACGCTGTCAGTCCCGCGTCCTGCGCGCGGTCGGGCGTTGCCAGCTGCAACGCGAGGCCGAGCTGCGGAGCTGCACGACCCGCGTGGCGACGGGCTCGACCGCTCCGAGCGCGGACGACCTCGCTGCGTGCCTCGACCCTGCGCCGAGCGCGTGCGACCCGACGAGCGGCGAGCCGGCGATGTGGCTCGCGGGCGCTTCGTGTGCGGCGTCGGGTGTCACGCGCGCGGAAGCGTTCCCGGGCTGCGCCGACGACGATTCCGCCGCGGCCGCGCGCTGCCTCGACCGCGCCGGACGCTGCCGGCTCTGCCGCTCCGCCGCGGGTCGGCACGGCCTCCCCGGCGATTGCGACGTCGTCGACGACGGCATCGCGAACTCGAGCTGCGCGCCGCCGGACGAGTGAGAGGGCTCGAGCGGCGTCGCGGCGCGCTCAGGTTGCTCGTTTGGCCGGCCCCCCGTGCTGTTCGACGCGCCGCACGTCGACGAGCTCCGCACCTTCGTCGGCCTGATGCGCGTGCTCGAAGACCGCCCGGTGTGGGTGCACTGCGCGATGGACCTGCGTGTCTCCGCGTTCCTCTACCACTACCGGCGCCACGACCTCGGGCTGTCCGAGGAGCAGGCGCACTCACCGGTGCTCGCGCGCTGGGAGCCGCGCATGGACGCGGTGTGGCGCGAGTTCCTGATCCGGGAGTCTTCAGGAATTCGATTTCTTCGGGAGTGGACACAAGGCAGACGGCGGCGTGGCCGAGCTCGCCCCGCGGATCAACGCTGCGACTCGCAGTCGGCGAGCGTCGCTTCGAGCTCCGCCACGCGGTCGCGCAGCGGTTGCGTCGCGCGCTCCACCTCATCGATCGTGAAGCGCGGCGTGATGTGCTGGGGACAATTCCAGTCGAATCCCGCCACGCGCACGACGAACGCGCTCTCGACGACCGCCGGATAGCCCGCGAGCGCAAGCTTCGCCGCGAGCCCGTCCTCCTGGCCGACCCCGACAACGCGCGCGTGGCCCAGGAGCTTGAGGCGACGGCGGTTCGCATAGTCCATCAGGATCAACGCCACGCGATCGTCTCCGCTGAGATTCCCTGTCGATACGTACTGGCGATTCCCTCGAAAGTCCGCCCACGCGATCGTCCTGTCGTCGATGACCCGCAGGAAACCCGGCGCTCCTCCGCGAAACTGGACATAGGGCCAGCCTCTTTCGCTCACGCTCGCGAGATAGAAGCCATCGCGGGCGTGGATGAACTCCGTTTCCTTTTCGGAGAGCCGATCGTTCCACACCTCGCCTTCCAGCGAACGCTGGTAGCTGGCGCGAGAGCCGTGGAGCTCCTGCTGCGCCTGGACGGCCGGCGTGAATGCGATTTCCGCGAAGCGACTTCCCATGTTCGGACTCCCTGGTAGACGAGCGCGCACGGCTCGTGAAATGCCGGAGGTCGAAGGCGCGCCCGCCATCGGGCTCGAACTCCGAGAACGACACGACGATCGCCGCATTGCTGCGATCGCTGGCGGTGCCACGGAGCCTTCTCGGCTGAGCGCGATACCGGCTGCTCGCACGCGATGGGGAGCAGGGTTCGGGTTTGGCGCTACGCCGCGCGCTTCGACCACTCGCACGGCATGTGCTTGATCCCGTGGATGAAGTTGCTGCGCAGCATTTCCGGCGCGCCGGTGATCTCGAGATCGGGCAGGCGGCGGAACAGCTCGCGGAACATCACGCGCATCTCGCGGCGCGCGAGCTGGGCGCCGAGGCAGAAGTGCGGGCCGGGGCCGCCGAAGCCGACGTGCTCGTTCGGGCTGCGCGCGACGTCGAATTCGTAGGGGCGTTCGAACTTGTCCTCGTCGCGGTTCCCGCTGGAGTACCAGATCACCACCTTCTCGCCGGCGCGGATCGGTTGCCCTGATAACTCGGTGTCGCGCGTCGCCGTGCGGCGGAAGTGAATCACCGGCGATGCCCAGCGCACGATCTCCTCGACCGCGCTGTCGACGAGCCCTTCGAAATCCGCGGCCCACTCCTTTCGTTGCTCCGGGTAATCGCAGAGCGCCTTCATGCCGTGCGAGATCGCGTTGCGCGTGGTCTCGTTGCCGGCGACCACGAGCAGCACGAAGAACGACGCGAGCTCGGGCGGCGTGAGCGTCTCGCCGTCGACCTCGGCGTCGAGCAGCGCGCTGGTGAGGTCGTCGCCGCCCTTCCCCGCCTTGTGCTTCGCGAGCTCGCTCATCAGGTCCGCGAGCGCCTTGCCCGAGCTGAGCCCCGCGGCGATCGGATTCGTGCCGAGCGGCACGTACTCGGGGTCGCCGAGACCGAGGATCACGTTCGTGTGCGCGAAGACGCCCCTCGTCTCGCTCTCGGGGATGCCCATCAGGTCGCACACGACCTCGAGCGGCAGCGGTGCGGCGATCTCGGTGACGAAGTCGCACGCGCCCGCGTCGATCACGCGATCGATCGTCTCGCGCGCGCGGCGCTGCACGATCGGCTCGAGCCTGCCGAGCGCTCGCGGCGTGAAGCCGCGCGAGACGATGCGGCGCAGCCTGCCGTGGCGCGGGTCGTCCATCGCGATCATCGAGCCGAAGAACTCGTTGAACGCGGGGGGCAAGTCCATGATGTTCGTGCCCTTGCCGGAGCAGAACACCTCGGGCGTGCGGCTCACCTCGAGGATGTCGGCGTGCTTGGTGACGGCCCAATAACCGGGACCGCGCGGAAACGGGAAGCCGGGCGGCGGCTCGAACTCTTTGTGGAACGAGATCGGCCGGTGACGTCGCAGCGCCGCGAATGCCGCCTCGCGCTCCGGATCGGGGCGATTCCAGAACTCGAGGTCGGACAAATCGATCGAGTCGACCGGCGGTAGCGAAGGCAGCTTCACTCTAATTGCCTCCCGCGGACGCTCGCGTCGGCGGCGCCGCCTGCTGCGCCGCGAGCTCGTTGCGCTTCGCGGTGATGTAGACGCGGATGTCGTCGAGCTCCTGCTGCGTCATCCACTGCGACAGCTTCGGCATGCCCTTCGAGAGCAGCTGGCCCTCCATCACGATCGGGCCGAGCGCATCGGAGAAGAACAGCTGCGACGTGCGCAGATCGGGCAGCACGCCGCCCGACTGCGCGCCGACCCCGTGACAGAACGCGCACCAGCGGTGGTAGGCGAAGTTGCCGGCCTTCACGTGCGCCGGATCGAGCTCGCCCGCGATCGCGCTGACCTCGCGGCTCAGCTTCTCGAGCGCGGGAATCTGCGCGCTGCCGCCGAGCTTGTAGACGAGCAGGCGCCCGCTGTTCTTGTTTCCCCCGGCGCCCTCGTTCGCGGCCTGCGACGCGTCGCCGCCGACCAGGCCGAACGCGCCGCCCCAGCCCGCCATCACCGCGACGTACTGCTCGCCGTCGAGCTCGTAGGTCGACGGCGCCGCGATCACGCCGGTGCCCGTCGGGGTTTCCCATAACACCTTGCCGCTCGCCGCGTCAATCGCGGCGAATGTGCCGTGCGCGCTGCCCTGGAACACGAGCCCGCCCGCCGTCGCGAGCGTGCCGCCGTTCCACGGCTGCGGATACGGCAGCTGCCAGCGCGCTTCCTGCTTCACCGGATCCCACGCGATCAGCCGGCCCGAGACGTCCTTGCGCGGAATCGCGTCGCCGGTCGTCGGATCGTTGCCGTTGTTCCAGCCGCCCGGCCGGTAGACGAACTTCTTCTCGAGCCCGAACGCCCACGCGATGTCGTTGGCCGGGATGTAGACCAGGCCAAGCTGCGGGTTGAACGACATCGGCTGCCAGTTGTGTCCGCCGAGCGGCGATGGCTTGATCACCTGCGTCGCGTCGTCGTAGTTGGCGATCTTCGTCTCGACCGGCCGCCCCGTCTTCATGTCGACGTGCGTCGCCCAAGTGATCTCCACGTAATTCTTCGCCGAGAGCAGCTCGCCGGTCGCGCGGTCGAGCACGTAGAAGAAGCCGTTCTTCGGCGCCTGCATCAGCACCTTGCGCGGCTGCCCGTCGATCGTGAGATCGGCCAGGATGATGTGCTGCACCGCGGTGTAGTCCCAGTTGTCCGCCGGCGTGGTCTGGTAGTGCCAGACCAGCTCGCCAGTGTCGGGCCGCAGCGCGAGGATCGACGACAGGTAGAGATTGTCGCCGCCGCCGGGGCTGCGGATCTTGCGCGCCCACGGCGAGCCATTGCCGGTGCCGACATACAAGAGGTCGAGCTCCGGATCGAACGCGACCGCGTCCCAGACCGTTCCGCCGCCGCCGATCTCGTACCAGGTGTCGCCGGTCCAGGTCGGCAGCGCCTTCTCGAGCGCCGGATTCTCCTGCGGCTGCTTCGGATCGCCCGGCACGGTGTAGAAGCGCCAGACCAGCTCGCCGCTGGCGGCGTCGTAGGCGGACACGTAGCCGCGCACGCCGAGCTCCGCGCCGCCGTTGCCGATGATCACCTTCCCCTCAACAACCCGCGGCGCCATCGTGATCGTGTAGGGCCGGGTCTGATCGACCGTCACTTTCTCCCAGAGCGGGATGCCGGTCTTCGCGTCGAGCGCGACCAAGCGGCCGTCGAGCGTGCCGACGAAGATCTTGCCCTGGTAGGCCGCGACGCCGCGGTTCACGACGTCGCAGCACGCCTTGGGGCCGGTCTCCGGCGGGACTTTCGGGTCGTAGCGCCAGATCTCCTTGCCCGTCTTCGCGTCGACCGCGTAGACGATCGACCACGAGCCGGTCGTGTAGATCACGCCGCCAATCACGAGCGGCGTCGCCTCCAGGCCGCGCGTCGTATTCGTGTCGTACGAGAACGCGAGGCCGAGCTGCGCGACGTTGCCGGTGTGGATCGCGTCGAGCGTCGAGTAGCGCTGCTCTGCGTAGCCGCCGCCGTACGTGAGCCAGCTCTCCGGCTCGCTCGCGGCGGCGACGAGGCGTGCGTCGTCGACCGCGTCGACGCCGCGCGGCGCAGGCGCGGGCGCCTGCGCCGGCGCGGCGGCGGCCGCGTCGGGCGGTTCTTGCTGGCCGCAAGCGCAGAGGCCGATCGCGATCGCGAGAGCCATGAGAGGTTGGGCGCGCTTCATTCGACGGTGACCTCGATCGTCAAGGGTGTGCTGAACAGGATTCGGCCCGAATGCCCGGCCACACCGCCGCGCAGCATCTTGCCGAAGATCGGATCGCTGACGACGCCGAGCGGAGACGCCTTCTCCGTGCCGTACCAGAGCGCGGCGGCGAGCGGCAGCTTGCCGAGCCGGTTCGGCGCGCGCAGCGTCCATAACACCTGAGCGCGCGCCCACTCCGACTTGACCGCATCCGAGCGCAGCCCGGCCACGTTCACGTAGGCGAGATTGCGGCCGAGCGAGAGCGGCCGCTTCGCGAGCCACTCCGTCTGCTCCTGGAAATCCTGGCCGAGGATCTGCGGCTCCTTCGAGATCGCCCAGCCGGCGCCGGTGGCCGGCCGCGCGAGCCAGCGCTGCGGCGTGTCGACCAACGCGACGCCGACGACCGGGCCCGCGCCGCCCGCGACCTCCACCTTCACGCGCAGCTCGCCGTTGATCGGGACCTTCGGCTGCGCGCTGATCCGAATGCTCGCGTTCGCGTCGACGGCCTTCACGTGCTCGACGAGCAGCGCGCGCTCGTCCGCCGACAGCGCCTGATAATTCCCCTCGCCCGCACGGATCAGCGCGAGGTGCTTGTTCGCCGCGAGCTCCTTCTGAACCCGCTCGGCGGGGGCGCCGCTCATCATGTCGGCGTTCGCCGACGAGTGACAGCTCGCGCAGTACGGCGCCGCGTCGGTCTGGAAGTCGGGCGTGCCGCCCGGGTAGGCGTTCGCCGCAGCGGCGAGCGCCAGCGCGAGCGCGCTGAGCACGGCTCTCATCGGTTCTCCTCCGCGGGTCCGAATTCAGGATGACACCGCGCGCACTCGGCGCGCACCGGTTCCGGATGCAGAAAGTTGCGCGCTTCGACGCCGCCGCGCTCGTGCGCGAGGTGGCAGTCGACGCAGGCGACGCCCAGCTCTCGATTGTGCACCGGCAGCGCGTGGAAGCGCGGCGCCGCGCCGAGCTCCGCGCTGCCCGCCGCGCTCGCGAGGCTCGCGTGGCAGCTCCGACAATCGGCGTCGCGCAGCGGCCAGCTCATTCCGCGCGGCTCGCCGAAGCGACCCGTGAGGTAGGTCAGCGCATCGCGCAACGAGAGGGCCTTCACGCGCGCGCGGCCGGCGAGGCCGGTGCCGCCGTGGCAATCGATGCAGCGGAAGGCTCCGTCTGCACGGGCGTCGTTCCCCGCGGCGGCGTGCGCGACCGCGAGCGAGAGCGCGGGGCGCGCCCGGAAGTCGGCCGCGTTCTCCGCGTGGAGCGGCTCGCCGCCCGCGAGATGACACGACGTGCAGAACGCGTCGTGCTGCTCGAGTCGGTCGGTCCCCCACCAAGCGAGCGGCGCGGCGACGGCTGCGGCGATCGCGGCAGTGAGAACGGGGCGGCGCACGGGCCGCGACTGTCGCACGCGAAAATCGCGCGGAGTAGAGTGCGCGGCTCGGCAACGAGGCGGAGACGTCTCCTGGAGCGCTGGCGATGACGGCTCGCAACGCGGAAATTCTCGGCAAGCTCGGCGTCTGGACTTGGCTCGACATGTTCCGCACGCCGCAAGCGGTCGAGCTCGCCGCCGAGATCGAGAGCCTCGGCTACAGCGCGCTGTGGACTCCGGAGGCGGTCGGGCGCGATCCGTTCGCACTGATCGGTCGGCTCTCGGCCGGCACGAAGAAGCTCGTGTTCGCGACCGGCATCGCGAACATCTACGCGCGCGATCCGATGTCGCTGAACGCGATCCAGCACACGGTCGGCGAGATCACCGGCGGCCGCTTCGTGCTCGGGCTCGGCGTCTCGCACGCGCGGCTCGTCACCGGCGTGCGGGGGCACGAGTACCGCAAGCCCGTGACGACGATGCGCGAGTACTTGGACGCGATGGCGAAGGCGCTCTACATGGGGCCGCGCTTCGAGGCCGAGACGCCGATCGTGCTCGCCGCGCTGCGCCCCAACATGCTGAATCTCGCCGCCGAGAGAACCGCAGGCGCCCATCCTTACAACGTGACGCCGGAGCACACGCGCCGCGCGCGCGAGATTCTCGGCCCCGGGCCGACGCTCGCGCCGGAGCAGATGGTGCTGCGCGAGACGAATCCGGTGAAGGCGCGCGAGATCGCGCGCAAGAACCTCGCGACCTATCTGCCGCTGCCGAACTATTACGAGAACTGGCGCTGGCTCGGCTTCGAGGACGCCGACTGGCAGGGCGCCGGCAGCGATCGCCTGATCGACGCGATCGTTTGTTGGGGCGACGAAGCGAAGATCCGCGCTCACCTCCAGGCGCATTACGCCGCCGGTGCGGATCACGTCTGCATCCAGCCGTTCCGACCGGACGGGCAGCCGGGGCCGGACCTCGAGCTGCTCCGCGCGCTCGCGCCAGGTGGACCGCCTGCGGCGAAGCAGCCCCGGACGCCGGCCGTGCGCAGCGCGCGCACGAAGGCCGCGACGAAGAAGAAGATGGGGACGAAGCGGAAGGCGGCGGCGCGGAAGCCCGCGAAGAAGGCCTTCGCTTCGCGCGCGAAGAAGAAGTAGGCGCGCGAGGAGCAGCGATGCCGCGCAGCTTCTGGGGCTGGGGCGTGGACGAGGCGCGACCGGCGCCCGAGCAGGCCGCGGCGATGGCGCGCACGCTCGAGGCGCGCTTCGGCGTCGCGCTGGACGCGCCGCGACCGCTGCCACGCGCCGACGCGCTCCGGCTGCGCGCTCCCCGCATCGCCGCGCCGAGTGCGCTGCGCGCGCTGCTCCGCGACGACCCGATCGTCCGCGCCGGCCATCACTACGGCAAATCGTTCCGCGACATCGTGCGCGGCTTCGCGGGCGAGTTCCCGGAGCCGCCCGACTTCGTCGCATTTCCCGAGAGCGAGGACGACGTCAGCGCCGTCCTCGACTGGTGCGACGGCGCCGGCGTCGCGGTGATCCCGTACGGCGGCGGCTCCTCCGTCGTCGGCGGCGTCGAGACGGCGCTGCCGGAACGCGACGGCGTCGTCTCGCTCGATCTCGCGAAGCTCGACCGCGTGCGCGAGGTCGACCGCAGCTCGCGCGCCGCGCGCATCCAGGCCGGTGCGCTCGGGCCGGCGCTCGAAGATCAGCTGCGCCCGCATCGGCTCACGCTGCGGCACTTCCCGCAGTCGTTCGAGTTCTCGTCGCTCGGCGGCTGGATCGCGACGCGCTCGGGCGGGCACTACGCGACGCTCTACACGCACGTCGACGACTTCGTCGAGGCGCTGCGCGTCGTCACGCCGCGCGGCGTGCTCGAGACGCGTCGGCTGCCCGGCAGCGGCGCGGGCCCGAGCCCCGACCGCTTGTTCCTCGGCTCCGAGGGCACGCTCGGAGTGATTACGGAGGCCTGGATGCGCCTCCAGGACCGGCCGACGTTTCGCGCCGGCGCGTCGGTGCTGTTCCGCGGCGCGGACGGATTCCTGCGCGGCGCCGAGGCAGTGCGCGCGATTGCGCAGGCCGGCCTCTATCCCGCGAACTGCCGGCTGCTCGACGCCGCCGAGGCACAGGGCTCCGCCGGCGGCGACGGCAGCAGCGCGCTGCTCGTGCTCGGCTTCGAATCGGCGGATCACGAGCTCGCGCCGTGGATGCAGCGCGCGCTCGAGCTGTGCCGCGCCGCCGGCGGCGAGTTCGCCGAGCGCGCCGGCGAGACGCGCCAGACGAGCGGCGACAGCGGCGGCGGCGACCGCGAGGGCGCGGCTGGCGCGTGGCGGAACGCATTCCTGCGCGCGCCCTACCTGCGCGACGCGCTCGCGCCGTACGCGGTGCTGATGGAGACGTTCGAGACCGCGATCCCGTGGAACCGCTTCGCGGACTTCCACGCGCGCGTGATGGACGCGACCCGCGACGCGCTGAAGCGCGTGTGCGGCACCGGCACCGTCTCGTGCCGCTTCACGCATGCGTATCCCGACGGACCGGCGCCTTATTATTCGGTGAGCGCGCCGTCGCGGCACGGCAGCCAGCTCGCGCAGTGGGCGGAGATCAAGGCCGCCGCCAGCGAGGCGTTGATCCGCGCCGGCGGCACGATCACGCACCACCACGCCGTCGGCCGCGACCATCGCCGCTGGTACGACCGCCAGCGCCCCGCCCTCTTCGCCGACGCCCTGCGCGCCGCAAAGGCCGCCCTCGACCCGCGCGGCATCCTGAACCCCGGCGTGCTGATCGATCCCTAATCGATTCGCCGAAGCGACCAACGCAACGCGCAAAGCTCTCGGAGCGCGGGCGAACACTACGCCGCGACAGACCGCGGCTCGAGAAGCCGCAAGCGGCCAGCGCCGCGAAGCGGTGCAGGCCTCGCGCAGCGAGCCGCAGGCGAGCGGAGCCCGAAAGAACAGGCGCCGGTCAGGTTGCCCTGACCGGCGCGACGCCGCGGCGTAGGGTGCCTCTCCGCCGCAGCGCCCGTCCGGATGGACGCGAGCGAAGTGAAGCTTGGCACGGAGCTGCGCGCGTCCCCCAAACAGGGGGATGCGCACGAATCGTGTGCTGGACTCGGCCGCGGTTCCCCTCCACTCACGCAGCGCACGGAGCGCTCCCGTATGTTCCGCCGCCATGGCGCGCATCAACGAGCACTATCGAAAGCTGCAGGCCGGCTACCTGTTTCCCGAGATCGGGCGCCGCGTTCGCGCGTTCCAGGCCGCGCATCCGGACGCGAGGATCATTCGGCTCGGCATCGGCGACGTGACCGAGCCGCTCGCCCCCGCTGTTACGGACGCGATGCACCGCGCCGTCACCGAGATGGGAACGCGCGCGGGCTTTCGCGGCTACCCACCCGATTCCGGCTACGACTTCCTGCTCGAGGCGATCCGCGTGCACGACTTCGCAGCGCGCGGCATCGAGGTCGGACTCGACGAGATCTTCGTCTCGGACGGCGCGAAGCAGGACAGCGGGAACATCCAAGAGATCTTCGGGGTCGACTGCCGCGTCGCGCTCGGCGATCCCGTCTACCCGGTCTACCTCGATAGCAACGTGATGGCGGGTCGCACCGGAGCGGCGGCGGCGGACGGCCGTTTCGCCGGCGTGCTCTACCTGCCTTGCAGCGAGGCGAACGACTTCGCCGCGGAGCCACCGAGCGAGCGCGCCGACGTCGTCTACCTGTGCTCGCCCAACAACCCGACCGGCGCGGTGATGAGCCGCGCGCTGCTGGAGCGCTGGGTCCGTTGGGCGCAGACGAACGACGCCGTGATCGTGTTCGACGCGGCGTACGAGGCCTACATCACCGACGACTCGCTGCCGCGCTCGATCTACGAGATCCCCGGCGCGCGCAGCGTCGCGATCGAGATGCGCAGCTTCAGCAAGCGCGCCGGCTTCACCGGCGTTCGCTGCGCGTTCACGGTGATCCCGAAGGAGCTGATGGGCACGACCGCGAGCGGCGAGCGCGTCTCGCTGCGCGATCTGTGGGCGCGTCGCCACTCGACCAAGTTCAACGGCGTCCCGTACGTGACGCAGCGAGCCGCCGAGGCGGTCTACACGCCCGAAGGCAAGAAGCAGACCGGCGAGCAGGTCGCGTTCTATCTCGAGAACGCGCGCTGCCTGCGCGAGGGCCTCGGCGCGGCCGGCCTCACGGTCTTCGGCGGCGTGCACGCGCCCTATCTCTGGATGCGCACGCCGAGCGGCCTCGGCTCGTGGGAATTCTTCGATCGCCTGCTCGCGCAGGCGCACATCGTCGGGACGCCCGGCTCCGGCTTCGGCCCCAGTGGCGAGGGCTACTTCCGGCTGTCCGCATTCAACTCGCGCGAAAACGTGAACGAGGCGATCGCGCGCATCCGCAAGGCTTTCGGCCGGAGCTGATGAACGCTTGGGCCAGGCACGAATCGTCGAAAGAGACGATTTCGTGCCTGGCCCAATTGGTCGTCCAGGGAGGCGAAGTGGCAATCATCGAGCTGACGCGCGAGGGCGAGGTCTTCGTGCTGCGCATGAACGACGGCGAGAACCGCTTCCGCGACGACAGCGTCGCGGCGTGGAACGCGGCGCTCGACGAGGTCGAGCGCGCCGAGGGGCCGAAGGCGCTCGTCACGACCGGCGCGGGCAAGTTCTACTCGAACGGGCTCGACCTCGAGTGGGCGCTCCGCGAGCGCAAGGATTCGTTCCCGGATTACATCCTGTCCGTGCTCGCGGTGTTAGGGCGCGTGCTGACGCTTCCGTGCACGACGGTCGCCGCTTGCAACGGCCACGCGTTCGGCGCCGGCGCGCAGCTGCTCGTCTCTCAGGACTATCGGCTGATGCGCGCCGACCGCGGCTTCTTCTGCATGCCCGAAGTCGACATGCGCGTGCCGCTGCATCCGGGCATGACGGCGTTGCTCGCCGCGCGGCTGCCGGGGCGAACCGTGCACGAGGTGCTCGCGACCGGCAGGCGTTATGGCGGCGCGGATGCGCGGGCCGCCGGCATCGTCGAAGAAGCGCTGCCGGAGGCGGAGCTGCTGCCGCGCGCGCTCGCGCTCGCGGCGCCGCTCGCCGCGAAGGCGCATCCGGTGATGAAGCAGATCAAGTCCGATCTCTACCCGCACGTGCTCGCGGCGCTCCGCCAGAAGCTGGAGCCCGCGTGAACGCGCCGAGCGGCGAGCTCGCGGGCCGCGTCGCGCTGATCACCGGCGGCGCGAGCGGAATCGGCGCCGCCGCGGCGCGCGTGATGGCGCGCGAAGGAGCGGCGATCGCGGTCGCGGATTTCGACGCGAAGCGCGCCGAGGACGTCGCGACGCAGCTCGGCGCCGCCGGTGCGCGCGCGATCGCGCTCGCGGTCGACGTTGCGCAGCCCGCGCAGGTGGAGGCGATGGTGCAGCGCACCGTCGCGCAGCTCGGGCGCCTCGACGCGCTGGTGAACAGCGCCGGCATCTCGCCGCCGATGCTGCCCACGCACGAGTACCCGCTCGCCGAATGGGATCGCTGCCTCGCGGTCAACTTGTCGGGGACGTTCTACGCGATCCGCGCCGCCGTGCCCGCGCTGCTCGCGAGCGGCGGCGGCGCGATCGTGAACCTGTCGTCGATGATGGGCCAGATCGCGCACCCGGGAATTTCCGCGTACGTCGCGACCAAGCACGCGGTCGTCGGGCTGACGAAGGTGGTGGCGCTCGACTACGCGAAGCAGGGCATCCGCTGCAACGCGATCGGGCCGGGCAACACGGATACG
>Ga0187894_10004404_pt1 | contig 15121 bp, 13 predicted proteins | sample GBC1701081metaG_FD_136650 | JGI IMG/M metagenome (GOLD analysis project Ga0187894, IMG submission 136650) | White microbial mat communities from a lava cave in the Kipuka Kanohina Cave System on the Island of Hawaii, USA - GBC170108-1 metaG ...
AAGCAATTATCTTCATCATGCGGTGATGACAGCTTTTGAAGGATTATTACCCGAAAACAGTTTTCCGTTTTATGTGATCTTCATTGAAATTGACCCCAGGCATATTGATGTAAATGTTCATCCCACCAAAACAGAAATTAAATTCGATGACGAACGGGCTGTGTATGCCGTAGTGCGTGCGGCTGTTCGGCAATCATTAGGCACGCATAACCTGGCACCTTCCATTGATTTTCGTGAAGACGTTAACGTGATGTCTAAGCTCGGTCAATCTTCTGGCGAAGCCGCACGCGAGGTTTATTTTGATGAACGTTTTCAGACTGCATTGAATCGATCAAACTGGGAGAAGCTTTTTGAGGGTGAAGGAAGCAGCGCGTTGTTCCGGCAGGAGGCTCCGCAATCGGCCCAGCGTATAGAGCATAAGTTGCCTCCTGCAGGAGACTCCATTGACGTTCCTGAAAAGACGCTTACACAACTTCATGACAAATTCATTCTTCGTCAGGTAAAAAACGGTTTAATGATTGTTGATCAGCAAGGTGCGCACGAACGGATTTTATTTGAGAAATTCATGGAAGACCTGAAATATAAATCAGCTGCCACACAGCAAAGTTTATTCCCTAAAACCATAACGTTTCCCGCAGCTGATTTTTCCTTGATTATGGAGATAGAGCAGGAAATAAAAGCACTGGGCTTTCGGTTTGAAGTGTTTGGAAAGAACACCGTGTTGATAAATGGTGTGCCTGCCAACCTAAAGTATGCAGGTGAGAAACAACTTTTCGAAGGACTGATCGATCAGTTTAAACATAACCAATCGGAGCTGTCGTTACCCTTACCGGAAAACCTGGCGCGTGCATTGGCCAAACGTGCTTCTGTTAAAGCCGGACAAAAACTGGAGAAGGAAGAAATGCAGGTGTTGCTGAACAGCTTATTTTCCTGCAAAACACCAAATTATTCCCCTGAAGGGATGCCAACATTTTATATTTTTGAATTGAATAAACTGGAGCACTATTTCAACCGAAAATAATTAAAACGATTGCTGAATGTTTAGACTTACACCTGTTGTTCGAAACCTGATTATTATTAACGTGATCGTCTTTATTGGTCAGCTAATAGCACCTCAGATTGATATTGGCGGTTGTTTTGGAGTGCCAGGAGGATACGGTGAAGATGCAGTAACTGCCTACATGGCCCTTTTTAATGTTCGCACAGATTGCTTTAAACCTTACCAGCTATTCACGTATATGTTTGCCCATGGTGGATTTTCCCACATTTTTTTCAACATGTTGAGTCTTGCGTTTATGGGCCCGATTTTGGAAAGTTTTTGGGGACAAAAGAAGTTCTTGCTTTTCTATTTAATTACTGGAATTGGGGCCGCTGTATTTAGTGTAGCGATTGATTTAATTATGGGTGGAGGAGCCGGCAGCATGTTGGGCGCCTCGGGAGCAATTTATGGATTGCTGATGGCGTTTGGTATGATCTTCCCGAACATGGAAGTGATGTTATTGATTCCACCGATTCCTATTAAAGCGAAGTACCTTGTCTTTTTATTAGGCGGACTTACATTTTTGATGGATAGAAGCGGTAACGTAGCACACTTTGCGCACCTGGGTGGAGTAGTGGTTGCGTTTATCGTGATCAAGGCGTGGCGAAGTCAGGGAGGAAGGTATTAAAATGAAAATTACTCGGCTTATATTGAGTATCCATGTTTGACGAATTTAAAAGCGCTTTTCATCGACCCAACAACGCACACGTTCAGTTGATCATCATCAACGTGACGATTTTTCTTGTTATTGGTGTAATCTCGGTGATTGGCGAAATAGCAAGCGTTACCGTTTTTTCAGATTTTATTTATAATCAGTTTACAATTCCGCCTGTCATTGGAGAGTATTTATCCCGTCCGTGGACTTTAATTACTTACATGTTTGCACACAGTCGCTGGGATATTTTTCACATCCTGTTTAATATGCTGGTGTTTTACTGGTTTGGAAGATTGTTTGTTGAATATTTGGGCAGCGATAAACTTGTAGCACTTTACGTGTTAGGTGGATTAGCAGGCGGGGTATTGTATCTGCTGATGTTTAATACAGTACCCTATTATATTGAGCGCTCCGGATTCCCGGGCATGGTGGGTGCATCGGCAGCCGTATATGCTATAGTAGTTGCCACAGCAGCATTACTACCTAACTATACATTCTTTCTTCTTTTCTTTGGCCCCGTTAGGATCAAATATATTGCAGGATTTTATGTGGTGATTTCATTTTTAGGTACAACGCAGGCGAATGCAGGTGGTAATATCGCCCACCTGGGTGGTGCGCTAATAGGGTTTATTTATTTAAAGCAACTGCAAGCAGGAATTAATTGGGGAGGCTGGATTACCGCTACCCTTGATTGGTTTCAGGATTTATTTAAAAGTAAACCGAAAGTAAAAGTCACCTACCGAAGTGAAGAGAAGGTAATGAAGAAGCCGGTAAAGGTTACGGCTTCAAAATCTTCTCAAGCTGAGATTGATGCCATCCTCGATAAAATATCCGATCGCGGTTACGAAAGCCTGACGAAAGAAGAGAAAGAAAAGCTCTTTAATGCGAGTAAGAAGTAAAAATTGAACGTCATTTCGAATGAGGAACGAGTGAGAAATCCCCCGGATGAAGAGTACCGGAATGGAGATTTCTCGCAAAATCATTTAACCTTTAATGAACACTTTCACGGCTCGAAATGACGATTTAATTATTGTTCTTGCTGAAAAAATCATGAAGCGATTCAATAATCGCATCTGCATCATTTGAATAGATCACTGGAAATTTTTGTTGATTAAATTTAACGAGAATGTCATAGTACGTTGTTTCTGAAACAGCGTGTTCGTTCATTAATTCCGCTTTCATGGATGGGTCGGTAACTACTTCAATAAAGGTTCTTATTCTGTTATTCTCCTGCATGAGCAGCGTGAGCTTTCTTTTCTCTTTTTCTTTTTTATTGAAGTACTCCCACGGAGATGCCAACGATCCGGGAAGTGTAACGGTGCGTGGCGGTGCGCTTTTTCTGGGATTGAGTTCGTTTGGGTATAATCTTCTGGAAGATATGGTTACTTCGTTAAGTAACGTTATTTTTTCACCCATGCGAATGAGAATAGCATCTTCTTCAAAGAACAAAGGAACTATTACATCCTTGTAACCCACGTGCGTAAGGATTAGGGTGTCTGCCCGCTTGGTGGTAATAGTAAAAATGCCGGAAGGATCGGCCAGCACAGAACGGTTGGAACTTTTTATTCTTACAAAAACAGCCGGAAGAGGCTCAACGGTGGCCGAGTCTACCACGATAACGCGCGTTGTTTTTTGAGAAAGGGCCGCTCCGGCCAATACCATCAAAGAAAACAGAAGAAAGGCCTTATATGCCCGAATGTTAGCGACCACAACCTGAGATATTTATAGTCACCCTTTAGTTTTAAACAGAAGTAAAATATTGACTTTTTACGCGATCAACGTAGCAATGCCGAAAGCGGCTGCTGCCGCAGCAGCCCCCACCATCGCTACGCGCAGGGTACCTTTAAAAAGAGGCTGACCAGTGAGTTTACTCTTCACCAATCCGAAAGCCACCAGGCATATAAGAGTAATGATGGTTGAGTAAATCAATCCCTGTCTGGTGGACGCTGTAAAGAAGTAGGCGGTCAGGGGGATAAGGCCCCCAATCACGTATGAGATTCCGATAATGAAAGCACTTTGACGAGCTCTGTTTTTATGCGGTCGTTCCAGGCCCAGTTCGAACCGCATCATAAAGTCGACCCATTTTGTCGGGTTCTTTGCCATTTCGCGCGCGATTTTTTCCTGTAATTCATCATTGAGTCCGTATTCAGCAAAAATTTCCTTGGTCTCTTTAATTTCTACTTCGTGTAAATTTTCAATTTCCTGGTATTCACGTCTTTCCTCCGAATCATAATGTTCAATCTCGGTGCGGCCTGCCAAATAGCCCCCCAATCCCATGGCGATGGAACCGGCTGCGATTTCTGCAAGACCTGCCGTGATCACAATCGAGGTTGAATCCACGGCACCACTAAGTCCTGCAGCAAGCGCAAAGGGTACCGTAAGTCCATCGCTCATCCCTATCACGAAGTCGCGTACTTTTTCAGAAGATTGAAAGTGCTGCTCCTGGCTCATACTTTAACTTTTATTGGCCAGTTGCCCACAGCCGGCATCAATGTCTTTTCCCCGGCTTTTCCTGATATGAGAAAGTGTGCCGTGGTTTTCTAAAATTCGTTGGTACATCGCAATTGCTTTTTCCGAAGCTTGTTGAAACTCCCCGTCATCAATCGGATTGTATTCAATCAAGTTAACTTTTGACGGAATAATTTTGCAGAATTTTGCCAGGGCCAATGCATCTTCTTCTTTATCGTTAATGCCTTTCCATACCACGTATTCGTATGTAACTTTGCGTTTAGTTTTTTTGTACCAGTATTGAAGCGCTTCCGATAACTCTTCCAAAGAATTGGTTTCATTAATCGGCATGATGGAAGAACGGGTGTTGTTAATAGCCGAGTGAAGCGACACCGCCAGGTTGAACTTCACACCATCATCAGCCATTTTCTTAATCATCTTAGCCACGCCAACGGTTGACAGGGTAATTCGCCTGGATGCGATATTCAAACCTTCCGGAGAGGTAATCTTCTCAATAGCCGCCACCACGTTGGCATAGTTCAACAAGGGCTCACCCATACCCATAAAAACAATGTTGGTAAGGGGCCGATTGAAGAATAATTCTGCTTGTTGTTTAATGGCTGCCACCTGGTCGTATATTTCATCAGGGTTTAGGTTACGCTGGCGTTTCAATCGTGCAGTTGCACAAAACTTACAGGCCAGGCTGCACCCTACCTGTGAAGAAACACATGCGGTGATACGATCGTCCGTAGGAATAAGTACAGATTCTACAATTAGTCCATCGTGAAGCTTAACCGCATTTTTAATGGTTCCATCTGTGCTGCGCTGCATGGTATCCACCTGAATATGATTGATGGTAAAGTGTTCCTTCATTAATTCCCGGGTGGGAAGCGAGAGGTTAGTCATCTGGTCAAAATCTTTGGCGGATTTTTTCCAAAGCCATTCATACACTTGTTGTGCGCGAAAAGATTTGTCGTTGTGCTGAACGAAGAAGTCCTTCAGTTCATCCAGCTTTAATTTTCGTATGTCCCGTTTTTCTCCTGTTACAATCATATTACTGTATACGCACAAAAAAAGTTTTTTCGCACTCCTTTCCGGCCGTATAATAAACAAGGGAATCGGAAGTTAACGTTTCAATGATGAGTCCGCTCACAATCAGGTGAGACTTTTTATCGAGAATGTAAATATTGTTGCCATCCCGTTTATAGTGGAATTTTTTAACGCTTTTCGGTTGTTTTTTGCCCGGTTCCTTAATGCTCTCTTCTGCTGAGTTATCCTCACGGAAGCTCATGACTTTTGGAGAGCGTGTTGACCTGGATGAGAATTCTTTAAGCAGGTTCGCATCCAGTTGTACCGAATCGGAAGCTTCCCGTTCCAGACAGTTGGTTTGCTTTGTTATTTGCCAGGTGCCAATCAAAGGTTGACTTTTTGCGAGGCAGAAGGCAAAACTCAGGATAAAAATTAAGGCCGCTTTCATGATACCTTTTTTTTGAGTAAAGTTAGGCAAAATCGTACCATCTGTTTTTGAAAACCCTTATTTTACGTAACCATGAAAAAGTTTCTTCTATTTGCAGCATTTGGCTGCTTTTCCTGTACCGGACCAATTCAAGAGGACGAATCCCTTGTAGAGAATTTAATGAAGGGAGAACCACAAAACTTTGAGATGATTCTGACACGCAGGGAACTTCTGGAAGTTCAGATTATCTATACACAAATTGATCGCGGTGAAAATAACCTGCCTTCCTTCAAATCATTTTACTATAATGTTGATACGACACGCTATTTCTATCCTGCATCTACTGTGAAATTTCCGATGTGTTTGCTTGCGCTGGATAAAATTAACAAGCTCGGGATAGAAGGACTGGAAAAGTATACTCCCATGTTTCATGATAGTGTTTATGGCGGTCAGTTAACCGTCATTCGAGACACGACATCTGAGAGCGGGGTTCCCTCGGTGGCACATTATATTAAAAAGATACTGACCGTTAGTGATAATGATGCCCACAACAGATTATATGAATTCATGGGGCAGAAAGCAAGTAATGATATTTTACATGAGAAAGGATATGATGTTCGTTTTCTGCACCGGCTGGAACGGGCACTAAGTCCAGATCAGAACAGGCACACTGAAGCAGTTCGTTTTATCAAGGATGGTAAAATTATTTTTGAACAGCCTATGCTTGTAAATGAGGATTCAATTAAACCTCCCGCTATGGTAGTAAAAGGGAAAGGATATTATAAGAGCGATACCATCCTGGTTCAAAAACCATTTGATTTCACGTATAAGAATTTTTTCTCATTGAAGGATCAACAAGACATGCTTCGGGCAGTTTTGTTCCCTGAATCAGTTAGTTCCACAGCGCGATTTAATCTATCGGATGAAGATTATCAGTTTTTGTATCAGTACATGTCTCAATTGCCGACAGAGACTTTGTATCCGGCTTATTCCAAAGACTCAAGTTATTACGATGCGTATTGTAAGTTTTTCATGTATGGTGCAGCCAAGGAGGAACGCATACCTGGTACTATCAGAATTTTCAACAAAGTAGGCAATGCGTATGGATACCTGATTGACAACGCGTACATAGTGGATTTTAAAAGTGGAGTAGAGTTTATGATCTCGGCAGTTATTAATGTAAACACCGATGAGGTCTATAACGATGGGAAATATGAATATGAGACCATTGGCTATCCGTTTTTTAAAGACCTCGGACAACTCTTCTATCAGTATGAATTGAAACGGCCCCGGAAAAATAAACCTGATCTTTCAAAATTCTTGATAAATTATGATCTCGAAAGACCTTGAAAGTTTACACGTACACAGTAAATTTCGCACTTTATACATATATGAATAGAAAGAGTACCGCAGTCATTATCACCGGAGGATACCTGGATACGATCAATGCAAAAACCGCTCACGGATTAATTCGGGGAACAGACCGGTTCGAAATCGTTGGAATTGTTGATCACAAACTTGCTGGTAAGGATGCAGGCGAAGTATTGGATGGAAAACACCGTAACCTTCCCGTGTATGCTTCTATTCATGATTTTATTAAATCCGGAAAGCAGGCTCAATATTGTGTAATAGGCGTGGCAACAAAGGGTGGAGTTATTCCAGAGTCGTTGAGCGTATTGTTGAAAGAGGCTCTTGAAAACGGATTTAGTATTGTGAACGGACTTCATGATTACGTTTCTGATCATGAAAAACTTGCCGGGCTTGCAACGAAAAAGAAATTGGAAATAATTGATGTGCGTAAGCCCAAAAAATTCAAAGATCTTCACTTCTGGAATGGGAAAATAAAGGAAGTAAAGTGCCCTAAAATTGCCGTTCTTGGAACAGACTGTGCTTTAGGGAAACGGACTACTACGCGTATCCTGGTAGAGGCCATGCGAAATGCAGGGTATAAAGCTGAGATGATTTATACGGGACAAACCGGCTGGATGCAAGGAGCGAAATATGGTTTTATTTTTGACTCAACATTAAACGATTTTATTTCCGGAGAGATGGAGCATGCGGTGTGGGAGTGTTACCAAAACGAAAAGCCAGACATTATTTTTATTGAAGGCCAATCTTCGTTACGCAATCCAAGCGGTCCTGCGGGAGCCGAGTGGATTATTTCAGCCGATGCTACCGCAGTTGTGTTGCAACATAATCCCCTTCGTAAACAATACAAGGATATGGAGTATTATCCAGCCTATGTCCCTTCTCCAAAGGAAGAAATTGATCTCATTAAAGTTTACGGGGCACCTACCGTTGCTGTAACCATTAACACCATGAAGATGTCAACGGATGAAGCCAGGCAGTATGCTTCCGAATATGAAACGGAACTTGGTATACCTGCTATTTTACCACTGGAAGATGGTGTGGAAAAATTGGTGCCGATTTTTGAGAGAATGATCAAAACAACGAATGCATGAAAATCAAAAATATAAAAATTTGGAATGTTGACCTGGGGAACACAAGGCCTTACACCATTGCTTTTAAGACAGTCGACCAGGTGCGAAATGCGTTTGTGGAGGTTGTTTTGGAGAATGGAATAACAGGTATTGGCTCGGGCAATCCCAGTGAGTATGTTACGGGTGAACACATTAATCAAACCATTGAAGCTTTGCAGGAGAGAAACGTAGAGTTTTTGATCGGGCGCGATATCCGTGAAATGAATCAACTGCTTTTCGAAGTACTGCAAAAATTTCCAAAAAACCCGGCTGCACGTGCTGCGTTGGATATAGCGCTTCACGATACGTTTACGAAGTTTTTGGGTGTGCCGCTGGTTAAATTCCTGGGGCAGAAAATTAAAACATTGCTCACCTCTAATACGATCGGAATAAAAAATGTAGAAGAGACTTTGAAAGAGGCAACCGATTACGATAATCAGGGATTTAAGGTACTGAAAGTAAAACTTGGAAGAGACCTGGAAGAGGATATTGAGCGTTTAGTGAAACTACGGGAACGTTTTGGTAAGCGTATGATTATCCGCATTGATGCCAACCAGGGATACTCCACACAGCAAACAATCGATTTCTTCAACCGCACGAAAAGCCTGGATATAGAATTGATTGAGCAGCCTTTGCCGGCAAAATCAGTGAAGGAAATGAAAAATCTACCGGATGAAATTAAAATAAAAATTGCAGCCGATGAATCGCTGATCTCACCCAAAGATGCACTTGAATTAGTGAAGCCACCTTACGCTGCCGGTATCTTTAATATTAAGTTGATGAAATGTGGTGGCGTAAGCCAGGGATTAAAAATTGCAGATATCGCATTGCAAGAAGGTGTTGATTTGTTTTGGGGATGTAACGATGAGAGTGCGGTAAGTATAACCGCTGCCCTTCATGCTGCTTTTGCGTGCTCTAATACTAAGTACATTGATCTTGATGGCAGTCTTGACTTGGGCCAGGATGTGGTGAAAGGCGGGTTTATTCTGAAAGACGGTTATATGTCTTGTTCTGATAAACCCGGTTTGGGTTTGGAGCGTTTGTAGGTCGATCCCGAGCTTTTTGCTATCTAAACAACATTTTGTACCTTCCTCATCCATAAGTATTTATGAGGAAACCCAATTACTTAAAAATATTCCTTTCGGGTTTAGTTGTTATCTCTGTTTATTTCCTTCTCCTCATTACGCTCGTTCGACTTGAATCGAAGGCCCCAACCACAACCATTAATAGTTTTGGCGATGGACTGTGGTTTCTGATTGCCACACTTACCACTGTTGGTTATGGTGATGCTACCCCTGCAACCTCTGGGGGAAGAGCAATTGGTTTCATTTTTCTCATTTCCAGTCTAGGTATATATGGTTTTATCATTGGACGAATCGCAAATTTTATGAATACACTGAAAGAGCAAAAAGAGTTGGGCTTAAATGGAACTCAATTTAAAAATCATGTTGTAGTGATGGGTTGGAATGAGTTTGGGCAATCGGTTATTTCCACTTTGATAGCAGCGGGCCGACAGGTTGCGGTCGTTACCAAAGATAGATCCAGCATTGATATCATCCGGGAATACTATACCGATGATCAGGTATTCACCCTGTATTCAGATTACAATAATTTTGATTTCCTCGAAAAGGCAAACATCCGCGATTCGTCAATTGTGTTTATTAATTTTAACGATGACACGGAAAAACTAACCTTCATCATCAATATCAAGAAACACTTCAGTGATCTCAATTATGTAGTTACCCTCGACAATGGTAATCTTAAAGGCACGTTTCAAAATGCGGGGGTTACGTACACCATATCCAAACACGAAATTTCTTCCAAGTTGCTGGCGAGTTATATTTTTGAACCCGATGTGGCTATTTTTAGTGAAGAATTAATAGCCTTTGCGCACGAAGATCATGAGTATGATATCAAGCAATTTTTAGTGACAGAAAGTAATCCGTTTATAGGAGTACCCTATGATAAAGCTTTTTTTGACCTCAAAAAGCAATGTAATGTGGTGTTGATTGGAATCGTAAAAATTGATCAGGATAAGCGTACGTTGCTCAAAAATCCTGCTGGCGATATTAAAATTGAAAAGGGTAATTACCTGATGGTGCTGATTGATGGAAATGGCCAGGGCAAATTGAAGCGCCTCTTTCATACGGAAGAAGGGGTTTAAAAAGTGCAACGAGATTACCCCGGTTACCGTACATACTGGAAATTAAACCCCGCTGTTATGATCAAGTTTACAACCATCTTATGTAGCTTTTTATTCTGTGTTTCCTGGGTGTTGGCGCAAAACTCACCGGAGGAAGCGGCTGTCAGGGAAACACTCATGAATTACCTGGAGGGTGGTACAGTTGGCGATACCGTTCGGTTGAACAAAGCTTTTCATCAATCGGCCTCTATGAAGTACATTGATAATAAAACTGGCGAGTACCGCGATGTTCCCATTGCTGAATTCCTGACCCGTGCGAAAGCTAATGCCGGTAAAAAGAGCGACTGGAAAACAAAAATTGTGTATACTAACATTTCAGGTACTGCCGCACAGGCCCGACTGGAGATTGACGGTGGCACCTATTTCTTCCACGACTATATGAACCTGCTGAAGATCAATGGAGAGTGGAAAATTGTTGGGAAGATTTTTTGGAGAGAGGATAAGGCGCCAGTCGCCAAGTAACTATTCGTTTACTATAGGTTCGTATTCATAATATCGTTTTGAAATCATCAGGAAAGATGACAGGCAAAGTACGATGGTAAGCAACGTGATAAGCTTGCTCAGGATAATAAAAAAACTTGCGATGAAAAGCCAAAACAGGTACATGCTGAATTGATCAGGATTCCTGTTAGGCTTTAGTAAGTAGGCATGAACGAACATCATGAATCCTCCGGAAAAAATAATCACGATTATAAATTCAGGTACGGTGAGTGTATCTCCAATTTCAGTTGTGAGCAGCAGAAATTCGGGCCAGAGGAGAAGTGAATAGAACGCGAATGTTAGCAGGTACATTTTATTCACCGAAACAGGCAGTGCTTTGGTCCACAAGAGGTAGCGATCTTCAAATGCCCTGATCTTAAGAATCAAAAAAGTATGGGAAGAAAGTGCAAATAACCACGCCAATCCCATTATTCTGAAATCATCGCCTTCACTTGTATTCTCTTTAACAAAATACAGTAACGTCAGCGAAAATAGCTTGCTTAGCAACAGCGCAATTTTCTCATCCTTTACAAAATAGGATACGTAAAAACCAATTCTTCCTCCAAAGCTTGGTAATCGTACTTGCGGTGTTAACCATGTAAAGATGTGTTGTGTTTTAAGGTAAGTCAGGATCAGCCAAGCATTGGTAAGACAAAGAGCTATTTGAAAAAGAAAAATATAAAGGGTGCTTATATAAAATTGCTGGGATAAGCCAACCTGGTAAATGAAAATTGAATAACCGAGCACCGGTAAAAATGCGAAACAATTTATTATGAAGATCAAGCCGAAGATTTTCATCCGGGGTAACAAACTTGCATCATTAACAAACTGATAACCCGGTTGACGAAGCAGGGTAAGGATGAACAATAGAATTTTGAAACTATAGAGTGTCCAGATGATAAAAATGCAGACTTGGAAAAAGACCGAACTGAACATGCCTTCTATCAGAGCGCGGTGATAGCTGATTAACTGACCCGACTCCACCATGCCAAACATGACATAGAAAACAAAAAAGAGCAAACCTGCGTGGCTCCTATAAAATGGAATGATAATCGCTTTCAGTAAAACTTTGAGTAATTGATCCATTTCAATACATGTCAAGTTTTACTAACTGATTACGAACAGAAATTTTTCCATTGAACGATAGCATAGTATTCTCGATGGCCTGATGAGACGTAATGAGAAATGAAATTCCCTCCGATTGCTTTTCTCTTATATGGGATAAAAGCAATGGAATAAAATCGTTATCTAATGTTATAAGAGGTTCGTCCAGCAGAATTAGTTTTTGTGAACCGATAAACGCAAGTAGTATAGAAAGTTTTTTCAACATGCCACTCGAGTAACCTCCTACTGGCCGATTGATGAAATGACCTATGTTAAAATAATTGATCAATGTTGTGATCTGTGCTGTACTGGCGCTTTTAGTTTTTTGTACAAATAGGATAAGCTCTGAACCTGTCAATTCCGGAGGGAACTGAGGTTCTGCTTCTGCATAAGAAATTTCTTTGCGATAGTGAACCGGTGATTGCTTTAAATCAATATTGTTGAGGTGTACAGATCCCTCAAACGGACAAATGCCTGCAATAATTTTGAGTAATGTGGTTTTTCCGGATCCATTTCCGCCTTCAATCCAGAATGTTCCATTTGGAATGGTAAGTTCAGGAACCTGTATAACCAGATTTGTATCGTATTTTTTTGAAAGATTTTTTACCGAGAGCATGTACGGAAATAACCATATAAGTATTCAGACTCAGCTTCGCATTACAAATTGGGATAATTTTTTTCGCGGTGACATTAAAATAAAAAAAGCCCCGGGAACCACCCCGGGGCTATCAACCAAACCCCTCAACCTCCCGCGTATTGCAGGATTATCCTTAAACCACTTATATAACAATATTGGCATCCTCAAGGTTCTCGAAAATGAAATCTGTTTCATTTTTTATTTCAATAAAAATCACTGAATCTTTATGAACCTTGCCAGACAATATTTGTTTAGAGAGTTCGTTTAGGATTTCCCGCTGCAACACCCGTTTCAACGGACGGGCACCAAACTGAGGATCGAACCCTAATTTTGCTAACCTGTCCCGCGCGGGACCTGAAATTTCGATTCTTATCCCTCCTTCTTCCAGCCGCCTTCTCACGATAGATACTTGTATATCCACAATTTTACGGATGTTTTTTTGGCTCAGCGGACGAAACATGATGATCTCATCAATTCTATTCACGAACTCCGGCCGAACTGTTTTTCTTAATAACGCCAATACTTCTTCTTTCGTACTCTCTAATACATCGAAATAATTCTCATCATTAATCTTTTCAAAACTCTCCTGAATCAGATGCGAACCGATGTTGGTTGTCATAATGATGATTGTGTTTTTGAAATTGGCCACCCGACCTTTGTTGTCGGTTAAGCGCCCATCGTCCAGAACCTGCAATAGAATATTGAATACATCCGGGTGTGCTTTTTCTATTTCATCAAGCAGTACAACCGAGTAAGGCTTTCTGCGGATGGCTTCAGTAAGTTGCCCACCTTCATCATATCCTACATAGCCCGGGGGCGCACCAATTAATCGGCTTATGCTGTGGCGCTCCTGGTATTCACTCATATCAATTCGCACCATGGCGTGTTCATCGTTAAACAGATAGTCGGCCAGTGCTTTCGATAATTCTGTTTTACCCACGCCCGTTGTGCCCATAAAAATAAATGAGCCGATCGGCCGTCTGGGGTCTTGCAATCCTGCCCGGCTTCTGCGCACAGCGTCACTCAATGCACGAATGGCTTCTTCCTGTCCTGCTACGCGTTTGCTAAGTTCTTTCTCAAGGTCTAATAACTTTTCGCGTTCACTTTGCAGCATTTTAGAAACCGGTATCCCAGTCCACTTAGCTACCACCTCGGCAATGTCTTCACTTTCTACTTCTTCTTTCAGCAGTGTTTTCTCACCCTGCATTCCTTTCATCTTCTTCTGGAATTCATCTAAACGCTTTTCAGCTTCCGTAATTTTTCCATAGCGGATTTCCGCTACTTTTCCGTAATCACCTGCTTTTTCGGCTTGTTCAGCTTCAAATTTCAGCCTGTCAATCGATTCTTTTTGTTTCTGAATGCCGTGAACAACTTCTTTCTCACTTTCCCACTTTGCCTTTAATGAATTACGTTCTTCCGACAACTCCGCAATCTCTTTACTGAGGATATTTTCTTTCTCTTTATCTTTTTCCCTTCGGATAGCCTCGCGCTCAATTTCGAGCTTCATGACCTTGCGGTTCAGCTCGTCAAGTTCTTCCGGAAGTGAATCCATTTCAAGACGTAACCGGGCAGCCGCTTCATCCATTAAATCAATGGCCTTGTCGGGCAGGAAACGATCGCTGATGTACCGGCTTGATAACTCTACCGCTGAAATTACCGCGTCATCCTTGATGCGAACGCCATGATGCAATTCATATTTATCTTTAATACCGCGTAGTATGGAAACAGAATCTTCTACAGAAGGTTCATCCACCATCACGGATTGAAACCTGCGTTCCAGCGCTTTATCTTTCTCAATATATTTTTGATACTCCTTTAATGTAGTGGCACCAATAGCATGGAGTTCTCCGCGAGCCAATGCCGGTTTTAATAAGTTAGCCGCATCCATTGCCCCTTCACCACCACCTGCACCAACCAGTGTATGGATCTCATCGATAAACAAAACGATCTGCCCATCGGAATCAATTACTTCTTTGATTACCGCTTTTAATCTTTCTTCAAACTCGCCTTTATATTTTGCACCGGCCACCAAGAGACCCATGTCTAACGACACGAGTATTTTACTTTTTAAGTTCTCGGGTACATCACCGTTTACAATACGTTGTGCCATGCCTTCAACGATAGCTGTTTTACCCACACCGGGTTCGCCCAGAAGTATGGGATTGTTTTTTGTTCTGCGAGAAAGAATTTGAAGCACCCTTCTGATTTCGTCATCGCGGCCAATTACCGGATCGATCTTCCCTTCCTTAGCAAGGTCATTCAGGTTTTTAGAATAACGCTCCAGTGATTTGTACTTAGCTTCAGCGTTCTGATCGGTTACTTTTGAGCCACCGCGTAATTCTTTTACGGCTTTAATCAGCCCCGCTCTTTCAAAGCCTGCATCTTTCATAATGGAAGAGACCTTGTCTTTGGCAGCGAGCAGTGCTAACAAGAGATGTTCTACAGAGATATATTCATCTTTGAATTCCCGGAGTTCTTTTTCTGCTTGCAGAAGGACCCCGTTTGTTGTATTAGATAAGTAAGGCTGTTGTCCTGAAATGAGAGGATAGGCATTTATAATTTCCTCCAGTTTATTGTTCAGGATTATTTCGTTCACATTTAGTTTTTTGAAAACATAAC
>Ga0187894_10004405_pt1 | contig 15116 bp, 14 predicted proteins | sample GBC1701081metaG_FD_136650 | JGI IMG/M metagenome (GOLD analysis project Ga0187894, IMG submission 136650) | White microbial mat communities from a lava cave in the Kipuka Kanohina Cave System on the Island of Hawaii, USA - GBC170108-1 metaG ...
ACGCGAAGGGCTGGTCGCGCCAGCAGGCGCTCGACTATCTCGCCGGCAACACCGCGCTCTCGCTGCACGAGGTGCGCACGGAAACGGATCGCTACATTGCGTGGCCCGGCCAGGCGCTCGCGTACAAGATGGGCGAGCTGAAGATTCTCGAGCTGCGCGCACGCGCGAAGCAGGAGCTCGGCGCCAGGTTCGACATCCGCGCCTTCCACGACGCGGTGCTGGCGAACGGTGGCGTGCCGCTGCCGATTCTCGAAAAGCAGATCGACGCGTACATCGCGGCGGCGAAGGGCGCCAACCCGTAGGCCGAAACAGCGTTCACGCGCTCAGGGCCTGAGCGCGAACAAAACGAACCCGACGACGGCGAACAGGCTCAGCGACAGAACGACGCCGAGCGGCGAGCTGCCGCCGGTGCCGCCGCGTAGCAGGCTGATCGCGCAGCCGAGCAAGACGACGTGCGCAATGATCCACAGGATCAGCGGAGGCATGAGGCCCGGGTCGAAGTACGCCAGCGCTGCAACGACGGCGCCCTGCTCCCACACGACACCAGCTGTCGCTGCAACGAGCACCAGCGCAGCCAGTGCAACGCTGATCCACGCGGGCGCACGCAGCGCACCGAACGCGACCAGAACTACGATCGCGACATAGGGTGCGCTGACCCACGCATACTTCACGGTCAACTGCACGAGTATCGACCGGTCGGGGGCGAGGACCGACACCGCGCTCATCACTGCCAGCATCGCGCACAGCGCCAGGTTCCACCGGCCGAATGCGGACGCGGATTCGTGGGCGAGCTCCGTGCTCAGGTCGTGCACTGTCGCGAGCCTCAGACCACGATGCCGAGCTCGTCGAGCGAGCGGTGCAGATCCGCGGCATCGCGATATATGCGAAACGCGCCCGCGCTCACCAGCTCGTCTTCCCCGTAGCCGCCGCTCAGCAAGCCGACGCTGAGCATGTTCGCGCGACGTGCGGCCAGCAGGTCCCACACCGCGTCGCCGATCACGTAGCACTCCGACGGCGGTACGGCGAGCCTCTGCTGGCAGGCCAGGAACAGGTCCGGCTCCGGCTTCGCGCGTGCGACGTCGCTGCGTTCCACGATCACGACGTCCTCGGGAACGCGCAGCGCTTCGAGCGACCGATCGATCTCCGGGCGACGACCGGAGGTCGCGATACCGTAGGCAACACGGCCGCTCCTGAGCGCCCGCAGCAACTCCACTGCTCCGGGCAGCGGCCGGCGTTCGGGCAGGAATTCGCGAAACAGCTCGCCGTGGCGACGCTGCAGCGCCTCGGCCTCTTCGTTGCCGATCTCGCGGCCGAGCTCGCGCGCAGCGGCGCGCGCGAACAGCCCGCCGCTCATGCCGATGCGCCGGTGGATCCGCCAGCCGTCGATCGCCATCCCGTTCTCGGCGAATGCACGCTGCCACGCGAAGACGTGGGCGTAGACGGTGTCGACCAGCGTACCGTCGAGATCGAAGATGAGTGCGCGCATGCGGCCTCCGTACGTCGCCTTCAGACCGGCAGACGATGTTCCTTCTTCGTCTGCCGCATCACGAGCAGCGAGCGATAGGCGCGCACGCGCCGGTCGTCGGCAAGCTGCCGGCGCGTGAAATCGCCGAAAGCGGCCAGGTCCCGCGCGACGACGGTGAGCAGATAGTCGACCTCGCCGGAAATCTCCGAGCACTGCAGGACTTCGGGGCAGCGCTGCATGCGCCGCTCGAACGCCCGCAGCTCCACTCCGGATGAATCGACCAGCGAGACCTCCGCGTATGCCGTGACGCCGAAGCCGACGCGACCAGGGTCGAGGAGTGCGACGTGGCCCGCGATCACACCCTGATCCTGCAGTCGGCGCATGCGCCTCAGGCAGGTGGGCGCCGAGATTTCCAGCTCGTCCGCCAGATCGCGCAGCGGCCGGCGGTTGTTCTCCTGCAGCAGGCCGAGGAGTCTGCGGTCGATCCGATCGAGGATCGGCGTCCCGGTCGTCATGGCATTCATGTCGGCGACTCGTTCATGTTGAAACAAATGGCAAGTCCGATGGACGATTCAGTGTCTCCTGTTTCCGGGCATGACGCCACAATGCCCAGGTGGGAAAAAATAACAGCAGTTCGCCCGTCGATGCGCAGGCGCGAATCCGCGCGCTCGACGCGCTTCGCGGCATCGCGCTGCTCGGGATTCTGATCGCCAACGCGCGGCAGATGTTCCTGCCGTGGGACGTCGCCGATTTCCCCGTGTCGGCAGCTTCGAGCGCGTGGCCGGCAGGTTCGGGCCAGTGGCTCGCCTGGCTCGACTGGCACTTCTTCCAGGCCATCGGCAGCCAGAAGTTCCTCACCATCTTCTCGCTGAGCGCTCACGCTGCTCGCGTTCGTCGTGTTCACCATCCTCGCGCTGGCGAGCCATGCGTGGCTCGATCGCTTTCGCATGGGCCCGCTCGAGTGGCTATGGCGCTGCGGCACCTACTGGCGGTGGTTGCCGAACGGGCTTCGTCGCGCTACTCCCGCGTAAGCGTGCCGTTCATGACGCCGAGGTCGTATTCGATCGTGCGGCGATCGACCAGGTTCAACATCATCATTCCTCCGCTCTGTCCGCTGATCGCGACTTTGGCTCGCCGATCGCTCAGGATGTTGCCCTTCACCGCAGACTTCGGACCACGTTCGCGAATGTCCGTCGACCACGTTCCGCTCAGCTTCTTGCCTTCCGTCTCGAGGATCAGCGTCAGCGTCACGGGCGCACCGAAGGCATCGTATGCCTCGCCGATCCACCGGCCCGCGAAGTCCGAATGTCTCCTGCTCTTCTTCTTCGCAGGATCGTCCGCTTCCTCGGCTGATTCCTCCGACGACGATGCGCGTGAGGCCTTGGCCCCATGGCCCTTGCCGCACGCCCAGCAGCTCTGCACCACGATGTCGGGCTGGGCACCGTCGGCACCGAGCCACTCGTGGATGTAGTCGCCACCGCCCACCAGGGTCACGAATGTGTCTTCGCCCGCCAGCCATTCGATGCGCGAGCACTGTTTGCTGCTCGAAGTCGCGAAGATGAAGCGGCCATCCTTGCGGATGGTGCCGGTACATTCACCGGTCCAGTTGCTGTCGGCGCACTGACACTCTTCCTCGGCGACGGCTACGACTGTGCGCGTCGCCAACCATGCGCCGATTGCCATCAGCGCCAGGAATCTCGCGTTCATCCGATTCGCTCCCTGCTGAACTTGTTCTTGTTCGAAGTCCGGACGCGAGAAGCTGGCGGAGAGGGGGAGATTCGAACTCCCGAGCCCCTTGCGGGGCTGCCGGTTTTCAAGACCGGTGCATTCAACCGCTCTGCCACCTCTCCGACGGGGCGTCCCGGCCGGCGCGAATTCTAGCAGCCCGCGCCATCCCGAAGGTCTTGGGTAGCACCCCGACCAAGGTGGGCGCGAACACCCGCTGAGCCGCACGCAAGGAGCAAGGCGCGCAGCAGGACTGCGCGAAGGTCGAGCGCGAGGCTGCGACCGCCGAACGCTGAGGCGACTGGCGCGGCACGCGAGACACACGCGACGCGAATCGCCGGGAACATCGACAGTGCCGCGCGCATTGCACGCCGCGAGCGGGTTTCCTCCGCTCGCGGCCTTGCGACTCGCGCGTACACAGCAAACAAGAATGACTCGCAACTGGGCACGTTCTTGTCGCCAAACCGCGCCGTGATTCTGACGAGCGCGGGGTTTCCCGCAATCCGGCGCGAAAAATCGCGTGTTCTGTCAGTTCCTGGATGACAGAGCAGTGACATGGTGCGGGTGCACGTTCCCTACCATTCGCACCCATGCCGCTGTCGCATCTACTCGTTCTGCATCGACGCAAGAGCGCGCACGCGACGCCCGCTCCGACAGCCGCTTCCGTGGTCTGCGTCTCGCAGCCGATCTTCCGGCTCGAGACCTGTCTGCGCGAGCTGTGGGTCGTCTCGACCGATTCCTCGCCGGCCGCTGCGCGTCTCGCGCAGGCGAACGGATTCGAGCGCCACCATGGCAGCCGCGCCTACGAGTTCCTGCTGCGCATCGGTTGCGGGCTCGACAGCGAGATCCGGGGCGAAAGCGACGTATTCGGGCAGCTGCGCGACGCGTGGCGGGAATTCGAGAGCCGCCACCCCGCGCATGCGCGCGAACTGAGCCCCGTTCTGCAGCGGGTCTTCGAGGACGTGAAGGAAATCCGTTCGCGTCACCTGCGTGCGCTGGGCGCGACTACCTATGGCGGCCTTACGCGCAAGCTGCTCGGCGCACACGCGAAAGCGCCCACGCTGCTCATCGGCGCCGGCCGCATGGCTCAGGCCGTCCTGCCTTACCTGACCTCAGAAACGCTCCTGGTCTGGAATCGCACCGAAGCTCGCATAGCGGAACTGCTTGCAACGCCAGCGCCGGCGCGCGGAGTCGAGCGCCAGGGCGTGCGCGTGCTGGGCAACGACGCCGCGCGCGAGTTGGATGGCTGGGAGGAGGCAACCAACGTGGTCGTCTGTATCCCGGCAGACGCCGATCGCGACGCCGCCCGCGTTGCAGCCTGGCGTAGCCGCGAGCGCAATGGACGCCTGATTCACCTGGGACTGCTGTCCGCGGCGACGACGCCCTGGAACCAGGTCGCCGGAATTGCCACGTTGCAGGACCTGTTCGCACTGCAGGTCGAGCACGGGGCGTTGCGCGAGGCGCAACTGACCCGAGCCGCCGCGGCCTGCCACGAGAAAGCCAGCCTGCGCAGTCTGGGCGGCCCGCTGTCGCTTGCTCACGGTTGGGAAGACCTGTCCCTCTTCGCCAGCACCGGCTGATCTGCCATCCTTACGGGTCCATGAACCGCCGACTTCGTCTTGGAACGCGGCGCTCGACCCTTGCGTGGGCGCAGAGCCTCTCGGTCGCCAACCGATTGCGGGCAGTGCACCCGCAGCTCGAGATCGAGCTGGTCCCCATCGAAACCCGCGGCGACCGCATCACCCACGTCCCGCTGCGCGAGGTCGAAGGCAAGGAATTCTTCACCGCGGAGCTCGATGCCGCCCTGCTGGAGGAGCGCGTCGACTTCACCGTGCATTCGCTCAAGGACCTGAGCCTCGAGCGGCCCGAAGGAATCGCGCTCGCCGCCATTCCGCCGCGCGAGAACCCGCGCGACGTCATCGTCTTCGCCCCCGGCGTCGCCCCGCTGTTCGAGCAGGGCGCGATGCTGCGCATCGGCACCTCCGCACCGCGTCGCCTGCACAACGTTCCACCGTTCCTCGCGGGCGCCCTCCCCGGCGGCAATTTCGCGTGGCCGGAGATCCGCGGCAACGTGGACACGCGCCTGTCGCGGCTGCACGAGCCGGCGGACAGCGAGCGCAAGCTCGAAGCCGTCGTGCTCGCCCTCGCCGGACTCATCCGTCTCTGGCGTGACGAGCGCCCGGACGGCGGGCACGCGAAGCTCGAGAAACTCCTGGACGGCGTGCGCTGGATGGTGCTGCCGCTGACCGAATGCCCCGCGGCACCTGGCCAGGGTGCGCTCGCGGTGGAGTGCCGCGAGTACGACACGCCGACGCTGGCACTCCTGCGCGTGTTGCACGACGAGGAATCGGGCCGACAGGTCGACGAGGAGCGCGCGGTGCTCGCGCGCCATGGCGGCGGGTGCCACCAGCGTTTCGGCGCCACCTGCATCACGCATCCGGCGTGCGGCAACGTTCTCTACGTGCGCGGGCAGTCGGCCGACGGCAAGCCTCTCGACGAGGTGAGATGGTTGTCGCTCCCGGCGCAGGCGCCGTCGCAGATCAACGCGTGGGACGGCATGCGCGTACGGGAAACCGCGGTGCCCGAGCACGTGGTGGAATCCGAAATGGATGCGGCCCTGTTCGTGAGCGAGGCGCCCGTGTTCGTGGCGCACAGCCGTGCCCTGCCGGGCGCGAGCGAGTCGCGCATGACCCATCGGCGCGTCTGGACCTCCGGCGTCAACAGCTGGCGGCGCCTCGCCAATCGCGGCGTGTGGGTCGAAGGTTGCGCCGACGGGCTGGGATTCGAGTGGATCACGCCCACGCTCGAGGAAGGCGTGCTCGGCCTACCCTCGCTCGACGACTGGCAGATTCTCACGCATGCCTCCGCGATCGAGACCTGGCCCCGCGGCCAGGTGATCGGCACCTACGCGCTGCCGCAGCCCGAGGGCCACGTCATCGACAACGCCGCGGCCGTGACCCATGCCTTCTGGGCAACCGGTGCACAGTTTCGTGATCTGCACGCGCAGCTGCCCGCGCACGTCGCGCACGCCTGCGGTCCCGGCAAGACAGCCGACCTGATCCGCGCGTTCGGCGTGCGCAACCTCACCGTATTCCCGTCCGTGGAAGAGTGGCGCAGATGGCTCAGGATAGACGACACGGTCTGACTCTGCGGCGGCTCCGCCAGGACCCGCTGATCCGCGAGCTCACGCGCCAGGTGCGCGTGAGTCACACGCAGCTCATCCAGCCGCACTTCGTCGTCGACGGGCTCGAGGGCCGCGAGCCCGTGCCCGGCCTGCCCGGCGTGCACCGCGAAACGCCCTCGAGCCTCGTCGACCAGGTCGGCCGCGACCTCGAGGCCGGGGTGAGCAAGGTTCTGTTGTTCGGCGTCCCGGCCGAGAAACGCGACGGCGGCTTCGCTTTCGACTTCACCGCCCGGCAGATCGAGGCGCTGCGCAAGCAGTTCGGGCCGAATCTGTGGATCGCCGTCGACGTGTGCCTGTGCTCGTACACCAGGCACGGTCACTGCGGCGTGCTCTCGCGCGAGCAGGACCACGTGGTCAACGACGCGAGCGTCACGGAGCTCGCGAAGCAGGCGGTCGCCTACGCGCAGGCCGGCGCGAGCTGCGTCGCGCCGAGCGACATGATGGACGGACGCATCGCCGCGATTCGCACGGGCCTCGAGGCGGCAGGTCGCGAACGCACGCTGCTCATGAGCTACTCAGCCAAGTTTCATTCGCGCTTCTACGGTCCGTTCCGCGAAGCGGCCGACTCCGCGCCGCGTGGCGGCCTGCAGGATCGCGCGACGTACCAGATCGACGCCGCGCGCCCGCAGGACGCTTACGCGAGCTCGCTGCGCGATGCCGAGGAAGGCGCGGACATCCTGATGGTGAAGCCCGGCCTGCCCTACCTGGACATCCTCAAGGAGCTGTCGTCGCGCATCGAACGACCCTGGGCGGTGTACGAGGTGAGCGGCGAGTACGCAGCAGTGGAAGCACTGGCGCAGCAGGGTCTGATGGCGCGCGCCCCCGCACACGTCGAATGCTGGACTGCATTCGTTCGCGCCGGTGCGTCGATGATCATCACTTACGGGGCGCGATCCGCCCGCGAATGGCTGGGGACGTGACGCGCGACACCGCAACTTCGCAGGCCCTGTTCGAGCGCGCGCTGCGCGTCGCGCCCGGCGGCGTGCATTCGCCCGTGCGTGCCTTTCGCGGTGTCGGCGGCACGCCGCGCTTCATTCGCGAAGCACACGGCTGCCGCCTGACCGACGTCGACGGCAACACCTGCATCGACTTCTGCATGTCGTGGGGTCCGCTTCCGTTCGGGCACGGCGATCCCGACGTGCACGAAGCAACGCGCAGCGCTCTGTCGCGGGGCTGGAGCTATGGCGCGGCCGAGGCCGGCTCGCTCGAGCTCGCCGAGCTCATCACTTCGCGCCTGCCGTGGGTGGAGAAGGTCCGGTTCGTGAACTCCGGCACCGAAGCGGTGATGTCCGCATTGCGCGTCGCGCGCGCCGCCACCGGCCGGGCGCGCGTGATCAAGTTCGAAGGCTGTTATCACGGTCACGTCGACTCGATGCTGGTGAAGGCGGGCTCCGGTCTCGCGGACATGGCGCAGCCGGACAGCGCGGGCATTTCGGCCCACGTCGCGGCCGACACGCTCGTCGCGCCGCTCGACGAGGAGGCGCGTGTGCGCGAGCTGTTCGACGCGCACCCCGGCGAGATCGCCGCGCTGATCGTCGAGCCGCTCCCGGCCAACTACGGGCTGCTCGTCCAGCGGACCGACTTCCTGAAAGAGATCGCGGGCGTCGCCCGCCGGCACGGCGCCCTCGTCATCTTCGACGAAGTCATTTCCGGCTTTCGCACCGGTTTCGGCGGCATGGCCGCACAGGTCGGCATCGCGCCCGACCTCGTCACCTACGGCAAGGTCATTGGCGGCGGTTTCCCCGTCGGCGCCTACGGCGGTCGCGCCGCACTGATGGACCTCGTCGCGCCGGCCGGCCCCGTGTATCAGGCGGGCACGCTCAGCGCGAATCCCGTGGCGATGGCCGCAGGGATCGCGACGCTGCGCAAGCTCGAACAGACGCAGCCCTATGCCGCGCTCGAGGCGGCCACAAGATCCTTTGCAGGGCAGATGACGGCCGCCGCGCGCGCCAGGGGCTTCGAGCCGTTCGCCATCCAACAGGCGTCTTCGCTTTTCTGGCCCGTGCTCGGCGCGGCGCGCGATGCCGTTCGCAGCGTTCCTGGCATTCCCGGAACACAGCGCGAACGATTCGCGAAACTCTTCCACGCTCTCCTCGATCGCGGCGTCTATCTCGCGCCCAGCGGGTTCGAGGTCGGCTTCCTGTCGACAGCTCACACTGCCGACGATCTCGCGCAGGCGAGCGCCGCGTTCGGCGCTGCGCTCGAAGCGCTGCGCGTGCAACGCTGACCGGCACGCGCCATGAGCCGCGAAGACTCCAACGTCGCCATTGCGCAACGCAGCCTGCGCTGGTTCTCCTTCGTCGCCGCGCTGTGGCTGCTGTTGCTGCTCGGGCTGATCGTCTGGTGGGGCCTGGTGCTGCACAACCAGGCCGAGAAGATCGCGGAGCTGCAGACGCAGGCCGGCACGAGCTCGAGCGAGACTCACGAGCGCTGGCTGAAGACGCAACGCATGCTCATGTGGGAAGGCGGTGCCTACTTCGTCCTGCTCGCCGGCGTTTCCATCGCGCTGGTGCGCCTGTACTGGCGCGATCGGCGCCGTACCAACGCCCTGCAGGCCTTCCTAGCCTCCGTCACCCACGAGCTCAAGACGCCGCTCACCAGCATTCGCCTGCAGGCGGAATCGCTTGCCGAAACCGCACAATCGACGCCGCTCATCGAGCGCCTCCTCGAAGACACGAGCCGTCTCGAGGCGCAGGTCGAGAAGACAATGGAGCTCGCGCGTCTCGAGGGTGGCGGCGAACTGGCCCTGCAGCCGATGCCCATCGTCGCGTGGCTGCAGCGCTTCATGCGCTCCGGGACGCGCAACGCCAGCGTTGCGCTCGACGTCGAGGCAGCCGGCGACGAACGGCCACTGGTGCTCGCCGACCCGGGCGCGCTGCAGATCGTGTTTCGCAACCTGGTCGAGAACACGGCGCGCCACTCGCAGGCCGCGAATGCACGCGCCCGCATCCGCATCGAGCGCGACGAGCACACGGTGAGCGTGAGCTTCGCGGACGACGGCGCCGGCTTCACCGGCGAGCGCGAACGGCTCGGCGTGCTCTTCTTCCGCGGTGCGCGTTCGCAGGGTGCGGGGGTCGGCCTGTACCTGATCAAGTCTCTGATGCGACGCATGGGCGGCCGTGCCGACTTCAACGTCGGTGGCGGGCCGGGCTTCGAAACGCGGCTGACCTTCCGGCGCGCGGAGGAAGTCGCGTGAGCAATCCGCCGCGCATCCTGGTCGTCGAAGACGAGGTCAACGTGGGCCGCACCCTGACGGAGCGGCTGGCGGCCGAGAAGTATCAAGTGGTGTGGGCGCGCAGCGTCGCCGAAGCGCTCGCGCAGGAGGAGCAGGCGCCTTTCGACCTGGCGCTCCTCGACGTCGGCCTGCCGGACGGCTCCGGCTTTCAGCTCGCTGGCGCCCTGCGCCGGCGTCACGCGCAGACCGCGATCGTTTTCCTGACGGCATTCGGAACTCCCGAGGATCGCGTGCGCGGCCTGGAGCTGGGAGCCGAGGACTACGTCGTCAAGCCGTTCAACTTCAAGGAGCTCAACCTGCGCCTGCAGAACGCGTTGCGTCGCGCGACGCTGCTGGCCAATGCCGAGGCGCGTTTCGAGAAGCCGCTGCAGGTCGGGCGTGCGCGCATCGACCTCAAGCGCATGGAAGCGCGCGTCGACGGCGAAACGGTGTCGCTCACGCACAAGGAATGCGCGGTGCTGACGCTGCTCCTCGAGAAGGAAGGCGCGGTGCTGGCACGCGACGAGATCCTGGATCGCGCCTGGGCCGAGGACGAGTTCCCGACGCCGCGCACGGTCGACAATTTCATCCTGCGCCTGCGCAAGCTGATCGAGCACAACCCGGCGGAGCCCACCGTGATCAGAAGCATCCGCGGCGTTGGCTATCAGCTCGACCCCGCCGCCGTCCGCGAGGTCGCGCCATGAGCAACCTGTTTCGCGCCGCACTCGCGCGCCAGAACGAAGACCGCCCGCCGGTCTGGCTCATGCGCCAGGCAGGGCGCTATCACAACCACTACCGGCGGATCCGCGAACGTCACTCGTTCGTGGATTTGTGCAAGCAACCGCAGATCGCCGCCGAAGTGACCATGGGGCCGATCGCCGAGTTCGACTTCGACGCCGCGATCCTGTTTTCCGATCTGTTGTTCCCGCTCGAAGCGATGGGCATGCCGCTCGACTACACGCCCGGTCCGACCCTCGGTTGGCACCTCGACTCGACCGACGACCTGACGCGCCTGAGGCACGTCGAGGGAACCGATGGCCTGGCGTTCCAGGCCCAGGCGCTGCGAGCGATCCGCACCCGGCTGCCGAGCACGAAAGGTCTCATCGGATTCGTCGGCGGGCCGCTGACCTTGTTCTACTACGCCGTCGAGGGCTCGCACCAGGGCGAGCTGGCGCGTGCGCGCGCCGGGCTGACGGACGGCCGCTACGCCGGATTCTGCGAGCGCCTGATTCCGCTGCTCGCGCGCAACATGGCATCGCAGTGGAGCGCGGACATCGATTGCCTGGCCGTGCTCGACACCTGCGCAGGCGAGCTCTCGCCGCAGGAGTTCGCAGCTCACGTGGTCCCGCGGCTCGCGGCGACACTCGCGGAGTTCCAGCGGCTGTGCCCGGACGGCAAGGTGCTCTACTACTCCAAGGGAACAGACGCGCGTCATTGGCGTCAGCTGCGCAAGCTCCCGCTCGCAGGCATCGGCATCGATTGGCGCACGCCGGTTGCCGACGCTCTTGCCGAGTTCGGCGACCAATGGGCCATCCAGGGCAACTTCGATCCTCAGTCCTTGCTGCTGCCGGAGACGGATTTCCTGAGCGCTGCCGACGCGTTCTTCGCACCGCTCGTGCGCCTGCCGCGCTCGCAGCGCCGCGGCTGGATCTGCGGACTCGGCCACGGCGTGCTGCCGCCGACGCCCGAGCGGCACGTCCAGCTCTTCGTCGACATCCAGCGGGAACTGTTCTCATGAGCCACGAGCTCTCCGCCCTGATCCGCAAGTACAACGTGCCCGGCCCGCGCTACACGAGCTATCCGACGGTGCCGTACTGGGAGCGCACGCCGAGCGAAGTGGAATGGATCGCAGCCCTGGCAGCCGCTCTCGACAGCGAACGTGCCACACAGGGCGCAGCGGTCTACGTGCATGTACCGTTCTGCCGCTCGCTGTGTACGTATTGCGGCTGCAACGTGCGCATCACGCGCAACCGCAAGATCGCTCTGCCTTACCTCGAAACGGTCCTCGAGGAATGGCGTCTATACCTGGAGCGCCTCGGCCGCGAGCGCCTGCCGCTCGCCGAGATCCACCTCGGCGGTGGCACGCCGACGTTCCTCAACCCCGAAGAGATCGAGTTCCTGATCGGCGGTCTGCTCGCCCGCGCCGACGTCGCGCCCGGAGCCGAGTTCTCGATCGAAGCGGATCCGCGCGTCACCGACGGTGCGCAGCTCGCAACGCTGGCGCGGCTGGGATTCCGCCGCCTCAGCCTGGGCATCCAGGACTTCGACCCGCGCGTGCAGGACATCGTCAATCGCGTGCAGAGCGAAGAGCAGGTGCGGGTCCTGACCGGACAGGCGCGCGAGCTCGGCTTCACCAGTATCAACTACGACCTGATCTACGGCCTGCCGCTGCAGACGCTCGACTCCATCGAGCAGACGCTGGCCGCCGTCGGGCGCCTGCGCCCCGATCGCATCGCTTTCTACGCGTACGCGCACGTGCCCTGGATCAAGCCGAGCCAGCGGCGCTTCACCGAGGCGGACCTGCCGACCGGCGACGCGAAGCGTGCGCTGTACGAGCGCGGGCGCGAGATCCTCGAAGCCGCGGGCTATCGCGAGATCGGCATGGATCACTTCGCCCTCGAAAGCGATTCGCTCTGGCGCGCGACGCAGAGCGGCGACCTGCACCGCAACTTCATGGGCTACACCACGCGCCGCGTCGCGCCGCTGATCGGGCTGGGCGTCTCCTCGATCGGCGATGCCTGGACGGCCTTTGCGCAGAACGAGAAGGCGATCGAGCCCTATGAGGAGCGCGTGCGCCGCGGCGAGCTGCCGCTGTTGCGCGGACATGTGCTCGACGCCGAGGACCTGACGCTGCGGCACCACATCCTCGACCTGATGACGCGCTTTCGCACGCGCTGGGACGAGGACGAGGACCGTGCGACCGAGTACATGCAGTCCGTTCCCGAGCGCCTGCGCGAGATGGCGCGCGACGACCTCGTGCGCATCGACGCGAGCGGCTGCGAGGTGACGGAGCGCGGCCGCGCGTTCATCCGCAACGTCTGCATGGCATTCGACGCGCGCCTGACCCGCAAAGCGCCGGAGACTCAGCTCTTCAGCAAGACGGTGTGAGAGCGCCGGGCTAGCGCAGGCGCTCCGCCCAGCTCTCGCACAACTCGATCGCTTCGCGCGGCGAGAACGTGTCGGGGTCGAGACACCACTCGAGCCACAGGCCGTCGAGCAGCGCCGTCAGTCCGATCGCAGCGAGACGTGGCGAGTGCCGGCCGCTGCCATCGCTACCCGCGTTCGCCACAGCCGCTCCGCCCGCCGCACCCGCAGCGCCCGTGCCGCCCGAGTTGTCACCGACGGTTCTCATGTCGGCGAGCAGGCGGCGCACCAGCTCGACGTAGCCGCCGTACGTGTCGCGGTGCGCGCGCTGGATGGGCCGCGAGTGCCGGAACAGGCTCCAGAAGACGAGCCAGGCCGTGAGCACGTCGCGATCCAGGTTCGGCGGCGTGAAGTTCGCCTCGAAGAACGCGCGCAGGCGAGCCCGCGGCTCGTTCGGTGCTCCGGCGACCGCCATCTGAAAACCGTCGAGGAGCTGACGATGAAAGCGCCGGTACGCCTCGGCGACGAGCGCGTCCTTGCGCGGGAAGTGATGATTGATGAGACCGATGGAGACGCGCGCCGCCGCCGCGATCTTGCGCACCGCCAGGCCTTCGTGGCCGTTGCGCTTGAGACTGACGATGGTCGCGTCGATCAGCGCCGCACGGCGATCTTCCGGCATTTTTCGCGTGAAGCGCCGGCGCGCGGGCGCGGATGGCGGCCGGCGCGCGTCGCGCGCTGAGCGAGATCGCGGGGGGCGGATCTGCGATCCGGCCATCAGCCGCCAGCCAGTGCTGCGCGCGCCGCGAGCCTGCCGGAGATGCCGTGCATGCCGGCACCGGGGTACGTCCCAGCGCCGCAGAGAAAGTAACCGGCGATCGGAGTGGCGTACCGCGCCACCGCCGGCACCGGGCGCATGAAGAGGATCTGATCGAGCATCATCTCGCCTTGTGCCGGCCCGCCCTCGCACAGTCCGAAGCGGGCTTCGAGGTCCGGCGGAGCGAGCACCAGCCGCTCGCGCACGCGTGCCGAAAAACCCGGGATGTGGCGCTCGACGGCGGCGATCGCGCGCTCGGCAACCGTCGCGCGCAACGCATCCCAGGTACCTTCGCGCAGACGGTACGGTGTGTACTGGACGTGCAGGATCGCCACGGGATGTGCCTGCACACCCTGGAACGTGACGGCAACGAACGGTTCGTCCGAGCAACGTCCGTACTTCGTCGCTTCGTACGCGCGTTCGACGTAGCGGATGGAAGGCGCAATCACCAACGTGGCGCCGGCAGCGCCTGCCACCGGCTCGGGCAACGCATCGAGCGCCACCAGCACTTTGGTGGTCACGCCGCGAAAACGGATGTTGCGCACCGCGTGGATGAATTGCGGATCGTGGTGGCGCGGATCGATCAGCTCGATGAGGCTGCGCCGCGGATCGAGACAGGAGATCGCCGTCTTGCAGGACACCGGCTCGCCGGAAGCGAGATGGACCGACACGAGCTTGCCGTCCGCCACTTCGAGCGAACGCACGGCAGTTCTCGTCTCGATCGTCACACCGGCTGCGCGCGCGGCGATCTCCGCGTCTTGCACCGCTGCGTGCGACTTGCGACGCGTTGCATCGGGCAACTCGACATGCCGGTGGAGGAACGTGAAAGTGGTGCCCGCGGCCGCCGGCCCCTGCGCGACGTCTGTGACCGCGCATGCCGCCAGCGCCCCCTTGAGCACCGGCGTTTCGAACTCGTCGTCCAGCAGGTCTTCGATGGGCATGGGCAGCGCATGCAGCAACTCGGCCATGCCCTCGCGTCCCAGGCCGCGGTAGCGGCGCGCGAGGTTCGCAAATCCGAACAGCTCGCCGATCGAGTCGGCATCGATGCGCGGCGGCGGCGAGCGATAGACCTCGCCCAGAAACCCTGCAAGCCGGCGGATGCGCCGCGCGAATTCCGGCCAGCGCTGCGCATCGCGGGCCGAACGCCTTTGCAGGGCTGCGTCGCTTGCCTCGGGATTCAGTATGACCGGCTCGCCGTCGCCCAAGGCGACGATGGTCGGATCGACGGCCGGCACGAGCGGCGCGACGTGCCCGCCGGCGAATTCGATTGCGCGCAGGCTGCCACCCACCGCGTCGGCTTCCTCGACCAGCAGGACTTTCGAACCCGCCTTCGCAAGCTCGGTAGCCGCCACGAGACCGTCGACCTCGGCGCCGAGGACGACTGCGTCGAACTTGCGCGTCATGCGCGCGCTCCCGCCGTGCCCGCGGCGCGCGCGGGCTCGGGCGCTGCGGCGCGTGCCGGATTGCCGTCCGCCAGAATCCGCAGCGCTGCGAGCCGTCCGGCAGCGCCCATCACGCCGCCGCCCGGATGAGTGCTCGCACCACAATGGTAGTAACCCCTGATCGGCGTGCGATATCCCGACCAGCGCGCGACGGGCCGCTGGAAGAAGAGCTGCTGCAGCGCCAGCTC
>Ga0187894_10004406_pt1 | contig 15116 bp, 12 predicted proteins | sample GBC1701081metaG_FD_136650 | JGI IMG/M metagenome (GOLD analysis project Ga0187894, IMG submission 136650) | White microbial mat communities from a lava cave in the Kipuka Kanohina Cave System on the Island of Hawaii, USA - GBC170108-1 metaG ...
ATTCGATTTGGAAGAGGTCATTCGCACGTCGTATGACTATTCGGATATGCAGCCCGTTTTGTTCGTGATTCCGTCGTATGCGTATTTGAAGGAAGTGACGCGGGAGTTCATCGGAAGATTCGGAAAGCACACCGACCGGGAGATGGCGCCCGTCGGCGCGCCTAATGCCTTTTGGTAATGAGTGGTATGCTAAGCGGCGCCAACGTGATTTTCATCGAAGGAGAAACCGCAATGACCGGATTGGAAGCGCTGAAATCAGCTCAATACATCACAATCAAGGGCAACGGCTCGTTGTGCTCAGCGCGGAAGACTGGGACGCGCTTATTGAATGGCTTGAAGATTTGGAGGATGTGAAGATCGCAAAACAAGCGATAAGTGAATTGAAAGCGACGAACGGGGATCGCGAGAAGGCCGGATGGCTGGAATGGAGTGAAGTGGAGGAGCAATTGAAGAAATCGAGTAACCCAATGAGAAGCCCTGGAGGGAGATCATGAGTGGCAATCCATTGAAGATACGACAAGTCCATCACATCGAGTTTTACGTCGGCAACGCGAAGCAGGCCGATTATTTCTATCGCAACGCGTTCGGCTTTGACCGCATCGCCTATACTGGGCTGGAGACAGGCAACCGCGAGCAGTGTTCTTATGCGCTGCAGCAGGGCGCGTTCAAGCTCTTGCTGACGACACCTTATACGTCGCGTGACGCTTCGAGCGTACATATCCTGAAACACGGGGACGGCGTGCGCGACATCGCCTTTGAAGTGGACGACACTGATTACGCGTTTGAAGAAGCTTTGGCGCACGGCGCCGAGCCCGCGGTTGCGCCCTATACGATCAAGAGTGAGCGAGGCGAAGCGCGGCGCTCGGCGGTCAAGATTTACGGCGACACGATCCATTCGTTCTTCTCGAAGCGGAATTACGACGGCCCGTTCATGCCGGACTTTGTCGAGTCTCGCCTGCCGGGGCGCAACGCGGGTTTGCTGCGGCTGGATCATTACGTCGCCAACGTCGAGTTCGGGCAGATGAAGATGTGGGAGGATTGGTACAGCCGGGTGCTGGGGCTGGAACGGTTCATGACTTTCGACGACAAGGATATTTCAACCGAGTACACGGCGCTCAACAGTATCGTGATGGCGAATGAGTCCAGAAGCATCAAGTTCCCGATCAACGAGCCTGCGCTCGGCAAACGCAAGAGCCAGGTCGAGGAGTACAACGAGTTTTACCAGGCGGCGGGCGTGCAGCACATCGCCTTGCTGACGACGGACATCATCGCGTCCATACGCCAACTGCGCGCCAATGGCGTGGAGTTTCTGGAGGTGCCCGACAGCTATTACGAAATACTCAGCCAGCGAGTCGGCGCCGTGGATGAAGACATGGATACGCTGCGCGAGTTGAAAATCCTTGTGGATCGCGACGATCAGGGCTACCTGTTGCAACTCTTCACCAAGCCGGTCGAAGATCGCCCGACGCTCTTTTTTGAAATCATCCAGCGCAAGGGCGCGCAAGGCTTCGGCAAAGGCAATTTCAAAGCCTTGTTTGAAGCGATTGAGCGCGAGCAGGCCAGGCGCGGGAATTTGGTCTGAAAATATGCGGCTTCAGTATCAATCAGGATTCGGAAACGAGTTTGCGACGGAAGCGATTGCGGGCGCATTGCCTGTTGGGCAGAACTCCCCGCGGAAGACGCCTTACGGGCTTTACGCCGAGCAGTTCAGCGGCTCGTCGTTCACCTCGCCACGCGCGACCAACCGCCGCACGTGGACTTATCGCATCCGCCCATCGGTCACACACAAACCGTTCAGGCAAATCCCGAATGGCCCCGGAGGCCCAGGTAGGCGCATGCGAAGCTCGCCGTTCAACGAAACGCCTGTCACGCCGAATCAATTGCGTTGGGATCCGCTGCCGATGCCTTCGGCGCCAACCGATTTCATTGACGGTTTGATTACGATGGCTGGCTGCGGCGATCTGACCGCGCAGACGGGCGCGGGCATTCACATTTACGCCTGCAACACCTCGATGCGCGACCGCTTTCTTTACAACTCCGACGGCGAGATGCTCGTCGCGCCTGAACGCGGGCGATTGATGATGCGCACGGAGCTTGGAGTGTTAGAGGTCGCGCCGGGCGAAATTTGCGTCCTGCCGCGCGGGTTGAAGTTCCGGGTCGAACTGCCCGATGGAGAAGCGCGCGGTTACGTCTGCGAAAATTACGGCGCGCAGTTACGTCTGCCTGAGCTTGGGCCGATTGGCGCTAATGGCCTCGCCAACGCAAGCGACTTCCTGATCCCGTCCGCCGCCTACGAAGACCGCGAGGGCGACTTCCGCATCATCGCAAAATTTCAGGGCGCCCTGTGGGAGGCCGCGATTGATCATTCGCCGCTCGATGTGGTCGCGTGGCGAGGCAATTACGCGCCGTACAAATACGACCTGGCGCGGTTCAACACGATCAATACGGTCAGTTTCGATCACCCCGACCCTTCGATCTTCACCGTGCTGACTTCGCCTTCCGATACGCCGGGCACGGCCAATGTTGATTTCGTGATCTTCCCGCCGCGCTGGGTGGTGGCCGAACATACATTCCGCCCGCCCTATTTCCATCGCAACGTGATGAGCGAGTTCATGGGTCTGATTTTCGGCCAGTACGACGCAAAGGCCGAAGGCTTTACGCCCGGCGGCTCCAGCCTGCACAACTGCATGTCGGCTCACGGCCCCGACGCCGACACTTTTGAAAAAGCCAGCAACGCCGATCTGACGCCACAGCGGTATGAGAACACGCTGGCGTTTATGTTCGAGTCGCGTTACGTGATTCGCCCTACGAAATTCGCGATGGAGACGAAGGCGCTGCAGAAAGATTACTTTGAGTGCTGGCAGGGGCTGAAGAAACATTTCAATCGCTGAAGAAGTATTTCAATCAAAGATAAAGATGAACCACTCGCTTCGAGATTTGTTATTGGGTTTGATTGATTACGCCGGTCTGTTTCCGCCCGCCGCGCTCGATATGCCGACGGCGGCGCGCCAATATGCGGAGTATCGCGAAAGCGAATACCGCTGGGCGCCCGGACGATTTGTCGTTCCGGTTGCGAGGCTCGATGAGTTTGAAAAGGCCGCGGAAGGAATCCTGCCGGATGGCAGTGGGGAAGAAGACGATATCTGGCGGTTGAGCGCGCTTGGCGGCGCTGATCTTTCTTCCGATCTGAACAGGATCGCCGAGTTCAATCAAAAATACGCGACATCGGATTCAAACTCCGGCGCAGCCATCATTGACACCATTGAAATCAAAGCCGGGAGGCCAGCCGACATCGAAAGCGCGATGAGGCTGATGCCCGCGAAACTCACGTCGTATTTCGAGATTCCGATCGCCAACGATCCGACTGAATTGATCAAGAGCATCGCTGAAACGGAAGCGCGAGCAAAAGCGCGAACCGGCGGCATAACGGCTGAAGCCTTTCCATCGTCGTTCAATCTCGCGCGATTCATCAAAATTTGCGCCGAAGAGGATGTCCCGTTCAAAGCCACCGCCGGATTGCATCATCCGCTGCGCTCGGTCAACAAGCTGACTTATGCGTCCGACAGCGCTTCGGCGATGATGCATGGTTTTTTGAACGTTTTCCTGGCCGCTGCTTTCGCGCATAACGGAATGGACGTTGACCGGCTTGTTGAATTGCTTGAAGAGAAATCTCCCGAAGCGTTTCAATTCGACAGCGGCGGCGTGACCTGGCGCGACGAGTTGGTCGTCAGAGGACAACTGCGAAACTCGCGCAGTTTGCTCGCCATCGCCTTCGGCTCCTGTTCGTTTGAAGAGCCGATTGAGGATTTGAAGAAGATTGGGCTGCTATGAGCTATTCGATCAACGAGACACACGATCCGAACCTGAAGAGCTGGGTCGAATCAGCCAACGACCCGAACACCGATTTTCCGATTCAGAATCTGCCGTTCTGTGTGTTCAGACCGCCGAAGCCCGCCCGAAGATGGAATGAGGAATCGCCTCGCCTCGGCGTTGCTATCGGCGACCGAATCTTCGATGTTTACGCGGCCCTCAAGGAAGATTTATTCGATGGCGTGGCTGAGCGAGCAAGCGATTTACACATGCTGTCCTCACTGAATTTGCTGATGAGTCTCGACAAAAAGCAGTGGTCAGAGCTGCGAGGACGGATAAGCGAGCTGCTGAAGGATGACAATACTGAGATTCAAGGCAAGCAGGGTTTGATTGACAAGATCCTCGCGCCGATCTCGGAATGTGGATTACTTCTCCCTGCTAGAATCGGCGATTACACGGACTTCTACGCTTCGGTCTACCACGCCACCAACATCGGCAAGATGTTTCGCCCCGATCAGCCGTTGATGCCGAATTACAAATGGGTTCCCATTGGTTATCACGGACGCGCGTCTTCAATCGTCGTTAGTGGCGCGCCCATTCGCCGTCCCGTCGGACAAACCAAAGATGACAGCGCCGAAGCTCCGACTTTCGGCCCCAGCAAAGTTTTGGATTACGAGCTCGAAGTCGGACTCTTCGTCGGGCAAGGCAATGAACAAGGACAGCCGATCAGGATCGGCGAAGCGGAAAATCACATCTTTGGCCTGTGCCTGGTGAATGACTGGTCGGCGCGTGACATTCAACGTTGGGAATACCAGCCGCTGGGGCCGTTCCTGTCGAAGAGTTTCTCCACGACGGTCTCGCCGTGGATCGTGACGATGGAAGCGTTGGCGCCTTTCCGCGCGCCTGCTTTCAGACGCCCGGCAGGCGATCCCGAACCGCTTCCTTACCTGGATTCGCCCGAAAACCGCGAGCGCGGCGGTCTCGACATCAAACTCGAGATTCTAATTTCAACCGAGCAGATGCGTGAGAAAGGAATTGCTCCGCATCGCCTCAGCAACAGCAACTCACAAGACCTCTACTGGACATTCGCGCAGATGCTCACGCACCACACGAGCAACGGCTGCAACTTGCGACCAGGCGATCTGATCGCAAGCGGCACAGTCTCTGGCGCGACGAAAGATAGCTTGGGCTGTTTGATCGAATTGACCCAACGTGGCGCCGATCCGATTCAACTGCCAACAGGAGAGGCGCGCCGGTTTTTGCAGGATAGCGACGAGGTGATCTTTCGCGGATATTGCGAACGTGAGGGATTCAGGCGGATCGGTTTCGGCGAATGCCGGGGAATCGTGACGCCTGCTGTCGTTCAGTGAATCGTCATCCCAATCAACCGCGGCAGCGTTTTTCCAATCTCATCGTTGATCACCAAATCAGCAATCCCATCTATCGGCGTAGGCATGCGGTTGATGATAATCAAAGCCGCGCCGTTCTGTTTCGCCAGTTCAGGGAACGCGGCCGCCGGATAGACGACCAGTGACGATCCGACAGCCAGGAACACGTCGCAGTCGTAACACGCCCTCACAGCCAGATCCATCTCTCGCGCAGGCATTGATTGGCCGAACGACACCGTCGCGGGTTTTAACAATCCACCGCAATGATCGCATTCCGGCGCCGGATCGCCCTCTTCGACTCGCCGCACGGCTTCGTCCATCGAGATGCGATCCCCGCAAGTCAGACATAGGGCCTCGACGGTTGTGCCATGCAATTCGATCACGTCTGTAACGCCGGCGCGCTGGTGCAACCCGTCAATGTTCTGAGTGATCATCGCGCGCAATTTGCCCCGGCGTTCGAGTTCGGCGAAGGCCCGGTGGCCCGCGTTTGGCTGGGCGTCACGCATTTCGGGCCACATCGCCACTTTCTGCCGCCAGTATTCGACGCGGTCCGCGCGGCTCGAAACAAATTCCTGATACTCGATGATGCGGTTGTTGGCCCAGATACCGTTGGGACTGCGGAAGTCGGGGATGCCGGATTCGGTCGAGACACCGGCGCCGGTGAAGCCGACTATGCGGTTCGATTTTGCGATCAGTTCGACAGCCTGGTTGAAGTTCATAGGCGAATGATAGCTCACACGATTGACAGCCGGGAACCGCTTTGACAATCTGATCCGCCGAAACGCAAAAGTGTTTGTAGTTCCGCCTTTAGGCGGGACTACAAACGATTCTCGAAGGAGTGAAAATGAAAGTCACACGACCCCTGGTCTGTTTCGTCATCCTGCTTGGACTATTTGTTATGGCTTGCCGGAATTCATCATCGGACAATGCGAAAGGTTTGCGGCCCGCCGACGTGGCCGCAAAAACAGATGACGCGCGCGACGCCCATTCCTATTCAAACCCGGAACAGGTTCGCGTCCGCCACGTTGACCTCGATCTCGAAGTCCTATTTGACCGCAAAGTGTTGAAAGGCCTTTCAACATTGACGATTGAGCGCACGCAGGCCGGAGCCGACACGCTCAAGCTGGATACGCGCGATCTGAAGATCATCAAGACCGAGGCGTCGACCGGTGGAACAAACTTCGCGCCGGCGCAGTTCACACTCAGCGCCGCCGACAAGGTTTTAGGCGCGCCGCTCACAGTTCAACTGTCTCCGCAAGCGACGAAAGTCCGCATCGAATACGAAACCAGTCCGAGCGCTTCGGGCGTGCAGTGGCTCGAACCGGCGCAGACGGCGGGCAAAAGGCATCCCTACGTTTTTACCCAGTCGCAGGCGATTCACGCCCGCAGTTGGATTCCGCTTCAGGATTCGCCGGGTGCGCGCGTGACTTATTCGGCCACGATTCGCACGCCGAAGGAGTTGCGCGCGGTTATGAGCGCTGGCGAACCGCATGTTAAAGCCAAGCTCCTTCCGGGCAATTACAAATTCGAAATGCCACAAGCGATCCCACCATATCTGATCGCGCTCGCGGTAGGCGACATCGCGTCCAAACCGCTGGGCGACCGCACGGGCGTTTACACCGAACCCGCGATGATGGATCGCGCCGCGCGCGAGTTTGAAGACACCGAAAAGATGATCGTTGCGACCGAAAAGCTTTACGGCCCATACCGGTGGGGGCGTTACGACATTCTGGTCTTGCCACCGAGTTTCCCGATTGGCGGAATGGAGAATCCGCGATTGACTTTCGCCACACCGACGATCTTGGCCGGAGACAAGAGCCTGGTCTCGCTGATCGCGCACGAACTGGCGCATTCGTGGTCTGGTAATCTGGTGACCAACGCGACTTGGCGCGATTTCTGGCTCAACGAAGGCTTCACGACCTATCTGGAACGCCGCGTCACCGAAGCGATCTACGGGCGCGAGCGCGAAGAGATGGAGGCCGCGCTGGGGCTTCAGAGTCTGAAAAAGGAAATGGAAGATCTGCCGGAGGCGGATGAGATTCTGCACGTTGATCTGGCGGGCCGCGATCCTGACGAAGGCTTCACGCTAGTGCCTTATGAGAAAGGCGCGCTGTTTTTGCGTCATTTGGAAGAGACTTTCGGACGCGAACGTTTCGATCAATTCCTGAAAGGTTATTTCGAGCGATTCGCTTTTCAGAGTATCACGACGGCGGATTTTACCGAGCACCTGAAAAAGAACCTGCTCGATCCGAACCCGCAGCTCGCGGCGAAGGTTCCGGTCGAGGAGTGGATTTACAAACCGGGGCTGCCCGCAAGCGCGCCGAAGCCGCAATCGGACGCGTTCGCAAAGGTCGAAGCGCAGGCGAAAGGGTGGCTTGAAGGGAAGACTGCGGCGGCGAAGCTTCAGACAAAGCAATGGTCAACCCAGGAGTGGCTGCATTTCCTGCGGTTCCTGCCACGGCAGTTGAACGCGAATCAGTTGAAAGAGTTGGATCAGGCTTTCGGCCTGACGAAGACCGGCAACGCCGAGATCGCGCATCAGTGGCTGCTGATTTCGATTCGCAACAAATACGAGCCCGCCGATCCGCGCCTTGAAGAATATCTGACCTCAATCGGCAGGCAAAAGTTGATCAAGCCTCTGTACGAAGAGTTGGTGAAGACGCCGGAAGGCAGAAAGCGGGCGCTGAAAATCTACGCGAAGGCGCGACCCGCTTATCACCCGATCGCGCAGACTGCGGTGGATAAGGTCGTGAAGAAGGCGTAACACCGTCTATTCACATAAGCTTTATGTACAACTCGCTCCACGAGTCCACACCGGCTCCGTTCAAAAAATCGCGGGCATAACGTTTCAAATCCGTGTGGCTCGCTTTCAGAACGCCGAGTTGGTTCATCTGTCGAAGCCTCCGTCGTTCGCGCCAGGAGATACGCCCGTCGAGAATAAAGCCCAGCAGGATTATCAACTGGCAGAGCGCGGCCAGAGCAGCGGGCGATTGTTTAAGCTTCTCAGCATAATCGCCCGGCAGACGATGATATTTCTTGCTGGGAACCTGAAAGAATTCGAGCAAGGCCTTTGTCAGCAGGTAGTGGTTCTGATGAAAGTCGCGTTTGCAGATGGCGATGTACTGGAGCGTGTCATAGAGCAGTTCCTTCTCCGCCGCCGATAGTTCGCGTTGCGGCAGGCGGGCGATCAGGAGAGTGATCAGCGTCTGGCCCATAATGATCACGCGCGCCTCGCGCATCACCGCGCGAACCGAGTAGGCGTTGACCGCCATATAGATCGGCATCCCGGAAAAATCCAGCAACGCGCGCACCGCGTAACGGCCCAGCAGCAATCGAGCCAGAAACCGTATGATCTGGTTTGCAAACCAGCCTTTGAACCGCAGGGCCACGTTGAAAAGAAAGAGCAGTCGTTTGTCCAAACCCTGAAACGGGTCGATGCCGTATCGGGTAACTTCCCTGGTCTTCTTTTCGAGGCCGATCTGAAGAAGCATTTCGGCCCTTTCGGGTTTCGTAACGCCAGTGATGAAACCCGTGGCGACGGCGATCTCATGCGCTCCGAAGATGTTCAGCAATGTCAGCAGGTATAGTTCGATTGACGTGAGCAGCACACACCAAAGCAACTCGGCCCAAGGCAGCCTGATCGCGGAGCTTATCAGCGGGATCGCCAATTTGATTGACGGGAAGAGATGAGGAAAACGGTAAACCGGCAGGTAATAGGCCAGAAAGCCGAACACTGAAAGCAGAGCCGCAATCGCCATTACCAGACGTTGGTTGAGGCGTATGCGCCTGATCTCTTTGTCGTTCAGCCGGCGCCATCGCTCGTCGGCGCCGGCGTTCGGCGCCGGCAATTTCCGATAGAATTGGTTAAAGAGATTCTCCATAGACAAATACGCCGTTCCCTACGTGAAAAAAAAGTCTTTCCGTCCGGTGAGTGATAGTGCTAAATTAGTGAACTCCGATAAAGACTAAGTGTATCTCGAATCCCCATCATTGGTCTGACAACAGAAATTATTCAGAGGTCATTGGCCACTCCCCTGCCGCCTACGATCGAGACTCAGAGGTAACAGGTAGGAGATTTTGTGATGGTAGTGTGCCCAGCTTGTGGAAGTTCACGCATTCGTAATGATTACACACCCGCGCCCCTGGTGTTGCGCATATTTTTTGTCCGAGCCCTTCTCTGCGATCATTGCAATCACCAGTTCAAGGCTTTTTCGTTCGCAGGCGCGCAGGCGCGCTCGCAGCGCTATCTCGCCCGCCAGACCGCTGTCTTCAACCAAGCCCCGACTGTAGACTTGACCAGGCTGAATGAAGGCGCTGACGGTGTGAAGCAGTCAGAGTCACTTGTTCAGCAACGCCAGCCGCGCCGTCTGACAATTGATATGGCGGCTTTGAGAGTGCAATCGAAAACACAGCAAGAGGTGCTCGGAGCGATTGTGGTTGATCCGAGCCCTCAGGCTCGCCACGACCTGCGAACCGAGATCACCAGACTTTACGCGCAAGGAGCGAAAGACCAGCGTCATCTAAAGAGTTCTGAACGAGAGCGGCTGGCGCCGCCCACCACCCCCGTTTGCACTCATTGCGGCTCTACGGAGGTCAAAAGACGGCATCGGAGGCTCTTGGAACGCATAGCATTTTCCGTCTCCGATCATAAAGCCTTCACCTGCCGCTCCTGTGGAGAGACGTTTTATTCAAAAGTCGAAGACGACGGAAACAAGAGCGAGGCCATCGACGCTACGAAGGCGCTGCGCTGATCCGGTCAACGACGCCTTGTTTCCGTGAGCAGCATGAAAGGCAGAACGCGTCCTTCGTAAACCAGCGCGCCTCCTCTCGTCTGATCCGGCAGCGGCGGAAAGATAAGCGTCGCTTCAAACGCCTGCCCCGGATTCAATCGTATCCGCCCGTCCTGCGGAATCCGCTGTCCTCCCGAAGAATCCGAAGAAGAGCCTGAGGACGGTTTCCTGTCCTTCAATTTAAACTCGCGGCACTGCTCGGTAAGCAAATAGGCGCGCCCACTCTCGTTGATCAGCCACCGCCCGGCGCTCATGCGGTAAACGGGCAGGTGAAAATCAACCGCTTCGTTGAGCGCATAGGCGACCAATCGAACGTGCGTCGCGTTCGCGGCGTTCACGACCGCCTCAATAGCCAATCTTACACTCCCTGCGTCGGCGCCGTTGCGTTCGTTAGACGGCCAGCACGATCGCGCGTGGGCGAAGAATTCGTCAACAGCCGCCCGCTTTTCCGCTTCGGTGGTGGGACGCGAACAGCCTGTGAGGCAGAGGGACAGAGACAGAAAGAGGGGGAGACAAGGGGACAAGGGGACAAGGGGACAAGAGAACAGGGAAAGCAGTGAGTGGATAAAGTCATGGTCTCTTTTCATCTCCTTGTCTCCTTGTCCCCTTGTCGTCTCGTCCCTGTAGTCTACCTTTCGACGTAAGGCCGCGACTGCACGATGTAAATCTGATCGCCGATTGTGATCCATTCGATGTCCTGATCGTGTCCGCCGAACGCGCGTTCGATTTGCAGAGCGGCGAGAGCCAATCGTCGAACAACCGCATCGGTCAGTACACGACGCTCTACGTCTATCTTGATTTCCCGCACGCCGCCGTGTTCGTCGAAAGTCAGCATTGTGTCGTCGCCTGATCGGGTTAGAACCCGGACTACGGCTGTTCGAGGATTAAAAACCAACTGTTCGGGAACCTGGCGCCCTTCGACCACTCGAATCCCGAGCCCGCGTTTGGCATTAATGTAGACCGAACGCCGGTCCTCCCTGTCGAACGGGTTGGTCGTGATCAACACGCCCGCGGCTTCGGCATTGACGCCCTCTTGAATCAACACCGCCGGGTAGACAGCGGAATGGTTTATGCCAAAGCTTTCACGCGCCTCGTAAGCTTCGTAATTCCACAATGAAGCCCAAACGGTTTTGACCGCCTCCAAAAGCGCGTTGTCGTCGCGCACGTTCGGTACGGTCGTGTACAAACCCGCGCCGCTGAAATTGGGCAGATCTTCCGAATTGGTCGAACTGCGGACGAAGACGCCTTTGTCGTCGAGTATGGCGCGCCGCTTTTCGATCACGGCGCGGACGTAAGCTTCATTCAACTTGCCATTTTGAATCTTTGCGCGCAACTCCGTGAGCCGCTGTTTGCGATAGGCCGGATCGTGGTTGAAACGGTCGTTGCCGAGCATTTCGGTGATCGTTTCATCCAGTTTATTCTCTTCGATGAACTGCGTGTAGCAAAAAAATGGGATTGTAAATCCTGGCGGCACGATGACGTTTCGAACCAGACCTGCGCGGGCGGCGTGGATCACTTCGCCCAGGTTGGCCGATTTCGCGCCGAATCGTTTCGCGTCGCGTTTGCGCTGGTTTTTCAGTTCTGTCAGTCGTTTGAATTCGAGATCGGCTTCGGGTGTGAGCAGATCTGAACGCTTGGCCAGACGCCGGCCCGCCTCCAGGGTTTCGTCCGTCTCGGCGGGCCGGAGCGTGTAACCGTCTTCGCGCGTCTCGAAATAGACAAACTTTCCTTCGAGCGGCTTGAACAACTTGTCGGCGTTTTTGATGTAAGCGTTCGGCGCGCCCCAGCCTTTGGCGAGCAGATTGACGTGCGCGAGCGGCGTCGAAAACGCCGTCGTGATCACTCCCTGAAGTGGCGTAAGCGAGATCGGCGGCTCGCGGAAGATGACGATCTCGTTGCGGTCAATGATTGTCGCATCGGTCATTCGATCAATGATCCGCAGCACACCAACACCAGTTGCGATATTCAGCGGAAGGTAATCTTTCGGCGGGTTGATCTCCGATGGCGGCAGTCGCGGCACATTGTTTACAATCTGCGCTGAGATTTCTTCCTGTCGCGCCGAGTTTGGCTTGAAATGGAGCGGCGCGAAGAAACTCTCGCTGAGAATCCGGTAGGTTTCCCGTACTATCTCCGCCGTCGCCAGATCGCCCTCCCAGAATTCAAAAGTGAATTTGCCGATCTTGGTCTGATGGGCGATTGCGCCGAGAATGAAGCGGCGGCTGGTTTCAAGATAGTTGCGGCGGAAGAATTCGCGGCCGCGTTCGAGCGTGAGATAATTCGCGTTCACAAATTCGCCGTGAAACGAATAACGCTTCGAATTGACGTAATAGGTTCCCGCCCCTTCTTTCGCGGCGCGATCAATTACGAACATCAGGTGCGGCAGCGCGTAGAATCGGCCCTGGTAGTAAAGACGCGCGAGCCTGTCGAATTCATCCCGTGAATCCACCCGTGGCCGCCAGCGAACTGACTCATTGGTTTTACGCGGCGAAGTTTGCCGGGGGCGAGTTTGCGCGAATGCTTGAAGTGGTAAGCAGAGCGCTAGAAATAAAGCTAAACGCGACTTCATATCGAAGATTCTCTCGCTGATTTTCATTGCGGGCGCGCGTAGCGTATCCCAAAATTTCAACTGATGACAAAGCTTGAGAAAAAAATGCGGGCGGTTTTGCGGCGATTCGGAATCAGCGCACGGGACGCCGTCGTTGTGGCTGTTTCCGGGGGCGCGGATTCACGAGCCTTACTGGACGCTCTCGCGCGGTTACGGGAACGCTATGGACTACCGGGGTCAATCATCGTCGCCCACCTCAACCACCAATTACGCGGTAAAGAATCGGATGAGGACGAAGCCTTCGTGCGGGAGCTGGCCGGTCAGTTAAAGCTCCCGGTCTTTATTGAAAAGATAGCCGTCGCCGAACGAGCCAGGGTAGAGAAACAGAACCTGGAGGCCACGGCGAGACGGTTACGCTATGAATTTTTGCGCAAGATTGCGGCGCAGCGTGGGGCAAATATCGTCTTCACCGCGCACACGCTCGACGATCAGGCGGAAACGGTTTTGATGCGTTTGATTCGCGGCAGCGGCGCGGAAGGGTTGCGCGGCGTTCATCAAGTCGCCGCGTTAAACGAAGGCGTGAAACTCATTCGTCCGATGCTTGAAATTACACGCGCCGAGGTGATCGAACACTGCGAACACCGCGAACTGGCGTTCCGTAATGACAGCTCCAACTTCTCGGCGGATTTCACGCGCAATCGCATCCGCCTGGAGCTGTTGCCGATGATGGAAACATTCAACCCGCGCGTCAAACAGTCACTTGCGCGTACATCCGAGTTGTTCATCCGGGATGCGGATTATCTGCGCATCGCCGCGGACGAATGTCTGGAAAAGTCGCGCGAAGGATCGCGCCTTAACATCAACGCCTTACGGAAAACACACGCTGCGATCAGAGGCCGGGTGTTGCGGTCGTGGCTGCGCGACGAATGCGGGCATTTACGGCGCATTGACGCCGCTCACATCGCGGCGATTGAAAGCCTCATCAGCGGCCACAGCGGGCGCCGCGTCGAACTGCCGGAAGGAAGGATCGTCGCGCGCGAGTTCGATTGTTTGAAATTAGTCCAAAAGATCGGAGCGACCAGGCAATCGCCGGGGTTGTTTGGATCTGTCGAATTGAATGAAGATGAACCACAAAATTTCGGAGATTTCACGTTCACGCTGAAGCGCGGAAAGGAGAGAGAGAGTTTGGAACTCGATAATGATGAAAAACGGGAACAGTTTATGGCGCCGTTGCGTGAATGCGAGGAATTGGGCGGGCTGCGCCTGCGAACGCGTTTTCCGGGAGACGCTTACATTCCTGTGAATGCCCTGCGCGCGGTCAAACTCAAGACATTAATGATCAGGCACAAAATCCCCATGACACAACGCGATGGATATCCGGTTCTGGTGACGTCTGACGATCGCATCGTCTGGGCGCCCGGATTGCCGGCGGCGCGTGGGTTTGCGCCGGGCGCCGAAGATGAGCATTGCGCTTTAATTGTCGCTGAAATTGTCGCTGAAAAACTGGTAAACGCTTAAAACAGTCCTGCAATTCACAATTCTCATAATGTGAAACCCGCTAAGACCATGCCGCGTCTTCCGTTATACGGGTGTCATATGGGAAAAATGGCGAGCGAAATTCGGGGAAATGGGCTAGAATGTGCCGAGGTCTTTAACGGAGGTAAATGGTATTGAACTCGACAATCAGACAAGTGATCTTTTGGGTGGTGATTATCGGAGGCGCAATTCTACTCTACCGCTTCTTCCATAATCCCACAGCTAACCAACCGACGCCGCTTTCCTATGGTGAACTCGTATCCAAAGTTGAAAGTGGTGGGCAAATACAATCGGCTACTATCGAAAAGGAAAAAGTTACCGGTAAATTTACCGATGGCAGGGCTTTCACGACAGATCTGACTAATGATTTCACGGCTCACAGTCTTGGGGAGACGATGAGAAAGAACAACGTGAAGGTCGAATTCAAGAACTCATCTGGCAGCGGAATGGTGCTTCAGATGGTGGTCTTTTACGCGCCCTTCATTCTGATCATCGCATTCTGGATATTCATGCTTCGCCAGATGCAATCAGGCGGCAACAAAGCGCTGTCGTTCGGCAAGAGCCGGGCGAAGCTCCTGTCAAATCAGCAAAAACGCGTGACCTTCAAAGACGTCGCTGGCGTCGAAGAGGCTAAAGAAGAGCTACAAGAGATCATCGAATTCCTGAAAGAGCCGCAGAAGTTTCAAAAACTCGGCGGACGCATTCCGAAAGGCGTTTTGATGATGGGGCCTCCAGGCACGGGCAAGACGCTGCTTGCGCGCGCAATTGCGGGCGAAGCCAATGTTCCTTTCTTCTCGATTTCAGGCTCGGATTTCGTTGAGATGTTCGTGGGCGTCGGCGCCAGCCGCGTGCGCGATTTATTTGAGCAGGGCAAGAAGAATGCTCCCTGCATCATTTTCATTGACGAAATCGACGCCGTCGGACGTCATCGCGGCGCGGGACTCGGTGGCGGGCATGATGAACGCGAACAGACGCTCAACCAGTTACTGGTCGAAATGGATGGTTTTGAATCGAACGACGGCGTGATCCTGATCGCCTCGACCAACC
>Ga0187894_10004407_pt1 | contig 15111 bp, 13 predicted proteins | sample GBC1701081metaG_FD_136650 | JGI IMG/M metagenome (GOLD analysis project Ga0187894, IMG submission 136650) | White microbial mat communities from a lava cave in the Kipuka Kanohina Cave System on the Island of Hawaii, USA - GBC170108-1 metaG ...
AGCCCGTCGGCATCACGGAGACGGCGGACGGTGACTGGCTGCTGCGCTTTTGCGGCGTCGATCTTGGGATCATCAACCGCAAGACGAAGAAGCTGTTCCGCTTTGCGGCGGCCCGGCCGGGCCGCCGCAAAGCGGAACAGAAAGCGAAACCTGTTACCCATGTGCCCGGTCCATAGTGTTACCCATGTTCCCGGTTGCTCAGGGAGCCGACGAGGTTTTTGTAACGGGGACCACGTCGGGTCCCCATCCGGCCTTCGGCCACCTTCCCCACGCAAGCGTGGGGAAGGGATGAAAGCCCTACCGCTCGCCGTTGGTCGTCATCGGCGGCCGGACAGTGCCATGCATGGGATTGCGCCCGCCGTGGGCTGCCGACCAGCGGTCGGGCCCGGTGAGAAACGCCCGGGTCTCGGTAAGACCCTTTTCGTCGAACAGCTTGTAGCGCTCGGCGGCGTCGAGCACGTCCCACCAGGTGGCCAGTGCATGCAGCTTGACGCCCATGGAAGCCAGCACATCGACGCTCTGCTGGAAAATGCCGTAGTGGAAGATGACAAACGTATCGGTGACCTTGGCGTCGGCCTTGCGCAGCGCGTCGATGAACATCACTTTGCTGCCGCCGTCGGTGGCGAGGTCTTCCACCAGCAACACGCGCGCGCCCGGCTTCAATTCACCCTCGATCTGCGCCATGCGGCCGAAACCCTTGGGCTGCTTGCGCACATACACCATCGGCTTCTTCGCCGTGGCCGCGATGAAGGCGGCGAAAGGGATGCCGGCCGTCTCGCCGCCGGCAACGACGTCGATTTTTGACCAGCCGATCGCGTCGCCAATCGCTTTATGGGCGTGCGCCATGATGCGGGCGCGCGCCTCGGGGAAGGAGATGATCTTGCGGCAATCGATGTAGACCGGACTGGCGCGGCCGGACGTAAAGATGAAAGGATTTTCCGGCCGGCAATGGACGGCCTTGATGTCGAGCAACAATCGGGCGGTTTCGCGCGCGGCGGCGGTGGTGCCGCTTTTGGCGTTCGCCTCGGGAGCGACGCGTTTTGCCGCGGCCGGACCGTTGGTGCGCGCCGGCTTGGGAGCCGATTTGCTCGGTGCGGGTTTCTTCACCGCACCTGCCTTACCCTTTGTCGGTCGTTTCGACGCCATCACGCTGTTTCCCCGCCGTCTTCCCCCGATCGGCGCACGCTATCTACCGTCCGGCGAGGGTGGTAGCAAGTCACGTGCCGCAAGGAGGATGAGGGGACAGGTTAATAATTGACATTATATATTCCTGTTAAATAATTGATATTACGTGCTTTAAGGATAATTCTTAAGCTGGAATATCAGTTTTCATTGCTGTGATCGGTCCGCCCGGAATGAAGGCTGGCAGCGTCTCCAGGGGGCGGGTCTGAGCGCTGGTATTCCGCTAGCACAGTCTCAACTATGGACTCTGGTCAGTGGACCCGCGGACGAGGACGGCACGAGTGGACGATTTTCTGTCAAAAACAGTCGACGATCTCCTGGCCACGCGCGTGAACCTGGGCGTAACCGGGTTACGGCGGGCCGGCAAGACCGTCTTCATCACGTCGCTGGTTCACAACTTGCTGCGCGCCGATGCCGTTGCGCCGCGCAGCCCGCTGCGCAATTTCGATCTATTCGATGAGGGTCGGCTCGTGGCGGCGCTGCTGCGCAACGACATCCACGCCACCGTTCCTCAGTTTCCCTATTCCCGCGCGGTCGATGCACTGACAGGGCAACAACCACAATGGCCGATGCCGACCGACGGCATCTCGCGCATCCGACTCGACATCAACTACCGTCGCGGCAGCGGCATCATCGGCACGGTCGCCCGGTGGCTGGGCATGACCGAGGCGACCCTGCAACTCGATATCGTCGACTATCCCGGTGAATGGCTGGTCGACCTGCCCATGCTCGACCAGAGTTTCGAGGCATGGTCTGCCGCCATGGTCCGACAAGCGCAGGCGGGATCGCGCGGCGCATTGGCGCACGACTGGCTGAGTATTGTGACGGACCGTCGGGCCGACCAGCCGCATGACGAGGAGTGGGCCGGGCGCGCGGCGTCCCTCTATGCCGACTACCTGCAGCGCTGTGCCGACAAGGGGCTGCGATTCCTGCAGCCGGGGCGGCTGCTGACGCCGGCCGAATTGCGTGGCGCCCCGGTGCTGCGCTTCTGTCCGCTGCCGCAGCCCGATGCGACAGCGAAACCCGGCAGCCTGCATGCGGCGTTCGCGGCCAAATACCGCGACTACCAGGAAAATGTCATCCGCGCTTTCTATCGGCAGCATCTTGCCGGCATTGACCGCCAGATCGTGCTGGTCGATGTGCTGACGGCGTTGAATGACGGCGCCGAAGTGTTTGACGACATGAGCGCGGCGTTGGCCGCGATCCTGCAAAGCTTCGATCACGGCAAGGCCGGGCCGCTGCGCTGGCTGACCGGACACAAGATCGATCGCGTCCTCTTCGCCGCCACCAAGGCTGATCACGTGGTGCGCGGTGATCGCCTCCACCTGGAGAACCTGACGCGGCGCATGCTGAACGTGCTGGACGAGAGCAACCGCATCAAGGCCGCCGCGGGCGTATTGGTAGGCGTGATGGCGGCAATCCGCTGCACCACCGACGTGGTTCGCCGCGATACCGGGCGGGAAGTGCTGCAAGGGGGCATCCGGGCCGATGAAGCCTCGGCCGCATTCGATCCCGGGGCCGTACCACTCGACTATCCGCCGCCCTGGGACTCCTTCAAGTACCGTTTCTGGGATTTCCAGCCGCGTCCTGATCCGGGGTGGCGATTTGGCGGCTTTCCGAATATCGGGCTGCCCGACGCCTTGAACTATCTGCTCGGGGACTACCTGTCATGAACGAGCGTCGCGTTGCCACGGATGCGCCCGGGCCGGTCGCACCGGAGTTGATCATCCCGATGGAAGACGCACCCGGATCGAGCCGGGCGAATATCGTGCCGGGTCGAGTCGATGCGCCGATCGAACCGGTGGACGCTGCCGGCGATGTGGTCGTGGCCCCACCGGCACGCGCCTCGTATTGGGGAACGGCGGTCTGGCTGCTGGCCGCCACGATCGCGGGCTTCTCGATCTATAGCCTCGTGCAAGGGCTGATCGACATCTGGCAGCGCGACTGGATCGGCGGGACCGCCCTGGGTGTGTTGTCGCTGGGATTCCTCGGCGCGCTGGTGGCAGCGCTGCTGCATGAGTTTCGTGCGTTTCGCCGCCTGCACGATGCGACGCGCTTGCGCGCGAGACTCGAGACGGCCATGCGTCGCGATTCGCCTGGTGAACTCATGTCGGCCTTGACCCCCATGTTGACCATGGTGGGCGCGCGCCGGCCCGAGCTCGTGCAGCAGTTTCACCACCGGATTGACGGTCAGAGCGACAGCGAAGCCATCGTCCGACAATTCCGCGCTGTCGTCCTGGCACCGCTCGACCAGGAAGCGCGCCGCGCGATACGCCGCGAAACGCTGGTGACGTTGGGCGCCGCGGCGGCGAGCCCGCATCCGGCGCTCGACGCGGTCATCGTCGCCTGGCGCAGCGTGGCGATGGTACGCCGTGTTGCCGAGATCTACGGCTTGCGTCCGAGCGGCTTGGCCACCATCCGCCTCGCGCGCGCGGCGGTGATCAGCACTGCGACGGCGATGGCGGCCGATCCGGCGGGAGACATGCTGGCCGAGGCGCTGGGCGGTGGTTTCGCCGACAAGATCGCCGGCAAAGTCGCGGAAGGGTCCATCGTCGGTCTGCGCGCGTTGCGATTCGGCATGCGCGCGATGGAGGTCTGCCGGCCGCTGTCCTTCGAGCCGGATGAACGCAAGAGCCTGTTAGGGACGCTGATGAACGCGTGAGAGCGCGGGGCGTTGCTGTAGTAGCTGGAGAGTTGCAAGTGGCCCGTGCCGGTATGCGCATGCCGCGGCGCTGCACAGGCTGAGCGAGGACGTGAGCGAGACGCCGGCGTTGATCCCCCAGCAGAGCAGGCGGCTGGAAAGACATCCCTCATACGATGGCGCAGGCTATTACGTCAGCGGGGACCCGCAGATCCTCCAAACCGCCGTTTGCAAGTTGTAGGGGCATACTGGATGTTTGTCGATGCGCGGCCAGTAATCACGCGTCGCCAGCCGAATACTGACTTGTAGCAAAGCGATGATGCGATGGTGATTCTTGCCATAGCTGACGGGACTGTGTGCTGGCAACACACTGACAATGCCGTCTTGTGTGCCGCCGCGGGCACGCTGATACGTGACAATCGCTATGCTCAACGGATGATTTGGTTGGCCGGTGTAGTCGGACGTCGGCTTGACGGCACTGTAGACGGCACGTTCAGCTTCAGACAGTGGTTTTCCGGCAGGATCCCTGGCACGAAAATAAAACCCGAGTTGAACGAGTTGAAAATCATCCATGGCATTGCGCTGGCCTGGGCCCACGTTGCTCTCGAGATTGAAAAAGAATTCGCCATCGATCGTTGTGCCAATCATGTGCCCACCTCAGCTGAGACGTCAGGGACAGGCGAGCCGATTGGGGCTGCCACTTCATCCCTGGTCTCACAGTTGCTGTGAAAGTGATCGGCAGCGCTCTGCCGGTGACCGTTATTCTAGGCACCGGCTCAGACTGTGACGTCCTTCATTTGATGGACGTCCGCGGAGAAAATTTCTCAACTACTTCCAGAGGATTCCCTTGGTTGATATGAGAACCGTCAAGAGGGGATGGGCAGTAGCCTCGGAACGAACTGGCTCTTCTTCCGCCATCGTCGCTGGCGGCGCCATGCGGCGCTACGCATCGCCGCGATCTTCCTGCGCGCCGATCGCCACGATCCGGTCCTGGCGACATCGACGCGGCCCAGCGCGTAGCGCCCGCAGCGCGGGCGTCACGGCGGCAATACGTACTTCGACCTGATGGCTGGGATGCGACCGGCACCGTCGTAGCAGACGATCAGCGCTTCGTGTGCCATGTTGCCCTTGCCGTCGGACCCGTATTCGGTCGCAAGACCCTGCCAGCGCATCGTGGACAGACGTGCGCGGACAGCATCGCCGCTCACGGCATCGACGTCCTTGGCCTTGACGATGTCGGCGATCACGACGCCCAGCATGCGCACGGCATCGTATTCGGCGACGGCGAAGGCGTCGGGATCCGCCTGGTAGTCGCGGCGGTAGGCGGCAACGAAATCGCGCATGTGATTGTTGTCCGTGGCGGCGGCGGGCATCGCCGCCGTCTCCGCGCACACGCCTTTCAGTTCGGCCGGCTCGAGCAACGCCGCGGTCGCCGGCTGCGCCATGGCCGAGCCGGCGATGATGGGCAGCGACGGCACCATCGTGCGTGCTTGACGGATCGCCAGCGCCGTCGACTGCGAATGCAGGTGCAGCACCAACGCATCGGCCTGCGCCGCCTGGGCGCGTGCGATCATGGGCGCGAAGTCGTTGACCGTCGTGGCGACGCCTTCCTCGAGGACTGGCTTGATGCCCAGCTCCGTGAAGGTCCGCGCCAGCTGCTCGCGGCCGGACTGGCCATAGGCCGTGGTCTGATAGATCACGGCCGGTCGGCGGGCACCGGTCTTCTCGGCGACGTATTTGGCGTGTGCGACCTTCACCGTGCCGTCGCTGGGGAAGAAGCGGAAGAACCAGGGATTGCCCATCTCCGACAGGCGCGATGTGCCGGAGATCGCCAGCACCGGCACTTTCGCCTCGGCTGCCAGCGGCAGCACCGCCAGCATCTGGGTACCGAGAATGGGGCCCATCGCGGCGATCGGTGGGCGCACGCCGTCGCGCACCGTGGTATCGCGGAAGGCGCGCTGCCAGGCGGTGGCCGCACCCTCGGGACTGCTGCCGGTGTCGATCACATCGACGACGAAGTTCACGCCGACATCGCGCACGGCGAGCAGCGCACCGTCGCGCTGGCTCTTGCCTTCCAAGGCGACGAAGCCGGTCAGCGGCACCAGCAATGGCAATCGGAAGGAAGGCTTTGCCTGTGCCCGCGCGATCAAGGGCAAGCCCCAACCGACGCCCAAAGCCGCGGTGCCGAGCAGTCTGCGACGCGTCACCCTCGTCATCGAATCGCCCCCAACATCATCGTTCGACGCGTCGCGCTATCTTCCCCCTACACCGCCGCGCCACCGGCCCAGGGTGACATGATTTCGTTCATGCCGGTCACGGTGCCGGTCTTCGGATCGCGCCGGATGCAGCTGGGATTGGCGAAGTTCAATGGGTAGACCATGTTGGGTACGTCTTCGATCGGCAGCTTGGCGGCAATCGCGCGCTTGATGTCGTCAGGCAGATCCCAGTTGGCGCGAATCGGCCCGGTGCCCGAGACGTCGATGCGCGGCAGGTGAAACGCCGTCTCGACGTCGAGCCCACGATCGACCTGCATCATGATGAGCTGGGTGATGGCGGGCACGATGCGGCGGCCGCCCGACGCGCCGATGGCGAACCAGCCCTCGCCGCCCTTGGACACCACCGTCGCGCAGATGTTGCACAGCGGCCGCTTGCCGGGTGCCACCGAGTTTGGTCGGCCGGGCTCGGGATCGAACCACATGATGCCGTTGTTCATCATGATGCCCGTCTGCGGCAGCATCACGCGCGAGCCGAACAGCGACAGCAAGGTCTGGGTCAGCGCCACCATGTTGCCTTCGGCGTCGACGACGTTGAAGTGCGTGGTGCAGGACGGCGTGTGCGCATCGCCCATCGTGCGCAGGCGCTCCTCGTAGGCGGTGTGCAGAGCCTCGGCGACGGTGACGAAGGCATCGGCGTCGGGCGGCCCGTTGCCGATGGTACGATTGCCGATCAGCTCGAACGTCCGCTTCATGGTCGGCCCGGCCGTCAGGTAAGGCACGGTATGGATGGTGGCGCCGTTGCGTTCGAAGGTCACGGGGTCGACCACGCGGGCGTGGTAGTTCGCCAGATCCTCCAGGCTGATGGGCGAGCCGCCCTGGTTGAGATCGGCGACGAGCTTGCGGGCGATGTCGCCCTCGTAGTAGTCGCGCGGACCCGCGTCGCGCAGCCGCTTCAGGGTCTCGGCCAGCCGGCCCAGCTTGACCCGCGGCGGCGCACCATCCCAGCCGACAACAGGCGGAAAGCCGTTGGGCAGATAGGTGGCGCGCGAGGTCTCGAACTCGGACAGGTAGGCGGCGCCTGTCGTGATCAGCAGTGTCGCGTACCAGTCGCACAGCAGGCCGCGCTCGGCGACCTCGATGGCCGGCTCCATCACCTGGCGCCACGAACGGGTGCCGAAGCGCTGCAGCGCGGTGGCCATGCCGTCGACCTGGCCCGGCACGGCAATGGAGTGATAGCCCTTGACGTTGCGGTCCTCGACCACCGGCGCCCAGCCGAACAGGTCGCTGGGCGCTTGGCCGGTAACCACGGCGTAGGTCTTGGGATCGAGCTTGCGGGCGGCAATGGGTCCGTAGTCCACCACATAGGCCCGGCGTTCCTTCGCGATCCATACCGCCATGTAGCCGATCCCGCCGATGCCGCTCATCCAGGGTTCGACGCAGCCGATCGCCATCGCCGTGGTCACGGCGGCATCGATGGCGTTGCCGCCGGCCGCCAGTGCCCGGGCGCCGATCTCGGCCGCCAGCGTGTTCTGCGCAACCACGGCGCCGCGGCCGTGAACGGCTTTTTTGGTAATCTGCTGACGGCGATTGAAATTCTCGCTCATCGGGAATGGCTTCCTGTGGATCGTGTTGACGTTAGGACGGAGCACCCTGCCACAGAAAAGCCGTGTAAGATCATGAAGTTGCGACATAGGGGGGATGTTCCGGCAGCATTCTCCGTAAGATTCAGCGTCGGGAGCGGCTTGAGACCAGGTGGCGTCGTTCGACGACATAGATCTGCCGGCGCTTCTGGCCGGCGGCAAACGTGAGTGGGACCGGTTCGTGGCCGCCGCCGCGCCGGTGATCCATGCCGTGGCCCGCCGCGTCGTGGCGGCGCACAACGGTGCTGCCGACGAGGCGGTGGACGTCGCCCAGGACGTGTTCGTACGGCTGTGCGCCGACGACCGGCGCCTGTTGCGCACCTACGACCCGGCCCGGGCGTCGATGGGCACGTGGCTGGCCGTGGTGGCACGCTCATGCGCCGTGGACCATCTGCGGCGCCGGCGCCAGACCCATGCCTCCCTCGACGAAGTGCCCGAAAGCGCCGCTGCCTTCGAGGACCGGCATGTCGAGCGGCTCAATGTTCCGGCCGGCCTGCTGACCGAGCGTCAGGCGCTGGTCCTGAAACTGCTTTATGACCGCGACATGGACGTGGCAGAGGTGGCCGCGTTCCTCAAGGTCGACGCCCAGACCGTGCGCAGCACGCATCACAAGGCCATGCTGCGCTTGCGCGAACATTTTCGTATTGAGGCTTAGCGATGGCCGGGTGGCGGGGATATTGCCGGCCGGGGCATCGTATGGGGAAGAGGAGGGGATCATGAGTGAGCTGGATCCCATTGGAACCGAGAAGGACCAGGCGCTGTGGGCACGGCTGAAGGCCGGCGCTCCGGCGAACGATGACGCACGCCTGCCGGCGGTGGCTGACGAGGACCTCGTGGCCTGGTTGGATGGCCGTCTGGGGCCCGACGCGGCGGCCCGGGTCGAGGCCCGTCTGGCGGCGGATCCTCAGTTGCTGAACCTGGCGCTGGATGCGACCGGCGCCTTGCGGGAGGCCGCGACGCCGGCGCCCGAGCGCCTGGTCACCCGGGCGCGGGCGCTGGTCGGGTTCGAGGCCGAACGGGCGGCGCCCGCAGGGAGGCTGCTGGGGTGGTTTCCGCGTTGGCGACGGGGGTTCGAGATCGCGGCTGTGACGGGCGCCTTTCTGGTGGTGTGTGCCACCGGCTTTTCGCTGGGTGGCGGGTTTCAGGAGGCCTATGCCAATAATGGCAGTGTCGAGATCACCGATTTCGTGACGGCGACCCTGGGCGACAGCGACCTCGGCTTCCTGGTCGAGCAGGGGAGCCAGCCATGATTCGCCGGAATCTGGCCTGGATCCTGTTCGGCCTGTCGCTGGTCCTCAATATTTTCTTCGTCGGTGGCTTCGTCTATGCCCGGCACTATGGGCCGCCATGGGCGCCGGGGCATGCACCCTGGCAGCAGCGCGTCGATGCCAAGTGGGCCGAGGAACTGCGGCTGGACGCCGACCAGCAGCGCACCTTCCGCGAGGCATTTCGCGAGATGCGCCAGCGCAACGCGGGCCGCGTGCGCGAACTGATGCAGGTGCGTGAGCAGCTGGTGGCCGAGCTGCGCAAGGACAAGCTCGATCTCGCCGCCATTGATCCGTTGATCGAGCGCACCACGGTGCTGCGCAGCGACATCCAGAAGGATGGGCTGCGTGCCGCCGAACAGGTGGCCGCCACGCTGCGGCCCGAACAGCGCGCCAAGTTCCGGGAAGTGATGATTGCCCGCACCATGGGCCCTGGTGGCCGCATGCGCCGCCCGCCGCCGGATGGCCGCCCACCGCCGGATGAAAAACGTCCGCAGTAGCCGCTGCCTGTCAGGAGGACGTGGATGAGTGTTCTTGACGCCGGATCGGCGCTCGACCGTCGGAGGCTGCTGTCGGGCATCGCTCAGGTTGTCGCCCTGGCCGGCGTCGGCGTAATCGCCCCAGCCGTGTTCAGGCCGGCCTCGGCATCAGCCATGGGGGCTGATGAGGCACGCCATCTGTTGTCCCGCACCGGCTTCGGGCCGACGCCGGCTGATATCACCGAGCTGCAGGGACTGGACTACACCGCCGCCGTCGAGCGCGTGCTGGGCAAGTGGCGGGCCGAGCCGCTCACCGCGCCGCCGTCGTGGATCAACCTGACGCCGCCACAGGCGCGCGAGCAGGCCGAGCGCTTCCGCGACGAGCGCGCCGAGAGGGGCAAGCCGAAAGCGGTGCAGGATCAGGCCGCGCCACCGTCGGCCGGCGGCGTGCCGGCCAAGCCGCTGGCCAACGCCAATCCCACGCAGGAGCGGGCGCGCGAGCTGCGCAACTGGTGGGTCGAGGAGATGCTGGTCACCGACCAGCCCTTCATCGAACGCATGACGCTGTTCTGGCACAACCATTTCACCTCCAGCCTGCAGAAGGTGAACTTCACGCCGGCCGTCTACCGCCAGAACCTGCTGTTTCGCCGCCACGCGCTGGGCAACTTCGCGACCCTGCTGCACGCGGTCGCGAAGGATCCGGCGATGCTGCTCTATCTCGACGGGGCGCAGAACAAGGCCGGCCAGCCCAACGAGAACTTCGCGCGCGAACTCTTGGAGCTGTTCACCCTGGGCGAAGGCCACTACACCGAGGCCGACATCAAGGCGGCGGCCCGTGCCTTCACCGGCTGGGGCATCGATCGCGACACCGGCGCCTTCCGCGCCTACCCGGCGCTGCACGACAAGGGCGAGAAAACGTTCTTCGGCCGCACCGGTGCGTTTACCGGCGATGACATCCTGTCGATGATCCTGGAGAAGCCGGGCGTTTCGGAATGGATCGCCGGCAAGCTGTGGCGCGAGTTCGTATCGCTGAAGCCCGACGACGGCGAGATCAAGCGGCTGGCGGCGATCTTCCGCGAGGCGCGCTACGAGATGAAGCCGCTGCTGCGCGCCCTGTTCCTGACACCGGCGTTCCGCGATCGGGTCAATCGCGGCGGGCTGATCAAATCGCCGATCGAACTGGTGGTGGGGACGGTGCGGTTGCTGGGTCTGCCGGTGCCGGAGAAGACCCGCCTGGTGCGCGCGCTGCAGGCGATCGGCCAGGTGCCGTTCGATCCGCCCAACGTCAAGGGCTGGCCCGGTGGCGAGGCGTGGATCACCACCAACACCTTGCTGATGCGCCAGCAGATCCTGCGCCGCTTCGTCGAGGCCACAACCGTCGCGCCAATGGGCGGTCCGATGCAGATGGCGCCAACCAAGCCGGGGCGCCGCGCCGATCGCCGCGAGCAGATGGATGACCGCGACGAAGTCATGATGGGACCGGAGCGCACGCCGGTCGAGGGCCGCAGCCTGCGCGGCGCCGGCGACAGCGCGCGGCTGGGGCCGACGCTGGCGGCGCTGGATGCCGCGACCCTGCAGCGGGCGCTGCTGCCGGTGCCGCCGCAAATGCCGCTGGAAGAGGGCATGACGGCCGGCGAAGTGGTTGCGCGCCTGCTGCTCGATCCCGGCTATCAACTCAAGTGAACGAGGCGCGTCATGTTGCGTCGTGACTTCCTGCAGGTGACGGCCGGATTGTCGGTGGCCCTGGCGACGCCGCGGGCGCTGGCCCAGAGTGGCACGCCGGCGGCGAAGGCGGCACAGCGCGCGGCCGAACCGGGCGCACCGCAGTGGGATCGCATCCTCGTGCTGGTCGAGCTCAAGGGCGCCAATGACGGCCTCAACACCGTCATTCCCTTTGCCGATCCAGTGTATGCCAAGCTGCGCGGCCCGCTCGCGATTCCGCACGATCGCGTCGCGCAGCTCGATCAGCGTGTCGGGCTGCATCCGGCGCTCAAGGGAATGCTCGAGTCGTGGCAGGCGCGTGATCTCGCCGTGGTGCAAGGCATCGGGTATCCCTATCCCAACCGCTCGCATTTCCGCTCGATCGAGATCTGGGACACCGCGTCGGCCAGCAGCCAGACCTTGAGCGAGGGCTGGATCGCGCAGGCTTTCGGCGGCGTCTCGCGGCCGACGGGGCGCAACATCGATGCCGTTGTCATCGACACCAACGCGCTCCCCGCGACGGGCGGCGACCTGCGCACCATCGTGATGCAGGACGCCGAGAGCTTCATCCAGCAGGCACGCGCCATGCGCGATGGCGATGCGCCGGCGCCCGGCAATCCCGCGCTTGCCCATGTCATGAAGGTGCGCAGCGAAATCCACGCCGCATCGCTGGGCCTGGCCGAGCGCATGCGGGGCGCGCCGGCTCCGGCGCACGCCTTCGCGACCGATCCGTTCAGCCATCAGCTGGCGCTGGCCACACGCATACTGCTCGCCAAGGTGCCGGTGGTGGCGATCAAGGTGGCGCTGGGTGGTTTTGACACGCACGCGCGGCAGCTCGAAACGCACGAGCGGCTGCTCGGCCAACTCGGCGATGGTCTGGCGATGTTCCGCCGCAACCTCATCGCATCCGGTCGGTGGAATGACGTGCTGGTGATGACCTATTCCGAGTTCGGCCGGCGGGTGAAGCCCAATGCCAGTGCCGGTACCGACCACGGCACAGCGGCGCCGCACTTCATGATGGGCGGCACGGTGAAAGGCGGCCTGCACGGGGTCTATCCGTCGCTCGCCGACCTGCAGGACGGCGATCTCAAGCACAGCGTCGATTTTCGCGACCTCTATGCGACGGTGGCGCGCCGCTGGTGGGGCCTGAGCGACACGTTCGGCCGCCGCAACCCCACCATGATGGATGTCATCGCCTAGCGCAGCGGTTGACGCGTAAAGGTCCCGCATGCTGGGCTGCCGGATGTGGCAGCCGGCATCGGGGAGCGCACATGCGAAGCGGGAGCGGGCCGTTGACGATCGCCGATCGTGGGTGTGACCCGGCGCTTGTCATCGTCGATATGCAGAACGATTTCGTTCGTGTCGGTGCGCCGCTGGAGGTGGCGGCCGCGCGCGATACGATCGCGCCGCATCGCAAGCTGATTGCGGCTTTTCGTGCTGCCGGGCGGCCCGTGGTCTACACCAAATTCATCTCGCATCCGCACGAGATGCTGTTGTGGCAATGGTCGCCGCAATGCCGCCCGCCCGTGAAGACGTGCTGGAAGGGCCACGAACGGCGGTATGGCGACAGCGACCGGCCGCTTGAGTGCACCGAGATCATCGACGAGCTGCGCCCTGCGGACGATGATCTCATCATTGAGAAATACGGCTACGGCGCTTTCCACGACACGGGATTTGCCGACCGGCTTGAAGCGCTGGGCGTACGATCCCTGGTCATCACCGGCACGGTGACCCAGATCTGCGTCGAGGAGACCGCGCGCGAGGCATTCCACCATGGTTTTCCCACTACGTTGGTCGCCGATGCCGTGTCGTCGTTCGACACGGACCTTCATGCCGCGACGCTGCGGAACTTCGCCATGAAGTTCGGCTGGGTGGAAGATGCCGACTCCGTGGTGACGGGGCTGACCGCGCTGAAGAGGAAGGACGTGGTCGGGGCCTGACTTGACGAACCGGCGACGGATCATCCATGGTTCCGCAATAAGAAAAATTTCCACCACGGAAATGTGGGCGACCCCAAGATGGTCCGCCCGGGGAGGCCCGCCATGCATCGCCGTTTACTCCTGGTCGCTGCGTCTTCATTGGCCATCGCCGTATCGCCGGCCGCCTGGGCGCAGGGTACGATCAAGGTCGGTTTCCCGATCATCCTGTCCGGGCCCGGTGCGCTGTTCGGCGAGCCGGCGCTCAAGGGCGCCCAGATGTATGTCGACGAGCTCAATGCCAAGGGCGGCGTGCTCGGGCGCAAGATCCAGCTGATCTCGCGTGACACCAAGGGCAATGCCGACGAGGCGGTGCGGGTCGCGCGCGATCTCATCCTGCGCGATGACGTTCAGTTCATTGTCGGCACCCTGACCTCGGCGGAAGGGCCGGCGGTCTCGACGATCGCCAAGGAGAACAAGATCGTTTTCATTGCGCCGATCCCCAAGACCGACCAGCTGACGGCGCCCGCCAATCTGCATCCCTACGTGTTCCGCTCGGCCTCCAACACGACGATCGAAGGCCGCACGGCGGCCGAGATCGTGGCGAAGTGGCCGGTCACGCGGATCGCGACCATCGCACCCGACTACGCCTACGGGCAGGACGTGACCAAGGCCTTCGTCGAGCACCTTAAGAAGGTGAAGCCCGGCGTCGAGATCGTCGACCAGCAGTGGCCGAAACTGGGCGAGGCGGACTATACGCCGTTCATCAATGCCCAGCTCGGGAAGAAGCCCGAGGCGGTCTATTCGTCGCTGTGGGGCGGCCACTTCGTGACCTTCGCCAAGCAGGCCAAGCCGCTGGGCTATTTCCAGGCGATCAAGAACAACTTCATCGGTGTCGGTGAGGCGGGATCGATCGAATCAGCCAAGTCGATGGGCGCCGACTATCCGGTCGGCATCTGGGCCAACAGCTATGACGTCTTCGACTGGCCCGAAGCGCCGGCGGCGCACAAGGACTACATCGCGCGCCTGAAGAAATACACCAAGGACGAAACGCCGTCGTCGTGGCCCGTCACCGGCTACATCGCGATGCAGTTCCTGGTCGAGGCGATCACCAAGGCCGGCAGCATCGAATCCGACAAGGTGTCGGCGGCGTTGAAGGGCCTGGCCGTCGATACGCCGATCGGCAAGATGACCATGCGCGCGAAGGATCAACAGGCCAACCACGGCCAGTTCTGGGGGCGCACCAAGATGGATTCCAAGTATCCTTTCGCCGTCCTTGAGAATGTGACGCGCATCGATCCGGCACCGTTCATGGACTGACGCGGCGTTCGCCCAGGCGCTGCGCCTCACATTATAGCGGATACCAAGGAGGCCCATGCCGGAGCCTGCATTCCTGTTCGGCCAGTTCCTGGGCGGGCTCACGGCCGGGATGTTCCTGTTCACGATCGCGGCCGGCCTGTCGCTGATCTTCGGCGTGCTGCGCGTGCTGAATTTCGCGCACGGCTCCTTCTACATGTTCGGCGCTTATCTCTCCTGGCAGGTCATGAGCTGGCTGGGGCCGGGCACCGAGTATTTCTGGCTCGCCGCGCTGGCCGCGGCGCTCGGCGTCACCGTGCTGGGCGTCGCCATCGAATATCTGCTGCTGCGCCACCTCTACAAGCGTGAGGAGCTCTATCAGCTTCTTTTCACGTATGCTCTGGTGCTGATCCTGGCCGACGCCGCCAAGATTCTGTGGGGCACGGGACAGCTGTCGGTATCGCGGCCGCCCAGCCTGTCGGGATCGATGACGATCTTCGGCACCATCGTGCCGCACTACAACCTCTTCATCATGCTGCTGGGTCCAGCCATCGCGCTGGCGCTATGGCTGCTGATGCACCGCACCCGGGTGGGACGGTTGATCCGCGCCGCGGTCATGGATCGCGAGATGCTGGGCGCGCTCGGTGCCAACGTGGGCTCGCTCTACACCATCATGTTCGCCATCGGCGCGTTCCTCGCCGGGCTCGGTGGCGCGCTGGTGACACCGGTCAAGAGCATCGTGCCGGGCATGGACGTCGAGGTGATCGTCGAGGTC